>Ga0335397_10000290_pt1 | contig 61775 bp, 54 predicted proteins | sample MAT04_FD_205740 | JGI IMG/M metagenome (GOLD analysis project Ga0335397, IMG submission 205740) | Freshwater microbial communities from Lake Fryxell liftoff mats and glacier meltwater in Antarctica - MAT-04 (spades assembly) (version 2) ...
TCGGCCGCCACCTGGGCCTGACCCGTGAGCGGATCCGCCAGATCGAGCGCGACACCCTCGCCGAGATCCGCGCCGGCGGGCGCGCCGAGGCGCTGCGCGAGTACGTCGCGTAGCCCTCCCCCGAACGGCCGACGGCCGCTCACCCCCTCGGGGGTGGGCGGCCGTCGTCGTGGGTGGCCCAGGCCCCGGTTGTACGGCCCGGTCACGTCGACGGCCCGCCGGTTCTTAGCATCGGGGCGGCGACCAGAGCCCACGACCCTCGGGAGCGTCCCGTCCTTCCCGGCAGCGGCGCAGACCGGTTGCTGGACACGGCGGAGCGGCTGTACCTGCAAGGGCTTCGTCGGGCCGTCTCTCCGCGAGATGACCGACGCCGCGGGACACCGCAACGCCTCGGCCGTCGCCTACCACTTCGTCGACCGCCAGGGTCTGCTCGACGCCGTGTTGCAGCGTCGCACCCAGCTCACCAACGCGCGGCGGTCGCAGCTGCTGTCCGAGATCGAGCGCACTGGCCGGGTCGGGGACCTACGGGCGCATGTCGAGGCGCACGTCTTGCCGCTGACGGAGGAGATGGCGCGCCACGACCGCAGCTACTGGGCTCGGCTCAACGAGGCCCGACTCGCCGAGCTGCCGCTCGACTTCGTGCCCGCCGTAGCGACCGACCTGGAGCGCTTCTCCGGGTCGGTGCCCCTGCACGTCCTGCTGACCCTGCTGGACCACCTCCGGGAAGCGATCGCCCGGGACCACCCGGAAGCGGCGTCGCTCCGGGTGGCCTGGCCCGTCGGTGCCTTCTTCGCCGGTCTCGGGCTCAACCAGCTCGTCCCGAACCGCTCTCCGCTGATGCAGCGCACGGAGTTCTTCGGCTCGGCGCTGTTCGTCCCGCTGTTCCTCATCAGCGTCGGCCTGATCATCGACCCGGCTGTGGTGGCGGACCCCGAGACCCTCGGTGTCGCTGCCGCTCTGGTCGCCGCCTGCCTCGGCGGCAAGGCGATCGCTGCGGCCCTCACCCGGCCCCTGTTCCGGTTCACGTGGGCCGAGGCCGGGACGGTGTTCGCGCTCACCAGCCCGCAGGCGGCGGCAACCCTGGCGACCACCGTCGTGGGGTTCGAGCTGGGGCTGCTCAGCGAGACAGTCGTCAACGCCGTGCTCGTGCTCATCGTCATCTCGCTGATGGTGGCCTCCGCCGCAGCCGAGCTGGCTGGGCGCCGGATCGCGCCCGCCACGGCAACGATCCAGCAGCTCGGCCGCGCCGTCGTCCTCGCCGTCGGCGACGCCGGGGTCGAGCCGTCGGCCGCCCACCTCGCCGCCCGGCTGGCGCGGCCCGACGGCGGCATCGTCGTCCCGGCGAGGATCGCGGTCCGCGGGACCCCGACGGTGCCGAGCCAGCGGGGCGCGCCCGAGGCCGAACCGGTGCTGTGGTCCGTCGCTGAGCTCGTGGCGGCCTCGGCTGCGCTGGCGGCGTGCGGGATCGACACCGAGCTGTGCCGGCGGGCCGACCGCTCGGTCGCCCAGGGCCTGGCGCACGTCGCGCAGAGCGAGGACGCCTCGCTGCTGTTCCTCACCGCCGGGCCCAGCCGGTCCCGGCTCGACGAGGTCCTCGCCGACGCGCCGGTGCCTGCGCTGGTGGTCTTCGGCGAGCCCGGGGTCAGCACCCTCGACGTCCTGCCGGCCCACGACCCGCTGCTCGAGGCCGTGGCGGCTGCTCGGCCGCTCCGGGGTCCAGGTGCGCCGACGCCCCACCCACGCGGAGCTCGACGCCGACGCGTGGTTGGCCCGCGAAGCCGCCTCGCCCGCTGTGCTCGTCCTGCAACCGGGCCTCGCGTTCCTGCGGGCCGCTGCCGCGCGCAGAACGTCCGTGCTCGGGGTCTGGCCGGCCGGAGGGGAGCTGACGACCACCGACCGCGCCGAGAGCTCGTTGAGCGTCGTGCCCAGGACCGGGGTCCTGTGAGCGCTGTGCCGGGTCAGGCCGACGCGCTCGCCCCGCGCGGCTGGACCGCCCGGCTCGACCTCGCGGGCGTGGTTCGCCGTCACCGCCCTGGTCGTGCTGGTCGGGGTCGGCGCCCAGCTCGTCGTGACCGCCACGACCACCGGCGGCTTCTTGCCCACCAGCCCGCAGCGCACGCTCCACGTGTTCGCCTTCTTCACCGTGCAGTCCAACGTGCTGGTCGGGGTGACCAGCGCACTCCTGGCACTGCGGCCCGAACCAGGCGGCGCCGTGCAACGGGCGCTGCGGCTGGCTGGCGTCGTCGGGATCACCGTGACCGGTGTGGTGTTCCACCTCGTGCTGCGCCGGCTGCAGGACCTGCAGGGCTACGCCGCCTTCGCCGACCTGCTGCTGCACACCGTCTCGCCGATCTTGTGCGTCGTGGGCTGGGCGTGCTTCGGCCCACGCGCGGCGGTCGGCCGCCGGGTGGTGGCGGGGGCGCTCGTCTTCCCGGTCGCCTGGCTCGCCTTCACCCTCGTCCGGGGGGCCGTCGTGGGCTTCTGGCCGTACCCGTTCCTCGACGTCGACGACCTCGGCATCGGCATCGGCATCGGCACGGTGCTCGTCAACTGCCTGCTCGTCACCGGACTGTTCACCGGGCTGGCTGTCGTCGCTGCGCGGCTCGACCGGACGCTTCCCGGAGTCGCTCCGCCGAGCCGGGTCTGAGTCCTCGAGTCAGATCGGCATCGGCGGGGTGGCGGAGCGCACCCCGCCTGCGCAGACCGGCGGCAGAGGGCGAGGATGGGGACCTCCACGACCCGAGAGGCATGCATGTCCGAGAACGCGTCCCGTCAGAACACCACCTTTGCCAGCGGCGCCGGCCAGGCCCACGGCTACCTCGCCCAGCCCCCCTCCGGCTCCGGTCCCGGCGTCATCGTCATCCAGGAGTGGTGGGGCCTGACCGACCACATCGCCGATGTCACGGACCGGCTGGCCGCGCAGGGCTTCGTCGCGCTGGCCCCCGACCTCTACGGCGGCCGGACGACCCATGACGCTGAGGAGGCCGGCACGCTGATGACGTCGCTGCCCGTCGAGGACTCGGCCCGCGAGCTGGCCGGCGCCGTCGAGTTCCTGCTGGGCCACGACGCCGTCACGTCCGCGACCGTCGGCGCGGTCGGCTTCTGCATGGGTGGCGGCTTCGTGCTCATGCTCGCGGCCCAGCAGGGCGCGAAGGTCAGCGCTGCTGTCCCGTTCTACGGCGTCGGGCCAGCCGTCCCCAAGGCGTACGCCGGGCTGACCGCCGCCGTGCAGGGCCACTACGGGGAGCGTGACGACTTCTACCCAGCCGACGACGCGCGCCGCCAGGAGGTGCAGATCCGCCAGGAGTCCGGAGCCGAGGTCGAGTTCTTCTTCTACGACGCCGCGCACGCCTTCTTCAATGACACGAACGCGCTGGGCACCTACGACTCGGAGGACGCCACGCTGGCGTGGGACCGCACGGTCTCCTTCCTGCGCGACCACGTCGTCTGAGCCCGCAGCAAGGGACGGTGACCTCGCGGCCACCGCCCCTTGGACCCTATGTGGGGGCTACTCCGCGCGGACCCAGCCGCCGGAGCTCTTGGCCTTCTTGGGCGCGGTCGGAGCCGGAGCCGGCTCCGAGACGGTGGGGGCCGGGCTGACCGGGCCGCCGCCGGCCTGCGAGAGCCACTGCTTCTGCGTGGTCAGCGCCGCCTCGAGCTCGTCGGTGGGCCGCCCCGCCATATGCGCCTTCTCGAGCTTGACCTCGAGCTCAGCGACCTTCTCCCGCAGCTTGGCGGTGAAGGGCGACTCCTCGACGCGCGAGAAGCGGCTGTCACCGGCGGCACGCACCTGCTCCTCGACGGCACCCATCCGGTCCTCGAGCGAGCGCATGACGTCACGAGGGACCTTGCCGGCCTCCTCCCAGCGTTCCTGCAACGTGCGCAGACGGGCCTTGGCCTTGTCGACCCCCTGCGACGGGTCGATGGTCTCGGCCTCGGCGAGGATGTCCTCCTTGACCTTCTGGTTGCCGCGCAGCTCCTCGTCCTGGACCGAGAAATGGGCGTTGCGAGCGGCGAAGAACGCGTCCTGGGCGGCCTTGAAGCGGCCCCACAGCTCGTCCTCGACCTCGCGCGGCGCGCGGCCCGCGGTCTTCCAGTCGGTCATCAGCTGCTTGTAGCGACCGGCGGTCGGTCCCCACTCGGTCGAGCCCGTGAGGGACTCGGCCTCCTTGATGATCTTCTCCTTGCGCTCCTTGGAGACCTCGCGCTGCTGCTCGAGGGCGCCGAAGTGCGTGGTCCGGCGCTCGGTGAAGCGCTTGCGGGCCGCGGCGATGCGCTGCCACAGCTCTTCCTCGACCTTGCGGTCGAGGTGGGGCAGGCGCTTCCAGTCGTCGCCGAGGGTGCGCAGCCGCTCGCCGCTGGTCTTCCACTCCGAGCTGCCGGCGAGCTTCTCGGCCTCCTCAGCGAGCGCGGCCTTGGCCTCGGCGGCCCGGGCCCGCGCCTCGGCCTTGGCGGCCTTGCCGGCCTCCACCGCGTCGGCGGTCTTCTCCAGCAGGACGTCGACCCGGCGCTCGAGGGCGGCCAGGTCGCCGACCGCCGCCGCGGTCGGGATGCTGCCCTTGAGGCGGGTCGCGGTCTGGGCCACCTGCTGGGGGTCACCGGCGCCGCTGCGCAGCCGCTGCTCGAGCAGGGCGACCTCCGTCGAGATCACCTCGAAGCGGCGGGCGAAGTGGGCCAGGCCCTCCGCGGGAGTCCCGGCCTGCCAGGATCCGACGGCGCGCTCACCGTCGGACGTGTTGACGTAGACGGTGCCGTCCTGGTCGACCCGACCCCACTGACTGACGCTGTCGAGGCTCATGATGCTCACTTCCGGTGTCGCGGAGCGCCCGAACGGCGCGCCTTGGCGGCCCGTCCGGGCCGTGCTCCCCTCTAGTCTCGCCGATGGGCGCGCGGGCCGTCCCGCAGACCCGGCAGACTGCGTCGATGAGCTCCCGTGACCCCTTCACCGTGGTGGTCGTCCTGCTCGTCTACGTCCTGCCGCTCGGTGCCGCTGTCGCACTGCTGTGGGTGGTCGGCCTGCCGTTCCTCGCCGTGTCGCTGCTGGTCGTCGAGGCGGTCGTCGCCGCCGCCGTGGTCGTGGCCAAGCGGCCTGCGCGGGTGACCGCACGCGCCCCGCTGCCGACGTGGGTCGTCCCCGCCGCGATGGTCGGCGTCCTGGGCGCGCTGCTCGGGGTCACGCTGCTCGCGGCCCGCCTGGGGTGAGGACGGCTCCCGGAGCGCGTCCCCCGTCCACAGCCCCGGCCCGGTTGTCGGGGCCGTCTGGCAGGGTCGTGTCGATGACGACGACCACGACGACACGGGACGACGCCGAGCGGCACCTGAGGGCGCTGGCCGGCGAGGACGCTGTCCTGCGCGAGGACCAGTGGACCGCGATCGAGGCGCTGGTGACCGGCCGCCGCCGGGCGCTGGTCGTGCAGCGCACCGGCTGGGGCAAGTCCGCGGTCTACTTCGTCGCGACGGCCCTGCTGCGGGCCGCCGGGTCCGGGCCGACCGTGATCGTCAGCCCGCTCCTGGCGCTGATGCGCAACCAGATCGCCGCCGCCGAGCGGGCCGGCATCCGCGCGGTCACCGTCAACTCCAGCAACGTCGACGACTGGCACGCGGTCTACGACGACGTGGCCCGGGGCGAGGTCGACGTCCTGCTGGTCAGCCCCGAGCGGCTCAACAACCCCGGCTTCCGTGACGCGGTCCTGCCCCAGCTGGCCGCGAGGGCCGGCCTGCTCGTGGTCGACGAGGCCCACTGCATCTCCGACTGGGGGCACGACTTCCGCCCCGACTACCGGCGGATCCGCACGCTGCTGACCGAGCTGCCCGTCGGCACCCCCGTGCTGGCGACGACGGCCACGGCCAACGGCCGGGTCGTCGACGACGTCGCCGAGCAGCTCGCCACCGGCGGCAGCGGCGAGCAGGCGCTGGTGCTGCGCGGTGTGCTGGAGCGCGAGTCGCTGCACCTGTCCGCGCTGTCCCTGCCAGGCCCGGCGCACCGTCTGGCGTGGCTGGCCGACCACCTGGGCGATCTGCCTGGCAGCGGCATCGTCTACACCCTCACCGTCGCCGCCACCGACGAGGTCGCGTCGTTCCTGCGCAGCCGCGGGATCGCGGCGTCGTCCTACTCCGGACGCACCGACGACGCCGAGCGGCGGCAGGCCGAGGACGACCTGCTCGGCAACCGCATCAAGGCCCTGGTCGCCACCAGCGCGCTCGGCATGGGCTTCGACAAGCCCGACCTCGGCTTCGTGGTCCACCTCGGCGCGCCCCCGTCGCCGATCGCCTACTACCAGCAGGTCGGCCGCGCGGGCCGAGGGGTCGATCGGGCCGAGGTCGTGCTCCTGCCCGGGGCCGAGGACGAGGCGATCTGGCGCTACTTCGCCTCGCTCGGGTTCCCCTCTGAGGAGCAGGTCCGGCAGGTGCTCGGGGTCCTGTCGGACCGGCCGATGTCGACCGCGGCGCTCGAGGCCCACGTCGACCTGCGGCGCACCCGGCTCGAGACCATGCTGAAGGTGCTCGACGTAGACGGGGCGGTGAAGCGGGTCACCGGCGGCTGGACGGCCACCGGGCAGCAGTGGCGCTACGACGCCGACCGCTACGCCAAGGTCGCCGCCGACCGCAGCGCCGAGCAGCAGGCGATGCGCGACTACAGCGCGACGCCCGACTGCCGGATGCTCTTCCTGCGGCGGCAGCTCGACGACCCGCAGGTGCTCGACGGCACGGCCGCCGCCTGCGGTCGCTGTGACCGCTGCACCGGACGCCCGCTGTCGTCCGAGGTGTCCCCCGAGACCCTCGCCGCGGCGCAGGGGACGCTGGGTCGGGCCGGCGTGGAGATCGAGCCGCGCCGGATGTGGCCGACAGGCCTGGGCGACGTCAAGGGCAAGATCGCTGTCGGCCTGCAGGCCGACAGCGGCCGCGCCCTGGGCCGGCTGTCCGACGTCGGGTGGGGCACCCGGCTGCGCGCGCTGCTCGGCGCCCCCGACACCGAGGTCCCGGATGGCGTGCTGCGCGCGGTGGTCGGAGTGCTCAGGGACTGGGGCTGGGAGACCCGGCCGACCGGCATCGTGGCGCTGCCCTCCCGCAGCCGGACGGCGCTGGTCGGCAGCCTCGCGGCACGGCTGGCCGAGGTCGGGCGCCTGCCGTTGCTCGGCACGCTGGACCTGCTGCGCGACACCCCACCCGGTGGTCGCAGCAACAGCGCCCAACGGCTGCGCGCGGTCCAGGGCGCGTTCGGGGTGCCCGCCGGGATGGTGCTCGACGGCACGCCGGTGCTGCTCGTCGACGACCTGGTCGACACCGGCTGGACCCTGACGGAGGCGACCCGCGTCCTGCGCGAGGCAGGCGCCGGGCCGGTCCTGCCGCTCGTGCTGGCCGTTGACGGGTGAGCGGCACCTCATGGTCATCGTCGCGAAACGGTCACGCACCTCCCCTACGCTTCCGCCCATGACCTGGCACTCGCGACAGCTCGCCCAGCAGACCGGGCGCACCTTCGTCATCACCGGCGCCAACAGCGGCATCGGCGTGGAGGCCGCCCGCGACCTCGTGAGCCGCGGCGCCCACGTCGTGCTGGCCGTGCGCGACACCCGCAAGGGCGAGCAGGCTCGCGCGACCTTCGGCGGCGGCCTCGGCTCCTCCAGCGTCCACGAGCTCGACCTCGCCGATCTCGACTCCGTCGCGTCCTTCGCCAAGACCATGAACGCCGAGCACACCGGGGTGCATGCGCTGGTCTGCAACGCCGGCGTCATGGGTGGCCCCTACCTGCTGACCGCGCAGGGCTTCGAGCGGCAGATGGCCACCAACCACCTGGGTCACGCGGCCCTGGTCACCGCGCTGTGGCCGTTGCTGCACGCGACCGCCGGGCGCGTCGTCACCGTGTCCAGCATCGCCGCCCGTGGCGGACGGCTGACCGGCACCACAACCCGCGGCGAGCTGGTCGACCCCGGGTCGTCCTACGACAGCAAGCGGGCCTACGGCAACAGCAAGCAGGCCAACCTGCTGTTCGCGCAGGAGCTGCACCGGCGTGCGGGCGCGGCGGGATCTCCCGTCAGCTCGATCTGTGTTCACCCCGGCGTCAGCAACACCAACCTGTTCGCCGCCCAGCTGCAGGAGGGCGGCAAGAGGCTGCTCGCCCCCCTGTCGAAGGTTGTCACGCGGATCGCCCTGCAGCCGGCTGCCGCCGGGGCCCTGCCGATCCTGCGCGCCCTGGACCACAGCACGCCCAGCGGCGCCTTCGTCGGGCCGAAGAAGCTGGGGCAGGTCCGCGGTCGGCCCGAGCTGCTCGAGGTCTACCCGTCGGGCAAGGACCGGGACGCGGCCACCCGCCTGTGGGAGCTGACCGAGGACGTCCTCGGCGTTCCGCTGCCGGTCTAGCCGCTCATGGGGTCGCTGCTGGTCGGCCTCGTCATGGTCGTCGGCCTCGTCGGAGTCCTGGTGCCGGTCCTGCCCGGCACCGCGTTGGTGCTCGCGGCGGGTGTGGGCTGGGCCCTGCTCGTCGTCGGTGAGGGGACCACGCGCTTCATCGTCGTCGCCGTGATGGCGGCCCTGTTCGTGCTCGGCATCGCCTTGAAGTACGCGCTGCCCGGCCGGCGCCTGTCGGGGCAGCTGCCGCGCCGCACGCTGCTCCTGGCCGCCGCGGGCGCGGCCGTCGGCTTCGTCGTCCTGCCCCCGCTGGGCCTGCTGATCGGCGGCGTCCTCGGGACCTACGTCGCGGAGTCCCGCCGGCTGGGGCCCGGCCGTGATGCGGGACGGTCGACGATCCAGGTCCTGCAGGCGATCGGCCTCGGCATCCTGGCCGAGCTCACGGCCGCGGTGCTGATGATCGCCACCTGGCTGGTGGGCCTGGCGCTGACATGACCGGCTCGGCATGACGAGCTCGGCATGACGAGGACACCGGCCGACAAGCCCTGCACGGTCTGCGGCCGCACGATCACCTGGCGCAGGAGGTGGGCCCGCGACTGGGACGCGGTGCGCTACTGCTCGGACGCCTGCCGCCGTGGGCGCGTCGGCCTGACCGATGCGGCGCTCGAGCAGTCGCTGCTCGACCTGCTGGCCCTGCGCGCGCGAGGCGCCACCGTCTGCCCGTCCGAGGCGGCCCGGGCCATCGGGGGTGAGCACGACTGGCGACCGCTGATGGAGCCCTCCCGTGCCGCGGCCCGCCGCCTGGTGGCACGCGGTGAGGTCGAGATCACCCAGGGCGGCAGGGTCGTCGACGGCTCCACGGCCAAGGGACCGATCCGCGTGCGGCGGGTAGACCGGGGATAGCGTGCCGGTCCATGACCTCCACGCCTGCGACCCCGCCCGCGGACACCCCCGTCCCCGACGAGGACACCGCCCGCCTCGGCGTGCTGTTCACCGGCTACGCCGGCCCTGGAGACGACGGCACCCTGCGGGTCGGCGGCACGGTCACCCTGGTCCGCGACCGGGACCGGGTGATCGTCATCGACCCCGGGATGGTCCCGTCGCGCTCGGCGATCCTGGACCCGCTGGCCGCGCTGGGCCTCACGCCCGCGGACGTCACCGACGTCGTCCTGTCGCACCACCACCCCGACCACACCGTGAACATCGCCCTGTTCGGCGAGATCCCCGTCCACGACGTCCAGGCGATCTACCAGCGCGACAGCTGGACCCGCCGGCCGGCCGAGGGCTACGCGCTGTCGCCGTCGGTGCGGCTGCTGGCGACCCCCGGCCACACGCCGCAGGACGTGACGACGCTGGTCGGCACCGTCGACGGCATCGTCGCGGTGAGCCACCTGTGGTGGACCGCCGAGGGACCGGCCGACGACCCGTACGCCCCGGACCGGGACCTGCTCCGCACCCAGCGTGAGCGCGTCCTCGCCGTCGCGACCCTTGTCGTCCCCGGCCACGGGCCCGCCTTCACCCCGGGCGGCAGCACCCCCCGGTGAGCTGCGCGCCGGGGTCAGAGCCGGCGCTGGGACGTGCCATCCGCGCCGGCCGCCGGCAGGTCCCGGATCTCCTGCAGCAGGGCGACATCGCTCGGGGTGCCCGGCTCCTCCGCCGGGGACAGCCGCTCCTTGGCCGCGGTGTACGGCTTGACGATCGGGAAGTACAGGACAGCGGCGATGATCAAGAAGGAGACCAGGGCGGTCACCCAGGCACCGAAGGGCAGTCCCCCGGGCGTCCAGCCGGAGAAGTCCGGCTGCCCACCGATCTTGCCGATCAGACCCATGATCAGGTCGACCGTCGCCGTGACGACGGCGGCGAACGCGAGCGCCATGATGAAGGCAACCGCGAGCTCGACCAGGTTGCCCTTGAGGATGAACTTCTGGAAGCCGGCCATGTCTCTCCTTGAGTGTGCGCGTCCTGCGACGTCGGACGCCGGCAAGGCCGTCACAGGATCGTCACCTTCCCGGCCAGCGCGCCGCCGCCCGGAAGTGTTGGCTGCTGACCGTTGTTGCGGCAAGCATGAGAGTCGAGATCTGGTCCGACGTCGTGTGCCCCTGGTGCTACATCGGCAAGCGGCGCTTCGAGCAGGCGCTGAGCGCCTTCGCGCACCGGGACGAGGTCGAGGTGGTGTGGCGCTCCTTCGAGCTCGATCCCGGCGCCCCGCAGGAGCGGGTCGGCGACTACGCCGAGATGCTGTCTGCCAAGTACGGCTTTCCGGTCTCCCAGGGCCAGCAGATGATCGACACGATGACGGCCTCCGCCACGCAGGACGGCCTCGACTTCCACTTCGAGACCGCCCGGGTCGGCAACACCTTCGACGCCCACCGGCTCCTCCACCTGGCCCTCGACCGCGGGGTCCAGGACGCCGTCAAGGAGCGCCTGCTGCGCGCCACCTTCACCGAGGGCCAGCCGATCGGCGACCACGAGACGCTGGTGCGCCTGGGCGTCGAGGCCGGCCTGGACGCCGACGAGACCCGCGAGGTCCTCGCCTCCGACCGCTATGCCGCCGAGGTCCGGGGCGATGAGGCCCAGGCCCGGGCGTACGGCATCACCGGTGTCCCGTTCTTCGTCGTCGACGGCACGTACGGCGTCTCTGGCGCTCAGCCCGCCGAGGCGCACGCGCAGGTGCTGGCGACCGCCTGGGCGGAGGGCCGTCCGGTGCAGCTCGTGACCTCGGGCGCAGCCGCTCCCGGCTGCGAAGGCGACTCCTGCGCCGTCTGAGCACCCGGCGCGACGCTGTGGAAGGGCGAGGGTGACGTGAGGCAGGCCCAGAGGCAGTTCGTACGACGTGCACGACTGCTCTCCCTGCCCGTGGGCACGGCGGGGCTGGCGCTCGAAGGGCTCCTACGACGCGCCGCCGGCCAGGACCGGGAGAAGGTCGCGCAGGAGCTCCGCAGACGCAACGCCGCCCGCACCCAGCGCGTCCTCGGCGAGCTCAAGGGCGGCGCTCTCAAGGCCGGCCAGCTGCTGTCGACGGTCGAGGCGCTGTTCCCGCAGGACCCGGAGGCGACCTGGCGCGAGGCCCTTGCCACCCTCCAGGACGCGAACGAGCCCCTCCCCTACGCCGAGGTGGCGCCGGTGCTGGCCGCCGAGCTGGGACCCGGATGGCGGCACCTGTTCTCGTCCTTCGACGAGCAGGCGACGGCCGCGGCCTCGATCGGCCAGGTCCACCGGGCCGTGTGGCCCGACGGGCGCGCGGTCGCGGTCAAGGTGCAGTACCCCGGCGTTCGCGAGGCGCTGACCTCCGACGTCCGGACCCTGTCGGTGGTCTCCCGCGGAGCCGCGCTGGTGGCCCGCGGGCTCGCCCTCCCGCCGCTGGTCGCCGAGCTCCGCGACCGGCTCACCGAGGAGCTCGACTACCTCCACGAGGCCCGGACCCAGACCGCCTTCGCGACCGCGTACGCCGACGACCCGGACGTGGTGGTCCCCACGGTCCTGCACGCCACCGCGCGGGTGCTGGTGATGGACTGGATCGAGGGCACGCCCCTGTCGAAGGTGGCCCGGGACGGGACGCAGCAGCAGCGCGACCGGGCCGCCGGGCAGTACCAGCTGTTCCTGGTGAGCGGCCCCGCCCGGGCCGGCCTGCTGCACACCGACCCCCACCCCGGCAACTTCCTGGCCCTGCCCGACGGCCGCCTCGGCGTCCTGGACTTCGGCTCCTCGCTTGCGCTCCCCGACGGGATGCCGGCGACCTTCGGCCGGCTGATCGCCGCGCTGCTGGGTGATGCCCCGGACGAGGTGCTGCGGCGGCTCAGGGAGGGCGGCTTCGTCCGGCCCGGGGTCGAGGTCGACGTGGTCAAGCTGGTCGACTACATGGCGCCGTTCAGCGCGCCGGCTCGACACGAGCGCTTCCGGTTCAGCCGCGACTGGTTGCGCGGGGAGTTCGGCCGGGTCAACGACCCGCGCAACCCGGACTTCGGCGTCGCGCTGAAGCTGGACCTGCCCGCCGAGCACCTGTTCACCCACCGCGTCTGGCTGGGCATGGTCGGCGTGCTGTGCCAGCTGGAGGCCGACGTGCAGGTCGCACCGGTGCTGCGCCAATGGCTGCCCGGCTTCGCCGAGGCGTCCGGCCTCGCGGGACCGGTTCAGCCGCAGGACTGAACAAGGCGTCGGCCGGGCCGACGGTTGCTCCGTCAGGGTGATCCCTGGGCCTCACCACTGCCCGCCGGTGTCATGCTGTGTCATGGAGACCGCCGTGACGCGCCACCCGCACGCCGCGGTGGTCACGTTGTCCGGCGAGCTCGACGCGGACACCTCGGGCCAGCTCCGGTCGTTGCTCAACGAGCTCCTCCTCACCGGTCAGCGCAACCTGGTGCTGGACCTGAGCGGCCTGAGCTTCGTCGACTCCGCCGGCCTTGCCGCCCTGCTGTCAGCCGCCAAGGGCACCCGCCGCGGCGGTGGGCGGCTGCTGCTGTCCGGCCCGGCGCCGAGCGTGCGCAAGGTGATGGCGCTGACCGGCATTGACGTCGTGCTCACCACGGTCGACTCCGTCGACGAGGCGCTGGCACGGATGGTTGCCGAGCAGGAGGGGTAGGCAGCGGGCCACGAGCCTGCTCCCCGGGGAGGCCGAGGAGGAGGACGCCGTGCGACTGCCCCTGTGGGGACCGCAGGACCTGGTCGACGCCGTGCACGACCTCACCGGGGCGGCGGCGGCGCTCGGGCGGGCGGCAACGGGAGCGATCACCCTGGTGCCCCGACTGATCGAGGCGGTCGACCGCGTTGACCTCCTGCTCCAGCGCGCGGACGACCTGGTGGACGCGGCTGCCGACGCGCTGGTTCGGACCGACGCAGTGCTGATCGGGGCGGAGGCGGCCTTCGCGCTCGTGGGCACGGTCGCTGCGAGGGCCGACGCCACGTTCGCCGGGGTTGATGGCGTCGCCCTGCGTGCCGACGTCACGCTCGCCGGGGTCGCCGACCGGGCCGAGGGCAGCCTGGCACGGATCGACGCCGTCTCCGGTCATGGCGGGGCCACCGTCGCGCGGATCTCGGAGGTCGCCGAGCAGGCCGGGGCCACCGTCGCGCGGATCGAGCAGGTCGCCGAGCAGGCCGGCGCGACCGTGGAGGGCATCGACCGCGTCGCCACGCGGGCGGGCGTCACCGTCGACAGGCTGGACGGCCTCTCGACGGACGCCGCCGCGACCGTGACGAAGATCGACGACACGACCACGGACGCCGCCGCGACCGTGACGAAGATCGACAGCACCACCGCGCACGCCACCGCCACCGTCGCCAAGATCGACGACACGGCTGACCGGACAGAGGCGACCCTCGACCGTGCTGCGGCCGTGACCGCGACCGCCGACCGCCTGGTGGAGCAGCTCAGGGAGCCCCTGAGTGCCCTCGTGCCGGTGCTGCAGCGCCTCGTGGACACCGTGCAGGAACCCCAGGTCGACGCCGCGGCCGCGCTGGCGTCCCGGTTGCCGCACCTGCTCGACGCCGTCGACCAGGTCCTGCTCCCGCTCGCCGGTGGGCTGCGCGACGTCGGCCCCGAGCTGCACGAGCTGCTCGGCCTGGTCGGGGACCTGCACCGCACGGCCGAGGGCCTGCCCGGCGTCAAGCTGCTCCGTCGACGGGGTGCGGAGACCTAGCCGCCAGGCGTACGGGGCCGACTCGCGGTCAGACTCGGACGACCATCTTGCCGGTGTTGGCCCCCTGGAGCAGACCGATGAACGCCTCCGGCGCCTTCTCCAGACCCTCGACGACGGTTTCGGCGGTCTTGACCCGACCGTCGGCCAGCATCGCGGAGACCTTCTCCTGGAACTCCGGCCGCAGGTCGTTGTGGTCGCTGACGATGAAGCCCTGCAGGCGCAGCCGCTTGCCGACGCACAGCGCGAGGTTGGACGGGCCGGGCTGAGGCGTGGCGTTGTTGTACTGGCTGATCATCCCGCACAGCGCCGCGCGGCCGTAGGGCTTGAGCGACCCGATCGCGGCCTGCAGGTGCTCCCCTCCGACGTTGTCGAAGTAGACGTCGATCCCACCGGGCGCGGCGGCGCGCAGGGAGTCCGCGACCGGTCCGTTGCGGTAGGAGAAGGCCTGGTCGAAGCCGAGCTCGTCGGTGAGCCACGCGACCTTGTCGGCCGAGCCGGCGCTCCCGATCACGATGCCCCCGTTGGCCTTGACGAGCTGGCCGACCAGACTGCCCACCGCACCCGCGGCGCCGGAGACGAAGACGGTCTCGCCCTCCTTGAAGCCGGCGATCGCGAACAGCCCGGCCCAGGCCGTGAGGCCCGGCATGCCAAGCACACCGAGGTAGGCGGACGGCGTCTCGGTGGGCGCAAGGGCCGTGAACCCCTTGGCCGGTCCCACCGCCCATTCGCGCCAGCCCTGGCCGTGCAGCACGAGGTCGCCGACGGCGTGGGAGTCGACGGCCGAGGCGACGACCTCACCGACGGCCCCGCCGTCGAGCGGCTGGCCGAGCTGGAACGGCGGGACGTAGCTCTTCACGTCGTTCATCCGACCGCGCATGTAGGGGTCGACGGACAGGTAGAGGTTGCGGACCAGGACCTCCCCCTCGGACGGGTCCGGCACCTCAACGGTCGCCACGTCGAAGTCGGTAGCGACCGGCTCCCCCTGCGGGCGGGCTGCCAGCCGCACCTCACGTCCCGTCCTGCTCATCCTGGTCCCCTCGTCACGGGCCGCGGTGGGCGGCCGTCCGGCCATCCTCCCCCGACGGGATCAGCCCGCCGCGACCGGCCCGAGCTCGAACCACACGCACTTGCCGGCCGACAGCCGCTCGGTGCCCCAGGACCGGGCCAGCACCGTCACGATGAGCAGCCCGCGGCCCCCCTCGGCCTCGGCGTCGGGGACCTGGACCCGCGGCACCGAGGTGGCGTGGCCGTCGACCAGCTCGACCCGCAGACCACCGTCGACGGCCGGTCGCAGCCACAGGTCGACGCCCGGGCCCCCGTGGCGCAGGGCGTTGCTGGCCAGCTCGGTCACCAGCAGGGCGGCGTCGTCGACGTCGACGCCCGCGTCCGCGGCCGCCGACGCGGTCAGCTGCCGGGCGCGGGCGACCTCCGAGAGGTGACCGGCCAGGTGCAGGTGCAACCCGGTGGTGTCGGATCCCCGGCCGGCCCGCGCCTGACCCGTGTCCACGGCCAGCAGCGCGCTGTCGTCATCAGGACGCCCGTCCCGGCCCATGGTGCGCAGCAGCGCGTCGCACAAGGCCTCGACGTCGCAGCTCGACGACTCCGGGCAGGTCAGCCCGGTCAGGTCGGCGACGGCGTTGCGCAGCGAGAGCAGGCCGCTCTCGACCGGCTGGGTCCGACCCTCGACGAGTCCGTCGGTGAACAGCAGCAGCACCGCGCCGTCCGGCAGCAGCACCTCCACCTCGGGCGGCGGGTAGCCGGCGACGCCGAGCGGCGGCCCCGGGTCGAGCTCGACGTACTCCCCACCGCCGTCGCGGTGCACCACCATCGGCGGCAGGTGCCCGGCGCTGGCCACGCGCAGCCGACGGCTGGCCGGGTCGAACACCGCGTAGAGACAGGTCGTCAGGGACGTCTGGCCGAGCGAGGACATCGCCGCGTCCACCAGCGCCAGCACGGCCGAGGGGCTGTCCTCGACCAGCGCGCAGGCTCGTACGGCCGCGCGCAGCTGGCCCATGACGGCGGCGGCGGCGATGCCGCGCCCCATGACGTCGCCGATCACCAGGCCGACCCGCCCACGGGTGAGGGGGATGAGGTCGTACCAGTCGCCACCGACCTCGGCGCCGGCCGTGCCGGGCAGGTAGCGGTGGGCAACCCGCATCCCGGGCAGGGTCGGGAGCTCGCTCGGCAGCAGCGAGCGCTGCAGGGTCAGTGCCGTCTCCCGCTGCTGGCGGTAGCTGAGGGCGTTACCGACCGAGGTGGCCATCCGGTGCGCCAGGTCCTCCAGGAACACGACCTCGTCGTCGTCGTAGGCGTCCGGCCTCGAGCTCGTCAGCGCCAGCACGCCAAGCGTGCGCCCGCCGGCCACCAGCGGGATGCCGAGGGCGCTGGCCATCCCGAGCCGGCCCAGCGCGTCCAGGTGCCACGCGTCGCGGGAGATCAGCTCGAGGATGTCCTGGCTGATGCCGCGCAGCCGTAGCGAGCGTCCCCCCGTGATGACCATGCCCATCCCGACGCCTCCCTCGAGGTCGAGCGGGTAGCGTTCGAACAGCTCCTCCAGGAGGGACTGCAGCTCCGGCACGCGGTGCCGGACCGTGACCAGCGATGGGGCGCCGGCCTCGTCGAGCAGGTGCACCGAGCACCAGTCGCCCAGCTGCGGCACGCTGAGCTCGGCGACCGCGTCAAGCGTGGCGCGGTAGTCCAGCGACGCGGCGAGGCGGTCGCTGGCGGCGGCCAGGAAGCTGGTGCGCCGGCTTGCCTCCCGCTCCACACTCAGCAGCCGGCCGCGCTCGAGCGCCTGCGCGCACTGCCGCCCCAGGGTCTGCAGGAACTCGACGTCCTCGTCGGGGAACGCCCTGGCGCGGGCTGCCGACAGCGCCATGACCCCCATCGCGCGACCGTCGACCTCGAGCGGGATCCCGGCGTAGGAGTCCGACAGCGACGAGTGCGGCAGGTCGGGGTAGCGGTCGATGAGCTCCTGCCGGCTGCCCGTCCGCAGGACCGAGCGCAGCCGGACGACGTCGGTCAGCGGTGTCGCGGCATCCAGGGGCAGGCGCTCGTAGCTGGCGACGACGTGCGGCTCGTAGCCCACGCTGCCGAGCACACGCAGGAAGGACCCCTCCACCACCGCGATGCCGCCCGCATCGAGGCCGAGCGCCTCGACGCCCTGGCCGAGCACGACGTCCACCACCTGCTCGGCGGTCAAGGCGCTGCCCAGGGCCTCGCTGACGCTGATCAGCCGGGCGTTGCGGTCCGCGAGCCGCTCGGCGTGGGCATGGGCCTGCTCGAGCTGGTTGGCGCGGGCGGTCATCGCCTCCGACCAGCTGGTGATGTCCAGCGACACCCCGACGACGGCCTCGACGGCTCCGTCCGGGCCGAGCACGGGGGCGTTGCTGACGTAGACAACCATCGCGCGGCCGTCCTTGTGGCGGACCGCGAACTCACCGTCCCACCCCGCGCCGTGGTGCGTCGAGGCGACCACCTCGTCGGCGCGGTCCTCAGAGCCGACCAGGATGAGCTCACGGATGCTGCGACCGACGGCCTCCCCGGCGGTCCAGCCGTACAGCCGCTCGGCGCCGGGGCTCCAGGACAGGACGGTGCTGTGGAGGTCGACGAGGATCACGGCACCCGGCAGCGCGGTCGACAGGTCCTGCCCCCGCAGCTCCGGCGCCGGCACCGACGGGGCGGCTGCCTGCGCCGAGAGGTCGACCATGCCGGGAGGATAGACGTACGAGAGGTTTCCGACACTCCGGCGCTCGCGGACGCGCCGCCCCTCGGGTAGGCAAGGGGGGTGAGCGACGGAGACGGCTGGACGACCTGCGACCTCGGCCACCAGCACTGGGGGCGCTACGGCGCGGCGGGCCTGCTCGCGGTGGCGCCCGGCGCGCCCTACGTCCTGCTGCAGCACCGTGCGCCGTGGAGTCACGGCGGGGACACCTGGGGGGTGCCCGGCGGCGCCCGCGCCAGCCACGAGAGCGCGCAGCAGGCCGCGCGGCGGGAGACCGTCGAGGAGACCGCGCTGGACGTCGCGCTGCTCGAGGTCGTTGCCGAGCACCTGGCCGACCACGGAGCCTGGAGCTACACGACGTTCGTGGCCCTGGTCCCGGAGCGGCTGCCGGTCGTGCCCGAGCGCGAGAGCCTCGACCTGCGCTGGGTCGCCGTGCAGGAGGTGACCGCACTCCCGTTGCACCCTGCTTTCGCCGCCGCCTGGCCCGACCTGCAGGGGCTGATCCCGTGAGCTCCCCGCTCCCTGGTCGCTGGCCGGTCGCGTTCGGCCAGGCAGAGCTGCTGCAGGACCTCGACCACGACGACGGCTGGCTGCTGTCGGTCGACGGCGTCGCGCAGTCCTACGTCGACATCGGCGACCCGACCCGGCTGGAGTTCGACTACGTCCGACTGATGGGCGACGTCGTCGACTGCCTCGCCCCGCAGGGCGAGCCGCTCACCGCCGTGCACCTGGGCGGCGGCGGCTGCACGCTCCCCCGCTACGTCGCCGCGACGCGGCCCGGCTCCCGGCAGCTCGTCGTGGAGGCCGACGCGCCGCTGGCCGAGCTCGTCCGCCGCAGCTTCGGCACCTCCGGCTTCCGGCTGCGCGTCGGCGAGGCCCGCAGCGAGCTGCCCAAGCTCCGCCAGGGTGAGAGCGACCTGGTCGTCGCGGACGTCTTCGAGAGCGCGCTCATGCCGATGCACGTCACGACCCTCGAGTGGGTTCACGAGCTGCAGCGGCTGCTGCGGCCGGGCGGGACCTACGTCGTCAACGTCGCGGACGGCAAGCCGCTTGCTTTCGCCAAGGCCCAGGTCTCGACGCTGCTCGCCGCCTTCCCCCACGTCGTCCTGCTGGCCGACCCGTCGGTCCTTCGTGGCCGCCGCTTCGCCAACCTCGTGCTCGCCGCGTCCGACGCGCCGCTGCCGGTCGCCGACCTCGTACGACGGGCCAGCCGCGCGGCCGGCCGGGCGCGCCTGGTCACCGGAGACGACCTGCGTGACTTCACCGGCGGCGCCGCCCCCGTCACCGACGCGACCGCGCGGACGTCACCCCGCCCGCCGCCCGACCTGTTCCGCCACTGATGGCGCGGTTCGTCGGCGAGGTGCCGGCGCTGCCTGTCTCCGACGAGAGTCGGCGGTCGCGTTCTCCGTCGACGTGCTGGGCTTCATCGAGCATGTGGACGACGACGGTCAGGCGCGAGGTGCGGCGTCCTGGGCGCCGACGGCAGCCTCGTGACCCTGTACGAGCAGCAGCCGGCACCCTGACGACCGTCCAAGGCTCAGGCGATGGCGGTGGGGGACGGGGGCGCCGTACCGCCCTGCGGCTCGGTCGCGGTCATCAGCGCCACGACCTCGGCCCGGTCGGCGGCCGAGGGCATGCCCCACCCCGGTGCGTAGCCGTAGACGTCGTGCAGCGGCGTCGAGGAGGTGCGCCCGTCGAGCACCTCGACGGCGTCTGTCGGGATCAGCCCGGGGGGCTCCACGCCGCAGGCCTCGGCCACTTCGACCAGGTCGCGGCGCAGCGTCTGGACGTAGTGCGCCGCCCGGACCGACTTGCGGGTGGGATCCAGACCCCTGGTCAACCAGGCGTTCTGGGTCGCCACCCCATCGGTGAGCTCGTCCCAGAAGGCCAGGTCGCCGACCGCGGACTTGATGCCCGCCGGCAGGCCGGTCTCGGCGGTCGAACTCGGCGTGCCGTGACGGGCTCACGCAGTCCTGCCGCTCCGGGATCCCCCGCGTCAGCGCGATCTCCGCCGACACCGAGGCCCCCGGCAGCAGCCCATCGAGTCCGGGCCTGGCGCCCTGGCTGAGCTTGACCTCGAGGGCCCGGACGGGGGCGCTCGCGACGAGGTCCTGGAGCCGGCCGAGGTCGAAGCGCCCGCGCTCGTCGAGACAGCCGAAGTAGGCCGTGCCGATCTGGAAGACCAGCTCGCCGCCGTGCCGGTGGTGCGGCGACAAGCCGCCCTCACCGGTGTTCTGCAGGCAGCCGGCCAGTGCCGCGCCTCGGTTGAGCGCCTCCACCGCTGCACCCGACAGCGACCCCAAGCTCATGGCGGAGATGTCCACGACGGAGTCCGGCCGGAAACGCCCTTGCCCGGCCGCGCGCCGCGCCCACGACCTTGGCGCAGGGCAGCCACACGTCGTGGCCCGCCTCAGTGGTGCTGCGCGGGACCGCCCGGCCGAAGGTGCTGTGCTTGATGACGGGGTAGCCCGCGGTGTACTCGACATCGTTGTCGGTCCCGAAGCCGAAGTAGTTGTTCTGGTGCTTGGCCGAGGCGTAGACCCACCGGCGCTGGTCCCGGGTGAAGGGTCGCTCCTCGTTGTTGCCCGCGACGAGCGTCAGCCGGCTCGCGCTGGGCCGGGACCGGCTTGCCCGACGGTCTGCTCCACCAGCAGGCGGGTGACCGCCGTCAGGTCGCCGGTCGCGGCCGCGACCCGCCGCTGCTCAGCCGCGGAGCTGCCCCGCGCGAGGGCCTGCTCGGCGAGCGCCGAGACCTCGTCCCACTCCCCCGCGTCCTCAAGGTCGTCGCGCAGCCGGGCCAGCAGCCCGCGCACGACGTTGCCGGCGGGCCGCCGCCCGACCGCGCGCAGGTCCATCAGGTCGCCTTCCAGCCCCCATCGGGCCGAGACCCAGCGGGCGGCCCGGACCAGCTCCGGGCGCGGCTCCGGGAAGGGGGTGCCCGCGACCGCCTCCGCGGCGGCCACCCGCACGAGCGACCGGGCGAGGCCGGCCTGCAGCACCGCGTCATCGACGCGCGGGCAGGTGTCAGCCATCCGCAGCTCGATGGTGGGGTACTTCAGCGACGCGCGCGCGTCCCAGTAGAGGTGCGAGGCGTCGTCGACGACCCCCGAGGCCACCAGGTCGCGGACCAGGGCGTCGTACGCGCTGCGCGTGCGGAGCACCTCCTGAGAGCCGGTGACCGGGAACCGCGCGAACCACAACGTGCGGTAGCTGGCGTAGCCGCTGTCGGTGCCCTCCCAGAACGGCGAGCTCGCCGACAGCGCCAGCAGCACCGGCAGGTCGGGACGAAGCCGGTCGAGGACGTGGATCGCGAGCTCGGGGTCGGCCACCGACACGTGCACGTGGCAGCCGGCGATGAGCTGCTGCCGCGCCAGCAGGCCGAGCCGCTCCAGGATCTCGGCATAGCGCTCGTCGGGGCTCATGCGCTGCTCGCGCCAGGTCCCGGTCGGGTGCGTGCCGGCGGCGACGATCTCGCACCCGTGGGCCTGCGCCGCCGCAGACGCACCCCGGCGCAGGCGCTCGAGGTGGCCGCGGACCTCAGCCAGGCAGGTGCTGACCGGCGTGGCGATCTCCAGCTGGCTGGTGGAGATCTCGCCCTGGGCGTCGGCGCCCAGCCGCTCCTTGGCCTCGGCGACGACGGCGTGCGCGTCTGCCAGGCCGAGCGTCTCGGCGTCGACGAGGTGGTACTCCTCCTCCACCCCGAGCGTGGCCCCAGCGACCGACGTCACGGACGGGCCGCACGGAAGTCGGGAGCGCGCTTGGCGAGGAAGGCGGCGACGCCCTCGGCGTACTCCGCGCTGTCCCAGGAGCGGCGGTAGAGCTCGAGCACGTGCTCGTCGACATCCAGCCGGCCCTGGGCCGCGCGGGCGATGAGCTCCTTGCCGCCCTCGAGCGAGATCCGCGCCCGCGAGGCCATCGTCGCGGCCAGCGCGTACGCCCGCTGCTCGACCTGCCCGGGCTCGACGGCCTCGTGGACCAGTCCGATCCGCAGGGCGGTCGCGGCGTCCACCAGGTCTGCGGTGAGCAGGATCCAGCGGGCCCAGGCCGGGCCGACCACCTCGACCAGCCGGGCGGTCGAGCCGAGCGCGTAGACGATGCCGAGCTTGGCCGGGGTGACGCCGAACCGGCTGCCCGTCTCGCAGACCCGCAGGTCGCAGGCGACGGCGAGCTGGGTGCCCCCGCCGATGGCGAACCCCTCGACCAGCGCGATCGTCGGCTTGGGGAAGCCGATCAGCGCCTGCTCGCCGGCCTCGATCGCCTCCCCGTAGAGCCGTGCGCCCGCCGGGTCGGCGCGCAGCGTCTGGAACTCGCCGATGTCGGCGCCGGCGCTGAACGGCCCGCCCCGGGTGCCGCGCAGCACCACGACGTCGACGTCGTCGTCGTCGGCCAACGCGGGCATCAACCGGCCAAGGGCGTGCCACATCGCGTACGACACCGCGTTGTGCTTGTCGGGTCGGGTGAACGCGACCGTGGCGACACCGCCCTCCCGGGTGACGGCGAGGTGGGGCGCGGCGTCGCCGAGCAGAGGGGTCAGGTCCATGGGCGCATCCTCCCGATCGCGCCGCAGCGCGCCGACGGCGGGTACGCCTCAGCCGGCGCGGCGGCGCTCGCTGGGCCGCGGCCCGGGCGGCCGGACCGGCGGCGCCGAGGCGTCGATCGCTGCCAGCGAGACCAGCACGGCGTCCTTGGAGCGGGCCCGGTAGAACGGCGGGAGGCTGCTGAGCAGGATCCCGGCGTAGCCCGCGGTCTCCAGCCGGGGGTCCAGGACCGCGACGACCCCGCGGTCGTCGGTCGCGCGCACCAGCCGTCCGGCGCCCTGGGCGAGCAGCACCGCCGCGGGCGGCAGCGTCACCTCCAGGAAGCCGTTGCGGCCCGCGTCCGAGGCGGCGGCGAGCCGGGCCTTGGACAGCGGGTCGTCGACGTGGCCGAACGGGATCCGGTCGATGACAACGAGCTGGCAGGCGCTGCCCGGGGTGTCGACGCCCTGCCAGAACGACCGGGTGCCGAACAGGCAGGTCCGGGCGTCGGAGGCGAAGGCGTGCTGCAGCGCGCCGGGCGAGTCCTCGCCCTGGAGCAGCACCGGCAGGTCGGTGGCGGCCCGTATGGCGGCGGCGGCCCGGGCGGCGGCGGCGGTCGAGCTGAACAGCCCGAGTGTGCGTCCGCCGGCGGCCTGGATCAGCTCGACCAGGAGCTCGTCGACCTCCCGGGCCCAGGACACGCCCATCCGGCCCGGGTCGGGCAGGGAGCGGGCGACCCAGAGCTGGCTCTGCCGGGGGTAGTCGAAGGGGCTGCCCACGTCGAGGTGCCTCCACCGCGGGGGCGGGTCGTCGTCCTCGGCCTCGAGCACCTCGTCGACCGCCGCCCGCTCTCGGCCGTCGTGCTGCTCGCCCTCACCGACCGGGGAGCCGGCCAGCCAGGTCAGGCCGAGCTGGTGGGCGGCGTGACGGAAGGACCCGCCGAGCGTGAGCGTGGCGGAGGTGGCGATGACCGTGGTCTCGCCGAACAGCTTGCTGCCCAGCGCCCCGCCGACCCGCAGCGGCGACACCCGCAGCCGGGTCGTCGTGCCGTCGGCCGTGGCGTAGACGGCGCTGGAGACCGACGGCGTCCCGATCTCGCGGGCCGCCTCGGCGACCGCGGTCAGCCCCGCCTTGGCCCGCTCGCGCCGGGCCAGCTCGACGTCGTCCTCCTTGACGTCGGCCGAGGACATGTCGCGGGTGATCTCGCTGCAGGCCGAGGTGGCGGCCGACTCGAGCAGGCCGAGCACGTCCAGGGAGTGCGGGTCGAGCTGTCGGACCCAGCCGGGCTCGATCAGCTGCAGGACCCCCTCGAGCCCGTCGCGGGCAGCGTCGAGCCGGTCGATCGTGGTCACCGCGACCAGGTCGGTCGCGGTGGCCACCGCGCGCCGGACCTCGGCGTTCGACAGCTCGTGGGACAGCGCGTCGGTCACCGAGGAGACGAACTCGTGGGCCTCGTCCAGGACCACGGCGTCGCGCTCGGGCAGCACCTGGACGCCGGTGAAGACGTCGAGGGCGAGCAGCGTGTGGTTGGCGACGACGACGTCGGCCTCCTTGGCGGCCTCGCGGGCCCGCTCCGAGAAGCAGTCGACACGGTCGGGGCACTTGCTGCCGAGGCACTCCCGCGCGCTGACCGACACCTGCCGCCAGGCCCGGTCGGGTACCGGGAACGGGACCTCGTCGCGGTCGCCGCTGTCGGTCTCCCCCGCCCACTCGCGCAGCTTGAGGACCTGGGAGCCGAGCGAGGACTGCGGCCCGTCGAACAGCGACTCGGGCTCCTCCTCGCGGGCGCCCGGCCCGCCGTGCACCTGCTGCAGGCACAGGTAGTTGCCGCGGCCCTTGGCGAGGGCGTAGGTCGGGGTGCGCCCCAGCACCGGCGTGAGCGCCTTGACCAGCCGCGGCAGGTCCTTGTCGACCAGCTGGGCCTGCAGCGCCTTGGTGGCGGTGGCGACCACGACCCGCCTGCCGGAGGCGAGCGCCGGCACGAGGTAGGCCAGCGACTTGCCGGTCCCCGTCCCGGCCTGGACGAGCAGGTGCTCACGGGAGGCGAGCGCGTCGGCCACGGCCTGGACCATCTGGCGCTGACCAGGGCGGTCCTGCGACCCCGGGACCGCCCCGAGGGCAGCCTCGAGCGCGGCGAGCGCCTTCTTGGCGCGGGTCCCGGTCACGTCGGACCACGCTAGTGCGGCACGCGACGGTCGGCCCGCACCCGGCGACGGCCTGTGGAGACGGCACAGGCCGCGTCGGCCCCCGGGGGGCTCGACGCGGCCTGTGGCCCGCGTGGAAGGTCCTAGACGACCCGCCCGACGGTGTGGTTCTTGTCGTAGATCGGCTGGAGCTGGACGACGCCGCCGCTGTTCGGAGCGGCCCACATCTTGCCGCCGCCCGCGTAGATGCCGACGTGGCTGACCCGGCCGCGGTAACCGGAGAAGATCAGGTCACCGGGCCGCTTGGCGGCCTGCGACACCTTCGGCAGCGCGGCCGCCTGGGCGGCGCTGGTGCGCGGGACGTTCTTGCCGAGCTGGGTCTTGAAGATGTAGGTCACCAGGCCGGAGCAGTCGAAGCTGCTCGGGCCGGTCGATCCCCAGCGGTAGGGCTTGCCGCGCTGGGCCGCCGCGAGGGAGACGGCCTTGGCACCGGCCGGGGCGGCGAGCTGGGCGCGCGGGGCGTGGCGCACGGTGGCCTGGGGGCTCTGGCCCCAGGCCTGGGTGGCGCTGCCCGTGAAGACCGCACGCACCTTGGTGTTCCGCGAGAACGGAAGGTGGGCGAGGCCGTGGCCGCCGCCGTCGGTGCGGACCTGGCCGATGTAGACCCAGGCACCGCTGCCACTGAGGGCGTCGATGGCGACGGCAGCGCCGACGACCGGCGCCCCGCCGGCGCCGAGCACCCGGACGCCGATGCGGCCGCGGCCGTCGGCCTTGGTCGCGTCGGCGGAGATGCGCAGCGTGGTGGGGGTCGTCCCGGCGGCGGCGGCCGGAGCGGCGGTGAGGACGGGTCCGACGACGGTCAGCGGCAGGGCCACTGCGGCCAGGGCTCCTCCGAGGAGGGTGCGGACGGACGGTCGGGGCAGGAGTGAAGAAGGTGACGCAGACATGACGATGTAGGCCTCTCGCACGCCTGCGGGGTGAGCTGTCGGGCTCGGGCGGAGAGTGCCCGGCACGCTTGCGCGTGCTTCGCCCCGAGGACCGCCTAGGCGGTCCGGAGAACCTGGGTCCCCCGCTCCCGCCCTCGGGTTCGGATGAGCGCCATGGATGACCGTGGGCGGGACTCGGCGTCGGTCAGGCGCATTCTGTGCATCCAGGATGACATGACGGGGTGATGAAACCTGTCACCGGGTGTTGCGACACTCGTCACGTGATCGTCACCGGCTCGTCCTCATGTCCGGATCGGACCCGGGATCAGGCCCGCAGCTCCTTCTTGAGGATCTTGCCCGTGGCCCCCTTCGGCAGCGCGTCGACGACCCGCACCTCACGGGGGTACTTGTACGCCGCGAGCCGCTGCTTGGTGAAGGCCACCAGCTCGTCGGGGGTCACCTCGGCCCCGGGCTTGAGCGCGACGTAGGCCAGCACCTCCTCGCCCAGCTTGGGATCGGGCCGACCGATGACGGCGGCTTCGGCGATCGCCGGGTGCTCGTACAGCACCTCCTCGACCTCGCGGGGGTAGACGTTGTAGCCGCCGCGGATGACCAGGTCCTTCTTGCGGTCGACGATGAACAGGTAGCCGTCCTCGTCCTGGTAGGCCAGGTCGCCGGTGTGGAACCAGCCGCCTTTGAAGGCCTCTGCCGTCGCCTCGGGGTTCTTGTAGTAGCCCTTCATGATGTTGTGGCCGCGGATCACGATCTCGCCGACGTGGTCCGCTCCGACCGGCAGCGGCTGGTCGGCCTCGTCGACGACCCGCACCTCGACGCCCCAGACCGGCTTGCCGATCGACAGGACCTTGCGCTGCTCGGCGTTGACGTTGAACGTCGTGGTGCTGGTCGACTCCGACAGGCCGTAGCCCTCCAGGACCACGCAGCCGGGGAACTTCGCCTCGAACGCCCGGATGACCTCGCCGGGGATCGCCGCTCCCCCGCTGACTCCGACCCGCAGGCTCGACAGGTCCTTGCCGGAGGTGTCCATGTGCAGCAGTCCGAAGTACATCGTCGGGACTCCGCTGAAGATCGTGCAGCGGTGCTTCGCGATCGCCTCGACGACCGGCTCGAGCTCGAAGCGCGGGATGAGCACCAGGGTGCCGCCGTAGCGGACGGTCGTGTTCAGCACGCTGGACAGCCCGAAGACGTGGAACAGCGGGAGGACCGCCACGCCGATGTCATCGTCGCGGAACTCGAACAGCTCACCGGCGATCGTGCAGTTCATGTACAGGTTGAGGTGCGTGAGCTCGGCGCCCTTGGGCTTGCCGGTCGTCCCGCTCGTGTAGAGCAGGACCGCGGTCTCGTCACCCCCGGTCGGCACCACGTCCCGGGTGTCGTCGGCGAAGTAGAGCTCGTCGTAGTGCTTGCTGCCCTCGGGCCGCACGTCGCTGCCCGGCAGGTTGACGACGTACGTGGTGATCGCCCTGCCGGTCGCCTCGGTCGCCTGCATCGCCCCGGCGTAGGCCTCCTCGGCGAACATCTCGAAGGTGATCAGCACCTTGGAGTCGCTGTCCTGGAGGTGGTAGGCGACCTCCGGAGCGCGCAGCAGCGGGTTCAGCGGCACCATGACCAGGCCCGCCTTCATGAGGCCGAAGTAGGTGAACAGGAACTGCGGCAGGTTCGGCAGCTGCAGCGCGACCTTGTCGCCCCGCTCCAGGCCGGTGGCCAGCAGTGCCGACGCGACCCGGCCCGAGATCTCGTCGACCTGGGCGTAGGTGAAAGACATCTCGTTGATGTGGCACAGGGGCTTGTCGGGGTTGGCCAGGGCCGACTCACGGAGCATGATGGCGATGTTGAGGCTCATGCCGGCCACCCTAGTGACGCACTTCACCCTTCGGAACAACGACCTGCGGGCGGGGCGTTCCGTTCTGGAGGACCCGACGGCAGGAGAGTTGACCACCATGAGCCGTGACCCGCGTGAGCTGTACGAGCTGGAGCCCGACCTGCCCGACCTCGGGAGCCCGGTCCTGATCCAGGCGCTCGACGGCTTCGTCGACGCCGGATCGGCCAAGCGGCTGGCCCGCGAGCACCTGCTGGAGTCGCACGGCTCCCGGGTCGTCGCGACCTTCGACGTCGACGTGCTGCTGGACTACCGCGCGCGCCGCCCTGCGATGACCTACGACGAGGACCACTGGGCCGACTACACCGACCCGCAGCTGGCCGTGCACCTGCTCCATGACGCCGACGGCACACCTTTCCTGGTGCTGGCCGGGCCTGAGCCCGACGTGCGCTGGGAGGGCTTCCTGGCCTGCGTCCGCCAGCTCGTCGTCGACCTGGGCGTCCGCCTGACAGTCGGGCTGAACGCGATCCCCATGGCCGTGCCGCACACCCGTCCGCTAGGGATGATCGCCCATGCGACACGGCCCGAGATGGTCGCCGGCCACGAGAAGTGGGTCGGCAAGGTGCAGGTCCCGTCGACCGCGGGCCACCTGTTGGAGTACCGCCTGGGCCAGGCCGGCCACGACGCCGCCGGCTTCGCCGTCGCCGTGCCGCACTACCTCGCCGAGACCGAGTTCCCCGCGGCCGCGATGGCCCTGCTCGAGAGCGTGTCCGGGCTGACCGGGCTCTCGCTCCCGGCCGGCGAGCTGCTCGAGGCCGCAGCCTCCGTCCGCGCCCAGATCGACGAGCAGGTCGGCGCCTCCGAGGAGGTGGGCGCGGTCGTTCGCGCGCTGGAGCAGCAGTACGACAGCTACCTGATGGGCTCACGGCGCAGCCTGCTGGCCGAGATGGGCGGGTCGCTCCCGACGGCCGACGAGCTCGGCGACGAGCTCGAGAAGTTCCTGGCCGACCAGCAGGACGGTTAGAGGGCTCGACCAGCTTGTCCCCCGGGCGCAGCATGTCCTCGCGACGTCACGATTGCTCGCCGGTCACCCGACCGGCGCCCTCGATGATGGCTCGCTGTAGCCGGTCCGCTGTGTGGACGTCAGGCGGTCGGGAGGCGAGCGCGTCAGCGTAAAGAAACGACTCGCCCAACCTGACGAGGGCGAAGGCGAGCGCGCCGGGCTCGATCAGGAGCTCGAGGCCGCTGTCGGCGTCGCGTCGCAGCAACGCCTCGATCTGCGCGACGACGCCCGGCTGCACGGCCCCCCGCGGATCGGTCAGGATGCGGATCGCGAGGGCCGGCTCCTCGTCGAGCAACCGCCGCAGCCCCGGTGCTGAGGACACCAGCTGGTTGAAAACGCGCATGACCTCGACGGCGTGGGATCGACCGGCGGCCGGTCGCTCGGCTCGGCGTTCGGCCAGAGCAAAGGTGCGTGCCGTCAGCTGCCACAGCGCGGCGCCGAGCAGCGCCTCCCGTCCCCCGGCATGCCTGAACAGCGTCACCCGCGAGACGCCGAGCTCAGTCGCAAGACCCTGCATGTCGACCCGCCGGCCGTCTCGGACCCAGTCCGCGGCCAAGAGCACAGCGCGGGTTTCGAGGGAGCCCTCGACGTGACCGGCGTCGTCGACGGGCGGGGTCGGTCGGGACATGGTGACCCGAGCCTTGCACCCCGCATCTACGACCCAAGTGCAGACGCACCGGACTGCAACAGAAGGCTTGACTGTTGCAGTCCGAGCATGCAGGGTCGTGACCTTCATCACACCACGGGCAAGCGCACCGCCGACGGCAGCGAGGCGACCTCGCCCAGTGTTCTGAGCCACATCGTACTTCCGCCCCGAAGGACCTGCCATGACGACGACCGCACCAGCCACCAGTCCTCAGCAGAGCAGCCGGAACGTTCAGGACGCTGGGCACGTCGATGTCCTCATCGTCGGTGCCGGTGTCTCAGGGATCGGTGCCGCGCACCACCTGCAGGAGAAGTTCCCCGACCGGTCCTTCGTGCTCCTGGACGCGCAGGACAACCGAGGCGGCACCTGGTGGACCCACCAATACCCGGGCGTGCGCTCCGACAGCGATCTGTTCACCTACGGCTACCGGTTCAAGCCCTGGCGCGGTCCTTCGATCGCCGCCGGGGAGGAGATCCTGAACTACCTCGACGAGGTCATCGAGGAGGACGACCTCGGCCGGCACATCCACTACCACCACCAGGTAACCGCGGCCAGCTGGTCCACCCAGGACCGCCGGTGGACCGTGGAGGTCACCCGGGCGGACACCGGCGAAAGCCTTCGATACACGACAGACTTCCTGTGGATGTGCCAGGGCTACTACAACCACGCCAAGCCCTACCAGCCGCAATGGGACGGCATGGACGACTTCCAGGGCGTGATCGTGCACCCGCAGCAGTGGCCCGAGGACCTCGACCTCGCGGGCAAGCGGGTCGTCGTCATCGGGTCCGGGTCGACCGCCACGACGCTGATCCCGGCGATCGCCCAGACAGCGGAGCACGTCACGATGCTGCAGCGCTCCCCCTCCTACTTCCTCGCGCCGCCCCTGACGCACGAGCTCGCCATCACGCTGCGCGCGCTGGACATCCCCGAGGAGTGGACGCACGAGATCCTGCGCCGCAACTACAGCGCCGAGTTCAACGAGCTGGCGCGGCTGTCGCACGAGGCGCCCGACGAGCTGCACGCCTTCCTCATGGAGTCCATGGCGCCGCTGCTGCCGGAGGGCTTCGACGTCGAGAAGCACCTCACCCCCCGCTACCGGCCCTGGCAGCAGCGCATCACGATCGTCCCGGAGGGCGATCTGTTCGCGGCACTGCGGGAAGGCAAGGCCGACATCGTCACCGACACGATCGACACCTTCACCGAGAAGGGAATCCGGGTCAGCTCCGGCGAGGAGATCGTGGCCGACGTCGTGGTCACCGCGACGGGGTTCGACCTGTCGGTCCTCGGTGACGTCGCCTTCGCCGTCGACGGCGAGCCGGTGGACTTCACCGACCGCGTCACCTGGCGCGGCATCATGATCAGCGGTGTCCCGAACATGGCCTACGTCTTCGGCTACTTCCGGCACAGCTGGACCCTGCGCGCAGACCTCGTCAGCGACTTGGTGACCCGCCTGCTCGCGCGCCTGCAGGACAAGGGCGCCACCACGGTCGTGCCGACGCTACGGCCGGAGGACGAGGGCATGCAGCGACGACCGTGGTCGGACCCGGAGAACTTCAACGCCGGCTACGTCCTGCGCTCGCAGCACGTCCTGTTCAAGCAGGGCGACCGCGAGCCGTGGACTCACATGATGGAGCACGCGCAGGAGGCGGAGACCCTGCCGAAGGTCGACCTGGACGACGGGTCGCTCCGCTACAGCTGACCCCTGCATGCGGAGGGCCAGCGACAACGGCTCGTCCGGGTGCCGGACGGACGTACCCCCAGGCGTTCGGCATCCCCAGACCCCTGCTCCGAGAGCCTCTCGAGCTCCCCCAACAGCCTTCTCATGAGAGTCCTGCCAGTCAACGGCTGCCCTGCCGGGCCTGCCGTCCCCGCTCAACGAGGAGCCAAGATGCCGCAGACAGCCTGCCGGACCGGAGTGACGCTCGACTACGAGGTACACGGCGAGGGAGACCCGCTCCTGCTGATCGTGGGAACGTCGGGCTCGATGCTGCTGTGGGGAGAGCTCATCCCTCGGTTGGCCGAGCAGTACCAGGTCATCGCCTTCGACAACCGCGGGCTCGGCGGAAGCGACCGGGGCGAGGGCGCGATCACCGTCGCCTCCATGGCCGAGGACACCTCGGCCCTGCTCGAGGCGCTGGACGTTCCGCAGGCGCACGTCATGGGGTGGTCGCTTGGCTCCGCCGTCCTGCAGGAACTGGCCCTGGCCCATCCGGAGCAAGTGGCGAGCGCGGTCATGTACGCCACCTGAGGGCGGTGCGACGGCTTCCAGCGGTCGGTGCTCTCCGCACTGCGGCTGCCCTACGCGGTCCGGGACATGGAGGCCGCGATGGCCAGCGCCGGCCTGGCCTTCTCACCCCAGCTGCTGGACCACCCGGACTTCGCGCAGCTGCTCGAGCCGATGCTGCCCGCGTTCCCACAGAACGAGGAGCAGATGCAGGTCACCACCGAGCAGTGGGACGCCGATCTGGCGCACGACGCCCTCGACCGGCTCAGTGACATCACCGCCCCCACCCTGGTCGTCGTCGGCGAGCAGGACCTGCTGACCCCGCCCTGGCAGGCCAGGGCCGTCGCCGAGGCCATCCCGGGCGCCCGCTTCGAGCTCGTCACCGGCCCAGGCTCGAGCCACGGGCTGCACATCGAACGCCCCGACGACCTGCTCCGGATCGTCAACAGGTTCCTGGAAGATCAGAAAGTCCAGGGCTGACCGGTCCACGTCGCCCCACGACCGCCTGCTGCTCGAGACGGCGGTCCTGGCGTGTCCGGGTGGTCATTCCTGGAACGGGAGGGTGAGAGAAGCCAGGATTCGTGCCGCCGCAGGCTAGCCCCGCTCGCCCTCGTACTCGCTCTCGGTGAGGATCTCCACGCTCCCGAACCCGCCGATCGCGCGCAGGTCGATCACCGGTCCGTCACCGCTCCCGTCGCAGGCGTCCTGGCAGTCGGTGCTGCCGAAGACCACCAGCCCGCCGGGGTCGACGCGGGCGTCGTCCGGGACGACGACCTGGACGCTGCCGAACAGCACGCTGACCGCAGTGTCGCCCTCGGTGACCCGGGTGACCGTGCTGCCGAACACCGCCCGACCGTCGGTGCCGGACGCGACGACGCCCACCACGCCGCCGAGCAGTGCGAGGGTGAGCAGCGACCCGCCCAGCTTGGCCGCGATCCGCTTGGCGAGCCCGGGCCGCTCTGTCCGCGCGCTGGTCCGCGGCGCGATCGTGCTCCCGGACGGCAGCGGCCGGCCGGCGCCGTGGGTGACCTTGACCGTGCCCATGACGGCGACGGCGTCGAGCAGGACCACCGGGCCGCGGCCGCCCTCGACCTCGACCTTGCGCTCGCCCATCACCGAGGCCCCGCTGAGGTGCACGCTGGCGTCCTGCGGGACCAGCACGTCGACCTCTCCCATGACGGCTCGGGCCAGGACGCGGACCTCGGCCGGCAGGTCGTCGCGCCGCAGGTCCAGCACGACCGAACCCATGACGGCGTAGCCGCTGACCACCTGGCCCGGGAGCACCGGGGCGGTCATGCTCTCCTCGGACATCACCGCGACGACCCGGTGCGGGGCGGGCGGTGCGCCGTCCTGCGACACCGGCCGAGCAGGCGGCGGCCGGTGTGACGGCAGGTCGGCGACGAGGACGTCGAGCTCGCGGCGGGTGCGGCAGGCCCAGAGCCGCGCTGAGCGCTCGTCGTACTCGCCAAGGGTCAGGACGCCGTCACCGACCGCCGCCATGAGCTCGTCGTCGACGGCGCGGCGCTCCCGGTCGCCGACGCGGAGCTCGGGGGTCGTGTCGTCCATGCCCCCATCCTGGGCCATCCACGGTGACCGGGACCACCGGCCCGCCCCCGCCTACGCTCCCGACCGTGACCGTCGCGCTGGAGGGCCTGCACGCGGTCAAGCACGCGCTGCGCTTCGCCCCCGACTGCGTGACGGCCGTCCGGGTGCGGGACCTCGAGGCGGTGCGCGCCCTCGCTGCCCGCCTCGCACCCGACATCGCCGACCTGCTGCTGAGCCGGGCGGTCGTGGCCGACGTGGCCCACCACACCGGCGTCGAAGCCACCGGCCTGCTCCCGGAGCAGGACCACACCGTCTTGCGGAGTCGTCCGTCCCCGCTCGTCCTTCTCGACCACCCCCGCTCGCCCGGCAACGCCGGCGCGGTGGTGCGGGTGGCCGCCGCAGCGGCGGCCAGCGGCGTCGTGACCGTCGGGACGCTCGACCCGTGGCACCCGACCGTCCTGCGGGGCAGCGCCGGACTGCACTACGCCCTGCCGGTCCTGCGAGTCGAGATCGCCGAGGTGACAGGGCCGTTCGTGCTGCTGGACGCCGAAGGAGACCCGGACGCGCCCCTGCCGAGCGACGCCGTCCTGGTCGTCGGCAGCGAGCGCGTCGGGGTCGGGGCCGAGCTCCGGGAGCGGGCCGACCTCGTGCTCGCCCTGCCCATGCGCCCGGGCGTCAGCAGCCTCAACCTCGCGACGGCCACCGCCGCCGCGCTCTACCGCCGCTGACCCGTCAGGGCCCCGTGTGGGGCATGAGCGCCCCGGCGGGGATCTGGCCGAAGCGGCCGGCGTTGAAGTCGTCGACGGCCTGCTGCAGCTGAGCCCGGCTGTTCATGACGAACGGGCCGTACTGCGCGACGGGCTCGCGGATCGACTGACCGCCGAGGATCAGCACCTCGAGCGCCGGGTGGCGGCCCTCCTGGGTGTCCTCGGCGCGGATGCTCAGGTGGTCGCCGGCACCGAGGACGGCTGTCTGGCCGGTGGAGATGGGCTGACCCTCCGCACCGACGCGGCCACGACCGGACAGCACGTAGACCAGGGCGTTGAAGCTCGGCTCCCACGGCATCGACAGCAGGGCGCCCGGGTTGATCGACGCGTGCACGAAGGCGATCGGTGTCTGCGTCGACCCCGGCCCCGCGTTGCCCGCGACGTCGCCGGCGATGACGCGGAGCAGCGCCCCGCCGTCGTCGGAGGACAGCAGCGTGACGTCGGCGCCCTCGAGGTTCTGGTAGGCCGGGTCGATCATCTTCTTGACGCCAGGCAGGTTGACCCACAGCTGCACGCCGTGGAAGGTGCCGCCGCTGCGGACCAGCTCGACCGGCGGGGTCTCGATGTGCAGGATCCCGCCGCCGGCGGTCATCCACTGCGTGGCGCCGTCCTTGATGAAGCCGCCGCCGCCGTGGCTGTCCTGGTGCTGGAAGGCGCCGTCCATGATGTAGGTGACGGTCTCGAACCCGCGGTGCGGGTGCCAGGAGGTGCCCTTGGGCTCGCCCGGCGCGTAGTCCACCTCGCCCATCTGGTCCATCATGATGAACGGGTCGAGCGCCCGGGGCGCGATGCCGGCGAAGGCGCGGCGGACGGGGAAGCCCTCCCCCTCATAGCCCTGCGGGGCCGTCGTGATCGACAGCACAGGACGCTCCACATCGCCCAGGCCCGCACGGGGCACGCGGGCGAGGGTGAGGGTGTCAGCGGTGACGGCGGGCATGGGGGCTCCCCTGGGTCGGCGTTTCGTTGCACTCGCAACTACCTTCCACAGCGTACGGGTCCCTCCGCTTGTTCCGTCCTTACAGCAGCGCCAGCATCCGGGTGTTGCCCAGGGTGTTGGGCCTGACCCGCTCGAGGTCCAGGAACTCCGCGACCCCCTCGTCGGAGGACTGCAGCAGCTCGGCCTGCACGTCACTCCCGACCAGCGCCTCGGTCGCGGTGACGAAGCCGTGCTGGGAGAAGAACGCGACCTCGAAGGTCAGGCAGAACAGCCGTCGGACGCCGAGCTCCTGGGCGTTCTCGACGAGCCGGGAGAGCAGCGCCGCCCCCACGCCCTTGCCCTGCACCCCGGGCAGCACCGCGAGGGTGCGGACCTCGGCCAGGTCCTCCCACAGCACGTGCAGCGCGCCGCAGCCCACGACCCGCTCGCCGTCGACGGCGACGAAGAACTCCTGGACGTCCTCGTAGAGCGCGACGGTCGCCTTGGCCAGCAGGCGCCGGTCCTCGGTGAAGGTGTCGACCAGCGCGCGGATCCCTGGCACGTCGGCGGTGCGGGCCCGACGGACCTCGGCGAGCAGGGGCTGCTTGTCCACCCTCCCATCATGACGGCTCCGACCCGCCGGACCCGGCATCACCGGGGCTTGGGCAGCATCCGATCGCTGATGATGCGCCGCTGGATCTCGCTCGTGCCCTCGAAGATCGTCGTCAGACGGGCGTCGCGCCAGTAGCGCTCGACCCGCCGCTCGGTGGTGTAGCCGTTGCCGCCGTGCAGCTGCATCGCCTGACCGGTGACCCGCACCGCCATCTCGGTGGTCAGCAGCTTGACGGCCGCCGACTCCTGCTCGACCGGCTCCCCCTCGTCGAGCAGGTGGGCCACCTGCTGCCAGTAGGCGCGGCCTTGCGCCACCTCGGCGGCCATGTCGGCCAGGGTGAACCGCAGCGCCTGGAAGTCGCCGATCGGGTGGCCGAACTGCTCCCGCTCCTGCAGGTAGAGCGTGCAGTCCTCCACCGCGGCGCGCGCCACCCCGACGGCCCGGGCGGCCGTGTGAACCCGGGCGATGTTCAGCCCCCGCTGCACGGAGGCGAACCCGCCGGCGTCGGCGTCCGCGCCCCCGTCGCCGTAGAGCCCGGTCAGCCGGTCGGCGTCGGGCACCCGCAGGCCGTCGAGCTCGAGGTCCCAGGTCAGGAAGCCGTGGTAGCCGATCTTGTCGATCACCTCGCCGGTCATGCCGGTGGGGAAGGTGCCGGGCTCCTTGACGACCAGGAAGGGCTCGAGCCCGGCCGAGCGCGACTCCCCCGGCTCGGGCTCCCGCACCCGGGCCAGCACCTCGACGAAGTCGGCGGCCAGGGCGTTGCCTGCCCAGCGCTTGCGGCCGGTCAGCACCCAGTCGTCGCCGTCGCGGACCGCCCGGGTCCGGACCCCGGCGAGGTCGGACCCGGCGGTCGGCTCGGACAGCGCGATCGAGCCGATCCACTGCCCCCCGGCCGACCGGCGCAGAAGGGCGGCCCGGCGGTCGGGGTCCAGCACCTGGGTGCCGAGCCCCTGGCCGCGGGCCAGGATGCTCCCGACCGACAGCCACGCCCGGGCCAGCTCCTCCGACACCAGGCAGTACTCGAAGACACCCAGACCCAGCCCCCCGTGCTCGGCCCCGACGGTGATCCCGAACCAGCCCTGCGCCGCCAGCCCGTCGATCAGCGACCGGGGCATCTCGGCCTTCTGCGGGTCCAGCTCGTCGGCCAGGGGCAGCACCTCGTCGCGGGCGAAGTCGCGCGCCGCCTTCTGCAGGGCCTGCCGCGCCGGCGTCCGCCAGGGCGAGTGCAGCTCGGGCGGCTGGACCTCACGGGTCATGCGGGATCCTCCAACGGACGGTTGTGGTCAGCATCGCAGGCCTGCACCGGACCGCCAGCGGGAACGGTGGGGTGCAATGGCAGGGCCACCAAGAGGAGCGAGGTACCCCGCATGACCCGCACCGACCCCGAACGGCACCGCGTCGTCATCATCGGCTCCGGCTTCGGCGGCCTGTTCGCCGCCAAGGCGCTGCGCCGTGCCGACGTGGACATCACGCTGATCGACCGGACCTCCCACCACCTGTTCCAGCCGCTGCTCTACCAGGTCGCGACCGGCATCCTGTCCGAGGGCGAGATCGCGCCACCGACCCGGGACATCCTGCGGCGGCAGGACAACGTGCGGGTGGCGCTCGGCAACGTCGACCAGATCGACCTCACCGCCAAGACGGTGACCGCGACGATGCTCGGAAAGACGATCGTCAGGCCGTACGACAGCCTGATCGTCGCCGCCGGCGCCGGGCAGTCCTACTTCGGCAACGACCACTACGCCGAGTTCGCCCCCGGCATGAAGACGATCGACGACGCGCTGGAGCTGCGTGGCCGGATCTTCGGGGCGTACGAGATGGCCGAGCTCGAACAGGACCCGCTTGCCCTCGACGCCTGGCTGACCTTCGTCGTGGTCGGCGCCGGGCCCACCGGTGTGGAGATGGCCGGGCAGATCGCCGAGCTGTCCCGGCGCACCCTGAAGGGCAACTTCCGGTCGTTCGACCCCTCGACGACCCGGGTGGTCCTGCTCGACGCCGCTGGGGCGGTGCTCGGGAGCTTCGGCGACGAGCTGTCCACCCACGCCCAGCACGAGCTCGAGGGCATGGGCGTCCAGGTGCAGCTCAACGCCAAGGTCGTCGGCGTCGACGCCGCCGGCATCGACGTGGAGGACCCCGACGGCTCCCAGCGGCGGATCGAGGCCCGCACCAAGATCTGGGCCGCCGGGGTCTCGGCGTCCCCGCTCGGCCGGCAGCTGGCCGACCAGTCGGGCGCCGAGGTCGACCGCAGCGGCCGGGTGCTCGTCGAGCGCGACCTCACCCTGCCCGGGCACCCCGAGGTGTTCGTGATCGGCGACATGATGGCGCTCGACCGCTTGCCGGGCGTGTCGCCGGTCGCGATCCAGGGCGCCAAGCACGCGGCCAAGCAGATCGTGAAGCGCACCAAGGGCGAGCAGACCGGGGACGAGTTCCGCTACCGCGACAAGGGGTCGATGGCGACGATCTCCCGCTTCCGGGCTGTCGCGAGCATCGGCCGGTTCCACCTGCGGGGCTTCATCGCCTGGCTCGCCTGGCTGGCGGTCCACCTGCTCTACCTCACGGCGTTCAAGAACCGCGTCACGGCCCTGCTGCACTGGAGCGTGAGCTTCATCGGCCGCGGCCGGTCCGAGCGCACGGCGACCTACCAGCAGGTCGTCGCCCGGACCCACATGCAGCGGCTGGAGGCGGCGCAGGACGCCGACCAGCAGCGCACGGCCGCGCGGGGCGCGGTCTCGATCAGCGACACGTCCAGACCGGTGGACACGCTCCCGCGCTGAGTCAGGCGCGTGCGCCGGTCGCGGCCAGCGGGGTAGGGGGACGGGTAGGACCCCCCGCTCCCGGCCGCCATGCGGGACGGGCGAGGATGGGTCCACCAACCACTGATCCCCGGAGGCGCATCGCATGTCGGACGTCACGCTCGACCACCCCGGCGGCTCGCTGCCCCTGCCCCTGCAGGCCTCCACCGAGGGCCCGGCCGGGGTCGATGTCTCCAAGCTGCTCGCCACGACCGGGCTCGTCACGGTCGACCCGGGCTTCGTCAACACCGCCAGCTGCGCCTCGGAGATCACCTTCATCGACGGTGACGCCGGGATCCTGCGCTACCGCGGCTACCCGATCGAGGAGCTGGCCGAGCGGGCCAGCTTCCTCGAGGTGGCCTGGCTGCTGATCTACGGCGAGCTGCCGACCCCGCAGGAGCTCGAGGCGTTCGAGACCCGGGTCCGCAACCACACGATGCTGCACGAGGACATGCGGGCGTTCTTCAACGGCTTCCCGCGTGACGCGCACCCGATGCCGGTGCTGTCCTCGGCCGTCAGCGCCCTGTCGACCTTCTACCAGGACAGCCTCGACCCGTTCGACCCAGAGCACGTCGAGGTCTCGACCATCCGGCTGCTCGCCAAGCTCCCGACGATCGCGGCGTACGCACACAAGAAGTCGGTCGGCCAGCCGTTCCTCTACCCCGACAACAACCTGGGCTACGTCGAGAACTTCCTGCGGATGACCTTCGGCGTCCCCGCCGAGGACTACGTGGTGCACCCGGTGGCCGCCAAGGCGCTCAACCTGCTGTTCGTGCTGCACGCCGACCACGAGCAGAACTGCTCGACCTCCACGGTGCGCATGGTCGGCTCGAGCAACGCCAACCTGTTCGTGTCGGTGTCGGCCGGGGTCTCGGCGCTGTTCGGACCGCTCCACGGCGGCGCCAACCAGTCCGTGCTCGAGATGCTCGCGGGCATCCAGGACGACGGCGGCGACGTCGACGCCTTCGTCGCCCGGGTCAAGGCCAAGGAGCCGGGCGTCAAGCTCATGGGCTTCGGCCACCGGGTCTACAAGAACCACGACCCGCGCGCAACCCTGGTCAAGAAGGTGGCCCAGGACGTGCTCGAGGCCCTCGACGTCCAGGACCCGCTGCTCGAGCTGGCGATGAAGCTCGAGGAGGTGGCACTGGCCGACGACTACTTCGTGTCGCGCAAGCTCTACCCCAACGTCGACTTCTACACCGGCGTCATCTACAAGGCGCTCGGCTTCCCGACGCCGATGTTCACCGCGCTGTTCGCCCTCGGCCGGCTCCCCGGCTGGATCGCCCAGTGGCGCGAGATGATCGAGGACCCGACGACCAAGATCGGCCGGCCCCGTCAGGTCTACACCGGGCCGGCGCTGCGCCACATGCCGGACGCCTGACGGACCGCCCCCACGCCGGCGGCCTCAGCGGACCAGCACGCCGACCAGCCGCTCGAGCTCGGTGACCGGGTCGTCGGTGAGCCCGCTGTGCGCCGGGCCCGCCTGCACGACGGTGCTGCGGGGGGCGGTCAGCCAGCGGAACCGCTGCCCCAGGCTGGTCTGGCCCGCGGGACCCTCCCCGTCGCAGGTGCGCTGCAGCGCCTGCGCCGCGAGCGTCACGCCCTCGACGTCCACGCCCGGGTCCAGGGCCCGCAACCGGGCCGCGTCGACGTGCACGGCGACGGCGAGGTAGTCGCGCGCCTGGCAGTAGAGGACGACGCCGATGTTGACGCACTCGCCCCGCTCGACGCGAGGAACGGCCCGCAGCGCGGCGTACTCGAACACCAGGCGGCTCACGGCTGCCACGCCTCGCGGGCGGCGACCCGCCGCAGCAGGTGATCGACGTACGCGGCGCGGACGTCGTCGGCGGTCGCGAAGCCCGGCTCGTCCGCCAGCCAGGTGTCCGGGACCAGCTCCACGACCTGCTGGAGGACGTCGCGGCGCACGGCCGCGGCCAGGGCGTCGGCCGCCTCCCCAGGCCTGGTGGCCTGGGCGGCGAGCACGTGGTCGTCTGCGGCGTAGGGCTTCTCGGCCGCCGAAGCGGCCCGTTTCCAGTCGTGGTGGAAGACCAGTGAGGCGCCGTGGTCGATCAGCCACAGATCGCGGTGCCAGAGCAGCAGGTTGGGGTTGCGCCAGCTGCGGTCGACGTTGCCGACCAGCGCGTCGAGCCACAGGACCCGGCTGGCGAGCTCGGGGGCGACCGCATGGGCGATCGGGTCGAAGCCCAGTGAGCCGGGCAGGAAGTCCGTGCCGAGGTTGAGCCCGGGGCTCGCGCGCAGCAGGTCCTGCACCTCCTCGTCGGGCTCGGCTCGACCGAGCACCGGGTCCACCTCGACGAGCACGAGCTCCGGGACGGGCAACCCGAGGCGGCGGGCGAGCTCCCCCACCAGGACCTCGGCGACGAGCACCTTGCGTCCCTGGCCGGCGCCGGAGAACTTCACGACCCAGGTGCCGTCGTCGTCGGCCTCCATGAGCCCCGGCAGAGAGCCGCCCTCACGCAACGGGAGGACGTACCTCGTCGCGGTCACGGTCCTCAGCACGGGAGCATCCTGCCAGCCTGCGCGCCCAACCCTGGACGAGCATCCCACGCCACCGGAGCGACGGCCTGGTTCAGCTGGGGCCGCAGGAGGCCAGCCATGACGTTGCCGGTCCCGGCGGTCACACCCGCTCACACGAGCAGCCCGGCGATGTCCGGGGCGGTCAGACCTGGAACTGCCCGACGCGGCTGCGCAGGTCATCGGCCACCCGCACCAGCTCCTGGGCCGCCTGCTCCGCCTGCACGACCCCGGACCGGGTGCGGCCCGCGCTGTCGGCGACGCCCCCGAGGCTGCTGGCGATGCCGCGCACCCCGAGAGCGGCGGCCGCCACGCTGCGGCTCATCTCGGCGGTGGTCGCCGTCTGCTCCTCGACCGCGCTGGCGATCGAGGTCTGGAAGCCGCTGATGTCGCCGATGACACTGTCGATGCTGCGGATGGCCTCGGCCGCGGCCACGCTGTCGGCTTGGATGGCAGCGATCCGCCGGGCGATGTCGGCACTGGCGCGGGCCGTCTGCTGCGCCAGGTCCTTGACCTCGCCGGCGACGACCGCGAAGCCCTTGCCGGCGTCGCCGGCCCGAGCCGCCTCGATGGTGGCGTTGAGGGCCAGCAGGTTGGTCTGCTCGGCCACCGCGGTGATCAGCTTGATGACGTTGCCGACCTCGGCGGAGGAGGCGGCCAGCGCCGCGACAGTGGCCTGCGCCCCGGCGGAGACCCGGACGGCGTCGTCGGCCACGCGGACGGCCCCGGAGGCGTTCTGGGAGATCTCGCGGATCGAGGCGCCCATCTCCTCCGCGCCCGCCGCGGCGATCTCGACCGCGGCGCTGATCTCGGCGGCGGAGGCGCTGGCGGTCTGCGCCTGCGTGCTGGAGTGGCCGGCCGAGCCCGACAGGTCGCCGGCGACCACGCCGATCCGCTCGGTGGCCAGCGTCAGCGTCCCGACCGAGGTGGTGATCGCGCGGACGGTGTCGGCGACCTTGGCGACGAAGCGGTTGAACGCCTTGCCGAGCTGGGCGACCTCATCCTCCCCCTCCTCCTCGACCCGGGCGGTGAGGTCGCCGTCGCCGTCCGCGATGGCCGTCATCCGGTCCCGCAGGCGCGACAGGGGGGCGGTGATGCCGACAGCCACCCGCCAGGCGACCAGCCCACCGGCGATCGCGACCAGCACGGCCGCGACCACCATGCCGGTGGTCGCCTCTCGGCGGCCGTCCTGCACCCGCTGGACCGCGGCGGCGAAGTCCGCGTCCCGACTGACGACGGCCAGCGCCCAGTCCCAAGGGGCGTAGTAGGCCAGGCGGACCGTGTGCGGACCGGTCTGGGCATCGACGTACTGCACGGTCGCGAGCTCCCCCTCTTGCAGCTCGCGGGCCAGGTCGACGGCCTGCTCGACCCACCGCACGCCGTCGGCGTCCACCGTGTCGAGCAGGTCCTCGCCCTCCAGGGACGCGTCCGTGTCAACCTGGACCTGGCCGCGCCGGTCGCCGGTGGCGCCGAAGACGCGCACCGAGCCGTTCTCCCCGACCTTCTCGCCGAGCAGCGCGTCGCGCAGGGTGGAGTCGTTCTGCTGCTTGACGCCGAAGTACAGCATCCCCGTGACCTCGCCCGCCTCGCCGAGCAGCGGCTGGTAGGCCGTGACGTACCAGCTGTCCACGACGAAGGCGTTGCCGCGGAAGGTCTCCCCGCTCTGCACCGCGGCGATGACCGGGTTCGGCGACCCGTCGGGCCGCACCGCGGGGATGAACGTGCCGATCGCCCGGGTGCCCTTGGCGCTGACGACGTTCGTGCCGACGCGCAGGAAGTCACCCGACGGCATCCGCTGGAACACCGTTACGGTGCCGCCGACCAGGTCGACCGCGTCGTCGACGAACGGGGTCCGCTGCATGGGGTCGGTGTTCTGGCCGAGCCACACCCCGCCGACCTCGAAGCGGGGCAGCTCGATCTTGGTCGCCTCCTTCGTCAGCTGGTTGGTGGCGGTCCACGCGACGCTGCCGCCGCCCGGGGCGAGCCCGCCCTGCTGCCGCGCGACGTACGTCGTGGTCGTCAAGCCGCTGTCGACCGCCTCCTGGATCGAGGTCCCCTGGGCGTCGACGACCCGCGAGACGCCGCGGGCCAGCTGGTCCACCGAGGCCACCGTCGCCGCCTCGGCGTCGCGCTGGGCCGTCTCGGCGAACGACCCGGTCTTCCACTGGGCGACCCCGGTCAGGACCGCCCCGGTCAGCAGCACCCCACCAAGGCCCAGGGCCACGACCTTCGTCCTCACACCGACTGACACAGCGCAACCACCTTCGACACGGGGCACGGGCGACGCGGCAGGGCAGCAGCGCGCCGACGTGCGGCTGCCCGCCACATCGGCACGCATCGACAGGCGCTGAGGACCCGCCACCGACCCGGCTGGAGCGCGCATGCGTCGCAAGACGCGGTCGCCGCCAGCCCGAGGTCGTGGCCACGCGCGACGTCATCGTCGACACCCCTGGGCGACTGAGACGACTGGCCGCCGATCTTCACCGACGTCCTCGATCTTCCACGGAGCGGTCGGCCACACGATCGAGGTCCCGCTGCGGGTCAACCCAGCCTGTCGCGGCTAGCCCTGGGCGAGCAGCACGATCGCGACCACCACGCCGTACGTCACGACGACGGCCCGCAGCACGCCGGACGGCAGCCGTCCGGCCACGCGGGCGCCGAGGTAGCCCCCCGCTAGGGAGGACAGCGCAAGGACCGCGACCGCCTCCCAGGCCACCGGGCCGAACAGCCCGAACGCCACCAGGGCGACGGCGTTGATCAGCAGGGACAGGGCGTTCTTCAGCGCGTTGACCCGTGCCAGCCGCTCGCTGAGGAAGACCCCGAGCACACCGAGCAGCAGCACCCCGAGCCCTGCCCCGAAGTAGGCGCCGTAGACAGCCGCCAGCAGCAGGCCGACCTGCATCAGCGGCGACGGCCGACCGGTCCCGCCCTGCCGGGCCGCCACGACACGGGCCAACCGGGGCTGCAGGACCAGCAGGCCGCAGGCCGCGAGGATGAGGAACGGCACGACCTGGCGGAACACGTCGCCGGGGGTGAGCAGCAGGAGCAGGCACCCGCCGATCGCGCCCACGACGCTGACCACCACGGCGCCACGGACCCGGTGCCCCTGGCCGACCAGCTCCGGCCGGCCGCCGGCGACGCTGCCGGCGTAGCCGGGGAACAGCGCCACCGTGTTGGTGACGTTGGCGGTCACGCTCGGGTAGCCGGCCGCGAGCAGCGCCGGGAACGAGATCAGGGAGCCCCCGCCGGCCACGGCGTTGACGGTTCCGGCGGCCAGACCCGCTCCCACGAGCAGCCCGGCGACCTCGGGCGTCACTGCTTCCGCTCGGGCCGGATCACGGGCACGGGCGGTCCTCCGGGGCGGTCAGGGTGGGGTGTAGCGAGCCCCCATCATGACCGCCCGGTCCGACCCGGAACGGCCCGACACCCGCGCGGGGGGACGCACGGCTGCCACGCGCGGTGCTGGTGCAGGTTCACACCCGACCGGGTGCTGTGGACGTCACGCTCAACGGATGTTGAGCGTGCTGTCCGCTCCCTGTGGTCGGGCTCCCGCGACGACGCGCATCGCGTCGAGCGGCCGCTGCAGCGGCCGCACGGTCCGCGTGAGCAGCAGGTCCGTGTCCAGAAGGCCTTGCCGGACGGTCGGTGCGAAGGGCGACCAGAACGCGCCGTCGGCGGTGATCGTCAGCTCCGGCTCAAGATCCAGGTAGCGCGCCACCACGCCCATGTCGCCGGTCTCGGCGCGTCCCCGCTTGATGATCGGCCGCACGACGTGGTCGTCGTCGCTGACCCCGAGCTGCCGGTGCAGGGCACACAGCCGCTCCAGGTCGTCGGCGTCCTGCTCCTCGACGGTCGTGGCGATGCGGACTCGGATGCCGCGCTGGCGCAGCTGCGGCACCGCCTCGACGACCTTGCGGAAGTTCTCGGGGCCGCGCATGAGGTCGTTGGCCTCGGGCTCCGGGCGGTCCAGCGAGACCTGCACGATCACGTCAGCGTGAGCCAACGGCAGCATGCGCTCGAGCAGCGCACGGTGGAACAGCGTGCCGTTGGTGAGCACGAGCACCGGAAGGACGCGGGAGAGCTCCACCAGCAGCTCCGGCATCTCCGGCACGAGGAAGGGCTCGCCGCCCGTCACCCCGACGCCAGTGAAGCCGAGCCCCTTCGCCTCACGGGCGAGGTCGAGCATCGTCGCCGGATCCAGCTCGCGCCGGGCGACCTTGGGCCCGGACTCCGTCAGGCAGTAGGTGCAGACCAGGTTGCAGTGATAGTTGCTGTAGAGCCACAGACGGCCACCGACGGTGGTCTCGGCCAGGGTCTGCGCGGCGGGGATCACAGGCCCGCTGCCACGAGTCGTTCGCGCACGTCCGGTGAGGTCGGCAGGGCCAGCGCCGTGGCATAGCGGTTGAGCATGACGGTGGTGGCCGCCAGCAGGGTCAGCGCGACGATCCGAGCGTCATCGACAACCAGCGCGCGGCGGGCCTGCTCGATGTCAGCGTCAACGCCGAAGGCCACGGCGTCGCACCAGGCGAGGAGTGCGCGCTCTGCGTCGTCCGGGAAGGAGTCGGCCAGCGGCAGCTCCCCGCGCAGGCCGCGGACCTCGTCCAGGCTCAGGCCCGAGTCGAGCGCCACGACGCTGTGCGCCTCGGTGCAGTAGCGGCAGCCCAGCACGGCCGACGTGCGCAGGATGACCATCTCCGTCTCGCGCAGCGAGACCCATGACGGGCCGAGCACGGCCCCAAGAAAGGGCAGCGTCGGACCCAGCAGCTCAGGCACGTGGGCCAGCGATGCCACGATGGGTCCGGGGTCTCCGGACGCGAAGAGGTCACGGGCCAGCAGCGGGGCCGAGGCGGGATCGATCAGCCGCACGCGTGGAGCACCCGGCTGGAGGCGTGGGCTTGCAGGCGTGCCGATCGCGAGCGGGGCTGCCACCGTCGACGACCTCCTCGTGCGCTCAGACGGACCGCCGACCGCGCTCCATCGACAAAGTTTCGGCCAAGGTCCAGAATGCTGCAACCGCGACCCCCAGCGCAGGAGTGAGGCGGGATGGCGACCGAGGCGAGCACAGACCGGGGGCACCGGGACGCCGGTGGAGTCCTGCCCAGCGCGAGGACCCTCGGCAAGGGCCTGGCCGTCCTGCGCGTCTTCATGGGGCTCATCCTGCTGAGCAACGGTCTGGCGAAGCTGTTCGGCTTCAGCAAGATCAATGTGGGCCCCTACGTCGCGAACCTCATCGATCGCGACGCGACGCGCTTCATCCTGCAGTTCGAGGTCTTCGACAATCCAGCTGGCGGCCAGCCGGGCACAGGTGTCCCGGGCTTGCGTCCGATCGCCGAGTTCATGCTCGACAACTTCGGCTTCTTCGGCTGGGCGGTCACCGTCATGGAGATCGGGGTGGGAGGGCTGCTGATCCTCGGCCTCGTGACACGGGCAGCGGCGCTGCTGGGGCTGGGTCAGCAGCTCTTCCTCGCGCTGGTCTACGCCAGCAGCAACCGCTGGGCCTTCGAGCAGCCCCACGAGTACGTGCCGCTGATCATCCTGGCCATCGTGCCGGCCGGGCGGGTGTGGGGCCTCGACGGCCACGTCCTGCGCCGCCGAGGCACCGATCCGCGGGAGCTGCGGGGCTGGCCGTTCTGACGTCTCCGTAGCCGCTGCTGCGGAAGCCTGTGTGGAAGACCACCACGCTGCGCCATCGTTTGATCACTTTCAGTGACCGACATGTCACGACATCGCCACGGAGGCCCGCGCGCACTATCGGTGGCAGCCGTACGCACGGTAGAAGGAGCCCCCACCGACCCGACTGGAGCGCGCATGCGTCGCAAGAGCAGTCTGCTCGTCCTCGCCACCACCGTGGCGACCTCCCTGGCGCTGGCCTTGCCACCCACGTCCGCCGCCCCGCCCGAGGAGCGGCGTGAGTCCGGCAACGGCGCCGAGCGAAACGCGGTCGCCGCCACGACCCCGGCCGCAGCGCAAGGCAACCGCTCCGCGCGCGGCTCCGCCAGCGCGCTCGCCTACCCAAGGCAGACCGTCCTCGACGAGCCGGCCGTGAACCCGGCCGACGCGTCGATCAAGCTGGGGCTGATCCCCTACCACGACCTGGCGCCCCGGCTGAACGCGCTGCAGGAGCAGAGCGACCGCGTCAGCGTCGAGGTGATCGGCCAGAGCACGCTCGGCCGCGACCTCTACCTGGTGACCGTGACGGCCCCCGAGAGCAACGGCCAGGCCCGTCGCCAGCAGCAGATCCGCGACCGGATCTCCGACGCCCCCGCCGCCGCGGCCAAGGACCAGAGCCTGCTCAAGAGCTACAAGGCGCCGTTCCTGGTCAACGGCAACATCCACGGCAACGAGTGGGAGGGCACCGACGGCGCCCTGGCCGTGGTCGAGGACCTCGCGCTGTCCAAGGACAAGGACGTCAAGGCCCTGCTCGAGCGCACCCGGGTGTACGCCGTGCTGACCGTCAACCCCGACGGCCGGGTGGCCAACACCCGCGCCAACGCCGCCGGCTTCGACATGAACCGCGACTACATCACCGCCTCCCAGCCCGAGGTCGTCGCCACGCGCGACGTCATCATCGACACCCAGCCGCTGGTGTTCCTCGACATGCACGGCTACGTCGGCGGCACGCTGATCGAGCCGGGCACGGCCCCGCACGGGCAGAACTACGAGTACGACCTCTACATCAAGCACGCCCTGGCCAACGCCGAGGCCATGGAGGCCGGCATCCAGGCAGCCGTGAAGAACGGGACGACGGAGGCAGGCGCCCTGCGTAGCAACGGCAAGGCGATCATCCCGTTCCGCGACGACGCCCCTGGGGACTGGGACGACTGGCCGCCGATCTTCACCCCGATGTACTCGATGTACCACGGAGCGGTCGGCCACACGATCGAGTTCCCCCTGCGCGTGAACAACGCCAGCTACAACCTGCCAGCCATCGAGCTGGAGCGTCGCACCCGGGTCAACAAGGCCGTCGTCGTCGCGACCATGCGCGCCGCGCTGACCTACACCGACGAGAACCGCGCCGCGCTGCTCGCCGACCAGATCGAGGTCTTCCGGCGCGGCGCCGCAGGCGAGCCCCGCATCGACCCGCCGGTCGGCTTCGTGCCGGGCTTCGGCCCCGAGGACCAGGGCTACGTGACCGAGTTCCCCCGGGCGTACGTCGTGCCCGCTGGCGACGGACAGCGCTCGGCCGCGGCCGCCGCCCGCCTGGTGGACCACCTGGTCGCCAACGACGTGCAGGTGACCCGCGCCGACAAGGCGTTCACCCTCGCCGGCCGCAGCTACGGCGCGGGGTCCTACGTCGTCGACATGCACCAGCCCAAGCGCGGGCTGGCCAACGTCATGCTCGAGGCCGGCCGGGACATCAGCGCCCGCGTCCCCCAGATGTACGACATCTCGGGGTGGAGCCACCGCCTGCTCTGGGGCGCTTCGGTCGACATCGCCGCCTCCGGTGACCTGCGCGTCGTCGGGCGCCCCGTCGTCACCGCCTCGCCCACCGGCGCCGTGACGGCTCCGGCCGGTCGTGACCTGGCGCTCGCCCTGGTCGACGGCAGGGACGTGGCCGCGGCCAACTCCCTGCTCGACGCCGGCGTCGCTCTCCGCCTGGCCGCCGACGGCACGGTCGTCGTGCCGGCCTCGGCGCGCGCCGCCGCCACCACGGCAGCGGACCGGTTCGGGGTCCGCTTCACCGCGGCCGCCGCTGGCCCGACCACGCCGATGACCCGCACGGTCGTCGCCGCGGCAGCCTCCGCGGACGAGCTGAAGGTGCTCCGCGACATGGGCTTCGAGGTCCGCCCGGTCTCCACGGCGATCTTGAACGGCGGCACCGCCGCCCTGGACGGCGCCGAGGTGCTGTTCGTCTCCAGCGGGCTGACGTACAACAGCCTGGGTGACGCGGCGAAGGCAGCGCTCCAGACCTGGCTCCGCTCGGGCGGCGTCGTGACCCGAGGGTCAACGGGCGCGACCTTCAACGCCCAGGCCGGTCTCTTGACGGCGACCGCCACCTCGGCGAGCAGCGCCGCCAACGGCGTCGTCCGCGTCACGAACGCGGCCGGCCCGGTCACCGCCGGCGCCCTGCCGAAGAGCTTCGTCTACGGGCCGCGGTGGTTCACCGGGCTCGGGGACGGCGTGGTCGTCGAGCAGCGCTACGCCGCCAGCGACGTGCTCGTGGCCGGCCACTGGCGGCCGCTCACGGGAGCCGGCAGCGTGTCCGCCGCCGCCGGACAGGCGAGCATCGTCCGCGGGATGGACGAGACCGGCGCCAGCGTCGTGCTGTTCGGCACCGACCCGATGTTCCGCGACCACCCGAAGGGGCTGTACTCGCAGGTCGGCAAGGCGCTGTTCCACACCGCGGTCACCGCAGCGGTCCCGGCTCCCTAGTCGGACGGCTCGACGCCCCCGGTCCCCCTCTCACGAGGCGGCCGGGGGCGTCGGGCTGTCGGGGTGCATGCTTCGTCCCACCGCGGCCACCGGCCGCCCATACGTCAGGAGCAGCCGTGCAGCAGCGCTACGAGTACCTCGTCGAGGAGATCCGCGAGGGGCTGATCGGTGGGAAGATCAACGGCGACAGGGTCCAGAAGGTGCTGAACAGCAAGGCCCGCGACGGCTGGCAGCTCAAGACCCTCACCTCGGCCGAGGTGAAGGGCCGGGTCGGCCCGGGCGGCACGGAGGGCCTGCTGGCGACCTTCGAGCGCCCCACCGCCTGACCCTCGGTCAGGCGGCGCTGCCGGCGGTGAACACGTGCGTGCCGCCGTAGAGGTAGACCGAGGTGCCGTCGCCGATCAGGTCGAGCAGGTACCTCGCGTCAGGGCGGGTGACGCGGACGCAGCCGTGGCTGGCCGGCCCGGCCGGGACGCTGTTGCTGCCGTGGATGGCCCAGCCCCGGTAGAAGTACTGCGGGTCGTAGAGCGTGCCGAGGTCGGCGTGGCGCTCGCCCACGATCCGTCGCTCGATCGTGTAGTGGCCGACGGGCGTGAGGGCGCGCGCCGTACCGCCGCTCTTTCGCGCGTAGGTCGCGCCGTTGCCGGAGCTGACCGGCATGATCCGGGAGATCGCCCCGCCCTTGACGACGTAGAGGACCTGCTTGGTCAGGTCGACCTCGACGCGGTCGGCCGGCGCGCTGCCCATCAGGACCGGGGTCTTCGGGGCGGCGAGGGCCTTGAGGGTGACCGGGCCGACCGTGCCGTCGACGCCGAGGCCGTTCACCTTCTGGAAGGCCATGACGGCGCTGCGCATCGCCGGGCCGGGCCGACCGTCGACCGCGCCGGCGTAGTAGCCGCCGTCGGCGAGGATCCGCTGCGCCGCGGCGACGTCGTAGCCGGCGGCCGAGGGGGACGCCGAGGCCGAAGGGGACGCCGACGGGGAGGGGGTGGGCTCGACGCTCGGGGTCGCGGCCGGGGACTCAGCCGGCGCCGACGACGCGGCAGCGACCACGGTGGGGGTGCTCGCGCCCGAGCAGGCGGAGAGCAGGACCGCCGTGGCGGTGAGGCCGAGGACGGCGAGGGTGGGGCGGCGGTGCACGGTGGATCTCCTCAACGCGGGACGGGCAGCTACGGCACAAGACGCCCGGACGACCCTCGAGGTTGCGCGCCTGGGCCAGATGAGGGCCGAAGGGCCCGAATCATAAAAGGTCCGGCTACGGAAGCAGCGCGTCCATGGCCTTGTAGAGCCGGGTCTCCGAGACCGGGAAGCGGGTCTTCATCGGCTGCGCGAACAGGCTGATGCGGAGCTCCTCGACCGACCAGCGCAGCTGCTCGAGCTGAGGCGACGGCGGCACCCGTCGGCAGAGGTCGTCGAGCTCGGCCTGTACCCGGGCGACCTGGGCCGTGCTCAGCCGGTCGCGTGCCGGGTCCTCGGGGAGCTTGTCGAGCCTGCGCTCGAGCGCCTGGAGGTAGCGCAGCAGGTCAGGCAGTCGAGCCCGGCCCGTACGGGTGACGAACTCCGGGTGGACCAGCCGGTCGAGCTGGGCGCGCATGTCGGCAGCCGAGGTCGCGAGCGCCGGCCGCGTCTCGGCGTCCAGGCGCGACCGGACCGATAACCACGCGGTCAGGACCTTCTCGACGGCCTTGAGGACATCCTCGACCGCCGGCACGAGCTCGGGCCGGACCGCGTCGCGCAGGCCGGCGAAGCCGGCCTCGTCCCAGGCGGGTCCGCCGTGCGCGGTCATCAGGGCGTCGAGGGCCGCGGCCGTGCAGTCCTCCAGGGTCACAGCGACGCTTCCGTGCGGGTTGCGGGTCAGGGCGAGCTTCGCGCTGTTGGTGAGCCGTCCCGAGATCGCCTTGACGGGCGACGGCAGGCTCAGCTGGAGCAGCCGTCGGGTGCCGAGCCACATCGAGCTCTGCTGCTCCGCAGGCGTGCCGAGCACGCGCACCCCGACACTCGGGCCCTCGTCGACGAGCGCGGGGTAGCCGCGGACAGCCCCTTGCTGCACCTCACGCGGCAGCGCACCGGTCCACGCGGTGAGCCCGGTGGCCTCGAGACCGCGGGACGCGCTGGAGATCGTCTGCTGCACCTTGGGCTGGAGCTGCGCCTTGAGCGCGTCGAGGTCCTTGCCCTCCGCGAGGGTCCGGCCCTGCTCGTCCTCGACGCGGAAGGTCATGCGGAGGTGGTCGGGGACCCGCTCGAGGTTCCAGTCCTCGGCCCGGATGTCGGCCCGCTTGACGTTGAGCAGCTCTGTCTCGAGGGCGTCCAGGAGCGGCCGGGTGCGCGGTTCGACGACGGTGAGGAAGGCCGCAGCCGTGTCCGGGGCGGGGACGCAGCGCACGCGCAGCGGCTTGGGCAGCGACTTGATCAGCGCGGTGACCAGCTCCTGGCGCAGCCCGGGCACCTGCCAGTCGAACCCCTCGGGGCTGACCTGGTTCAGCACGCTCACCGGGATGTGGACGGTCACCCCGTCCGCGTCGGACCCGGGTTCGAACTGGTAGGTCAGCGGCAGCCGCAGGTCGCCCTGGAACCATCCGTCCGGGTGCTCGAGCGCCGACAGGACGGCCGCGTCGTCGCTGACCAGGTCGGTCAGGGTGAACGTCAGCAGGTCCGGGGTCTCGTGCCGGGCCTTCTTCCACCAGGCGTCGAAGTGCCGGCCGGACACCACGTCCGACGGGATGCGCCTGTCGTAGAAGGCGTAGACCGCGGAGTCGTCCACGCTGATGTCGCGGCGGCGCGCGCGGTGCTCGAGCTCCTCGACCTCCTCGAGCAGGGCCCTGTTCCTGTCGTAGAAGGCGTGGTGGGTGTCCCAGTCGCCCTCGACCAGCGCGTGCTGCAGGAACAGCTCCCGCGACACGACCGGGGCGACCCGCGCGAAGTTGACCTTGCGCTTCTCGACGACCGGGATGCCGTAGAGCGTGACCCGCTCGTACGCCATGACGGCGGCCTGCTTGCGCTCCCAGTGCGGCTCGGAGTAGGTCCGCTTCACCAGGTGCGCGCCGGCCTCCTCCACCCACTGCGGGTCCACGCGGGCCGCCACGCGCCCCCACATGCGGTTGGTCTCGACCAGCTCGGCGACCGCCACCCAGCGGGGCGCCTTCTTGCCGACCGCCGAGCCCGGCACGAGGGCGAAGCGCGCGGAGCGGGCCCCGACGTACTCCCGCTTCTCCACATCACGCAGTCCGACGTGCGAGAGCAACCCGGCCAGCAGCGAGCGGTGGATGCTGTCGGCGTTGGTCGCCGAGCTGTCCAGCGACAGGTCGAGCTGGCGCAGGCTGCGGCGCAGCTGGCTGTGCAGGTCCTGCCACTCCCGCACGCGCAGGTAGTTGAGCAGCTCCTTCTTGCACAGCCGGCGGAAGGCGCTGCTGGACAGCTCCTTCTGCTGCTCCTGCAGGTAGCGCCAGAGGTTGAGGTAGGCCAGGAAGTCAGACGTCTCGTCGGCGAAGCGCTTGTGCAGCTCAGCGGCGAGCTGCTGCTTGTCGGCGGGCCGCTCCCGAGGGTCCTGGATCGACAGGGCGGCCGCGATGACCAGCACGTCGCGGACGCAGCCGTGCGTGTCCGCCTCGACCACCATGCGGGCCAGCCGCGGGTCGATCGGCAGCTGGGCGAGCGTGCGCCCCAACGGCGTCAGCCGCTTGCTCGGGTCCTCCTGGCGGACGTCGAGCGCACCGAGCTCGTGCAGCAGGTCGACGCCGTCCTTGATGTTGCGCCGGTCGGGCGGCTCCACGAACGGGAACGCCGCGATGTCGCCGAGCCCCAGCGCGGTCATCTGCAGGATGACGCTGGCCAGGTTGGTCCGCAGGATCTCCGGGTCGGTGAACTCCGGCCGGGCGAGCAGGTCCTCCTCCTCGTACAGCCGGACGCAGACGCCGGCGGCGACGCGGCCGCAGCGACCGGCCCGCTGCGTGGCCGAGGCCTGGCTGATCCGCTCGATCGGCAGCCGCTGGACCTTGGTCCGCTGGCTGTAGCGGGAGATCCGCGCCGTGCCGGGATCGACGACGTAGCGGATGCCAGGCACCGTCAGCGAGGTCTCGGCGACGTTCGTGGCGAGCACGACCCGCCGGCCGGGGTGGGGCGCGAAGACGCGGTGCTGCTCGGCAGCCGACAGCCGCGCGTACAGCGGGAGCACCTCGGTGCCCTCGGGCACCGAAGCCAGGAGCGCGTCTGCGGTGTCGCGGATCTCGCGCTCGCCGGAGAGGAAGACCAGCACGTCGCCGGGGCCCTCGAACGACAGCTCGTCGACCGCCTCCACGATCGCCTGGACCTGGTCGGAGTCCTGCTCGAGGAACGGCCGGTAGCGCACCTCGACGGGGAAGCTGCGGCCGGACACCTCGACGATCGGCGCCCCGCCGAAGTGCGCGGAGAACCGCTCGGGGTCGATCGTCGCGGAGGTGATGACCACCTTGAGGTCGGGCCGGCGCGGCAGCAGCTGCTTGAGGTAGCCGAGCAGGAAGTCGATGTTGAGCGACCGCTCGTGGGCCTCGTCGATGATGATCGTGTCGTACGCCGACAGAGTCCGGTCGCGCTGGATCTCGGCGAGCAGGATGCCGTCGGTCATGAGCTTGACCAGGGTGCTTGCGCCGACCTGGTCGTGGAAGCGCACGGTGTAGCCGACGGCGCTGCCGAGCGGTGTCTCGAGCTCCTCGGCGATGCGCTCGGCGACCGAGCGGGCGGCGAGCCGACGCGGCTGGGTGTGGCCGATGAGACCGCGGACACCCCGGCCGAGCTCAAGGCAGATCTTCGGGATCTGGGTCGTCTTCCCAGACCCGGTCTCCCCCGCGACGATGACGACCTGGTGGTCGCGGATCGCCGCGGCGATGTCGTCCTTGCGCTGGCTGACCGGCAGCTGCTCGGGGTAGCTGATCCGCGGTACGGCGGCGACGCGGGTCGCGAGGCGCTCCTCCGCGGCGGCGAGATCGCGGGCGAAGCGCTCCTGGTCGCGGACCCCGCTCGCGAGCTGGCGGCCCAGGCGCTGGGAGTCCTTGAGCAGCAAGGGCTCAAGCCGCTCGCGCAGCTCGCTCGTCGACGTGGTCATCCGAGGCTCCAGGCTAGCCGCCCGTCCGGTCCCTGAACCTGCCGACGAACGGGCCGGTGCCGGATCGAAAAGGACGGGGCAGGAGACTTCCCACCCAGAGGAGTCCGCTGAGCGCCGCCTTGGACTCACCTGTACGAGGCGCACGAGGGAGGTGACCGGTGCCCGAGCTGCCGCAGGGCGTCGTCGCGCTGCTGTTCGACCTCGACGGCGTGCTGACCGACACCGCCGCCGTCCATGCCGCAGCGTGGAAGGCGGCCTTCGACGACCACCTGCGCCAGCGGTCAGCGCGGACCGGGGAGCCGTTCGTGCCCTTCGACGCGGTTGCGGACTACCTCGCCCACGTCGACGGCAAGCCCCGGCAGGACGGCGTACGGGACTTCCTGGCCCGCCGCGGGATCACCCTGCCCGAGGGCCACCACGACGACCCGCCCGACCGGGACACCGTCCACGGCCTGGGCAACCGCAAGAACGTGGCGCTGCTCGAGAAGATCCACACCGACGGGGTGCGGGTCTACGAGGACGGCCGGCGGTTGCTGCAGGCAGCCCGCGACGTGGGGCTGCTGACGGCGGTCGTGTCGTCCAGCGCCAACACCGAGCAGGTCCTGGCCGTCACGGCGCTCGCCGACCTCGTGGACGTCCGCGTCGACGGCGTCGTCGCCCGGGAGAGGGGACTGCCGGGCAAGCCCGCGCCCGACACGTTCCTGGCCGCCGCCGAGGAGCTCGGCGTCGCGCCGGCGCAGGCGGTGGTGCTCGAGGACGCCCTGTCGGGGGTGCAGGCCGGCCGGGCCGGCGGCTTCGGACTGGTCGTCGGGGTCGACCGCGCCGGGCACGCCGAGGCGCTGCGGGCGGCGGGGGCCGACGTCGTCGTCAGCGACCTGACCGAGCTGCTGACGCCGGTCGAACGGCTGGCCGACCGGGCCTGAGCGAGCATGGGCAGGTGCTGCTGGCCGGCCTGGTCAGCGGTGAGCTGCGCCAGGGCGCCCAGCTCGGGGTACTGACCGACGCGGTCGCCAAGGCCGCTGGGCTGCCGCTGGCCGACGTCCGGACGGCCCTGATGCTGACCGGCTCGCTGCCGGTCGTCGCCGTCACCGCCCTCACCGACGGCGCTGCGGGGCTGGCCGCCTTCCGGCTCCAGGTCGGCCAGCCGCTGTCGGTCCGGTCGCTGGCGCTGGCCCGGGCGGTGCCGGAGCGCTGGCGGGCGCCCCGGGCCGCCGGCGACGTCGAGGCGTTCGCCGCCGACGCCCTCGCGCGCGGTCACGAGGGCGTCGTCGTCAAGGACCCCGCCGCGCCCTACGACGCGGGCCGGCGCGGCGGCGCCTGGCTGAAGGTCAAGCCCGTCCACACCTTCGACCTCCTCGTGCTCGCCGCCGAGTGGGGCCACGGTCGCCGGCGCGGCCGGTTGTAGAACCTGCACCTCGGAGCCCGCGACGGCGAGGGCTTCGTCATGCTGGGCAAGACGTTCAAGGGCCTGACCGACGAGCTGCTGGCCTGGCAGACCGAGCAGCTGCTCGCCCGCTCGGTCGAGCAGGACCAGTGGCGGATCGTCGTCCGGCCCGAGCTGGTCGTCGAGATCGCCATCGACGGGGTGCAGACCTCCCCGCGCTACCCCGGCGGCATCGCGCTGCGCTTCGCCCGGGTGCTGCGCTACCGCCCCGACAAGACCCCCGACCAGGCCGACACCCTCGACGCGCTCCGGCGGCTGCACGTCACCGGCTGACCGCCGGGCCCGTCCGCAGAGCGGGCAGGATGGTCGGGTGACTGACGACGCCACCGGGACCTTCGCCGACCTCGCCCTGCGCCCCGAGCTGCTCGACGCGCTCAGCGCGCTGGGCTACGAGGAGCCGACACCGATCCAGCGCGAGGCCATCCCGCCGCTGCTCGAGGGGCGCGACCTGCTCGGCCAGGCCGCCACCGGCACCGGCAAGACGGCGGCCTTCGCCCTGCCCCTGCTGCAGACGCTGGTCAAGCGCGGCCGCGGCAGCGGTCCGGTCGCGCTGGTCCTCGCACCGACCCGCGAGCTGGCGATGCAGGTCTCCGAGGCCACCCACCGCTACGGCAAGGACCTGGGCGCCCGCGTCCTGCCGGTCTACGGCGGCCAACCGATCGGCCGGCAGCTGCGCGAGCTCGAGCGCGGCGTCGACATCGTCGTCGGCACGCCCGGCCGGGTGATCGACCACATCAACCGCGGCACGCTTCGCCTGGACGACCTGGCCACGGTCGTGCTCGACGAGGCCGACGAGATGCTCGACATGGGCTTCGCCGAGGACATCGACGCAATCCTGGAGGCCACCCCGGACAACCGCCAGACCGTGCTGTTCTCGGCGACCATGCCCTCACGCGTGGAGAAGATCGCCCGCCGTCACCTCCGCAACCCCGTCCGGATCGAGATCCGCCGCGAGCAGGCCGAGCAGGGCGTCGCGCCGCAGGTGCGCCAGAGCGCGTACGTCGTGGCCCGTCCACACAAGCCCGCCGCCCTCGGGCGCGTGCTCGACGTCGAGGCGCCGGAGGCCGCGATCGTCTTCTGCCGCACCCGCGAGGAGGTCGACAGCCTCTCGGAGACGCTGAACGGCCGGGGCTACCGCGCCGAGGCGCTGCACGGCGGGCTGAGCCAGGAGCAGCGCGACAAGGTCATGAACCGGCTCCGCAACCGCACCACCGAGCTGCTCATCGCCACCGACGTCGCGGCCCGCGGCCTCGACGTCGAGCACCTCACCCACGTCGTCAACTACAACGTCCCGGCCGCACCCGAGGCCTATGTCCACCGCATCGGCCGGGTCGGCCGCGCCGGGCGGGAGGGCGTCGCCATCACCCTGGCCGAACCGCGTGAGCACCGGATGCTCAAGACCATCGAGCGGCTCACCGGCCAGAAGATCGTGATGGAGAAGGTCCCGACGGTCGCCGACCTGCGGGCGCGGCGGCTCGAGCTGACCCGGGCGGCGCTGCGCGAGAGCCTGCTCTCCGACGACCTGGACGGCTTCCGCGCCGTCGTCGAGACGCTCACCGACGAGTTCGACGTGATGGAGGTCGCGGCGGCGGCGGTGAAGCTCGCCCACGAGGCCAGCACCGGCGGGGGCGGTGGGGACGACGACGCCGACATCCCGCAGGTCGCCGCGCGCGCCGAGGACAGCGGCTCCCGCCACAGCGGGCCGTCCCGCGAGAGCGGTGCCACCGGGCCCGCCCGCAAGGGCCGGGTCCTCGAGGGCCCGACCACCAAGCTGTTCATCGGGCTGGGACGGGCTGCGGGCGTACGTCCTCAGGACCTGGTCGGCGCGATCACCGGCGAGTCCAGCCTGTCCGGTCGGCAGATCGGCGGGATCGAGATCACGGAGCGCTTCGCTCTCGTGGAGGTCCCGTCGAGCGCGGCGGACGAGGTCGTTAAGGCGCTGCGCGCCACGATGATCAAGGGCCGAAAGGCGACCGTGCGGCTCGACGGCAAGCGCTGACCGAGGCTCTCCGAGGCCGTCACGGCCCTCGCCAAGCCCACCCAGGGGGCGTACGTTCGACGGCACGCCGGAAGGGGAGCCCGTGCCTGTCTTCATGATCGAGCGCCAGTACGCCGAGGACCTCGAGGTCAACGCCGAGGCCGCGGACCACATCAACCGCATCAACGCCGATGAGGACGTGCGCTGGCTGCACTCGTTCCTGTCGGCCGACCGGCGCAAGACCTACTGCCTGTACGAGGCGCCCTCGTCCGACGCGATCCGTCGCGCCGCAGCGCGCGCCGGGCTCCCGGCCGACGTCATCGTCGAGGTCACCGACACCGTGCACGCCGACGGCTCCCTCGTCCCGCTCTGAGCCCTGCCTCCAGACCCCTGCTCACCGCCCGACCAGCAGCCCCTGAGCCGCCGCATACATCGCCGCCTGCGTGCGGTTCCCCGAGCCGGTCTTGGCCAGGATGCTGCGGACGTGGTTGGCCGCCGTGCTCTCGCTGATGACCAGGCGCCCGGCGATCTCGCGGTTGAGCAGGCCCTCGGCCAGCAGTGCCAGGACCTCGACCTCCCGAGCGGTGAGCCCGCAGCCGAACAGCGCCGCGCCGACGCGTCCGGGAGCGGTGGGCTCCCGGCGGCCGGGTGCCTCCTCCAGCCGGCGCAGCACCCGCGTCAGCCCGTGGGGCTCGGCCAGCGCCCTGGCCCGCGCAGCCGGTTCCTCGACCAGGCGCCGGTCCGCGCCGCTGCGGAGCCGGTGCACCGCCTGGCGGGCCAGGGTCTCGGCCTGGTGCAGCGTGGCGCCCGTCCGGGTGTCGACCTCAAGGGCCGAGGCGAACCACGCCTCGGGGGTCCCCTCGCCGAGCAGCGCGTCCAGCTCGCCGAGGTAGCGGTCCGCGCAGCCGAACAGCGCCACGAACTGGCCGGCGACCAGGTTCAAGCCGGTGTAGTCCCCCATCAGCGGGCGCAGCCGCCGGGCTGCGGGCACGTCCTCGAGCCACAGCGCCGCCTCGACGAGGAAGACGAGCACCGACGGCCACTGCGCGGAGTCACGGTGGCGGGGCAGTCCCTCGTCGAGCAGCTCGTGCAGCAGCCTGCGGGCCGGCTCCGCGAGCTCCAGCTCGGTGTAGAGCGCCAGTAGCCCGGGTGCCCAGTGGTCGGCCGGGTCCTCCGCGCCCGTGATCAGCGCACGGACCGGTTCCAGCCCTCCCCTCTCGCGACGCACCATGAAGCTCTGCACGCCGTACGGCCCCTCGGTGCCGTCGGTCCCGAAGGACTCCCCCAGCTCCAGCAGCGCGGCGCACGTCCGGTCCGCGGCGACGAGGTCCCCGCTCACGAAGTGCCGTCCGTACGCCACGCAGCCGGCCATGTAGTCGAAGAAGGCCTGGCCCGTGGCGTGCGCGGTCAGCACGAGGTCGTCGTACGCGGCAGCCAGCTCCTCCGGCTGTCCCTGCAGGTAGGAGATGACGCCCCGGTAGTAGGCGGCGGGCCCGAGGTGACCCAGATCCCGGGTCCGGTGCGCAAGCGCCGACAGCTCGCCCGCGCGCTCCAGCTTGCCGGGCGCGTCCTGCGGGTGCAGGCCGTTCCACAGGCTGGCCTGCAGGGCGTGCGCGAGCAGGCCGTCCTCGCCCAGCGCCCGCGCCAGCACGATCGCCCGGCGGCCGAGGATCCCGGCCGGCTCGGTGGCGCCGGTGAAGGCCAGCCCCCGACCCAGGCTGGCCAACGCGCGGACGTAGACGGGGTCCGCCGGGTCGTGCTCGACCTGCTGCAGCGCAGCCCGCAGCAGCTCCACCGCACGGTGGCCCGGCAGACCGGGCCGCCACGACGCCGCCTCGTAGCCGACCGCGGCCAGGAGCCGGTGCCGCGGGCTGCCCGTCGTGGCCACCAGCTCGTCGAGCTCGCGAGCACGGGCGAAGTCGCCGCCGAGCAGGTGGCTGCGCGCCGCGGACAGGCGGAGCTCCTCGGCCTGCTCCGCGTCACCGGAGAGCCCCATGGCCCGCGTCAGCAGCGTCGCGGCTTCCTCGTGGGCCAGGCTCCGATCGGCCTGGCCGGCCGCCTCGACGAGGTAGCGGATCGCCTTGGCCTCGCAGCCCCGCCCGTGGGCGTTCGCGAAGTGGTGGGCCAGCTGCTGCACCTGCCGGGCCGACCTCGGCTCCGCCCGCTCCATGGCCTCACCCACCCGGGCGTGCTCGACGGCCCGGCGGGAGGGGGGCACCAGATCCAGCACGGCCTGCCTGGCGAGCGCGTGCAGGAACCGGAACGCGCTCTGCCCTGGTCCGTGAACGGGCTCCAGCAGACCGGTGTCGACCCCCGTGTCGAGGGCTGCCAGCGTCGTGTCCTGGCTCCACGTCGACACCGTCAGCAGCGCCGCCACCTCGACGTCGCCGCCCATGACGGCGGCCAGCTCCAGCGTCTGGCGCTCCGGCTCGGTCAGGCGATCCAGGCGGTTCTGGATCGTGTCGCGGACCGACGCCGGGGCCTGCGGGTCGGCGGCCTGCAGCACCCGGAGGCCGCCGCGGGCCAGCAGATCCCGCCAGAGCTCCCTGAGGAAGAACGGGTTCCCGCCGGTCTGGTCGCGCAGGACGGTGGCAGAGGTGCGGGCCCGTGCGGCAGGAACCCCTGCCTGCTCGACGAGGAAGTCGGTGATGTCCTCGGTGTCGAGCCCGGCGAGGTCGAGCCGCCGGACCCCGTCCAGCCGGTACAGCTGGGCGATCGCGTGCACCAGCTGATCCGACCGGTCCGGAGCCGTGGTCCGGTGGGTGGCGAGGACCAGCAGTCGCGCGTCCGCGGTCCGCTCCACCACGTGCGAGAGCAGCTGCAGACCGGCGGGGCCGGCCCAGTGCAGGTCCTCCAGCGCCAGCACCAGCGGACCGCGCTCGGCGAGGGCGCAGCAGGCCTGCGCCACCGCGTCGTACAGCTCGCGGCGGTGCTCGCGCTCGGCGGGAACCTGCGCGCCGGTCGAGGCGCCCCGCCCCGCCACGATCGCGAGCCGGTCCAGCAGTCGGGCGGTCACGGACCCCTCGGCGCCGTCCTCGAGCAGCCCGAGCATCGTCTCCACTGGCTCGACCATCGGCTGGTAGGGCATCCCGAACTCCGGAACGCACGTCCCAAGCAGAACCCCGGCGCTCTGAGCGTGCAAGGCCGACGCCACCTCGGCGAGCAGCCGTGACTTGCCGGCTCCGGGTTCCCCGCCGAGGAAGACGACCTGTCTCGCCCCGTCGCGGGCAGCCGACCACGCCTGCTCCAGCGCCTCCAGCTCGCGCCGACGGCCGAGGAAAGCCTGGTGCGCCGTCCGCGTCCAGCGCACCGGCATCGGAGGAGGCTCCCACCCGGCCACCTGCTCGACCCTAGGCCGAGCGGCCCGGGGTGTCGATGAGCAGAACTGCCTACGCCCGTCTCAGGCCCGAAGTCAGGCAGTTCGGGTCATGCGCTCGAGGTCGCCCGTCCCTAGCGTCGTCGACGTTCCCCTGGACCCCCGGGGGGACAGAGACCACCTGGAGGCCGCATGACCATCACAGCACCTCGAGCGCTGCGCGACCGGGTCCTCGGGCCGGTCATCACTCCGACCGACGCCGCCTACGAACAGGCCCGTCGCGTCTACAACGCCATGGTCGACCGACGTCCCGCTGCCGTCGTGCAGTGCGCGGGAGTCGAGGACGTCGCCCAGGTCGTGCGCTATGCCCGGGAGACCGGCAGCCCCCTGGCCGTGCGCGGCGGCGGGCACAGCGTGCCCGGCTTCGGCACCGGGGACGACGCCGTGGTCGCCGACCTGTCCGGCATGACCGGAGTGGTCGTCGACCCCAGGACGCGCACCGCCCGGGCGGGCGGCGGCGCCACGTGGGGCCAGTTCAACGACGCCACCGCGCCGTACGACCTGGCCACCACCGGCGGCATCATCTCCACCACCGGCGTCGCCGGTCTGACGCTCGGCGGCGGCATCGGCTACCTCGCGCGCGGCTACGGCCTCTCGTGCGACAACCTGCTCTCGGCGCAGGTCGTCACCGCCGACGGCGAGGTCGTGACCGCCGACGCCGAGCACCACCCCGACCTGTACTGGGCGCTGCGCGGCGGGGGCGGGAACTTCGGCGTCGCCACCGAGCTCACCTTCCGCCTGCACCCGGTGGGCGACATCCTCGGCGGCCCGATGTTCTTCGAGCTCTCCGCCGCGGCTGACATCTTGGCGCTCTTCCGCGACCTCATCGCCGATGCCCCCCGCGAGTACGGCGGCTTCCCGGCCTTCCAGATCGCCCCGCCGCTGCCCTTCGTGCCGGAGGACCGGGTCGGTGACACCTTCCTGGCCGTCATCTCCTGCTGGACCGGGTCGGTGGCCGAGGGCGAGCGCCTCGTCCAGCGCTTCCGCGACGTTGCCTCGCCCGTGGCCGAGCACGTCGGCGTGATGCCGTACGCGGCGCTCAACGCGGCTTTCGACCCGCTCGTCCCACCCGGGCTCCAGCACTACTGGAAGGCGGCGTTCGTCCGCGACCTGTCCGACGGCGCCATCGCCGCGCACGTCGAGCACGGCGCGAAGGTCCCGGTCGTCAACTCGACGATGCACCTCTACCCGATCAACGGCGCCTGCCACGACGTGGCCCCTGACGCCACCGCGTTCGGCCACCGGGACGCCTCCTTCGCCGCCGTGATCGCCGGCATGTGGCCGGACCCGGCGCAGAAC
>Ga0335397_10000294_pt1 | contig 61464 bp, 54 predicted proteins | sample MAT04_FD_205740 | JGI IMG/M metagenome (GOLD analysis project Ga0335397, IMG submission 205740) | Freshwater microbial communities from Lake Fryxell liftoff mats and glacier meltwater in Antarctica - MAT-04 (spades assembly) (version 2) ...
GGGTGAGTCGCCTTGCGCAGACACGCGGCGCAACAGCTGTGCGGCGGTGTTGAAGCCGCGGTTGCGGATCTGCCGCGGGTCGTCCTTGATGCCCGCGATGTGCCGGCTTTCCGAGAAGTCCAGGCCGATCAGGTGGCCCAGCAGGTGGGCATGCGCCTCGGCCATCTCCGGGCCATCGTCGGCCACGAACAGGGGTGCGATGCCCTGCACGATTTTTTGCTTGGCCGCATCCATGCTGTCGCCGTCGGCCACTTGCAGGCGCCAGGCCAGGATGTCGCGCAGCAGGCCGTAGGGCTGGTTGCGCGTCTGCGGGTTGGCGCGGCCCTGGAAGATGTAGAAGGACTCGGGGCGGGCCTCGGCCCAGTTCTGAAATTCGTAGAGCAAGCGGCTCTTGCCCAGGCCCGCGTCGGCCACCACGGTGACGGCCGCCAGCCGTGGTTCAGTCCGAGGTTCGGTGCGAGGTTCGATGAACAGGCGACTGAACAGCTGTTGCAGCTGCTCGAGTTCGGCATCGCGCCCAACCATCCGCGTCTCCACGCCTTCGATGCCGCGTGTGCCGACGCGGAAGGCACGTGGCTTGGCGCGCTGCACCAGGTACGTGACGACGGGCGGGTCCACTCCCTTCACGGCCAGCGGCGGCTGCGGCTGCACGTCAAAAACGCCGCGTACGTGGCGGTAGGTGTCGTGGCTGATGCGCAGCGTGCCAGCCGGCGCACTTTGTTCCATGCGCGCCGCGACGTTGACCGCCAGGCCGCTGATGCTGCCGTCGGCGGCCACCCCGCCGCCCAGCAGCACACCACCGGTGTGCACCCCGGCGCGGACCTCGAACCCGGCTCGGCCGTGCAGGCGCAGCACGTCCTGCGCCACCGCCTGGGCTTCGGCCAGCAAGGCCAGGCCGGCACGCACCGCGCGTTCGGCGTCGTCTTCGCGGGCAAGGCCCGCACCAAAGACCGCCAGCAAGCTGTCACCCGCGTATTGCAGGACCTTGCCGCCATGCGCGTGAACGATGGCCGTGCAGCGCACCAGGGCGTTGTCCATGACAGCGTGGGTGTCCTCGGCGTCCAGCTGCTGGCTCAGCGCGGTCGAGCCCACCACATCCATGAAGAGGATGGTGACCTGTTTGAGCGTCTGGCCGCCGGGTCCGGTCTGCCCCGCCACCACGGCAGCCAGCCGGGCGCGCAGGGGTGCAAGGCCGGCGTCAACAAAGGCATCGCCAAGCAGGCCCCGCTGCGATTCAAGACCCTGGATGACGGCTTCGAGCTGTTCGCGTTCCGACGGCATGGCGCGAGGATAACCATGCGCCGCGTCCATCGGCGGCGCCAGCATCGGGATTAGGTGCCGCAGAAGGTCTGGTATTGCGCCGTGACCTGCGCGGGTGCAGGTTCTGCATAACGCGCAAGTGCGGTGTCTGCGACGTCTTCGTGATAGGGCTGCCGCAGCGCGGCCAACAGATTTTCGAAGGGCACAAGGTCGTCGTGCTCCGACGCGGCGGCAAGCGCCTCTTCAACGCGGTGGTTGCGCGGGATGATCCAAGGACTGACCTGGCGCATTCGGCCTGCGCGGGCCGCGCTTGCCGGGCCGTCGTTGCTGCCATGGCCACCTTCGCGGTCTTCTTGCGCACACCGCATGCGCCAGCGTTCCAGCCAGGGGTTCACCGCGGCCGCTTCGGCGAACAAGGCGCGCAGCGGGTTGGCGTCCCCGGCCGCCGCGTCGGCCAGGCGGCGCCAAGCCAGCGTGAAGTCCACGCCATGCTGTTGCAGCAGCGCCAGCCAGTCTTCGGCCAGCGCGATGTCTGCGGTGTCGGCGGTGTCATTCGCCGCCTGCAACAACCCGAGCTTGGCGCGCTGGCCCTGGATCAGCGCCGCGGCGTGCAGCGCCGGAAATTCGTCGATCACGGCCGTCACCTGCGCCACCGCCAGCTTCACCGTGGCTTCATCGTCCACGTCGGCCGCATCGACCATCAGCGGCAGCAGCGCTTCGGCCAGGCGGGCCAGGTTCCAGCGCGCGATGGACGACTGGTTGCCGTAGGCGTAACGGCCGCCGTGGTCGATGCTGCTGAAGACGGTGGCCGGGTCGTAGGCTTCCATGAAAGCGCAGGGCCCGTAGTCGATGGTCTCGCCCGAGATCGTCATGTTGTCGGTGTTCATCACGCCATGGATGAAGCCCACGTTCATCCACTGCGCAATCAAACGGGCCTGGCGCCCGGCCACCGCGCGCAGCAGGGCCAGGTGGCGGCCCGGCGTGCCTGCCAGCGCGGGGTCGTGGCGGGCGATGGCGTAGTCGGCAAGCTGGCGCAGCTTGTCGATCTCGCCGCGGGCGCTGAAGAACTGGAAGGTGCCGACGCGCAGGTGGCTGGCCGCCACGCGCGTCAGGACCGCGCCGGGAAATGCCGCTTCGCGTTGCACCATCTCGCCCGTGCCCGCCACCGCCAACGCGCGTGTGGTGGGGATGCCCAGGGCGTGCATGGCCTCGGCGATCAGCACCTCGCGCAGCATCGGGCCGACAGCGGCCTTGCCGTCGCCGCCGCGCGAATACGGTGTGCGGCCCGAGCCCTTGAAGGCGATGTCGCGGCGCTGGCCGTGGCGGTCGATCACCTCGCCCACCAGCAGCGCGCGGCCGTCGCCCAACTGGGGTGAAAAGCCGCCGAACTGGTGGCCGGCGTAAGCCTGGGCGACGGGCTCGGCGCCTTCGGGCAGCACGTTGCCTGCAAAGAACGCAGCGCCTTCGGGGCTGGCCAAGGCGGCGGCGTCCAGGCCCAGTTCGGCGGCCAATTCGCGGTTCAGGAACAGCAGCGCCGGCGCAGGCACGGTGGCGGGTTTCCAGGCTGCGTAGAAGCCGGGCAGTTCACGCGCGAAGGTGTTGTCGAAGGGGATGTGCAGCATGCGGTGGCTCAGAGGCTGAGAGTTTTTCGAGCGTGCCCGAGCAGCGCGTCAAAGGACGTCCGATCTAGGCGCAAAGCACAGCCATAGCTCGGACTATGGCGAGCATTTGCAACGACGGGCGGGCGTCTTTTGGCGTGTTGTGCGGGCATGATCGAAAGACTCTCAGCCTCTCTGGCCACCGTGAAGCGCTGGCCTCTGCGCACCGACATCACGGGCGGCAGGGTGGCGTCGAAGGCGCCCCAGTGGCAGGTCTCGACGCTGGCGGGGAGGTCGGGAACGGTGTTCATCAGGCCGCTACCGGCTCGGCGACAAACAACTGCGCATCCGCCAGCCGCACCAGCTGCGCCGCCTGCGCCAGCGGCGCCGTGAGCCAGGTGTCCACGTCTTCGGGCTCGATCGGCACCACGCTGCGCTTGTCCTGAAGTTCTGGCGTTAGCTTGGGGTCGGGCTTGTGCATGCGCTTCATCAGCGGGTGGGCGTCGGCGTTGATCGTGAGCATGGTGTAGCTTTCCACCACTTCACCCGTGGACTTGTCCACCCAGGTGTTCCACAGACCTGCCAGGCCCCAGGGCGTGGCGTCGGCGCGCGTGAAGCGCCAGGGCACGTGGCGACCACTTTCCCAGTTGGGTTCAAAGAAGGCCGCGGCCGGAATGATGCAGCGCTGGCCGCGCGCCCACGGCAGCTTGTAGCTGGCCTTGGCGGCCAGTTCTTCAGAGCGCGCGTTGCAGGTGGGGTAGGGCAGCTTGGCGGTCTTGGCAAACCAGGGCACCAGGGCCCACTGGCCCACCACCAGTTCTCGCTCGTAGCTGGCGCTGTGGCGCGCGGCGCGGATGAAGGGTCCGGCATAGCGCGGAAACATGTCGCGCACCCAGGGCACGGGGTTGCGGGCGCCGACGTGCCAGTGGCGTTCGACGTCGCCCGTTTCGGGGGAGATGTAGCGGGTGCACACGGCGGTTGGACGGGAGCGTGACGGAGGGTCTGGCTTCAGGCGGCTGAAGCCGACTGTAGCCGGGGCTGGCGCCGCGGCGCGGCGTCCCCACGAGCAAGCCGATCGGCTGCTCTCAGACGGACCAGCGCTGCATCAGTTGATGGCGTCGCAGCGCCACCGCGAGCAGGCCCACCGCCAGCAGGCCGTAAGTGGCAGGCCCGTGAGCCCATTCGGTGGCTTCCGGGTGGGGCACGTTCGCCTTTGTGATGCGGCCCACCACCGGGTTGCTGGCGTGTTTTTCCAGCGGCAGCGCCAGGCTGCCGATGCCTGCGGTGACAACGACCAGCGCCGCACTCGGTTGGGCCCAAAAGAACACCGGCGATGCGAGCATGATGGCGAGAACTTTTTTCATCGAGACCTCCAAGGCCAACGGGCAATGAAAAGGGCCGTGCAAGATGCGTGCACGGTTTCCAAGGCGTTTGGCCCCTGTCTTGGCCCCATTCATGCCCTGGTCAGGTGCCCGTGGTGCCACTCGAAGGGTTGGCGCACGGCAATCGCGCCAAAGCTGCACCTGCTTGGCCAGCACCACATTCCTCCACCCACAAGCCGGCACAATCCGCAACTTGATGAATCGGCTGGCCCTCACCGCTTCCAACTGCACCCTGGCCCTGACCCTGGCCTTGGGTGGTTGTGCCACGCGTGCCGTGGACGTGTTGCCCGCGCCCGCCAACCCGGCCGACTTCATCGCCTGGGACTGCACCCGCATCGACGACGAACAAGACCGGGTGCAGCAGCGCGCTGCCGACGTGGCTTACGCCGTGGACGAATTGGCGGGCAACAACATCCTGGCGTTGGGCGTGGGCATCGCCGTGTTCTGGCCGGCGATCCTGGCGATGCGGCCGGCGGGGTTTGAAGCTGCTGAACTGGCGCGGCTCAAGGGCCGCTTCGAAGCGCTGCAAACCGCTGGCCGCTACAAGTCCTGCCCTTTGCTGGGTGCCGACCTGCCGGCCGTGCGCGCCGCCAACCTGCCAGTGGCGCCCGGTGAGCGGCTGGTGTATGAGGACCGTGTCGATCCCCGCCACGCTGCGGTTGAATGGACGCTGCGTGTGGTGGCCCTGCGCCGCGGTGAATTTGAGTTCCGCGCGGAGCCGGCCAAGGTGGGCCAGCCCGGCCCAAGTGGCAAGGCGGCCGTGTCCGGCACCTGGCGCCAGGACCGTTCCGGCAACGTCATTGCCGCGCCGCCCGGTGCGCTGCAGTGGCCGCACCTGTTGCGCGGTGAGCTGGTGCTGGGGCAGGTGACGGGTGGCGACATGGTGGTGGTGGGCGACCCGCTGGCGCGCGCGCGGCTGCGGGGCCAGGTGGTGGCCGTGGGCCCCCAGACCGTGGCCGGGCGCCGTTTTGACGCAGCTGTACTGGACATCTTTGGCGACTCGCAGCTGGGCGATTCCTACACCCGTGTGGAAGGTTCCCTGGTGGTGGACCGCAGCAGTGGCGTGCTGCTGCGGCTGGACCTGCGCAGCGCCGCGTCGGCCTTTTCATTGCAGCGCCGCTTGATGCGCGTGGACCCGGTGGAAAGCCCTTGAGCCACAGTGAAGGGGCACAGTTCTTTACGCACCCCGCACAGGGGCTATACGCACGGTCGGCACCATCACGGTCATCGAATCCCTCGATTCAGGAGACCTTGATGACCACGACCCACACCTCCCTTCGCACCCCGCGTGCCCTTCGCCTGCTGGTCGCCACGGCCGTGATCGCGCTGGCCGGCGGCTTGTCGCAGGCGGTGCTGGCCGCGCCGCACGACGGCCCCGGTGGCCGGGGTGGCCATGGTGGTCACGGCATGGGCATGTTCGAGGGCCGCCACGCCGAGCGCATGCTCGACAGCGTCAACGCCACGCCCGACCAGCGCGCCCAGATCAAGCAGATCATGGCCGCCGCCAAGACCGACATGACCGCGCAGCGCGACGCCGGCCGCATGCTGCATGAACAGAGCCGGGCGCTCTTTGCGCAGCCCACCGTCGATGCCCGCGCCGTTGAAACCCTGCGCCAGCAGATGCTGGCCCAGCACGACCTGAGCAGCAAGCGCATGACGCAGGTGCTGCTGGACGTGAGCCGCGTGCTTACGCCCGAGCAGCGCAAGACCCTGTCCGACCGCATGGCGCAACGCCGCACGATGATGGAACGCCACCAGTCCGAGCGTTCGACGATGGAGCGCGCCCCACGTTGATGGCAACGCCGCTATGCTGTGGCGGCATCGGCCGTGGTGCATGGCAGCCCGACTGCCGGCGCCACGGCCTACTGCATGAACGGCATGAACGGCATGAACGGGGTGCTTCTTGACGAGCCAACTGCTGCTGATCGACGATGACCTGCGCCTGACCGACATGGTGGGCGGCTACCTGCGCCACAACGGCTTCGAGGTTGACACGGCGGGCTCGCTGGCCGCCGGGCGCGACCGCTTGAAGCAGGCCAACTATGACGCCCTGCTGCTGGACCTGATGCTGCCCGACGGCGACGGCCTGGAATTCACCCGCGAACTGCGCAGCCAGCCGCGCACACGGCGGCTGCCGCTCTTGATGCTGACGGCGCGCGGCGAGCCGATGGACCGCATCGTCGGCCTGGAGATCGGCGCCGACGACTACCTGCCCAAACCCTTCGAGCCGCGCGAACTGCTGGCGCGCGTGAAGGCGCTCTTGCGCCGCGCCGCGCCCGAGCCGGGTGACGACGAAGTGCTGGCCTTCGGCCGGCTGGAAGTCGATCTGGGCGCGCGCCAGGCTCGGCTGGCCGGTGTGCAATGTGACCTGACCAGCCACCAGTTCGATCTGCTCACCGTGCTGGCCCGCAGCCCCGGCCGGGTGCTGTCGCGCGACCAGATCATGGACACGCTCAAAGGCCATCCGCTGGAGGCCTTTGACCGCAGCATCGACGTCCACATTTCGCGCATCCGCGCCGTCATCGAAGACGACCCCAAGAACCCCACGCGCGTGCTCACGGTGCGCGGCGCGGGCTATGTGTTTGCGCGCAAGCAGGACGGCGGCGGGTAGGTGCGTTCGCTTTACCTGCGCATCTACCTCACGGTGGTGGTGTCGCTGGCCCTCTTTGCGCTGGTCTCGGGCTGGATCGTGCAGCGCCACATGGACGAGCAGCGTGTGCGCGTGGAAGGCGCCGCGCGCGACCGCGCCGAGGCCTGGGGTGACCTGATCCAGCGTTCGCTGCCCGCCGCCGACGCCGCGCCGGCTGAACAACTGGCGAGCCTGCGCGACTGGTCGCAGCGGCTGCGCATCCCGATGGCGCTGGACGACGCGCAGGGCAAGCGCATCGGCGCGTCGGATTCCTTCGCCCGCCGTGAGATGGACGCGCCCGAGAGGGCCACCCGCCTGCGCCCGGTGCGCTTTGACGACGGCCGCACGCTCTGGGTGCTGCGCCCCAACGGGTCGCGTGGGCAGGCGGGTGTCCGCGTCGCAGACCTGCACCCGAGTTGGCTGGGTGGGCCTGGCGGACCCGGTGGGCCGGGCGGGCCCGGCGGCGGCCGCGCCTGGCCAGAGGGTTTGGGTTTTGTGGCGCTGCTGGTGGTGCTGTTTCTGGCTGTCGCCGCTGGCGCGTACCCGGTTGTGCGCGGCCTGACGCGGCGGCTGGAACTGCTCAAGCAAGGGGTGGATGCCTTCGGCAGCGGCGCGCTGCACCAGCGCGTGGCCGAAGACGGCCGCGACGAAGTGGCCGCACTCGGTGCCAGCTTCAACCAGGCCGCCGGGCGCATTGAAGCGCTGCTGCGGTCGCACCAGAGCCTGCTGGCCAATGCCAGCCACGAACTGCGCTCACCCCTGGCGCGGCTGAAGATGGCCGTGGCGATGCTGGAAGACGCGCCACCGGCGCAGCGCACGGCGCTGCGCACCGAAATCAACACCAACATCGGCGAGCTCGACGCGCTGGTGGAAGAGGTGCTGCTGGCCAGCCGCCTGGACGGCAGCGCCACCGTTGACCTGACGCAGTCGGTGGCACTGCTGGCGGTGGCCGCCGAAGAAGCGTCGCGCCTGGGTGCAGCCGTCAGCGGGCAGGACCTGCAGGTCAAGGGCGATGAACGACTGCTGCGCCGCGCCCTGCGCAATCTGCTGGAAAACGCGCAACGTTATGGCGGCAATGAGGTCAGCGTCAGTGTCGAACCGGCTTCGCCGGGCGCCGCACCCGCCACCGTCGTCACGGTTTGCGACCGCGGCCCTGGCGTGCCCGAGACCTACCGCGAACGCATCTTCGAACCTTTCTTCCGCCTGCCCGGCCACGCCGAGCGCGAAGGCGGCGTGGGCCTGGGCCTGGCCCTGGTGCGACAGATTGCGCTGCGCCACGGCGGCCAGGTGCGGTGTGAGGCGCGCGAAGGCGGCGGCAGCTGCTTCGTGTTGACGCTGCCGACGGTGTGACCCGGTCTGCCTGATGCCACCCGTGTCACCTGCACGTCACCCAGCCGTTGCGCACTTCACGTCCCGCGCGGGCTAGAGTGGCCGCGTGGCCCTGTTCGGACAGGGCTGGTGGGAGATCAGATGAGACAGCGCATGACACAAGAGCCCTGCTGGCGTCGCCAGCTTGCCGCGCTCGCCTGCACGTTGTGCCTGGCCGCGCCAGCCACCGCGTACAACGTCTTCACCTACGGCAACAACCAGGCGCTGAAGTGGGGTGACAACACCATCGGCACGCCCGGTGGCGTGGTCACCTGGAGCCTGATGACTGACGGCACCACGCTCGACCCGACGACCGCGGGGCTGGGCATGTCTGGCACCTCGGACTTGAGCAGCGTCTTTGCGCAGGTGGGCGGCACGGCGCCAGCGATGGCTGCAATCTCACAAGCCTTTGCGGCCTGGTCGGCGGTGGCCAACGTGCAGTTTGTGCAGGTCGCAGAGAGTGGCGCGTTGCCTTTCGGCGCGGCCTACGGCGGCGCGCCCGTGGTGGGCAACATCCGCATCGGCGCTTTTGCCATCAGCGGCTTCACCGGCGCGGTCGGCTATGCGCCGCCGCCCAATGGCGGCACCACGCTGGAAGGCGACATCATCTTCAACCGCGACAACCGCTTTGGCATCCCGGCGGGTAACGAAGGTGACCTGTACGAGCTCTTTCCAGCGTCGAACAACTTCTTCTACCTCAACGACTTTGGCGGGCTCTTTGCGCATGAACTCGGCCATGCACTGGGCATGGCGCACAGCGACGTGCCCAGCGGCCTGATGTGCGGCTATGTCAATGCCGGCTTTGATGGCAGCACCTGCGCATTTGCCGACCCTGACGGCGACGGCATGGCGCCCATCACCCGCTTGCCCAAGCTGGACGACGTGGCCGGCATCCAGTTTCTCTACGGTGCGGCGCCGGTGCCCGAGCCTCATGTCTGGGCGCTGTGGGGCGCCGGGCTGGGTGTGCTGGGGCTGTACGCGCGGCGGCGGACCACCGCACAGAACGGCTGAACAACCGAGGTTTTGCGCCAGACCATCGGCCTGCGGGGTGACCCGCGGGCGGCATCCGCAGTATCTTGCGGGTTGCCGCCATGGAGACACCCGCCAACACCCGCGATCCTCGCGACGACCTTGCGTCGGCAGAGCGCCACGCCCTGGCGCGTGAACTCGCCCGCGTCGTGGCGTCGCCGCTGTTTGCCGGCGCGCAAGCGCACCAGCGCCTGCTGCGCTACCTGGTGGAACACGCCCAGGCCGGCCGCGCCACGATGCTGAAAGAAACCGTGGTGGGCATCGAAGTCTTCCAGCGCCCCGCGCACAGCTTCGACCCCCGCCGCGACAGCATCGTGCGCGTGGAAGCGCGGCGCCTGCGCGAACGCCTGCGCCAGCACTACGCCACGCAGCCACTGGACAGCTGGATGATCGAGTTGCCCAAAGGCAGCTACCGCCCGCAGCTGGTGCGCCGCCAGGTGCCCGAAAGTGTGGCCAGTGATGTGGCCAGTGATGTGGCCAGTGATGTGGCCACTGACGCGGCCAGCGAGCTCATCGAACGTGGCCACTACTTCCTGCGCCTGGGCCACGAAGAAGGGCACCGCAAGGCGCTGCAGCGCTTTGAAGCCGCCGCGGCGGCGGCACCCGGACGCGCCGCCGCGCACGCCGGCATCGCGCGCGCCTGGACACAGCTGGTGGCCACCAATCTGGAGCCGCCGCGACCGGGTGTGGACGTGGCAATGGCCGCCGTCCAGCGCGCGCTGAACCTGGAGCCGCAGCATGCCGAATCGCTGGTGCTGGCTGCTGCGCTCACACACCGCTATGCCTTCGACTGGCCGGCGGCGCAGTCGCTCTTTTCGCGTGCGCTGCAGGCGGCGCCGCGCTCGGCCTACGTGCGCCATTCGCGCGCGCTGTCGCTGATGATGCGCGCCGACTTTGATGGCGCCGCTGCCGACCTGGCGGTGGCGCGCGAACTGGACCCGCTGCACCTGAGCCTGCGCGCCCACCTGGCGCTGCTGGACCTGTACCGCCGCGACTGGGCGGCCGCCGCTGCCGGCCTGCACGGCCTCTTGGACATGAGCGCCGACAACGTGCTGGGCATGAGCCTCTTGGCCTACGTGATGCTGTGCCAGGGCGACGCCGAGTCTGCACAGCAGCAGTACGCTGCCGTGGCGCAGCGCCACCCGCAACTCAGCATCGGCCCGCTGGGTGTGATCTGGGCCCGGGCCGCGCTGGGCCAGCAGGCCCATGTCCGGCTGCATGTCCGCCAGGACTTTGCAAAGCTGGTGCAGGCCTGGCCCGGCCGCTACCTCAGCCCCTATCAACTGGCGATGACCGAACTGCGCCTGGGCGACCGGCCCGCTGCACTCACGCTGCTGGAACGCGCGGTGCACGAACGCGACCCCAACGCGCTGTGCATGCCGGTGGACCCAGGCTTCGACAACCTGCACACCGAGCCGCGGTTTCAGGCGCTGCGTCGGTGGGTCCTCAATGTGGCTGATGGTGGGGCTGACCTTGGGGCTGACCTTGGGGCTGACCTTGGGGTTGACCTTGGGGTTGACGCTCCCGCACCACCCACAGCAGCACTGCGCTGAGCGCCACGCCGGACAGCACCAGACCCGTCGTCGACGCCACCCAGAAGCCGCGCGCGCCCTGCAGCGCCAGCGGCACGTTGCCACTCAGGTTGAAGGCCAGCATGTAGCCGCCGCCCAGGCCCACGCCCCACATTGCGCCAACGTAGATCAGCATCGACACGGTGGTGATCTTGTAGGCGCGCAGCACAAAGGCCGCGATGGTCTGTGCCGCGTCGCCGACGTGAAACACCGCCACCCAGGCCAGCAACGGCAGGGCGGCGGCCATCACCACCGGGTTGCCGGTGTACAAGCCCAGCAGCGGTTCGCGCAGCACAAACATCGCGCTCCCCATCAACACCGCCACCGCGCAGCCGATGAAGAGGCCGTGTGCACTCAAGCGGCCGGCGCCCGCTTCGTCACCGGCGCCGATGCGCTGCGCCACCAGCGTGCTGGTGGCATTGCCCAGCGCCAGCGGCAGCATGAAGATCAGCGACACCAGGTTGACCGCAATCTGGTGCCCGGCCACCGGCGTCGTGCCCAGACGGGCGATGAAGATGGCCATGAAGGCGAAGCCCGTCACCTCGACGAGGATCGACGCGCCCAGGGGCACGCCCAGCTTCAGGTGCTGGCGCAGGGCCGTGCGGTCGGGCCGGTCCAGGCCGCGGCCCCACAACTTGAAGGGCAGGTAGAACGGGTCACGCCGCATCACCACCCAGGCCACCACCACCTGCGCCCACATCGCGATGGCCGTGGCCACGCCGCAGCCGGTGACGCCCAGCGCAGGCAGGGCCAGAGCTGGCACGCCGAAGACCAGCGCCGCCGACAGCGGCACCTTGATGAGCAGCGCAGCCACCTGGATCAGCATCACTGTCTTCGGCCTGGACAGCGCGGTGTTGAAGCCGCGGTACAGCGTGAACAGCAGCGCCGCCGGCAGCGAAAAAGCCAACGCCAGCAGGTAGCCGCGCACCTTCTCGGCCACTTCGGGCCCGGCGCGCGACAGCGCCAGGAAGGGGGCCGGAAAGGCCAGCAGCGTGCAGCCCACCACGGCCAGCACGATGGCAATCCACAGCGCCTGGTGAAGCTGCCGGCCGGCGTCTTCCGCGCGCTGTGCACCGTAGAGCTGGCCGACGATGGGCGACAGCGCCAGCAGCACGCCCATGAAGCCGATGAAGACGGTGATGTAGGCGGCCGAACCCACCGCCAGCGCCGCCAGGTCGGTGGCGCTGGCACGTGCCACCAGCAGCGTGTCGATGGTGCTGAAGACCAGCATCGACACCTGGCCGATGAATACTGGCCAGGCCAGCGGCGCGATGCGCCGTGCGCTTTCGGCCAGCGCGGCAGCGCGGCCGGGCCGGGTGGGTTGCACCGCGGTGTCGTCCATGGCCACGTGGCTCAGGCCGAAGGACCGGTTGCGGCGGCAAAGGTCTCGGGCGGCGGGTGGTCAGTGCCAGTGGCTTCGCGGGCCCGCTCGGCATAGCGGTTGAAGCGCCAGGCGGTGGCTTCCAGCGTGATGCGGCGCCAGACGCTGCGTTTCTCGGTCGGCGTGTAGGAAGGCCAGTGCTGCACCTCGTCAAAGGTGCGGCCGCAGCCCTTGCAAAGTTCGTCGCCCTGGCTGGTGGAGCAGATGGCGATGCAGGGCGCGTCGGGCGTGCTGTCGTACCAGGCCATCCAGGCCGCATGGGCCTTGCGCGGCATGGTGGTCTCGTCGCACAGCGGCTCGCGGTAATAGACCATCAGCGCATAGACCTCGGCCAGTGCGCGCACCTCGGCGCAGGCGGTGATGCCGTCGGCCGAGGGCGACCGCTCGCGCCACCAGTTAATGGCCGATTCGATGTCGGTGATGTGGATGCCGGGGTGGATGCCGGGGTGGATGCTGGCCATGGGGGCGTGGAGTGTAGCCACAGCCCCGGTCTCGCCACTTCCAAAGGCTTAGTCCCGAAGACCTAGCGCTTGCCCTTGCCGGCGGCCTCAGCTGCCCGGCGATGCGCCGCACCAGCGCCAGGAAGCGGTCGGCCACCGGTTCGCTGGACGCCTGCGTGGTGGGCCACGGTGATGTGGCCGCACCACGGGCGCCAACCCCTTCAGCCTGGGGGCTAACAAAGTTGCCGCCCGAGACCTGGGCATCAGCGCACGCGATGCCGTGGCGCTGCAGCGCATCGCGGCATTGCAGTCGGGCTTTGCGGTGCCGGAGCTGGGCTCGCTGTCCCTGGCCGCGCTGGCGCTGCTGGCAGGGTGGACCTTGCGTCGGGCGCGGCGGCAGGTACAAACTTGCGCATGATGCCTTCACACCTGACCCCGCCTTTGCAACCTTGTTGGCACCGCGCCTTCGCATCCGTCCTGGGCGTTGCGCTCGCAGCCACCCTGGCGGGATGCGCCAGCCCACTGCCGCCATCAAACCCCGCGCCACCCGCAGCACCACCACCCGCGCCGGTCGAAAGTGCCCCCGTTTCAGTGGCCTGCCCGGTGGCTGTGCCCGCCGGCACCCGCTGCCTGGGCGGGCGCGACAGCGCGGGTGCGCACTACCTGATCGCGATGCCCGCCGACTGGAACAAGCGACTCGTGCTGCACGCGCACGGCGGCCCATTGCTGGGTGAACCGCGGCCCGAGCGCGCTGCCGAAGACCTGGAGCGCTGGTCCATCATGGTCAAGGCCGGTTACGCCTGGGCCGGCTCCACGTTCCGCCAGGGCGGTGTCGCGGTGCGGGCTGCGGCTGAAGACACCGAGCGGCTGCGCGGCATCTTCCTGCAGCATGTGGCGGTGCCAGAACGCACCGTGCTGCATGGTCAGAGCTGGGGTGCCAGCGTGGCGGCCAAGGCGGCGGAGATGTTCACCGGCACGCCAGAACGCAGGCCCTATGACGTGGTGCTGCTGACCAGCGGCGTGCTGGGCGGCGGCACGCGGTCCTATGACTTCCGGCTGGACCTGCGCGTGGTGTACCAGCAGCTGTGCGGCAACCACCCGCGGCCCGATGAACCGGCCTACCCGCTGTGGATGGGCCTGCCGACGGCTTCATCGATGACGCCGGTGCAACTGGCCGCACGCACGCGCGAATGCCTGGGCCTGGGCCTGCCCGCTGCACAACGCACGCCCGAGCAGGTGCGCAAGCTGAAGACCATCGTTGACGTCATCCGCATCCCGGAGCGCAGCGTGCAGGGCCACCTCAACTGGGCCACTTTCCACTTCCGCGACATTGCACAAAACCGCAGCGGCGGACGCAGCGTCTTCGGCAACATCGGCGCCGTGTACAGCGGGTCCGACGCCGGGTCGGACGCTGACAAGGCGCTGAACGCCGCCGTGGCGCGCTACGCCGCAGACCCCCAGGCGGTGCGCGACTTTGGCGCCGACACCGACCCCACGGGCCACATCCCCGTGCCGGTGCTGACGCTGCATGCCCTGCACGACCCGGTCGCCTTTGTGGAGCTTGAACACCAGTTCCGCCAGACGATGCGCGCCGCCGGCACCGCCGACCGTCTGGTGCAGGTCTTCACTGAAGACAGCGAACACAGCTACCTGAGTGACCCGGTCTATCCGGCCGCATTGCAGGCTTTGCTGGCCTGGAAGGAACAAGGCCTAAAGCCGACGCAGCAAAGCGTGGCTGAAGCCTGCGCGGCGGCCCAGCCGCGCTTCGGCCCTGGCTGCAGGATGGTGGTGGGCTTCGAGCCCTTGCCACTGGACAGGCGGGTCACGCCCAGGCAGCGCCCGTGAAGCGCCTAGCGGTCCTGGTGACCGGTGCCGGCAGCGGCATCGGGCTGGCCACGGCACACGCGCTGCTGCAAGCCGGCCACACCGTGTTCGCAGGCGCGCGCCGGCCCGCGCACCTGCAGATGCTGCAATCGATCGGCGCCACCGCGCTGCCGCTGGACGTGCGCGATGCGGCCAGGTGCAGCAGGCGGCCGCCACGATCGCTGCCACCACCGCTGCGACGACCTCTGCGACCACCGCTGCCACCGGCCAAGGCCTGCACGGCCTGGGGCACAACGCCGGCGTCGGCAGCCTGGGTGTCCTGCAGAGCTGGCCAGGTCAGCATCGTGCAGCCGGGAGCGGTGGCCACCGACATCGGCGACAACGGCCAGGCCGGCACCGTGCGCCGCCTGCTGGCGACCGAGGCGCCCTTTGCCGAGGCCGCGGCTGGCGTGCTGGCGGCGATGAACGCGCCTGCCGCACCGCGCCCTGAAGCACCCGAATCCGCCAGCAACCGCCGCCACGCGGCGCCCGGGAAAGTGGCTGAGGTTGTGCTGCAGGCGCTCTTCGATGCCACACCACAAGCCCGTTATCTGATGGGCACGCGTTGGGAAGGCGACCGTGTGATCACGGCGCTGATCGACCGCCTGCTGGACGCCAGCGCCAGCCCGTCGCACCGGCTGACGCTGACAGAGTTGCTGGCGCGCGTCGAAGCTGGTCACCAGGCCCGATCAGCGGACAAGTTCTAAGACTGCCGGTACCACTCCGCCAGCGTGCTCATGTCCAGGTCCCAGCCGGTCAGCGGCGCCTGCAGCCGCGCACCCAGCGCACTGACGTTCAAGCGGAACATCAGCGGCACCAGATAACCGTCGCCGCACACCAGGTCGTTCAAGCGGATGTACATTGCCGCGCGCTTGACGGGGTCGAGCTCGCCTTCGGCCTTGCGGTACAGCGCGTCGTACTCGTCATTGCGCCAGCGCAGCGCATTGCGGCCCTGCCACTTGTTGGCCTTCTGCGCAATTTCCCAGGACACGTAGCGGTCCATCGCTCGCTCGGGGTCGGGCTGGCCCATGCCGGACGCGTACATCTGAATGTCGGCCTGGAAGCGGCCGGTGGTGTCGGGGTTGGCGATGTCGGCCGAGAAGAACACTGACGACGTGATGGCGCGCAGTTCGACATCAAAGCCGGCGCGCTGCAGCGCACTCTTGATGACGGTCTGCGTCTTCTGCCGCGCGGCATTCACCGACGACTGGAACAGCAGCTTGAGCTTGCGGCCGTCTTTCTCGCGAACACCCCCGGTCCCGGCCTTCCAGCCTGCGGCCTGCAGCAGCGCAGCGGCCTTGTCGGGGTTGAACTCGGGCCGCAGGTTGGCGCTGCGAAACCGCGCCGGGTTGTGCACGATGTTGGGCGTGGCCACGCCCGCGCGGCCGTAGATGAATTCCTGGATGCTCTTGCGGTCGATGCACAGGTTGACCGCCTGGCGCACGGCTGCGTCCTTGAAAAGCGGGTGGCGCGTGCTGGCGTGCGACCGTTCACCGTCCACTTCCGTGCCGGGGTCGGCAAAGTTGAGCATGATGAATTCCATCGTGCCGCCGGGTGACAACGCGACCCTGCCCTTGCTGCCGGCTTCCATGCGTCGCAGCACTTCGTCTTCCACCTGCAGGTTCCAGCCGAAGTCGAATTCGCCGGCCTGCAGCACTGCGCGCGCGGCCGACGTGGCGTCGCCGCCGCCCTTGATCTCAAGGGCGTCGAAGTGCGGCTGGTTGGCGGTGTGGTACGTCGGGTTGAGCGTGCCGCGCAGCATGTCGCCGGGCTTGAATTCCGCAAAGCGGTAGGGGCCGGTGCCCACCGGTTTGAGGTTGGCCGGTGCGTCGCGTGACTTGGCGCCGCTGTAGGCTGCAAACAGATGACGCGGGATCAGTGAGGTGACGGCGTACGGGCTGGCCCAGAAGGGAGTGGGCTTGTCGAACACCACGCGCACCGTGTGGCTGCCTTCCTTGATGAACTGGATATCGCGAAAGTTGCCACCCGTCGTGGCGGCGGTGGCCGGGTCGCTGGCGTAGGCGGCGTTGAAGAGCACGTCGTCGGCGGTGAAGGGCTGGCCGTCGTGCCAGGTGACGCCGGTCTTGAGCTGCCAGGTCACGCTGCGGCCATCGGCGGCGACGCCGCCGTTGGCACGGCTGGGAATCTGCGCCGCCAGCACGGGCTGCAGTTCACCGTCCACATCCCAGCGCGCCAGCGATTCGTAGAACACCCGCGCGCCGTCGGCGTCCTTGGTGCCGGTAGCGAAGTGCGGGTTCAGCAGCGTCGGGCCCTGCCATAGCAGCACCCGCAAGAGGCCGCCGCCGCCGCGTTGGGTGGGGCGGTAGTGGAACGGCGCGGGGGCGATGGCTCGTGCGGGTCTGTGGGCGGCCGCTGCCAGCAGCGCGGCCGCCGCGGGTGGCGCCAGGCCCAGCGCGGCCAGGCGCTGCAGGAACTGGCGGCGGGGCAGGCGGCCGGCGTGCACGTCGGCAATCCAGCGTCGCAGTCGGGCTTCGGGCATGGGGCTCTTCGGTTGCTGCAGAGCCCAACCGTATCATCCCCGGGCGGCGCAGCTCCATGCCGCCAAGGCGCAGCGGCTGCGGCGGCTTCTTGACCGCATCGTGTGGCCGCCCGAGGTTGCCAGACGACGGCTGATGCGGTGTGATGTGGGGTGAAGGGGGCCGAATCCGCGCTCAGGCCTTGCCGGCCTGCTTCGCCAATTCGGTCAGGAAGTCATCGGCATCTTCAGGGATGACCTCGATGCCGCGGCTGGCCAGCAGCTGGGTGCGCACCTCGTCGTAAAAGCCCACGGCATAGGCCTTGCGCGCCCACTGCGCGTTGTTGCGGCGGATGCTGGACAGCAGGTGGCGCAGGTGTTCGTCGCGCAGCCCATAACCTACAAAGAGCACGGTGTTGTGCTGCATGCTTTCGGCCGCCTTGGCCAGCAACCGGGCATGGGTGTGGGTGTAGTTTTCGTAGTCTTCGGTGCTGGCCACCAGCGTGGTCGGGCGGTCGACCGACCCATGGATCTTCAGCAGGTTGTGCTGGTCCATGTGGTACATCGGCGCGTCGCTGTCCTGCATCAGCACCTGGTAGTGCTGGTTGATGCTGCGGTAGGCGGCTTCAAACAGCAGGTCCCAGTTGGTGGTGACGATGAAGCGGAAGCTTTTCACGGCTGCGATGTGACTCGCCTGCGGCTGGCAGTTCTGCGGGATCAGCTGCGACAGCCGGTCCACCAGTGCGATGTGGGTGTTGAGCATGGCGTATTCGTCGCACACGTCCTCCACGCTGCGGCTGCTGGGGTCGTAGTCCGGATAGTCACGCTGGATCTGCGCGCCAAGCTGGTCACGGATGTGCAGGCCGCCAAAGCCGATCGCCTTGAAGGAAACGCCGGCGCCGGCAAAGAGCACGGCCTGATCGTTGCGCACGGCGTCGAGCAGGGCGGACTTGATCTTCATGGAGTGCTCCTCTGCCCCCCGGTTGGTTGGGCATTCTGCTGGCGCATCCTAGGCCCGGGGAAGCGCCGCATCAACCCATGTGTGGAGCTACCGCATCAGTTGTCGTCATTGCTTGGGCCGCCACACCATCGCCGCTTCCAGCCCCGGATGGGCCAGCCGGATGCGCAGTGCACCGCCATGCGCCTGCGCCACCAGCCGGCACAGGTGCAGGCCCAGGCCAACGCCGCCGCTGCTGCGGGTACGGGCGCTGTCCGGGCGGTAGAAGGCTTCGGCCAGGCGCGACAGCTGGTCGGGCGCAACGCCAGGGCCGTGGTCGCGCAGGCCGAAGGCAAGCAGTCCATCGGCTTCGCGGCGCAGGAAGAGTTGGGGCGGCTGCGGCGCGTCGGCAGCGTGGCGGCGGGTGTTCTGGATCAGGTTGCGCAGCAGCAGGCGCAGGCGGGTGGCGTCGGCTTGCACCGGGCCGATGGAGCCGTCCAAGTCGAAGGTTAGCGGTGGGCTTTGGCCTTGATCTTGACTGGCGGCCACTTCATGGGCCAGGGCGGCCAGGTCCACGCTGCCCGTCTGCAGCGCGCCGTGGCCTTCGGCCATGCCGGCCAGGCGTTCACTTTCCAGCAGGCTCGTGATCAGGTCGCGCATCTCACCAAGGTCGCGCAGCAGTGCGCTGCGCTCGGGCGTGTCCTCCAGCAGTTCGGCGTTGACGCGGGCGCGTGTCAGCGGGCTGCGCAGTTCGTGGCTCATCGCCAGCAGCAGTGCCCGCTTGGCGTCGAGCATGCCGTGCAGGCTGGCGGCCATGGTGTTGATGCGTTCGCTCAAGTCGCCCAGTTCATCGCGCCGGTGCAGCGGGATCGGCGTGTCGAACTGGCCGCGGCCGAAGGCTTCGACACCGGCCGTGATGTCCTGCAGCGGGCGCAGCAGGCGCCACACGGTGGCGTAGGCCAGCGCCGTCAGCAGCAGCAGCCCGGCAAGCGTGGCCCAACCGAAGAGGCGCGAGCGCAGCGCGTCGGGTGGGGCGGCCAGCGCGAAGTGGATCTGATGGCCGTCGGCGGTGCTGCGCGACAGGCCGAAGCCTTGGGTGTACGGCTCGTCGTCGTCGCGATGACGAGTCCGGTTTTCACGCCATTCGCGCGCCGCGGCACTGGTGGTGTCCAGTTGCACGGCCGGCCCTTCGATGCGCACGCTGATGGGCAGTCTTTGTGCCAGCGCGCCGGCCTTGTCGGCGTCGGGCGGCGTGCCGATCTCCAGCGCCAGCCGGTCCACGTAGTCGGCCACCAGGGGCTTGGCATAAGCCTGCCAGCCGCCTTGAAGCAGGCGCTGCATGCCCAGCAGGAAGACGGCTGCAATGCCCAGCGCCAGCACCAGAAAGAGTCCCAGCAAGCGGCCCTTGATGCTGTGGTGCCAGCGTTTGCGTTGTTTACGTTTCACACGCCTTCCTGCAACCGCACGCCGGCAAAAAGGTAGCCCGCGTTGCGCAGCGTGTGGATGGCGTCCAGCGGCTCGAGCTTCTTGCGCAAGCGGCTGACGAGGATGTCCACCGCGCGGCTGTGGATGTCTTCGGCAGCATGGCCGCGCAGCCGCGCCAGGATGTCGTCGCGGCTGAAGACCTTGCCGGGTGTGGCGGCCAGCAGCGTCAGCAACTCGAATTCGGTGCTGGTGAGTTCAACCGGTGCACCTTGGCGCATCACGCTGCGGCGGTTCAAGTCGATCTCGATGCCTTCGAAGCGCAAGCTGCCGGACGGCGCCGGGGCAGCGGCCACGCTGGTTCGCCGCAACACGGTCTGGATGCGCGCCAGCAGTTCACGCGGCTCGAAGGGTTTGGGCAGGTAGTCATCGGCGCCCAGTTCCAGCCCCACCACGCGGTCCATCACGTCGCCGCGGGCGGTGAGCATGATGATTGGCAGGGTGCTGGTCTTCCTGATGGTGCGGCAGAGTTCGAAGCCGTCCATCTCGGGCAGCATGATGTCGAGGATGGCGGCATCGAAAGCCGCTCCAGGCGCCTGCAGCAACGCCAGCCCGGCGCTGGGCCGGGTGGCGTGCTGCAGTTCAAAGTCGAAGCGGCGGAAGAAGGCCGCCAGGGGCGGCCCGAGGTGCTCGTCGTCGTCGATCAATAGCAGGCGGCGCATGGCAGCATTGTCATGTCGCGGGAGAGCGCCTCTTCAAGCCTCTCAGCCACATCAGCCGCGATGGCCGCCGCGCCCGCGGGAGGCCATGAAGTCGCGCACCTTGGCCTGCTGTTCGGGCTTCAGGCTGTCGTAGAAGTCGGCCATCGCGGCCACGACGGCGGGCGACTGCGTGGTGACGGCGCCGACCTTCGCGTCGATCAGCGCCTTGGCCTTGGCACGGTCGAAGGTGGGGCCAGCGATCAGGCCTTGCATTTCAGCGCGCGGGTTGCTCGTCGTGCCGACGAGCGCATTGCGCTGCGTCCGCAACGTGTCGGCCAGCACACCGAGCTTGGCTTTCTGTGCGGCGTCCAGGTCCAGCTTGCCGCCGATGCGTTCCACCATGCGCGTCTTCATCTGCACCGAGTCTTCTTCGCTCATGGCGCGCCAGCCGTGGCCGTGGTGGTTGTGGGCCCAGGCGGCGAGGCCACCAAATAGCGTGCCGGCAGCAGCCAGGCCGATGAGGGTGCGTTTGATCCAGGTCTTCATGAGGGTGTCCTTGAGGCGGTAGCCTGTTGTCCAGGCCGGGGGTTGATGACGTCGCCATCGTCTCGCCGGGCACCGCCGCTGTCCTTTCAGCGCGGTATCGCTGCGTAACGTTTTTTGTCGGCTTCGCAGTGGAACAATCCCCACTCACGCACTGACCTCATCCACTGCAACCCGGAGCCCACACCCCATGACCCTCAAAGGCAAGACTGCACTCGTCACCGGTTCCACCAGCGGCATCGGCCTCGGCGTGGCCCAGGTGCTGGCCGCGCAGGGCGCCAACATCGTGCTCAACGGTTTTGGCGACCACGCGCCCGCTCTGGCCGCCATCACCGCACTGGGTGTGAAGGTGCAATACCACGGCGCCGACATGAGCAAGCCGGCCGAGATCGAGGCCATGATGGCCTTTGCGGCCGAGAAATTCGGCGCTGTTGACATCCTGGTCAACAACGCCGGCATCCAGCACGTGGCCAAGGTCGAAGACTTTCCGGTGGCGAAGTGGGACGCCATCCTCGCCATCAACCTGAGCAGCGCCTTCCACACCAGCCGGCTGGCCATCCCCGCCATGCGCGCGCGCAACTGGGGCCGCATCCTGAACATCGCCAGCGCCCACGGCCTGGTGGCCAGCGCGGCCAAGAGCGCCTATGTGGCGGCCAAACACGGCCTGGTGGGTTTCACCAAGGCCGCAGCGCTGGAACTGGCCACCACGGGCGTCACCGTCAATGCCATCTGCCCCGGCTGGGTGCTGACGCCGCTGGTGCAGAAGCAGATCGACGAGCGGGCGCAGAAAGACGGCATCACGGTCGACAAGGCCAAGACCGACCTGCTGGGTGAGAAGCAGCCTTCACTGCAGTTCACCACGCCCGAACAGCTGGGGGAGCTGGCGGTGTTTCTCTGTTCGAAGGCGGGCGACAACGTGCGCGGCGTGGCTTGGGCCGTGGATGGGGGCTGGACGGCGCAGTAGCGGGCTTTCATCAAGGGCTCATCGAAAGGCCCTCGCGCACCGTCACGGCCAACTTTCGCTAAGCTGCCGATCACACTCAACCCGATGGAAGACATCCCATGACCGAAGAACGTGCTGTGCTCGCCGGTGGCTGCTTCTGGGGCATGCAAGACCTCATCCGCAAGCTGGACGGCGTGCTGTCCACACGGGTCGGCTATTCGGGCGGCGACGTGCCGAACGCGACCTACCGCCACCACGGCAGCCACGCTGAAGCGATCGAGATCGTCTTCGACCCGTCCCGCATCAGCTTTCGCAAGTTGCTCGAATTTTTCTTTCAGGTGCATGACCCGACGACACGCAATCGCCAGGGCAACGACACGGGCCTGAGCTACCGGTCGGCCATCTACTTCACCAGCGAAGAACAGAATCGTGTCGCCGCCGACACGATCGCCGATGTGGACGCGTCGGGCCTGTGGCCGGGGCGTGTCGTCACCGAGTTGGCAGCTGTGGGCCCGTTCTGGGAAGCCGAGCCGGAACACCAGGACTACCTGGAACGCATTCCGCACGGCTACACCTGCCACTTCGTGCGGCCGGGATGGAAGTTGCCAGTTCGGAAACCCGCCGATCCAAGCCGAAGCGGCGCGCAAACTTAGCCCCGGGGTGCAACCGAGGCCTGGCCTTCGAGGCACCAGGGATGCGGGCACGCCACTCAGAAACTGGCGTTCAGCGACAGCCTCACGGTGCGCGATTCGATCGGGTGGAAGTGGAAGTCGTCAAACCCGGCCGCGGGTTCACCTTGCAGTCGCGAGGTGTAGTAGTAGTCGATCGCCGACACCTTGCGGTTGGCCAGGTTGAACACCTCCAACTCGACCTTCACCCTCGGCGTGATCTTGTAGCCCGCCCTGGCGTTCAGTGTCGATGAAGCCCTGGACCGCACGCTGTTGTCTTCGATCAGCGGCCGCGGCCCGAAGTAGCGGAACTGCACAGCGCCGAACCACGGGCCCAGGTTGTCCACTGCCACCGCCAACGACGCCACGCCCTCGACGGCGCCGGGGATGCGCCGGCCTTCGGGCGCATCGTCGCGGAAGCGTGCCTGGGCGAAGGCGATGTCGGCGTCCACGGTCAGCCAGTCCTGCAGCTTGTAGTAGTTGGCCAGCTCAAAGCCCGTGCGGCGGCTGGGGCGGCCGGCTTCGGTGGTGCCGGCGTCGCCGACGAAGACAAGTTCCGACGCGATGTCCAGCCGGTACAGCGACAGCGAGGTCTGCAGCCCGGGGAAGGGCGACAGGCGCGCGCCGATCTCGAGCCCCTTCGACCGCGCCAGCGGCGTGACCGGCTCGGCCGCGGCGCCAGTCTTCGGGTCGATGCGGATGACGGTGCCGCGCGCGTCGTTGCTGTGGAAGCCACTGCCCAGGTTGATGTACAGCTCGGTCTTCGCCCACGGCCCGAAGATCAGGTTGAGCTTGGGGGTCAGCAGGCTGGCTGTGCGCTTGCCGCTGTTGGCCGCCAGGTCGCTCTGCACGTCAAAGTGGTAGGTGTCGGCGCGCAAGCCGGCCACGGTGCGGAAGGACGGGCTCCAGCGCGTGGCGTTGTCAAACCACAGGCCGGCGCTGTTTTCCTGGATGCGGTCTTCGCGCGTCGTGGACAACAGTTGCCGCGCGCGTGTGTTGTTCAGCGCGTTGTGGATGCGGTCGTTTTGCAGCTGCACGCCGACCTGGTTCTCGCTGTCCCGTCCGAACAGTTTGACGGTCCAAGCATGCTGCACGTTCAATGCCGCCGAGGTGCGCCGGTCGGGCTGGCTGAACTGGTCGCCATCGACCGGGTTGTCCAGGAAGTAGGTGAAGTTGGAGAACAGGTCGAGCTTCCAGTGCTGCACGTTCGCCGTGACCTGTGTGCTGGATGTGGCCGTGCTCTGCCGCCAGGCGCCCGACAGGCTGAAGCGTTTGGCGTTGCCGCCGTCGCTGCTGTCGATGAGGTCGAAGCGGCCGAGCTGGCCACTGTCCACCGCGCGCAGCGGGATCTGGTCGGTGGCGTTCCAGCGTGCGCTGTAGGCCATGCCGGTGAGGTTCCAGCCATTGGCCTTGTCGCCTTGTGAATAACGCAACACGCCGTTGAGCTTGCGGAAGTCGTCGGGCCGCGTGAATGGGCCGTCGTTGTGCATGGCTTCCAGGGCGTAGAGCAGTTTGCCGGTGGAGGTGCTGGAGAGCGATGGTGAATCTGCAATCAGCACGCGGCGGTAGCCGTTCTGGCCGAAGCCCAAGTTGGCGATGCCGCTGTCCAGCGCGTCGGCATAGACGATCTCCACCGCACCGGCGGATGCAAAGTCACCTTCACTGGCGTAGTAGGGCCCCTTCTTGTAGCGCAGGCTGGTGGCCAGTTCAGGGATCAGAAAGTTGAGGTCGGTCCAGCCCTGACCGTGGCTGTGGCTGCGCTGGTTGACGAGCATGCCGTCCACGGTGGTGCGCAGGTCGGTGCCGTGGTCCAGGTTGAAGCCACGCAGGTAGAACTGGTTGGCCTTGCCTTCACCACTGTGCTGGCTGACGACGAGGCCGGGTGTGGCTTCCAGCAGTTCACCGGGCCGGTAGGCGGTGCGCGCTTCCAGCTGTTTCTGCGTCACGGTGCCGACGTTGGCGGAGTCTGCGACGCCGACCTGGCTGGCGGCCGTGCCGGTGATGATGATCTTCTGCAGTTCCTGTTCGCCGCCGGCGTGGGCGGTGGTGGCGCAGGTGGCCAGCAGGGGCAGCAGGTGTTTCCAGTGCCGTGTTCGAATCGATTGCATGGGCTTACTCCTTGCCGGGCTTGCGCGCAGGCAGGCCCGGTCCGTCAATGGGGGCTGGCACGCCGTCACAACCGGGGCGGTGCCTGGGTGCGGGCGTGCCGTGCGGAAAAGTCCGCCGGGGTGCGGCCAATCTGCGGCCGCTGGGCTAGCCGCGAGCGCGGGGCGGGCGCTCGAGCGGGGGCTCGACGTGCGAGCGATGGCGCAACGGGGCATCGCTCGCCACGGCTTGCGTGGGGGCGGCCGTGGACCAGGACTGCGGCTGCGACCCCACCGTGTCGTTCTCAAAAAAGTGGCGCTTCAGGACTGCGGCGGCAGATGCCGGGTCTTCGCTGCCCGAGCTGCTGAGCGCCACGCTGTCGTCGCCGTCGTGCCCGGTGTGGTCGTGGCTGGCGGGGTGGGCATGGGCATGCGAATTCGCATGGGCAGCGCTGGCGTGCTGTTTGAGCGCCCTGGCGTGGACGAAGAGCGCACGCGGGGCGGGGTCTGACCAGGCGTCAGCCCACGGCTGCGCCCAAACTGAACCCAGGTGCACGTGCATGCGCGCGGCGGTTCGCTGTGCGGGCAGCAGCAGCGACTGCAGCAGCAGGCAGACGACGAGCAGGTACGCAAGCCCTTGGAGTGCTTGCGGACGCGTCGCGGGGTGCCGCAGAGTCGGTGGGGGTGGCAGGCGGTTGAACAACAAAATGGGTGCAGCAGGAAACCGCGCCGCGCGCAGCTCTCTGACGATACGCGAGCCCCGCGCTTTCGGATTCAGCGCCGTGGGTCGAAGATGATGGCCTGCCGCTTCAAGTTGGGGCTGGTTGCCTGCCTCGCCGCAGAAGTCGGCCTCCGGGCTGCCCCTGGGTTGGCGCCTTCACACCCGCTCGACGACGATCGCGATGCCCTGACCCACGCCGATGCACATCGTGCACAGCGCATAACGCCCACCCAGTGTGTGCAGCTGGCTGACGGCGGTGGTGACGAGCCGTGCGCCGCTGGCGCCCAGTGGATGGCCTAGCGCGATCGCGCCGCCCCAGGCGTTGACTCGCGGGTCATCGTCTTGCAGGCCCAGGTCGCGCAGCACCGCCAGGCCTTGCGCGGCGAAAGCTTCGTTGAGTTCGATGACGTCCATCTGCGCCAGGCTCAGCCCGGTAAGTTCCAGCACCTTGCGCGTGGCTGGTGCAGGGCCGAAGCCCATGATGCGCGGCGCCAGGCCGGCGGTGGCCATGCCGACAACCCGCGCGCGGGGTGTCAGGCCGTGTCGGATGGCCGCGGCTTCGCTGGCCAGCAGCAGCGCACACGCGCCGTCGTTGACGCCGCTTGCATTGCCGGCGGTGACGCTGCCGTCGGGCCGCACCACGCCTTTGAGTTTGGCCAGCGCTTCAAGGCTGGTTTCGCGCGGGTGTTCATCTTTGTCGACAACGACCGCGTCGCCCTTTTTCTGCGGGATGCGCACCGGCGTGATTTCGGCCGCCAGGTGGCCGGCCCGCTGCGCCTTGACGGCGTTCAACTGCGAGCGCAGCGCCATCCTGTCTTGCGCCTCGCGTTCAATGCGGAAGTCGGTGGCGACATTTTCGGCGGTCTCCGGCATGCTGTCCACGCCATGCAACTCTCTCATGCGTTTGTTGATGAAGCGCCAGCCGATCGTGGTGTCGTGCACCGCGTTGCTGCGGCTGAAGGCGGTCTCGGCCTTGGGCATGACAAAGGGCGCGCGGCTCATGCTCTCCACGCCGCCCGCAATCATCAACAGTGCTTCGCCGGCCTTGATGGCCCGCGCCGCCGTGCCCACCGCGTCCATGCCGCTGCCGCACAGGCGGTTGATGGTGGCGCCCGGCACGTCCTGCGGCAGGCCGGCCAGCAGCGCCGACATGCGCGCCACGTTGCGATTGTCTTCACCGGCCTGGTTGGCGCAGCCGTAGATCACGTCAGTGACCGCCGCCCAATCGACTTTGGGGTTGCGCGCCATCAGCGCTGCAATGGGCAAGGCACCCAGGTCGTCGGTGCGCACGGGAGACAGCGCGCCGCCGTAGCGGCCGAAAGGCGTGCGGACGGCGTCGCAGATGAAGGCTTGGGTCATCGTGTGTCCTTCACGGTGATGCTGCGGCGGCGAAGCCAGGGGCTGACACGGTAGCGTTCGCCGCGGTAGTGGTGGTCCAGCGTGTCGATGAGCCCAGCCACTTCGGTTTCGCTCCAGCCGGCCAGCCATTCGAAGGGGCCCGCAGGATAGTTCACGCCCAGCTTCATCGCGGCGTCGGCGCCTTCGGGCGTGCATACACCTTGCAGCACGGCGTCAGCGGCTTCGTTGATGAGCATGGCCACCGTGCGCGCGACGACGAGGCCGGGTGTGTCGGCCACCGGCAACGGTGCGAAGCCCAGCGCGGCGAGCCAGGCCGCGCTCTGCGTGCGCCAGGCGCTGCTGGCGCCGTGGGACACGGCGTAGGCAAGCGCGGTGCCGGGCGCGCTGGGCAGTGCGACCGGGCGGTCGAAGACAGCCACGTCCGCATGTCTCAAATCGGCCGCCAGTTCGCCCGCCGTGCGGCCGGTGCTCATGACGAGATGCGCGCCGTCGATCACGAGTCCCGTCCAGCCGGTGTTGCCGGTATTGCGCACGCGCGCCGGCCCCCAGCCTTGGGGCGCGAGTGTTTGCGTGGCCGCTTGGTCCAGGTGGTCGGCTATTGCGCCGTCCCCGTGCACGGTGACTTCGCGCGCGGTGTGCGGGGCCTCCAGCACCGCCACCGGCAAGGCGGCCGCGTTGTCGGGATAGCGGTAGAAACCGCGCCCGCTCTTGCGGCCGAGCAAGCCGCCATCGACCATCTCACGCTGCACCAGACTTGGCTGGTAGCGCTTGTCAAAGAAGTTGGCTTCGAAGACCGAACTCGTGACCGCGAAATTGGTGTCGTGGCCAATCAGGTCCATCAGCTCGCAAGGCCCCATGCGAAAGCCCGCGCCGCGCAGGCAGGCGTCCAGCACAGTGGGTGTCGTGGCTTGCTCCAGCAGCAGCGCCAGCGCCTCGGCGTAGTAGGGGCGAGCGATGCGGTTGACGATGAAGCCGGGTGTGCTCTTCGTGTGCACCGGCGCCTTGCCCCAGGCCTTGCTGAGCGTGAAGATGGCGTCGGCCACTGCGCTGTCGGTGTGCAGGCCCGACACCACTTCCACCAGCTTCATCAGCGGCACTGGGTTGAAGAAGTGCATGCCCACCAAGCGGCCCGGGTGGGCAAGCCCGTTGGCGATGGCGGTGACGCTGATCGACGAGGTGTTGGTGGCCAGCACGCACTGCGGTGACACGACGCCTTCCAGCTGCTTGAAGAGCGCGCGCTTGGCGGCCACGTCCTCGACGATGGCTTCCACCACCAGGCCGACGCCGCCCGCTTCTTCGATGGCGCGAATGGGCGTGATCCGCGCCAGCAGTGCCTGCGCCGCATCGCCTGCGAGCTTGCCCTTGGCGACCAGGACGTCGATCGTGGTGGCCAGCTTGCTCTTGGCCGCCGCCGCCGCGCCTTCGCGCGCGTCGTGCAGCAGCACGGTGTGGCCGGCCTGCGCGGCCACCTGCGCGATGCCCGCGCCCATGATGCCTGCGCCGACGACGAGCACGCTTTTCTGTTGGAGTGTCATGTCGCTCACTTCTGCATCCAGGTTGCGGGCCGTTTGGCCAGGAACGCGGCAAAACCTTCACGGGTCGTCGGGTTCAGCGCGCCCATCAGTAGGTTTCCAGGTGCAGCCGGCCTTCACGCTTCATCGCCGCGCCCACTGTGTCCCAGTTCAGGCCGGCCTGCTGCGCCACATCGTGCAGCGCCAGCACCACGCCTTCTTCCATCGCCTTGAGGCCGCAGACAAAGAAGTAGGCATGGGGGTCGGCCAGCAGCGGCGCCAGGTCGGCCTTGCGTTCACGCATTTCATCCTGCACATAACGCTTCGGTTGACCGGGTGTGCGGCTGAAGGCGAAGTTGATGTCGATGAAGTCCTTGGGCAGGCCCTGCAGCGGGCCGAAGTAGGGCAGTTCTTCCTGGCTGCGCGCGCCAAAGAACAGCATCAGCTTGCCGCCTTCGAACTTGCCGGATGCGCGCTGCCGGCGGCGCCATTCCGTCATCGCCCGCATCGGCGCGCTGCCGGTGCCGGTGCAGATCATCACGATGTGGCTCTTGGGGTGGTTGGGCATCAGGAAGCTGGCGCCGAAGGGGCCGATGACCTGCACTGTGTCGCCCACCTTCAGGTCGCACATGAAGTTGCTGGCCACGCCGCGCACGGGCTTGCCGTGGTGGTCTTCGAGCACGCGCTTGATGGTCAGCGAGACGTTGTTGTAGCCCGGCCTTTCGCCGTTGCGGGGGCTCGCGATGCTGTACTGGCGCGGGTGGTGGGCACGGCCACTGGTATCAGTGCCGGGTGGGATCACGGCGATGCTCTGGCCTTCGAGCACGGGGAAGGGCATGGCGCCGAAGTCGAGCACGATGTGGTGTGTGTCGTAGTCGCTCAGGCCTGCTTTGCCGATTTCGGTGACGCGCACGTTGCCCACGACGGTGGCGCTGATGTGCTTGTCGGCCGCGGGGTTGCGAGAGTTCGGGCCGTAGAGGTTGGTGTAGGCGTGCGCGGCGCTCCAGGGCGGCAGCGTGGCGCCGAATTGCGCACTGTTGAAGGCAGACTCTGTGCCCGGTTCGACCGGGGCTGTGACCGCTGCCGCGGGTGCTTCTTCTTCGGCAAGAGCTTCGCCGCCCGACAGTTCAGCCAGCTGGTCACGGCTCAGCTCTGCCGGCAACTCGTCCCAGCCCATCTGCTCTTCCAGGCTGTAGGCCTTGACCAGCGGCATCTTGCGGTAGTTGTCGATGCTGCCGGTGGGGCAGGGCGATATGCAGTCGTTGCACCAGTTGCACTTGCTGGCGTCCACCACGTAGTTGCGCGAATCGTGCGTGATGGCGCTCACCGGGCACATGGTTTCGCAGGTGTTGCAGCGGATGCAGATCTCGGGGTCGATCAGATGCTGCTTGATCACGGTCATGACCCACCCCCCGAGCGGCTTCGCACTCGCCCGAGAAACCGTCCACTGGACGGTTTCTGCTTCGTGCTCACCGCCCTCAAGGGCGCGACCCCAGCGGCCCGGCAAAGCCGGTTTCGCGACGTCTGCGTGGTCGCCCGTTGTTCCATCACGCGAATCTTACGTATTCAAAATCGACCGGTTGCCGGTTGATGCCCATCACCGGCGGTGCGATCCAGTTGGCGAACTTGCCGGGCTCGACGACGCGCCCCATCAGGCCGCGCACGAAAGCGCGGTCACCGCCGCTGGGCAGCCAGCTGTCCACGTTGGCCGTCCATTCGGCGTCGCTCAACACGCGGCCGTCGGGCGAGACCTTGGCACCGCTGAGCGCGCCGATGCTGCGGTGGAAGGCCTTGTGCGGGGTTTTCAGCACAAAGGGGATGCCGGCCTTCTGGATGACCTTGTTCCAACGCTCGACACCGGAGATGCTGTCCTTGATGTAGTCGTCGCGCAGCACTTCGTTGAGCGCGTTGAGCATCGGCACCTCACGCTCGACCAACTGGCCGTTGACGACGCTCAACACCTTGTAGGTCTGGCCCTTCAGCACGTGGTCGTCCATGCGCTTGCCTTCTTCATAGCGGCCTTTGAGCCCGGTGCTGTAGAAGGTGGCCGCGTTGCTGGATTCGTCGGCGCCGAAGAGGTCGATGGTGACGCTGAAGTGGAAGTTCAGGTAACGCTGCAGCGTGGGCAGGTCGATCACGCCGGCGGCGCGCAACTTGGCCGGATCGTCGGTCTTGAGCTCGTTCATCGCTGCACAGGTGCGCTGGATGACGCGGCTGACACCGGACTCACCCACGAACATGTGGTGTGCTTCTTCGGTCAGCATGAACTTGGTCGTGCGAGCCAGCGGGTCGAAGGAACTCTCGGCCAGCGCACAGAGCTGGAACTTGCCGTCGCGGTCGGTGAAGTAGGTGAACATGAAGAAGCTCAGCCAGTCGGGCGTCTCTTCGTTGAAGGCCTGCAGGATGCGCGGGTTGTCTTCCTGGCCACTGCGGCGTTCCAGCAGCGCCTCGCCTTCTTCGCGGCCGTCGCGTCCGAAGTACTTGTGCAACAGGTACACCATGGCCCACAGATGGCGGCCTTCTTCCACGTTGACCTGGAACAGGTTGCGCAAGTCGTACTGACTCGGGCAGGTCAGCCCCAGATGGCGCTGCTGTTCGACGCTGGCGGGTTCGGTGTCGCCCTGCGTGACGATGATGCGGCGCAGGTTGGCGCGGTATTCGCCGGGCACGTCTTGCCAGGCATCCTGACCCTTGTGGTCGCCGAAGTGGATCTTGCGGTCGGCCTCGGCGGGGTTCAGGAAAATGCCCCAGCGGTAGTCAGGCATCTTCACGTGGCCGAACTGCGCCCAACCCTGCGGGTCCACGCTGACGGCGGTGCGCAGATAGACATCGAAGTTCTGGCTGCCGTCCGGACCCATGTCGTCCCACCAGGCCTTGTAGTTGGGCTGCCATTGTTCCAGCGCGCGCTGGAGCGTGCGGTCTTCGGACAGGTTGACGTTATTGGGGATCTTGTCGCTGTAGCTGATGGTGCTCATGTGTTGCTCCTGATCGTCAGTTGATTTATCAAGTGGCCGCCGCCGAACCGGCTTTGCCGGGCCGCCGGGGGCGCCCCTTGAGGGGCAGCGGCCGCAGGCCGCTACGGGGTGGTGGTCTCATCAAACTCGGTTCCAGTCGAAGGCGACTTTCTCGCCCTTGCCGTAGACCTTCAAGGCACCTTTTTCGCCGACCGCATTGGGGCGCTGGAAGATCCAGTTCTGCCACGCGGTCAGGCGGCCGAAGACGCGGGTGAACATGTTTTCGGGGCCGTTGAAGCGCAGGTTGGCTTCCAGTCCGGTCAGCGCGTCGGGGCTCATGGCCACGCGCTCCTCGACCGCGATGCGCAACTCTTCAGACCAGTCGATGTCGTCGGGGTTGGCGGTGACCAGGCCGAGTGCGAAGGCCGCGTCGGCATTCAGGGCCTGGCCCATCGAAGCGCCAACCGCAGCCATGGCCGGCGCTTCGTCGTAGAAGCGGCGCTGCAGGCGGCTTTGGCCGGTGACCATCGGGTACAAGCCGAAGTTCATTTCACCCACCGTCAGCTTCGGCGCGTGGGCTTGGTCGTCCGGCAGTGCCAGTTGGTAGCTGCGGTCGCAGGCCAGGGCCAGTTCCAGCAGCGTGCCGGCGAAGCAGGAGCCGGGTTCGATCAGTGCAAACAGGCTGCGCGACGACACGTCAAGGCGGCTGAAGGTGCGGCGCAGGTAGCCGATGGTTTCGCGCACCAGCCAGTGGTCCTTGTGCGCCAGCAGCGTGGCGTCCAGCGCCAACACGGCAGCCGCATCGCCCTGGGTCTTGATGAGCCAGGTGCCGGTGTCGAGCTCATTCGTGCGCATCTGCAGGATGGCGTCTTCCAGTTCGCGCGCCAGGGCCAGCGGGTACCAGGCGGCGCCCAATGCTTCGATGCCGGCGATGTCGGTGGGCTGCGCGCCGGTGGGTGCTTGCACAGTGAAGGTGGCCGTGCGCTTGCTGCGGTCAATCTCGACCGTGACGTGGCCATAGCGCAGCGCGTCGGCTTCCAGCGTGCAGGCCAGCGGCATCAGGGCCACGCCCTTGCCCGTGGTCGGCCGGTCGCTTTGCGCGGCCAGTTCCAGCGCCCGTTCCTGCACCCGGGCTGCGAAGACCGCCGGCTTGGCGATGTCGTCCACCAGCCGCCACTGCTTGGCCTTGGCGCCGCGCACACCTTCCACACTGGTGCAGAAGATGTCGGCCAGGTCGTGGCGCACCTTGCGCTTGTCGGTGACACGGGTCAGCCCGCCGGTGCCCGGCAGCACGCCCAGGAGCGGCACTTCGGGCAGGCTGACGGCGCTGCTGCGGTCGTCCACCAGGATGATCTCGTCGCAGGCCAGGGCCAGTTCATAGCCACCGCCGGCGCACGCACCGTTGACGGCAGCGAGAAAACGAAGGCCGCTGTGCGTGCTGCTGTCTTCAAAGCCGTTGCGTGTCTCGTTGGTGAACTTGCAGAAGTTCACCTTCCAGGCATGGCTGCTGACGCCCAGCATGAAGATGTTGGCGCCCGAACAGAACACGCGGTCCTTGGCGCTGGTCAGCACCACGGTGCGCACTTCGGGGTGTTCAAAGCGGATGCGCTGGATGGCGTCGTTCAGCTCGATGTCCACGCCCAGGTCGTAGCTGTTGAGCTTGAGTTTGTAGCCCGGGCGCAGGCCGGCGTTTTCGTCGAAGTCGGCCGCCAGCGTGGCGACCGGGCCTTCGAACTTGAGCTTCCAGTGGCGGTAGTGGCTGGGCTGCGTCCTGTAATCGACGCGGGTGGCTGCGGTCATGGCGTGCTCCTGAATATGGCGTGCGGCGGCGGCTTGATATGCATAATAATGCGTATACGTTAATCGTCAAGCACATTAATGCATTATTTTGCAGGTAGCCCCAGCGACTGTCGCACCATGGCGCGGAGCAGTTGGAAAGTCGCATCCAATGGTTGGTGGCTGGTGTTGAGCATCAGCTCAGCCTTGGAGTAGAAGGCTGCCCGCCCGGCCAGGATGCCCTTCAGGTCGGCCATCGCCTCGCGGCTGGCGGCCATGGGGCGCAAGTCGCCCTGTGCGGCGACCCGTTTCATGTGGTCTTCGGGGTCGGCTTGCAGCCACACCGTGCTGCAGTGGCTGAGCAGCTGGTTGAAGGTGGCGGCGTCGCTGACGATGCCGCCGGGGGTGGCGATCACCGCCTCGGGATAGATCTGGATCGCTTCTTCCAGGGCGCGGCGTTCGTAGCGGCGGTAGGCGTTCTGCCCATACAGGCCCTGGATTTCACTGATGCTGCAGCCGGCGAACTTTTCGATCTCACGGCTCAATTCGACGAAGGGGTAGTCCAGGTCGTCGGCCAGCATCTGCCCCAGGGTGGACTTGCCCGCGCCGCGCAGGCCGACGAGGGCCACCCGGGTGCTGCGGTGCGCGGCCTGGGCGCCCGTCGCCACGCCGTTGACGCCGCCCGTGCCCAGCAGTTGCCCGACCGCGACGCGCACGCGGCGCAGAGCGGCTTCGTCGCTGCGTTCCAGCAGTTCACGCAGCAGCAGCCATTCGGGGCTGGACGTGGTGATGTCGCCCAGCAATTCCGCCAGGCTGCACTGCAGCGCGCCGGCCACCTGCAGCAGCACCAGGATGCTGGCGTTGCCGGTGCCGTATTCCAGGTTGGCCAGGTGGCGTTCTGAGACGTCGGCGACCAGCGACACCGCCTTGCGTGTCATGCCGCGGCGTGAGCGCAGTGCCCGCACCCGGTCGCCCAGGGCCATCAGGAAGGGATGTTTTTCCTCTGGCTCTTCAGGCGCAGCCGTCGGTGTTATCCCGGGTGCATGCAATATAGTGCTTGACATCATTAGTAGGTGGTTTTATCGTTCTGATGCGCACAATAATGCATACCACCCATCAACGCAAGATGGACGAATGCTGGACAAGGTCACACGCCATGACGCCCGCTGAATTCCGTTCCGAGATCGCAGCCCTGACGCAGCAGTTGGCTGGCCGCCCCTTGGACGCTGCGCTCGACGCCTGGCTCAACGCCGAGGTCGGACCGGGTACTGGGACCTGCACGCGGCTGAAAGCGGCCTGCCAGGCAGGGGTGGCCGAGGGCTGGCTGTGCAATCGCGAAGGGGGTGGCATCCGCTACGGCCGCATCTTCCAACCGGCTGAGGACTTGCACGGCTTTTCTGTGGATGTGGTCGATATGCAAAACCTCGCCGGCCCGCACCACAGCCACCCCAACGGCGAAATCGATCTTCTGATGCCGCTGGAAGGCGACGCGCTCTTCGACGGCCGCCCCGCCGGCTGGATCGTCTATCCGCCCGGCAGTGCGCACCGCCCCACGGTGTCGCAGGGCCGTGCGCTGGTGCTGTACCTGCTGCCGGCTGGCGCCATCCAATTCACTCCTTCTGCCTGAGGCCGCCATGATCCCACTGCTCCCCAACTTTGTCGCCGGCCGCTGGCAGGGCGGCAACGGCAATGGCACACCACTCTTCGATCCCGTGCTCGGCACCGAACTAGTGCGCGTGGATGCGACTGGCATCGACCTGCCTGCCGCCTTCCACTTTGCCCGCGAACAAGGCGGCGCCGCACTTCGCGCATTGACCTACGCGCAGCGCGCAGAACTGCTCGCCGCCGTCGTCAAGGTGCTGCAAGCCAACCGCGACGCGTACTACGAGATTGCCACCGCCAACAGCGGCACGGTGAAGAACGATTCGGCGGTGGACATCGACGGCGGCATCTTCACGTTGTCCACCTATGCCAAGCTTGGTGCCGGGCTTGGCGACAGGCGCCACTTGCTCGACGGCGATGCGGCCCGCCTGGCGAAGGACCCACTGTTTCAGAGCCAGCACCTGCTGGTGCCCACGCGCGGTGTGGCACTCTTCATCAACGCCTTCAACTTTCCCAGTTGGGGCCTGTGGGAAAAGGCCGCGCCGGCGCTGCTGAGCGGCGTGCCGGTGATCGTCAAGCCCGCCACCGCCACCGCCTGGCTGACGCAGCGCATGGTGCACGACGTCGTCGATGCCGGCGTGCTGCCGGCCGGTGCACTGTCGGTCATCTGCGGCAGCTCGGCGGGTTTGATGGACCCGTTGCAACCCTTCGACCTCGTGTCCTTCACCGGCAGCGCAGAAACTGCCGCGCTGATCCGCCAGCACCCGGCGGTGGCGCAGCGATCGGTGCGCGTGAACATCGAGGCCGACAGCATCAACAGCGCGCTGCTGTTGCCGGGCAATGCGCCAGGCAGCGAGGCCTTCGATCTGCTGGTGAAGGAAGTGGTGCGCGAGATGACGGTGAAGTCAGGCCAGAAGTGCACCGCCATCCGCCGCGTCTTTGTGCCTGAAGTGTTGTATGAGCAGACTGCCGAAGCCATCAGCGCACGGCTGGCGAAGACGACGGTGGGCAATCCGCGCAATGAGTCGGTGCGCATGGGTGCACTCGTCAACCGCGCGCAGTGGCACGCCGTGCGCGAAGGACTTGCGAGCCTAAAAATGCAGGCCGAGGTGCTGCACGACGGCGCCACGCACGCACTCGTCGATGCCGACGCCGCAACAGCCTGCTGCGTCGGCCCCACGTTGCTCGGCGCGAAGGACGCCGACGCCGCCGACCGTGTGCATGACACCGAAGTTTTCGGCCCCGTCGCCACGCTGCTGCCGTACCGCGCGGTGGGCAATGACCTGACGCATGCGCTGCACCTGGTGAGGCGCGGGCAAGGCTCGCTGGTGGTGTCGCTGTACGGCAGCGACCCCGCCGCGCTGGGCACCACAGCGATTGAGCTCGCCAGCAGCCACGGCCGCGTCCATATCATCAGCCCCGACGTGGGTGGCCTGCACACGGGCCACGGCAATGTCATGCCGCAGTCGCTGCACGGCGGCCCGGGCCGCGCCGGCGGTGGTGAGGAACTGGGCGGGCTGAAGGCGCTGAACTTCTACCACCGCCGCGCGGCCATCCAGGCCAGCACTGCGGTGCTGGCCACGCTGAACTGAGGCCGGCCCGCCATGACAGACAGCACCGTCCAGCCGCCGCCGGCCGCCTTCAACATCGCGCAGCACCTGCTGCAGATCAACACGTCGCGGCCGTCGAAAGCCGCCTTCGTGGACGACCACGGCAGCCTCAGCTACGGCCAGCTCGACGAGCAGGTGCGCCGCATGGCCGCTGCCTTGCGTGGCCTGGGCATCAAGCGCGAAGAGCGTGTGCTGCTGCTGATGCAGGACTGCACGGACTGGCCCGTGAGCTTCCTGGGCGCGCTCTACGCCGGCCTCGTGCCCGTGGCGGTGAACACGTTGCTGACGGCGGACGACTACGCCTACATGCTGGAACATTCACGCGCGCAGGCCGTGCTCTGCAGCGGCGCGCTGCTGCCGGCGCTGAACGCGGCGCTGACAAAGAGTGAACACGAAGTGCGCAGCGTGATCGTGTCGCGGCCGGTCGCGCCATTGCACCCGTCAGAGCTCGACTTCGAGCGCTTCCTGCAAGCGCACGAGCCGCAGCAGCGGCCCGCGCCGACGGGGCCCGACGACCCCGGCTTCTGGCTCTATTCATCCGGCTCCACGGGCCGCCCCAAGGGCACCGTGCACACCCATGCCAACCCCTACTGGACCGCAGAGCTCTACGGCAAGGCGGTGCTGCAGTTGACCGAAAGCGATGTCTGCTTTTCGGCCGCCAAACTCTTCTTCGCCTATGGCCTGGGCAATGCCCTGACCTTCCCGATGAGTGTGGGTGCGACGACGCTGCTGATGCCCGAACGGCCGACGCCCGACGCCACTTTCAAACGTTGGCTGGGCGAGGTCGGCAACGTCATGCCTACTGTCTTCTACGGCGCGCCCACGGGCTTTGCCGGCATGCTGGCGTCGCCCCAGCTGCCAGCCCGCGGCGAGGTGTCGCTGCGCTTGGTGTCTTCCGCCGGTGAAGCTCTGCCGGCCGACATCGGCGAACGCTTCAGGCGCCACTTTGGCGTTGACATCGTGGACGGCATCGGCTCGACCGAGTTGCTGCATATCTTCCTGTCCAACCGACCGGAACGTGTGCGTTACGGCAGCACCGGCTGGCCGGTGCCGGGTTACGAGATCGAGTTGCGCGCCGAGGGCGGCGGTGCGGTGCCCGACGGCGAGCCCGGCGACCTCTACATCCAAGGCCCGAGCGCGGCGCTGATGTACTGGGGCAACCGCGCCAAGACGCGCGACACCTTTCAGGGCGGCTGGACGAAGAGCGGCGACAAGTACGTGCGCAACAGCGACGGCAGCTACACCTGCAGCGGCCGCAGCGACGACATGTTGAAGGTCAGCGGCATCTACGTCAGCCCCTTCGAAGTCGAAGCCACGCTGGTGCAGCACCCGGCGGTGCTGGAAGCCGCCGTCGTCGGCGTGCCCGACGCGGAAGGACTGACGAAAACGAAAGCCTTCGTTGTGCTGAAGCCCGGCGGCCAGGCGAGCGAAGCCGAGCTGAAAGCCTTCGTCAAGGACAAGCTGGCGCCCTACAAGTACCCGCGTCTCATCACCTTCGTGGCCGAGCTTCCGAAGACCGCCACCGGCAAGATCCAGCGCTTCAAGCTGCGCGAACTGGAAGCGGGCGTGTGAGCGAGGCGTTTGTCGATATCGCGTGGGCGGGCCGACCGGTCCGCATTGAACACGCCTGGGTCGGCGTGGACGACGCCAGCGCGCCGCTCATCGTCTTCCTGCACGAAGGCCTGGGCTCGCTGGCGATGTGGAAGGACTTTCCGCAACAGCTGTGCGCAGCGGCTGGTTGCCGCGGCCTGGTCTATTCACGCCCAGGATACGGCCGCAGCACAGCGCATGCGGCCGAAGAAGCCTGGGGCCTGGACTTCCTGCATCGCCAGGCTCTGGAAGTGCTGCCCGCCTTGATGCAGGCGTTGCGCGTTGCAGAGCCTTACTGGCTGCTGGGGCACAGCGACGGCGGCTCGATCGCGCTGCTGCACGCGGCGCACGTCCCGCAGCGGGTGGTGGCCGCCATCGTGGTGGCGCCGCACATCTTTGTCGAAGACCTGGCGGTGACGAGCATCGAACAAGCCCGTGTGGCCTTTGAGACCACCGACATGAAAGAGCGTCTGGCCAAGTACCACGACGACCCCGACTCGGCCTTCTACCGCTGGAACCGCATCTGGCTGCACCCGCCTTTCAGGCAGTGGACCATCGAAGCAGAGATCAAAGCCATCCGGGCCCCGCTGCTGGCCGTGCAGGGCCTGGACGACGAGTACGGCACCCTGGAGCAAATACGGGGCATCGCCCGGCGCGTGCCGCACACACAATTGCTGGAGCTTGCGGACTGCGGCCATTCACCCCACCGCGACCAGCCGCAGGCGCTGATCGACGCCGCCAGCGCCTTCATTCACCTTCACAACACCCGCCCCGGAGACACCGCATGAATCTCTTCCGCATCACTCTCGTTGCCGCCGCCGCGCTGGCGACTTCAGTCGCCAGCGCCCAAGGGGCCAAGCTCAAGGTCGGCCTCATGCTGCCCGCCACCGGCACCTTTGCGGCGCTGGGCACCGCCATCGAAAACGGCTTCAAGCTCTACATCAGCGAGCAGGGCGGCAAGCTCAGCGGCCGCGAGATCGAATTTGTGAAGGTCGACGACGAATCCGACCCCAGCAAGGCCACCGACAACGTCAACAAGCTCGTCAAGCGCGACAACGTGGACGTCATCATTGGCACCGTGCACAGCGGCGTCGCCATGGCGATGGCCAAGGTGGCCAAGGACAGCGGCACGCTGCTCATCGTGCCCAACGCCGGCGCCGGCGCCGTGACGGGCGCGATGTGCAGCCCCAACATCTTCCGCAGCAGCTTTTCCAACTGGCAGCCGGGTTATGCGATGGGCGAAGTGGTGGCCAAGAAGGGCCACAAGCGCGTCGTCACCATCACCTGGAAGTACGCCGCCGGCGACGAGAGCGTGGCCGGCTTCAAGGAGGCCTATCTGAAAGACAGCAAAGGAGGTGGTCAGGTCATCAAGGAATTGAGCCTGCCTTTCCCGGGCGTGGAATTTCAGGCCCTGCTGACAGAGATTGCGTCACTGAAGCCCGACGCCGTGTACACCTTCTTCGCTGGCGGCGGTGCGGTGAAGTTCGTCAAGGACTATTCCGCAGCGGGTCTGAAGAAGAGCATCCCGCTGTACGGCGCCGGCTTCCTGACCGACGGCACGCTTGAAGCGCAAGGTGCCGACGCCGACGGCGTGCTGACCACGCTGCATTACGCCGACGGCCTGAACACGCCGCGCGACAACGCCTTCCGCCTGGCCTACGCCAAGGCCTACAAGCTTCAGCCCGACGTCTATGCCGTGCAGGGCTATGACGCGGCGCAGATGCTCGGCATCGGCCTGGCCGCCGTGAAGGGCGATGTCAGCAAGAAGGCCGACTTCGCTGCTGCGCTGCGCAAGGCCAAGATCGACAGCCCGCGCGGCCCGTTCACGCTGTCGAAGAACCATGACCCGGTGCAGGACTTCTACCTGCGCCAGGTGGTGGGCAAGGAGAACAAGTCGATCGGCATTGCAGCCAAGGGCTTGAGCGACCCTGGCCGCGGTTGCAGTATGTGACCCCCCCCCGGAGGCGCTTCGCGCCTTCCCCCCAGGGGGGCACCGCCAGCGGCCCGGCAGAGTCGGTTCCGCGGCGGTTGCTTGACGGGCGACTTCGCTGCGCTCGTCTGGTGCCAATATCTCTGACATTTCGATGGACTTCGTCACCTTTCTCATCCAATGCCTGAATGCGCTGCAGTACGGGCTGCTGCTGTTCCTGGTGGCGTCGGGGCTGACGTTGATCTTCGGCATCATGGGCGTCATCAACCTGGCGCACGGCAGCTTCTACATGATCGGCGCGTACATGGCCTATGCGCTCGCGCCGGTGGTTGCCAGCACCTTCGGCGGCGGCTTCTTCGCCACGCTGTTTGTCGGCCTGGCGCTGGCCGTCCTTCTGGGCTACGTGCTGGAGTGGGCCTTCTTCAGCTTTCTGTATGAGCGTGAACACCTGCAGCAGGTGCTCATGACCTACGGCCTGATCCTCGTCTTCGAGGAACTTCGCAGCCTGGCGGTGGGCGACGACGTGCACGGCGTGCAGCCGCCGCCCTGGTTGGCAGGCACGCTGCCGCTGGGCGATCTGATGACCTACCCGGTCTATCGGCTCTTCATCAGCGCGGTGTGCCTGCTGCTGGCGCTGGGCATGTACCTGGTGTTCACGCGCACCCGGCTTGGCATGATGATCCGCGCCGGCAGCACGGGCACCGGCGCTCGCGAGATGGTGCAGAGCCTGGGGGTGGACATCAGCTTCCTGTACCGCGTGGTGTTTGCGGCCGGCGTGGCGATTGCGGTGCTGGCGGGCATGGTGGCCGCACCCGTCAGCAGCGTCTATCCGGGCATGGGCAGCACGGTGCTGATCATCTGTTTCGTGGTGGTGGTGATCGGCGGCATCGGCTCGATCCGCGGTGCGCTGGTGGCGTCGCTGCTCATCGGCTTCGTCGATACCTTCGGCAAGGTGCTGCTGCCCGAAGTGGCCGGTGTGCTGGTGTACGTGATGATGGCGTTGATCCTGCTGTGGCGCCCCGACGGTTTGTTCAAAGCCGGATGATGTGGATCACCCTCGAAGCGCCTTTGGCGCTCCCCCTCAAGGGGGCGCCCCTAGCGGCCCGGCAAAGCCGGATCCGCAGCGGCCGCTTGGTGCGGACGTGCCCATGAGCGCTGTGCAACCATCACTCGGCCGCGTCGTCTTCGTCGCAGCCTGCTTTGCTGCATTGGCGCTGTGGCCCTTTGTATCGGGCTCTTTCGGGGTGGACCTCGTCACCAAGATCATGATCTACGCGCTCTTTGCGCTGAGCCTGGAACTGCTGGTGGGCAGCACGGGCCTCGTGTGCTTCGGGCAGGCGGCCTTCTTCGGCATCGGGGCCTACGGTGCGCTGTTGCTGGGCCCTTCCACCGGCCCCGCCAACCTGCTGTGGCTGCTGCCGGCCTGCATCCTGGCGGCCGCCGCCTACGCGCTGGTGGTGGGCGCCTTGTCGCTGCGCACCAAGGGCGTGTACTTCATCATGGTCACGCTGGCCTTCGCGCAGATGGCCTACTACGTGGTGCATGACACGCCGCTGGGTGGTGGCACCGACGGCATCTATCTCTCGGCCAAGCCGGGTCTGGGTGCGATCGATCTCAACCAGCCGCTGCAGCTGTACTTCTTCATCTGGTTTTGGTTGCTGGCGGTGTTTGGCGCGCTGGCGCTGCTGCTGCGTTCGCGCTTCGGCCGTGCGCTGGCAGGCATCCGCGTCAATGAACAGCGCATGCGCGCCACCGGCTTTTCGACCTACCCTTACAAGTTGGCGGCATTCACGGTGTCGGGTGGCATTGCGGGCCTGGCGGGCTTCCTGTTTGCGGTCAAGGACGGCTTCGTCAATCCTGAGTTGATGAGCTGGCATCTGAGCGGCGCGGTGCTGATCATGATCATCCTCGGCGGCCTGGGCCATTTGCGCGGCGCGCTCATCGGTGCCTTCGCCTTTGCGCTGCTGCAGGAATTCTTCAAGTCCGAAGCGGTGTTCGGCAGCTTCGCCAAACACTGGTCGCTGGGCCTAGGGATAACGATCATATTGAGTGTGGCGCTGCTGCCGCGCGGCCTGGTGGGTGTGCCGGGGCAGTGGCGTGACAGGCTGGTGGGCCGCCGAAAGACAGCCGAGGAAGCCGCATGAGCGTGCTCTTGCGCGGCACCGGCATCACGCGCCGCTGGGGCGGCCTGGTGGCGGTGGACCGCGTGTCCATCGATCTCACCCGCGGCGCGGTGCATGCCGTCATCGGCACCAATGGCGCGGGCAAATCGACGCTCATCAACATCCTGTCGGGTGAGATTCCACCGTCCGCCGGCAGCGTCGAGCTGCTGGGCCAGGACATCACCCGCTGGACGCAACCGCGCCGTGCGCGCGCGGGCCTGGGGCGCAGCTACCAACGCAACACGATTTACGCCACTTTCACGGTCTTCGAGAACTGCCGCCTCGCCGCGCAAGCGAGCACGCAAAAACCCTGGCACTGGTGGCAGGACGCTCAAGCGTGCGAAGCCAGCACCGGCATGGCGCAGCAGGTGGCTTCGAAGGCCGGGCTGTCCGACCTGCTCGACCGCCCCGCAGGCCTGCTCAGCCACGGCCAGAAGCGCCAACTGGAAATTGCGATGTGCCTGGCCACGTCGCCGCAGGTGCTGCTGCTGGACGAACCACTCGCCGGCATGGGCGCCGAAGAAACAGACCGCATGCTGGCGCTCTTGAGTGATCTGCGCGCAGGCCACGCCATCCTGCTGGTGGAACACGACATGGATGCGGTCTTTCGCATCGCCGACCGCATCACGGTGATGGTCAACGGCGCGGTGATTGCCAGCGACACGCCGGACGCAGTGCGCGCCAGTCCCGAGGTGCAAGCCGCTTATCTGGGTGGCACTGAGCTGGGCGGGCATTGAGCATGGACAAAGAGCACATCCTCGAAGCCAAGGCCGTGCATGCCTGGTACGGCAGCAGCCACGTGCTGCATGGGGTGGACCTGGCCATCGCGCGCGGCGAAACGCTGGGCCTGCTGGGCCGCAACGGCATGGGCAAGAGCACGCTCATCCGCACGCTGCTGGGCCATGTGGCGCAACGCGACGGCAGCATCCAGCTCTTCGGCCTGGACATGTCGCGCGCCAGGCCGCACGAGGTGGCGCGCTTGGGCGTGGCTTACGTGCCCGAAGGCCGCGGCGTGTTTCCGAACCTGACGGTGCGTGAGAACCTCGTCATGGCCGCCCGCAAGGGTCGTGACGGCCGCAACGACTGGACGTTCGAGCGTGTGATGCAGACCTTTCCGCGCTTGCAGGAACGCATCGGCAACCTGGGCGCGCAGCTTTCTGGCGGTGAACAGCAGATGCTGTCGATCGGCCGCGCGCTGATGACGCACCCCGAACTCATCATCCTTGACGAAGCCACCGAAGGCCTGGCGCCGCTGATCGTGGCCGAAATCTGGCGCGTCATCGGTGACATCCGCAAGAGCGGCATCGCCACGCTCATCGTCGACCGCGACTACCGCAAGGTGCTGGCGCACAGCGACCGCGCGCTGGTGCTGCAGAAGGGGCAGGTGGTGCTGACGGGCACTGCGGCCACGCTGCGCGACAGCCAGGAGATTGCCACGCTTCTTGGGGTGTAGCGTCGTGCGCGCAGTAGTGCGTGTAGCAGTGCACGCAGCACGCTTCAGCTGTCGGCCGTGAAGCCGATGCGCTTGACCAGCGGGCCCCAACGTTCAAATTCGGCGCGCTGGCTGCGTGCCATGTCGTCAATGGTGGAGCCCTGCGCCAGCAGGCCGACCACGGCCAGGCCGTCCACCATGCTCTTGTCCTTCAGGCTGGCATTGATGGCCGCATTGGCAGCCGTCAGCACGCTCGACTGCGTCTTGGCGGGCGCGTAGAAACCAAACCACTCTTCGGTGGTGAGTTCGCCGAAGCCCTGTTCGGCAAAGGTCGGCACGTCGCTGGCGAAGGGCAGCCGGGCCTTGCCCGATGTGCCCAGAAGGCGCAGCTTGCCGGCGCGGTGGTTGGGCAGGAAGTCGCCGGCCGGCGTCATCATCGCGGCAATCTGCCCACCCACCACGTCGGTAATGCCCGGAACGGACCCGCGGTAAGGCACGTGCTTCAGCTCCACGTTCTGGTTCAGCGCCAGCAAGGCGCCCAGAAAGTGCGGCGTGGAACCGGCCGCAGGAGACCCGTAGTTGGCCTTGTCGGGGTTGGCCTTGGCCCAGGCGACGAAGCCCTTGAGGTCCGTCACGCTGGCCGGCACCATCGGCCCCACGGCCAGGCCGTGGTGCATGATGGCCGCGATGGACACGGGCGCCAGGTCGGCCACCGGGTCATAGCTCAGCTTCTTGTACACGTGCGGGTAGATCGACGTGCAGGAGAAGGGCGTCATCACCAGCACCGAGCCGTCAGTGGCCGACGACTTCAGTGTGTCGATGGCGATGCGGCCGCCGGCGCCGGGTTTGTTTTCCACCAGCGCCGAATTCTTGGCGTAGGCGCTGCCGGCCATCCTCTCGGCCACCCGGCGGCAGACGATGTCGCCGGCACTGCCGGCCGGAAAGCCGTACAGGAATTTCGGCTGGTCAAAGGGCAGGACGGTGCTCTGCGCAAAGGCGCGCCAGGGCAGTGTGGCGCCTGCGGCGGCGGCAAGGGTCGCAAGGGTCTGGCGGCGGTTCAGGCTCATCATGTGGTCTCCAGGGGATCGGTGGGTTCTCAGCGGCACAGTTGCAGGATGTCTTCAGGCACGGGAATGGCCTTGATACGCTCGGGATTGGCGGGGTCGCGGATGCAGAAGGCGCGCACTTCGGTGCCTTCGCAAAGCACCGTGTCGCCGCGCTTGACGACATGGCGGTGGCGGAAGGTCTTGGCGGCCCAGCCTTCCACCGTGGTGTGCACGTGGATCGTTTCGCCGTAGGTGGCGGGGCGCAAGAACTTGGTGTGGATTTCAAGCAGCGGCGTGCCGATGATGCCGCGTGTCTTCACCAGTTCACGCCAGGGCGGCACGCCGCAGGCCATGAAGAAGGCGAGCGAGGCTTCGTCCATCCAGCGGCTGAAATTGGGGAAGAAGACGATGCCAGCGGGGTCACAGTCGCCGAACTGCACGTGGACGGGATAGACGTTGATCTTGCTCATCGCGCTTCCGTGTTCTCGATCAACAGCACAATGCCCTGGCCGCCGCCGACCGACTCCCACATGAAGTCCTTGAAGCCCACCCCTGCACCCAGGCGGAAGCCGCCCCGGTGATCAAAGGCGGCGATGGGGTTGCGCGCCATGCTCTCGGTGCCGACCACCAAAGAACGCTGCGCGCGGCCTTGATGCCAAGGTCGATGGGGTTGGCATCGGCAAAGGCGCCCTGGTAGTCCACCATCGGCGTTCGCAGGCCGTCGAGGATGAAGACATCCTCGAAGCGGTTGTAGAAACTCATGGCTTGCTGACCTTGTTGGCGCGCTTTTCCAGGAAGGCGCGCACACGTTCCTTGGCCGCCTCGTCGCCTTGCGCGATGGAAGAGATCAACGACTCGACAAAGAACCCGTCGCTGGCCGCCAGGTTGGCAATGCGCGGCAAGGCCTGCGTGATGGCGTAGTTGGACAGCGGCGCGTTGCCGGCTATTTTTGTCGCCAGTTCCAGCGCTTTCGCCAGCCCCGCACCGTCGGCCACGCGGTAGTTGCTTAAGCCCAGGGTCTGGCCTTCGTCGGCGTCGAAGACGCGTCCCGTGAGCATCATGTCGGTCATTCGCGACACGCCAATCAGCCGGCTGATGCGCACCGAACCGCCACCACCGACAAAGATGCCGCGCGTGCCTTCGGGCAGGCCGTAGAAGGTGCTGTCCTCGGCCACGCGCAAGTGGGCCGACGACGCCAGCTCCAGCCCGCCGCCGACCACCGCCCCGTGCAGCACCGCAATCACCGGCACCGGGCCGAACTGGATGGCGTCGAAGCAGGCGTGCCAGGCGCGCGAATGCTGCATGCCTTCGGTGACATTGCGTTCACTCACCTCGCTCAGGTCCAGCCCGGCGCAGAAGTGATCGCCTTCGCCGCTGATGACGGCTGCCTTGATGGTGCCTGGCATGTTGACGAACATGGTGTGCAATTGCGCCAGCAGGTCGTCACTGATCGAGTTGCGCTTGGCGGGCCGGTTCAGGCGGATGTGCAGCACCGGGCCGGCCTGTTCCAGGCGCAGCAGCGGCAGAGCGCTGAGCGGGCCGCTCGCGGTCAGCGGTTCGAAGCTCGGGGGCATGGTCTCTTTCAAGTTCACCTGTCTGTTCATGCGCGCACGACGCGCGCGTCTGCGGTCTGCGCGTACAGCGCTTCAACGTCGGCAGCGCGGCGGGCGAGCGCGGTGCGCTGGTTGACGTAGCCCTTGTCGGTGATCTCACCGGCAGCGGCGCTGGGCGAGTCCGGCAGCAGCAGCGCGAGGGTGGGTGTCTGTGAAGAACCGCCACCTTCGGCCTTCAGCGCACGCAGGGCCTGGCGCAGATGCGCGGCCAGCTGATCGGCAGACAGCGCACGACCCGCTTCGGACAGGAACACCAGCGCGCCGATCTCGCTGCGGTCGTGACCCGTGATCAGCACGTCCTGCGCATAGGGCGCCAGGGCCGACACCACGCGCACACGCAGGGTGCCCACGCTGACCCAGGTGCCACTGGTGAGCTTGAAGTCTTCGGCGACGCGGCCGTTGAAGACCACGCCTTGCAGCGGGTCGGCCTCGTCCTGCAGGTAGCCGGCATCGCCAATGCAGTAGTAGCCGTCTTCGTCAAAGGCGGAGCGCGTGGCGGCCTCGTTGTCGCGATAGCCGGGGAAGATGTGGTCGCCCTTGACGCGCATTTCCAGCTTGCCGCCCGGCCCTGCAACAGGGACGAACTTGAGGCTCACGCCCGGCATCGGCAAGCCGATGACGCCCGGGCCTTTCAGATGCCAGCTGGCAAAGGTGATGGCGGGCGAGGTCTCGGTGCTGCCCCAACTGGTGGTCATCCACAGCGGTTCTTCGCGCACACGCGCGGCCACGGCCTCCAGGCGTTGCCAGGTGGACACCGGCATGCCGGCGCCGGCGTAAAACAGCATGCGCAGCTTGGCAAAGAAGTGGCGCGCCAGCGCATCGTCGGTTTCCAGTGCCGGCAGCATCATCTCGAAGCCGCGCGGCACGTTGAAATAGACCGTGGGCTGGATGTGGCGCAGGTGCTTCAGCGTGCGGTCGATGGCGCCGGGCAGCGGGCGCCCATCGTCCAGGTACATCGTGCCGCCGGTGCGCAGCACGATGTGGGTGTTGTGGTTGCCACCAAAGGTGTGGCTCCAGGGCAGCCAGTCGAGCAGCACGGGTTTTTCATGGTCCAGGAAGCGCAGCGTCTGGCGCAGCATCTGCTGGTTTGCGCACAGCATGCGGTGGGTGTTGATGACCACCTTCGGGTGGCCCGTGCTGCCGCTGGTGAGCAGGTACTTGGCGTGGGTGTCGGGCGTAATCGCGGCAAAGGCCTGCATGACGGCGTGCGACTCAGCTTGGTCGGTCAACTGCGCGAAGCTCAAGGCGCCTGGGTGCGATGGCGCGCCTGCGCTGAAGACAGCGGCTGCCTGGATGCCGGCGCCGATGAGCGGCGGGCCATACACCGCAGCGTCGGACGCGTACACCAGCGCCGGGTCCAGCGTCTGCAGGATGCCGTGGATGCGGCTGAAGTCGCCACCCGCCAGCCGGCAGTAGGCGCTGCTGACGGTGCACACCGCGCGGCCGATGTGCATGCCGGCCAGCAGCAGCACCAGGTGGTCGAGCGAGTTGTCGGACAGCACGGCGATGGGTTTGGCCGCCGGCAGCCGCAGATTCAGAAGGCCTTGTGCGACAGTGCCCACCTGCAGCCGCAGTTCACGCCAGCTCAGCGTGCGCCACCCCGCTTTGGACGGGCCTGCGGACGGGTCTGCGGACGGGTCTGCGGACGGGTCTGTGGACGGTTCTGCAAAAGCCAGCGCGTCGGGTGTCTCGCGTGCCCAGTGTTCCAGCCATTCACCGACGCAGCGCGCATACGGCGCCAGCGGCTCCGGTGAGCGCAACAGGAAGCTGCCGCCGCCGAGATCGACCTTGTCGGTGCGGCGGGGCGCGAGCATGCGCGGGTCGGCGAAGAAGTCTGCAGTGGGCACGGTGTCTCCATCCACGCCATACACATGTGTATGTGTTTGGCGCTGGATGGTAGGCTCGGCCTTCTGTCATCGCATCGGTGATGACCCGCATATCCATACACCGCTGTATGGGTCCATCGTCTGCACCATGCCCACTGCCACCGTCCGCCCATTGCCGCGCAAGACCGCGCCCCGCCGCCCCAAGCCCGAAGCCACCGCGCGCACAAGGTTGACACCCGAAGCCTGGATCGACGCCGCCACCGAAGTGCTGGTGGACCAGGGCATCGACCATGTGCGGGTTGACGTGTTGGCGGGCCAGCTGCAGGTCACGCGCGGCAGTTTCTACTGGCACTTTCGCGACCGTGAAGACCTGCTGCGTCGCGTGCTGCAAGCCTGGCGCGAACTGAGCACGGTGCAGCTCACGCGGCGTCTGGAAGGCGCCCGCGGTGACCCGCGTGAACAACTGCGCGATGTCATCTCGCTGCCCTTCCGCGGCCGCGCCGCGGTGCGCGCCGCGCGCATCGAACTGGCCATTCGCGCCTGGGCACGGCGCGACCCGTTGGCGCAGGAAGCGGTGGATGAAGGCGATGCCGCACGCATCGCGTACCACGCCGAAATTTTCCAGGCGCTGGGCTTCAAGACTGCCGACGCGCAGATGCGCGGCTTTGTGCTGTACAGCTATGAAGTGGCTGAATCGCTGCTGTCGCGCCAGGGGAGTGCCGCAGCCAAGCAGGCGCGGCGGGTGTTTGTCGAGAAGCTGGTGCTGCAACCGGTGCCTGGTTGACGGCCGTCGCCCGCGGCGGCTCCTCACGCCCCTGGGTCTGCGAGAGCGGCCGCATTCGCGCCACAGGGGTTTCGGTGCGCGGGCGAACAGACGGACAGTTGACCCGTCCCCCAATCTCCAGGCATGGCATCGGCTGACCGCGCCCCGTTCCGGGGTGGTGATCGGGTGCTTACATCTCGAGCGTCAACGCCCCGCCGTCGGGTGCCGTTCGATGGGCAGTGATCGCCGCCGAAGGTTTCCATGCAGCAAGTCCAAGAGTCCGTACCCAAGTCCTTTGGCGCGGCGCGCTTCCCAGCCGGCCTTGCCGGCCCGCGATGGCTTCGCAGGCGCGCGGGCCTGGTGATCCTGGCGGCGGCAGCAAGCCTCAGCGCATGCGGCGGTGGGGCTGAAGCCTTCGTGTCGCTCGACATCGGCATCTTGGTGGGCGGCGTGGTGGTCAGCGGCCCGCCGGTGTACTCCGGTGGTCGCCGATCCGTCACCATGTACGCCGGCCAGTCCATTCAGCTCGATGCGAACGAGCCTGTGTACTGGACGCTGCTGGTCGGCGGCAGCAGCGTCGTCGGCAGCGTCACCGTGGTATACGCCGGCCTGTCCGTCACGCAGACCACGATCAGCGATTCGCGCATCATCGTGGACACCAGCTCGCGCTTTGGGCTTGTCAACCCGGTGTGGATGACCTTCGTCGCGACCTCTACGATCGACTCGGCGCAGGTCGCCACCGTGGACGTGTTGGTCACCAACTGATCAGCGCGCCGCGCGGGTGGCTTCGAGGGCGGCGTGCCCCGCCCATCGCCCGCTGCGGGCCTGCTGTCCTGGCTACTGCCGCGGTTCGCCGAAACGGTTGACGCTGATCGTTCGCCCAGGCGCGCTGGCCATCTGGACCTGGTGCTGAACGCCCTGGAAGCTGTAGACCACGTCCCAATAGGTTGGCACTGTGCTGGGCACGCTGGTGCAGCGGCGCACGTCCTGGGTCGGTCCGGCGTCGCCGTCACGCCCGCTTCTGGCGCCGATGACGGCACCGGTCACGGCGCCACCGGCGGTGGCCAGGTCACGCCCGGTGCCGCCGCCGATCTGGTGGCCAATGACGCCACCGATCACGGCACCGAGCAGGGCCCGGCCCGCCTGGTTGCCGTTGCCGCTGCTGCTGGCGACCTGTTGCTGTTCGATCCAGCAGCGCTCGGTCGGCGCGCCGACGACGGCACGCACGTCAGTGACGGGCACTTCGAACAGCCGCTCGTTGGGCCGCCGCCGGTACGCATAGTTCGGGGACGCCGCGGGGTCCGGGGCGTCGGGCACTTCGGCGCGGCGCTGGTCAGTCGGGCGTGCCGATGACAACTGGTCGTTGAGGCCCATGCCGCTCAGCGATGCGTAGTTGCCTGGGCGCAGCACGACGCAGGAGCCACGGTAGGCGGCGTTGCCGCAGACCTCCCAACGCCCACCCTGCACCACGGCCGAGGAGGCGCGGTCGTTGAAGCCGGTGCTGCGGAAGTCCTGGGTGGGCTGCGTGGCGGTGAAGCTGCGGCCTCGATAGCCATCGTGCTCGTAGAAAGTGATCTGGGGCGTCGGTGCCACCGCCACCGGCGCCGGGACCTCGAGGGGATCACCGCGGAGCGGCTCAGTTGGACGCGCCGACGACAGGCGCTCGTCCAGGCCGGTGCCGCTCAGCGAAGGGTAGTTGCCCGGACGCAGCACGACGCAGGAGCCGCCATAGGCGACGTCGGCGCAGACCTCCCAGCGCCCGCCCTGCACGATGGCCGACGACGCCCGGTCATTGAAGCCGGTGCCGCGGAAGTCGCGCAGCGGTCCGTTGGCGGTGACGCTGCGGCCCTGATAGCCCTCGTACTCGTAAAAGGTGATCTGGTGATCTGCCGGGGCGGGCGCCGGCGGCGGGTCATCGCGGCGACGGTCGGCCGGGCGTGCTGACGACAGCTGGTCGTTGAGGCCCATGCCGCCCAGCGATGGGTAACTGCCCGGGCGCAGCACGACGCAGGAGCCGCCAAAGGCGATGTCCTCGCAGACCTCCCAGCGCCCGCCCGCCACGACTGCGGACGATGCGCGGTCGCTGAAGCCGGTGTTGCGAAAGTCGCGCAGCGGCTCTGCGATGGTGAAGCTGCGGCCACGGTAGCCATCGTGCTCGTAAAAGGTGATCTGGGCCCAGGCTGGGCAGGTCAGCAAGCCGACGGCTACGGCGATGGTGGTTCTGTGCAGGGTGTTCATGTGGATCCTCTTCGGAGAAGTCTGTACTCGGTCTTGATAGGGGCACTACGCAGCTGCAAGCTTGGCGCAGGCACGGTCGTGCGTCTGTGCGACAGGGAACATTGGCGCCGTGCGCCGGCAGGTCAGGGTGGTGTCTCCCTGCCGATCCACCATGCCAGCCATGGGCTCGCCCCGGCCGGGGTTTTGTGCGACATTCCAGGCCTGCGGTCCTTGCAGGTCAGGGCTACCCTGTGCTCAGTGTTCGGCTTCGAGACAATCATGGCGGCGCAGAAGCACAGACTCGATATCTCGTGGTGATGGATGCAGACGCGGTCTGCCAGCGCTCCAGGCGCCCGTGACCAACCTGATGAGTGCCGTGCAATGAAGCGCATCCTTGTGACTGGTGCCACGGGTCAAGTCGGCTCGGCTGTGATGGCGGCACTGCATGCCGTTGATGGCATCGTCGTTCGGGCAGCCGTACGCGACGTCGCTACGGCGACCGCGAAATGGCGTGGCAGTCCGAGCGTGCAGCACGTGGGCTTTGACTTTCTCGACGGTGCCAGTCAAGACGCTGCTCTGGCCGACTGCGACAGTCTCTTCCTGTTGCGTCCGCCGCAGCTTAACGGCGACTTCAGTGACTTGATCGCGCGGGCCCGGCAACACGGCGTCAAACACATCGTGTTCTTGTCGGTGCAGGGGGCAGAGAGCAATTCGTTCATCCCGCACCACAAGATTGAGCAGCGGCTGGTGTCTGGCGGTGTGCCGTACACGCTGCTGCGGCCGGCCTACTTCATGCAGAACTTCACCAGCACGCTGCGCGACGAACTGGTGCGCCGGCACCGCATCTTCCTGCCCGCGGGGAACGCCCGCTTCACGCTCGTGGATGTCGGTGACATTGCGCGTGTGGCAGCCCGGGTACTGTCTCAGCCCGGCACGCAGCATCACGGGCAGGCCTACACGTTGACGTCGCAAACGCCGCTGAACTTCAAGCAGATGGCCGATCAGTTGACGACGGGTTTGGGAATACCCATCACGTATGTATCGCCCGGCCCGTGGCACTTCTACCGGTCGCAGCGGCGCGACGGTCGCGAGCCCGGCTTGATCCTGGTGATGCTCCTGCTCCACATGCTGCCGCGGCTCACGGGCACGCCACCCGTGACGCACACGGTGGCCGACTTGATACGACAAGCGCCAGTCGAGTTTGCGCAATTCGTGGCGGCATGTCGCGACGAGTTGCTCATGCCGTCGGCCCGGCCATAACGCGGCAGATGCCTTCATCACACGGCGCGGTTGCAGTCTGCGAGCCGGTGACCCATGGCGACGAGAGATGCGCGATCGACGGCCGGTTTGCCCGTTTCGGAAAGAGCGGCGTTTTCCCGCGGTTCGACCACCGCGGCCAAGGCTTCTCCCCAATCGTCGTCAGGAATTCCGAAAACGGCGCAGTCCGCGACTCCGGGGAGGTTGCTCAATACTGCTTCGATCTCTGCCGGGTAGATGTTGACTCCGGGCCGGCTGGCGCGCGGAGATAACGCCGATCTGCAGGGGCGGCAGTTCCTGTCCGTCGTCATCAAGGATCTTCACCTCGGCGCTGCCCGCGGGACGCCCAGCCGAGCCTGGGTGCGTGAGCCATTGCTGGGCAGGATGAAGGTCACACAGCCGGTTTCGCTGGAGGCATAGGCCTCGTGGATCGCCGGAACCCTCCACTCGACCATGGACTTCTTCACCTTGGGTGGACACGGCGATCCTGCGGAGGCGACGAACTGCACCGACGAGACGTCGAAACTCTCCCTGACATGGTTCTCTTATTCTTTGCCCTGTGGGTTTGTCTGCATCCAGTCCGGCAACTGCGGGCTCCTTGCCTGCATCGCCGCCTGGTCGGCCACTTTCGGAGCACGCCAGCCCTGAATTCAGTACAGGCCCAGGCCGCCGTTGACCTGGATGATCTCGCCGGCCAGAAACTCGGCCCTATTCGATGCCAGGAACACCACGACACTGGCAACGTCATCTGCTCACGCCGGAGACAACCATGCCCACATCAAACCCTCAAGCCCCCGTGCTGGTTGCCGGCGGTGGCATCGGCGGCCTGGCCGCGGCGCTGGCGCTGACGCGGCAGGGCTACGCGGTCAAGGTCCTGGAGCAGGCGGCAGAGCTTGGCGAGATCGGTGCCGGCATCCAACTCGGGCCGAATGCCTTTTCGGCCCTTGATGCGCTCGGCATTGGTGAGCTGGCGCGCAGCCGCGCGGTCTATACCGACGAGATGGTGATGCACGACGCACTGGATGAAGCGCTGGTGGGCCGCATCCCCACCGGCGCTGCCTTCCGCGCCCGCTTCGGCAACCCCTACGCCGTGATCCACCGCGCTGACGTGCACGGCTCGCTGCTGGAAGGCGCGCTGGCCACAGGCCGCGTCGAAGTCGCCACGTCCACCGCCGTGCAGCGTGTGGAGCAAGACGCCGACGGCGTGACTGTCTTCGACGCCAAAGGCGGCCAGCACCGCGGCCTGGCGCTGATCGGCGCAGACGGCGTGAAGTCGGCGGTGCGCCGGCAGTATGTGGGCGACGAGGCGCGCGTCTCGGGCCACGTGGTCTATCGCGCCGTGGTGGACAAGGCCGACTTTCCGCAAGACCTGCAGTGGAACGCCGCGGCCATCTGGGTCGGCCCCAACTGCCACCTGGTGCACTACCCGTTGCGCGGTGGCGAACAGTACAACGTGGTCGTGACGTTTCACAGCCGGCAACCCGAAGAATGGAGCGTTCGGGAAGGCAGCCGCGACGAAGTGCAGAGCTACTTCGAGGGCATCTGCCCCCGCGCGCGCCAGCTTATCGACTTGCCCAAGAGCTGGAAGCGCTGGGCCACCGCCGACCGCGACCCGATTGCGCAGTGGACATTCGGCCCATGCAAAAGGACGACGCTGCTGGGCGACGCTGCGCACCCCACGTTGCAGTACCTGGCCCAGGGCGCCTGCATGGCGATGGAAGATGCGGTGACGCTGGGCGAAGCGCTTCGTGTGCACGACGGCCACATCGACAAGGCCTTTGCCCACTACGAACATTCACGCGTGGCACGCACTGCGCGCATCGTGCTGTCGGCGCGCGAAATGGGCCGCATCTTCCACGCCAAAGGTGTGGAGCGGCTGGTGCGCAATGACCTGTGGAAAGGCCGCACGCCAGAACGGTTCTACGATGCCATGGAGTGGCTCTACGGCTGGACCGTGGACAACTGCCTGGCTGCGTAAAGAGAGGACACGCGATGACCCCCCCCGACCAAGACCTGGGCCGCCTGGAAGACCTGCCGGCCAGCTACGTGGCCGCGCTGAAGGCGCTGAACCTGGTGCCGCTGTGGCCCAGCCTGCGCGCTCTGCTGCCGCCGCTGAAGCCGCGGCCCAACACGCGCGCCACGCACTGGGCCTACGCCGACATCAAGCCCTTGTTGATGCAGGCCGGCGAACTGACGCCGATCGAAAAGGCCGAACGCCGTGTGCTGGTGCTGGCCAACCCCGGCCATGGCCTGGACAAGATGCAGGCCAGCGCCGCCATGTACCTCGGCATGCAGCTGCTTCTCCCCGGTGAATTGGCGCCGTCGCACCGCCACACCCCCAATGCGGTGCGCATGGTGGTGGAAGGCGAGGGCGCCTGGACCACGGTGGACGGCGAGAAGTGCCTCATGCGCCGCGGCGACCTGATCCTGACGCCCACGGGCCTGTGGCATGAACACGGCCACGACGGCACGCAGCCCGTCGTCTGGCTGGATGTGCTGGACCTGCCGCTGGTGCACTACCTGGAAGCCAGCTATCACATCAACGGCAACCGCCAGGCCGTGCTGCCGGGCCGCAGTGATCGCGCCTACACACGCGGCGGGCTGCTGCCCACACCCGTGTTCGAACGGTCCAGCAAGGCCTACCCGATGCTGCGTTACCCCTGGGCCGATGCACGCGCGGCGCTGGTGGCGCTGGCCGAAGACAGGCCCGATCTGGAGGCTGTGCAGATCACCTACAGCAACCCCGAAACCGGCGCGCATGCCGAAAACATCCTTGGCTTCTACGCGCTGATGCTGCGGCCCGGGCAGACGCTGATGCTGCCGGTGCGGTCGCCAGCTGTGGTGTTCCACGTCATCGAAGGCGGCGCCCATGTGGCCGTCGATGAGCAGCGCTTCAGCCTGGCCGAAGCCGACACCTGCTGCGCCCCTGGCTACACACCGGTCAGCTTGCGCAATGCGTCGGCCGCTGCGCCGGCGTTCATCTTCATCGCCGACGAAACACCGCTGCACCAGAAGCTGGGGGTGTTTGAAGTTCGCGCCTGAAACTGCCTGCCTTGTTGCGTGCCTCGTGCGTCGTGAGTTGCGCCTCGTGCCTCGCGTCGGGCGGTACCCGGCAGCGGCCCACGCCACAGCGAAGCGCTCAAGCCTGCCCGGGCCCGACTTTGCCGCGCAGATCAACGCCCGCCACAACGATCAAGCTGCGGCCTTCTCCCGCGCCCCCAGTATCCGCCCCAACGCCGCATCCAGCCGCGCCACCGCCCGGTCCGCATCGTGCAACTTGTCCAAGCCAAAGAGGCCGATGCGGAAGGTCTTGAAGTCCGCCGGCTCGTCGCACTGCAGCGGCACGCCCGCAGCGGTTTGCAAGCCTTCGCCAAGGAAAGCCTTGGCCGTGTGCAAGCCCACATCGTCGGTGTAGCTGACCACCACACCCGGCGCCTGGAAGCCTTCAGCCGCAACGCTTTTCAGCCCATGGCTGGCCAGCAGCGCCCGCACCTTGCGGCCCAGGTCCCACTGCTCAGTGCGCACGTTCTCAAAGCCGTAGGCGCGTGTCTCCAGCATCACTTCGCGCGTCACCGTCAGTGCGTCGGTGGGCAGCGTGGCGTGGTAGCCGTAGGCCCCGCCTTCGTAGGTTTCCATGATCTGCAGCCACTTCTTCAGGTCGGCTGCAAAGCTCGTGCTGGTGGTGCTTTCGATGGCGGTGCGGGCACGCTCGCTCAACATCACGAAGGCGCAGCAGGGTGAACCGCTCCAGCCCTTTTGTGGCGCGCTGACGAGCACATCGACGCCGGTGGCCTGCATGTCCACCCACACCGCGCCGCTGGCGATGCAGTCCAGCACGAAGAGTCCGCCGACTTCATGCACGGCGTCGGCCACCGCGCGCAGGTAGTCGTCGGGCAGCAACAGCCCTGCGGCGGTTTCCACGTGGGGCGCAAAGACGACTGCGGGCTTCTGCGCGCGGATGGCGGCCTGCACTTCAGCGATGGGCGCGGGCGCGAAAGCCATCTGCCGGCCAGCTGCCACGGGGCGCGCCTTCAGCACGGTGTGCTCTGCCGAGATGGCACCCATTTCGATGATCTGCGTCCAGCGGTAGCTGAACCAGCCATTGCGGATGACGAGCGTTTTTTTGCCCGTCGCAAACTGCCGCGCCACGGCTTCCATGCCGAAAGTGCCGCTGCCGGGCACGACGATGGCCGAGCGCGCGTGATAGACCTCTTTCAGCACGCCAGAGATGTCGCGCATCACACCCTGGAACTTGGCCGACATGTGGTTGAGCGCCCGGTCGGTATAAACGACCGAATATTCAAGCAAGCCGTCGGGGTCAACGTGAGGCAGCAGGCCGGGCATTTTGTGTCTCCATGGGCATGGCGCTTGTGCAGCGGGGAAGGCAGCTTAGCACCGGGATATTTGCGCGCCGCTATCGTGCCCAACATCCAAGCCAACAACCGGGAGTTCATCATGGGCTGGTTTTCAAAGAAGGACAGCGGCTTTTTCCTGGCCACCATCGTGCCGCAGGGTGCTGCAGCGGGCGACTCGCCGCGCGTCGCGCAGTATCTGGGCGTGGTCAACGGCGAAGCCATCATCGGCGCCAACATTTTCCGCGACATGTTTTCCAGTGTGCGCGACGTGGTGGGCGGCCGCGCAGGCGGCTATGAACGTGCGCTCGCCGGCGCGCGCGACGCCGCGCTGGAGGACATGATCGACGCCGCCAAGGAAATGGGGGCGACAGGCATCGTCGGGCTCGACTTTGACTATGCAGTGATGGGCGAGGCCAACGGCATGATGCTGGTGGCCGTCAGCGGCACGGCGGTGAAGATGGCCTGAGGCGCGGCATGACCCCGCTGCGCGACTTGCAGCAGACCTTCTGCACTGAGGAAGGGGACGGCTGCAGCGGTCATGCGAAGCGCGTACAGGTCAGGCCGGCAGGGCCGCGCGCAGGATGCGCTCGACCCGATTGGGGATGTTTGTCGTAAGCGGCCTGCGCGATACTCTGGCGCCGATTGACGGGCCTGCCGGGTCAAATGGGAGTAGCGATGCGCGCTGTGGTTCTTTGGGCTGCTGCGCTGCGCCTGGGCAGCGCCGCGCTCTGGCTGGCGCTGCCGCTGGCGGCATCGGCACAACCTCGCTTTGACCTGCGCAGCACGGCGACGGTCCTGCCGACCACGGTGATGCCGTCGCATGTTCAACTGACGCTGGACCTGGACCCTGCGCTGGACACCTTTAAAGGCGACGTCACGATCCAGCTGCAAGCGCGCCAGCGCGTGGCGGAGATCGAAGTCCATGCGAAGGACCTGCAGGCCGCAGAGGCGCAACTCCAGGATGGCGCTCGCGGACGCACGCGAACCCGGCCGCTGCAGGTGCAGGTGGACGCCGCACGCGGCACCTGGCGCCTGGTGCCGGCCGACGGCCAGCCCATCGCGGCGGGCCACTACCGCCTGCACATCCGCTACAGCGGGCAGGTTCGCCGCAGCGGCGAAGGGCTGTACCGCGTGGACCATCGGGTGCAGGGCCAGCCCGCCCGCATGCTGGCCACCCAGCTCGAGGCCGTGGAAGCGCGGCGCCTGCTGCCGGTGTTTGACGAGCCGGTGTTTCGCAGCGTGTTTGTGCTGAGCGTGCTGGCGCCCCAGGGCTTTGAGGTGCTGTCCAACATGCCGCGCCTGCGGGCCACCGCAGCGGGCACACAGGTGCGCCACGACTTTGCGCCCACGCCGCCCATGCCCAGCTACCTGCTGGCTGTCACGGTGGGGCGCTTCGACGTGCTGCAAGACCAGGTTTCGGGCACGCCACTGCGCATCTTCACGGCGCCAGGCAAACGCGAACAAGCCCGGTTTGCCATGACCGCCACCCAGCAGGTGCTGCCCTTCTATGGCCGCTACTTCGGCCGCTCCTATGCGCTGCCCAAGCTCGACCAGGTTGCAGTGCCCGGCACGCGGGACGGTGCCATGGAAGATTGGGGGCTCATCAGTTATGTCGAAAACGCGCTGCTCTTTGACGCCTCGCGCAGCGGCCCGGACACCCAGCGCCGCATCTTTTCGGTGGTGGCGCATGAGGTTGCGCACCAGTGGTTCGGCAACCTGGTGTCGGTGGCTTCGTGGAACGAGATCTGGCTCAACGAAGCCTTTGCCACCTGGATGCAGAACAAGGCCAGCGAGCACTTTTACCCCGAATGGCAGACGATGCTGCGCAACCGGCGCGGGCTTGAACGCACGATGGCGCGTGACGCCAGCACGGCGACGCGTGCCATCCGGTCGGGCCCGGTCAGCGAAGCCAGCGTCTTTGAAGTCTTCGATGACATCACCTATGGCAAGGGCGGCGCGGTGCTGAGCATGCTGGAGCAGTGGATCGGCGAAGAAGCCTTCCGCCGTGGCCTGGTGGCCTACATGGCAGAGCGCGCCTTCAAGCCAGCAACGGCGGGTGACCTCTGGCACCACATCGGCCGCGTCGCCAACCAGCCGGTGGCCGCAGTGGCTGCCAGCTGGACCGACCAGCCCGGGCTGCCGCTGGTTCAGGTCAGCGCGGCCTGCGAAGCCGGGGCCACGGTCATCACGCTCAAGCAAAGCCGCTTCGCGCTGGGCGAGCCGCTGCCCGGCGGGCTCTGGCGCGTGCCGGTGCGGCTGGCCCGCGGCACTGACACCCGTACCGACACCCGCAACGACACCCGCAACGACGCCCGCAACGACGCCCGCACCGTGATGCTCGACGCTGAATCCGCGCGCACCACCTGGCCAGGCTGCAGTGCCGGACCGCTGCGCGCCAATGCCGGTGGCCGGGGCTACTACATCGTCGAATACGACAAGGACTTGCGCGAACAACTGGCGACGGACTTCGCCGCGCTGCCGCCCGCAGACCGCGCGGTGTTGTTGTCCGACAGCTTCGCGCTGGCCGACGCCGGCCGCCAGGCGATGGCCGCGCACCTGCAGCTGCTGCGGGCGCTGCCCCGCGTGCAAGACGCCAGCCGCACGACGCTGTACGCGATGGCCGCATCGCATTGGCGTCGTCTGGACCTGGCGCTGCACGGCACGCCGGCGCAGGCGCCGCTGCGCCAGGCCGGCAGGGCCCTCTTCGGCCCCGAGTTGGCGCGGCTGGGTTGGGACCCGGCTCTCGGCGAAGACAGCGAAGTGCAGTCGCTGCGCGCCACGCTCATAGAACGTTTGGCAGAGCTGGACGACGCCCCGACGATCGCTGCGGCGCGGCAGCGTTTTGCAGCCGCCCTGGCGCCGCGTGCGGCTGGCCTGGCGCCGTCGCTGCGCGGCGCCGTCATGGCGGCCGTCGGGCACGACGCCAAGCCCGAAGAATTTGACGCCATGCTGGCCGCCCTGTTGGCAGCCGACAGCCAGGAAGAGCGCTGGTTGCTGCTGGGTGGCCTGGCCAAGGGCCACGACGCGGCGCAGGCCGACCGCTTGCTGGCCACAGCGCTGAGCGGGCGCCTGCCGCCCAACATCAGTGCCCGGTTGCCAACCGTGCTGGGCAACCACCCGCAGCACACGGCGCGCGCCTACGCCTTCGTGCTGGCGCACTGGCCCGCACTGGCGCAGCTGGCAGGCACCGGTCCTTTCGGCGGCCAGCACTGGCTGCTGCCCATTGCGGCCGGTGCGTCCAACGACGCAGCCGTGGCGCAGGCCATGCTGGAAGACCAGCGCCGCCTGGCCGGTGAAGCCGGCGCATCGGCCGCTGCGAAAGTGGCGGCAACCATCCACATGCGGCAGCGCCTGCGGGACCGCGAGGCCGGCCCTCTGGCCGCTGCGCTGGCAGGGGTGACGCAGCCCTGAAGGTGCTGCGCACGCGCGAAGCTGCAAGACAATGCACTGACCCAAGCTGGAGCTTGAAGCACCCCAACCCCACTCTTGTGAAAGTGCACAACGCCATGCGACTGACATCACCCTGTGCCCGCGTGTTCACATGCGTGTTTGCCTTGCTCGTTGGCGGCGCCACTGCCGCCCTTGCCGCCGACGGGCCCGTCCCCAGAGTCATGTCTGAAGCGCCGATGGAAAAGGGCTCCTGGCGCGTGGAAGTCCTGGAAGCCCCGGGCCGCGACCCGAGGGTGATGCAGGCCCTGGGCGGTGCGATGACGCTGTGCACCAGCGCCGCCGAAGCAATGACCCGCAACCGCCCCCAGGCGGGTGCCGGGGCCACCGCTGACCCGCCGCAATGCACCCGCCAGATGCTGGAAGACGGCGCCGAGCGGGCGGTGGTGGAAGTGACTTGCACGGGCACGCAGCCCAGCACCATGAAGAGCACCATCGTTCGTGTCGCGCCGCGCAGCTATGAGATCCGCACCGAGACCACCTCCGCGCGCCGCCCCGAGGCCGTGACGATGCGCATGAAGATGAGCTACGCCGGCCCCTGCACGGCGCAAGACGCCGCCGTCAGGCTCGACCGGAACTCACCCGCCTGCGCCCAGATGCAAGGCCAGCTGGCGCAGATGGACCCGGCCAGGTGCCCAGCCGGCGCAGGCAACGCGCAGTGTGTCGAGCGCATGACCGCGGCGCGGACGCAGATGCAGGCGATCTGCAAGTGACAAGGGCCTGACCGAAGTCAAGCCCTTGCGACACAAATCATCTGACTGCACCTCGCCTGTGCGCTTGATCGCCCGCTTCGAACGACAGCGCTTGATTTTCCTGCGCCGATCGTTTGGAGTTCTGAGGCGAGCGACACAGACGCATCGTGTTTGCGCCATGCCCAGTCAGGGCTTTTCCGCCAGCACCTTGCGCTGCGCAAGTTCGCGGCGCTTCATCGCCAGGTAGTCTTCGCGCGTCAGTTCATGCAGTTGGCGCGGGTAACGCTCGATCGCATCGAACCAGTCTCGCAGGCGCTGCTCGGGCCGCTGCGCCAGCGGAAGCGCCAATGCGCCAAGGTAAGCCTCGACCGCGAGGTAATAGCGCATCGTGTTGCGTTCCACCGCGCCGCGCGCGTCGGCAAGGTAGACCGGCACGCCGTCACTGCCTTGACCGACGATGCTGAAGCCCACCTTGTCTTGGCCGATCGTGGCGAGGTAGGCTGCCATCGCGATGCGCGCAGCCGTTCCGTAGGCGTAGGCGTACGACAGGTGCACAAAGGTGGTGGTCGCATCGAGGGCCGTGGCCTCGAAGCCGATGCGGTAGTCTTTCGTGCCCAGTGGCCCGGCTGCGGCAGCAAGCGCAACCTGCAGGTAGTCGGCCTGATTCGACACGACGCGGTAGGCAAAGTCGATTTGAAACGCCTCGCCGATCGGCTGATCGAACTTGCGGCCGACCGCCAAACTCAGCGTGTTCGCGGCGCCGTTGCCCTGGCCACGGCAGGCCTTGACGTTGAGGTGCAGCATCAGCACGTCGCACCACTGCTCCATGCCCTGCAACGCCGGTCCGACGACGCCGAAGGGCTGCGCCAGGACGGCGTAGACCTCGCCCCGAAACAGACCCGAAGCCTCGGATGAGTTCAGCACCAGCGGCCGCCCGAAGGCGTTGTGGGCCAGGCCCTCGCGCAATGCCGCGTGGTGGCCCCGCAGCGCCGCGGCGTCCTGGGCGTTCGCCGCCGGCACGCACGCCAGCGTGACGATGCATGCCGACGCGACGACCGCGAGCCCCGCGCGCTGGCGGGTTGTGCGGCTGGTCGAACGGGTGGTCGAGCGGCTGAACGTCGCGTGGCGGTGGCCCTTCACAGCCAGTACTGCCAGAGCCGGGACAACAGTTCCTTCATGCGATCGGCGAGCGGTCGCTGCCGCCAGCCGTCGAGCGTGATCGCCTTCGACTGCGCGACATCGGCCTCAAAGGCCCCACGCATCTGGCCACCGAAGCCGCTGCCGAGCACCACCGCGTCGACCTCGT
>Ga0335397_10000305_pt1 | contig 60184 bp, 47 predicted proteins | sample MAT04_FD_205740 | JGI IMG/M metagenome (GOLD analysis project Ga0335397, IMG submission 205740) | Freshwater microbial communities from Lake Fryxell liftoff mats and glacier meltwater in Antarctica - MAT-04 (spades assembly) (version 2) ...
ACCAAAATTAAGCAACAAGTCTCCGCAGCTTTTCAAGACACTCAAAAGAGGAAATTCACGAATCGATCGCAACGAGCCTTTTCCAATGCCCTTATCGACAGCAATCATGACGGTTGGTCGATTAAATTGTTTTGAAATTCGTGTGGAAAGAATCGCAATGACACCGGGATGCCATTTTTCAGAATGCATGACGATTGCTTTTTTCGTTAGAACTTGCGGTTGAACTTCTATAATGCTTTCCACATCAACAGACATTGTTCTTTCAATTTTTTGTCTTTCAATATTATTTAAATCAAGCTCCAAAGCCATTTTTTCAGCAATCGGTGCATTTCTAACAAGAAGCATTTCAACGCCTTTTTGAGGATCGTCAATGCGCCCAAGGCTGTTTAATCTAGGAGCGACTTTTGAGGCGATTAAAAAGGTGGAAAGTTCGTTGACGTCAACTTCAGAAATAGAAAGAAGTTTTGCAAGGCCAACACGTTTATTTTTTTTAAGCTGCCTTAGTCCATAGCTTACTAAAATTCTATTTTCACCAAGCAAAGCGCCCATATCAGAGATTGTGCCTAGGGCAACTAAATCAAGATACCTTTTCAAATCCACTTTTTTAGGCGAAATTTTCCCTTCTGTCACAAGCTGATTTGTAACAGCATGAGCCAATTTAAACGCAACACCCACTCCTGTCAAATCACGGTTCGGATAGGAATTATTTACAAGCTTTGGATTTAAAGTTGCAATGCAATGGGGGATTTTATCTGTCGGTTCATGATGGTCGGTGACAATTACATCTACATTTTTTTCCACGACTTTTGCAATTTCACCAGCAGATGTGATGCCGCAATCAACAGTGATCAAAAGTTTGCATTCATTTTTAAGGGCATACTCAAGTGCTTCAACAATAAGGCTTTGGCGAAGAGCGCCCCGATTGGAAATGTAGAATAAAACATTTGCCCCGATGTATTGCAAAAATTCGGTAAGGAGGGCTGTTCCTGTCATTCCATCGACATCGTTATCACCATAGATCAAAATATTTTCATGTTCCCTGATTGCGCGACAAATACGATCTACAGCTTGTGGCATTTCCGCTAAAAGGAAAGGGTCATAAAGATCGGGAAGTTTTGCATAGAGATAATTATGAATTTGAGGCAGCGATGAAAAGCCGCGAGAAACTAAAATTTGCGCTGTAACGGGATGGATTTTGAATTCTTTGCAGATAGCCTCTTTCCATTCGGGCATAATTTTTGGGTAAACCCAAAATGGAGGTTCTGTACTGCCATGGCGAGAAAGCATGAATATTTCCAAGTTAAAATCTGGAGCTTATAGAGAAAATCAACTAATGTCAAGCAATTCGATGGCTCGCGTCATGATTAAAAATCCTTTTTCTAATCGGTTCAATCCAAAATGTTCATTAGGTGCATGTATGGCATCATCGGGAAGGCCCAGGCCAACCAAAACAACTTCTGCAGAACTTGCAATTCCAAGCTCGGTGATGATGGGAATTGAGGCACCTTCATAAATAAAATCTGTGGGATTATTAAAAACTTCTTCGTAGGCTTTTTTAAATGTTTGCACAATTTTAGATGTAGGATTTGTTTGCAGAGCAGGGGATCCTCTGTGAAAATCAACTGTTACGCTGATTTCGGAAGGTGTATTTTTTTGGAAATGTTTTTCAATAAGAGCTGCAATTTTTATAGGATCTTGATTGGGTACAAGGCGACAAGAAATTTTTGCGGATGCCTCCGATGGAATAACTGTTTTAAAACCGGATCCGCTGTAACCGCCAGATATTCCATTGATTTCCATGGTTGGCCTGATCCAATTTCGCTCCAATGGTGAATAATTATTTTCGCCCCCGGTTGGCTTTACACCGGACACTCTTAAGTATTCATTTTCATCAAAATCAAAAGAGATCCATTTTTTATCATCAAGACTCATTGGTTCAACATCATCATAAAATCCTTGTACCAAGATTTTTCCGTTTGCATCACGTAAAGAGGCTAATATTGCTACTAATGCATGGTTTGGATTGTAAAGGAGTCCGCCATTTGTGCCAGAATGCATGTCAGTATTTGCACCTTTAAGATTCAAATCCATGGAAATCATCCCTCGAATTCCAAGTGAAATAGATGGCTTTTCTAAAGATCTAATGCCAAGGTCAACAACTGCCAAATAGTCGGCTTTTAATTCCTCTTTTTTTTCATTTATAAATTTACTTAAGGTATTACTTCCACATTCTTCTTCGCCTTCTATGCAAAGTTTGATGTTTATCGGCAACTTTTCGTTTTGAATCAAATACTTTAAAGCTTGTAAAGTGTAAAAACATTGCCCTTTATTGTCTTGTGCGCCTCTTGCAAAAATCTGATCTGCTCTGATTTCAGGCTCAAAAGGATTTGATTCCCATAATTCTAGAGGATCAAATGGTTGCACATCATAGTGATTGTAAATAAGAAGGGTCGGTTTATCTTGTCCTGCATTCAAATTGGACGCAAAAATTACCGGGTGGCCCCTCGATTCCCAAACCTCTGTTTCAAAGTGCAATGTTTTTAAATAGGCAACCAACCAATCGGAACAGCTCTTACAATCTTTGCTGTATTTAGCCTCAGAGCTAATGCTTTTAAATTTTAAAAAAGTAAAAAAATCTTTTAAAATTTCTGTTTCATTCTTCTTATAATACTCTCTTAACTGCTCTAATCGTTCCATTCTTAAAACTCCACTTTTTTTTAACTACGATAACCTTAAGGCATGCGGGAGGATCTCTATGGCAGTTTTTTCTTTACCAAGAAGAGAGCATGCACATCAACCTAATATGAACTTCTAACATCAAATAATTTTAAATTTTAACTTTAATTTAGAACAACTTTATTTTATTTGAACTATATGATTTTTTCAACGAGAGAGACATTTATACCGAAGCTACTTCAAAATGAAAAATCGAAGATGTTATATTTACTAATTCTTAGCCTTGCAATTTTTCACTTTCAAGTAGCGCCAGTGCATACTTTAAGTTTCTTCGTATTCGTCTCGGTCACCATATTGCAGTAAGGATTAGGGCAATAGAATAAAAAAACAAGACTTTTTTTACGTGAGCGTGATGTTTTTTTATAAGTGATGGATCTTTTATTGTCGCTCTTAAAAAATCAATTCTTTGCTGAATGCTGTAATGATGCCAGCAGGGCATTAAATGGATATTTCCTTCAATCGTTGCTACACGGTCTAAAGCCTCTATCATATATTCCGGATTGATATTTAAAACATACACATGAAGGTCGGCCTCTCTTTCAAAAATCCTTGAAAAAAAGCCAAAGACAATCCTGAAATAGAAAATAATGATTAACACATAAGCGATAAAGAAAATTAAAGGGGATAAAGTGCTTAAAAAAGCATTTTCAAAACCACTTAAAACAAAAAAAATTCCTGCAATAATAAAAGGATAAATTAAAAGATGTTTTCTGTAACTATGTCCTATTTCATGCACTAAGATAGCTGATAAAGCATTAAAAGAGAGTTGTTTTAAAATTTTTTTTGTAAATAAAATATAGCGCACTTTTGGAATAATTCCAATAATTGCAGCTGAGAGTGAATCATCAAGCAACCCCCAGGTTTTAATACCCGCATGTTTAAAATTGGCTTGTTTGCAGATCAATTCAAATTTTTTTGCTAATTCTTGCGTTTCATTCGAAAGAGGCTTGCATTGCCAAATCAACTGAATAATGTACGGGAACAATAGCATCATCAAGAATGAAGCCAATAAAATGAGACTTGTCAGTAAAATATTGATATTAAAAGCCGATGTATTGGCTAAATAGTAATCAAAATAGGGCACGACCATCATGTAAAATAGATCGATTGCTAAAGAAAAAATAAGAAAGGGAAGGATGAAGGGTAAAATGAATGAAGTTTCTTTAAATGCTTTTTTAGTATCGGTTTTTAGAAAAAAAAAGCTCCTTGTACAATAATAAAACCATAAACCGGTAAGATAAATGGAAATGGCAAAAAGATTGGACAAGAATTGAGAGAGGGGAAAATGTGAAAAAAGGCGGGCTGTATCTAAAATATAATATAGAAATAGCAAAAATAAAATCAGTTCGATCTGCACAATTAATAAGATTCTATTTTTTTTTACTTTTAAAAAAGGTTGTATATAATAATTTTGAATTAAAATAAGCAGGAAAATTGAAAGATAGCTTACTATACTTAAAACATAAGTCCAGCCCTCACTTTGAATCAAAGGTGAAGAATGATCCAATGCAAGACTTGGAATTAAAAAAACCAGCAAAAGAAAAAAGAAGTTGGAATACAAAAAAAATCCTTTGAGCTTAAATAGCAATAGAAATAATTTGATTTAAATCGAGCTAATCCCATATAATAGATCTCTTGCTTATTAGCAATCAAGAGTAAAAGAAAAGAGATTTATATGAAGAAAAGTTTATTGATCAAAGTTTTTGTCGCAATGTTTATGGCTATTGTTGCAGGCCTACTTTCGCAAGACAATCCAATTGCTATCCACCTTTACGATGTCATTGGTAAGCTTTTTATTAATGCCCTGACTTTGGTTGTCATTCCACTTGTTGCCTCCTCTGTGATCACAGGAGCTGCAAAAATGGGTTCTGAACCTGCATTTGAAAAAATGGGCGGCAAAACATTTTTTTATTTTTTCTTGAATAGCTTCACAGCAGCAGTTGTTGGATTATTGGTAGTATTGCTCATTGCGCCGGGTGTTTCTTCCAAAATGAATGTTGCCTATTTATCGAACATGACCAATTTTGACCAAATTGAAAATCTTTCAAAAAATAATCTTTTTGAGCAGTTCACTCAAATTCTTTTTAAAATGATCCCGTCAAACATATTTCAAGTGGCCGCCGAAGGCCAAATGCTCGGGCTTATATTCTTCTCTTTACTTTTTGGATTTTTCATTTCAAAAATTGAAACGCATGCAGGTTCTGTCATGCTAAACTTTTGGAAGGCAGTTTTTCAAATCATGATGAAAATCACCCATTTTGTGATGAGAGCCCTTCCCATCGGTGTTTTTGGACTTGTAGCTAAAGTGATTGCAACAACAGGGTTTGAATCTTTTTCTTCATTTGCCTGGTTCTTCCTCACTATTACTATAGCTATTTGTACCCACTTATTTGTTGTACTGCCTTTAATGCTGTTTTTCATCGGAAAGATAAACCCAGTTGTTTATTTTAAAGCAATGACACCCGCTCTAATAACTGCTTTTTCAACAAGTTCGTCTGCAGCCACTCTTCCTGTAACAATCGATTGTATGGAAAAAAGAGTTGGAGTGTCAAACCGAATTTGCAGCTTTACCCTGCCTCTTGGAACATCGCTGAATTGTGCAGGAACATCTCTTTATGCAGCCGTAACAACAATTTATATCGCACAAAGCTACGGTCTTGCTTTGGGGAGTGGAACATTGTTGACAATTTTATTAATGTCCTATTTAACATCTATTGGCATGGCAGGTATTCCTTCTGCAAGTTTAGTCTCGATTGTTGTCATTTTAAAGGCGATCGGACTGCCGGCAGAAGGGGTTGGACTCATATTGGCTGTTGAGCGTGTTGTCGATATGATGAGAACTTCCTTAAATGTTTTCGGCAATTCCTGCAGCACTGTTTTAATCGCAAGATCTGAGAATGAGGAAGTTTTAAAATGAGACCCAATACAAAAACAGTCGTTGTTGGCATGAGCGGTGGCGTTGATTCTTCTGTAACTGCTTGGCTGTTAAAGAATCAAGGTTACAACGTGATCGGCATGTTCATGAAAAATTGGGAAGAAAAGGATGAACATGGCGTTTGTAATGCTTCTAAAGAATATGAAGATGTCGTGCGGGTTTGTGAGCAATTAGAAATTCCTTATTATTCGGTAAATTTTGTAAAAGAGTATTGGGATAATGTTTTTACGGAATTTTTAAGAGAATTTAAACTTGGGAATACACCCAATCCTGATATTTTATGCAACCGCGAAATCAAATTTAAGGCCCTTCTAGAAAAAGCATTGGATTTTGGGGCAGATTTTCTTGCAACCGGTCATTACTGCCGCACAAGTGACGGTAAGCTTTTAAAAGGTTTGGATCAAGGTAAAGACCAAAGTTATTTTCTGTACACCATTAAAGAAGACATTCTTAAAAAAGTGCTGTTTCCGATTGGCGATTTACAGAAAAGTGAAGTTAGAAAAATTGCAAGAGAAAATAATCTCGCAACTTCTGAAAAAAAAGATAGCACAGGAATTTGTTTTATCGGAGAGCGTAATTTCAAGCAGTTTTTAAGCCAATACATTCATGTACTTCCAGGCGTTTTTAAAACATTGGAAGGAAAAACTGTTGGACGCCATGATGGCGTCGCTTATTACACAATCGGGCAGCGAAAGGGGATGGGAATAGGCGGTGCGGGTGATGCTTGGTTTGTCGTTGGCAAGGATATCGATAAAAATATTGTGTGGGTAAGTCAAGGAACGATGCATCCTGCTCTTTATTGCGATGAATTGACTGCATCTGAGTTAAGCTTTGTAAAAAACCCTCATGAACTGACCTTTCCTTTTAAATGCCGCTCTAAAATTCGCTATCGACAAGAGGATCAGCTTTGTACGATTGAAAAAATTGAAGATGGCAGATGTTTTGTGAAATTTCATATTCCACAAAGGGCTGTGACTATTAGACAATCCATTGTTTTTTATGATGGAGATGTATGTCTTGGAGGGGGTCTTATCGAAACTTCCGGTTTAAGCTATCATGAGAGAAATTTAAGCTTGCCAGATGAGGTTTCAACATGAGCTATTTTATTGTAACAGAACCCCCAACAGATTTTTCCCCGACGATGATTGCGGCAGGCTGTTGTTGTATTTATGAGAATCAAATTTTACTTTTAAAACGACATCCAAATAAACCCTATCCCAATACATGGGGAGTGCCGGGCGGTAAAATGGAAGGCAATGAAGAAGTTAGGGATTGTGTTGTCAGAGAAATACAGGAAGAAGCCGGTCTTAATATCGATGAGGATGATCTTCAAAAAATAGGTGCTCTTTATTGCTCGATTCCAAATGGCAATAATCCTTTAAAATATATCTTTCATTTATTCCAAAAAAGATTTAAATTTGCCCCAATTCTAAACATTGGTTTAGAAGAACATATTGATGCGAAATGGGTGAGTCTTGAAGAAGCTTACAAGTTGCCTTTGATTATTGGCGGCAAAGAAGCTTTAACGTTGTTCGCAGAAATGAATTTAAAGTAAATTGTAGAGATTTTTCCTTGAATGCAGATTCCTTTGAAGTAAAGTCCTTAGACACTACGCTTTTTAACCGCTATTTTGAGTACAGTAATTTTAAGCCCATTTTTGAAGATTCTAATTTATTTCTAATCGCATTTTGCAAAATTTTTCCAAAAGATAATTCTAATTTTGAAATCATTGAAACCGATAATTTAATTAGCTTTAAAGCTGTTCGGGGTAGCGGTTATTTCAAAGCGCTTCCATTAGCGCTTGAACAATTACGTCCTTTTTTTGCAAATGGATTTATTTCGCATCAAAATTTTGAATTTTGCGCCATTCAATGGTTCGATTATGGTTTTTTCAGAGAATTATCAGATACTATTGATTGTCGTGAACATACCTTCCACCATTATGCCGGTTGCTATGATCGTATTGCTCTATGCATGCAAGCTTTTACAGCGCTCTTTTCTGCAACCTATAAAAAATGTACCAAGAATTTGCCTGTAAAATTCTCTACGCCTCATTTGGTTAAAACATCCGTTTCCATTATACAGGTACGATGGAAAGACGAAGTGCATGCAACTTATAAGATTGCTCCAAAGTTAATTTCAAAGCCTTTAGATCTTCGTCAAATGCTTTATAGTGAATATTTAGAAGGCAAAAATTGTGATTATCAATTAATTGTTAAAGATGATTTTGTGATTCACTTGCACGAGTTTATGTTTCGCCTTCATACAGGAGAACCTCTTAAGGCGCTGTTCAATTTGAAGACGAAGGAATCGAAGAGCCAAGTCTTTTATCTCAAAGAGTTTTCAAGACCCACGGTACAAGCATTTATCATGTTTATTTATCTTGGAGCTGAAGAATTTGAAAATGCACTCATGTCAGAAAAATTTATAAAAGTAGATATTTTGGAGCTTTTATCTTTTGCTCATTGTCATCAGGAGTTTTTGTTTATGGATTGCTGTATCAATTATCTTAATCGATTCTGCAAAAAAAGCGATGCCGATACAATCCTTGAAGAGGCCAAACTCTATGATAACGAATACCTGCTAGACATACATAAAACCCTAACCGATTCTTAGTATATTGTAAGGTAAGTCCGTGCCTCTTAACATGTCCGAAATTATGGTCGAGATATATGAAGAAGTCCTTACAGATGGACACATCTTTTTTGATTTATTTATTAGTTAGCTGCGAAGCAGCGAAAAGGAATTTCATAGCTAATGCTGATTCTGTCGCCACTTTCGTGGCTTATTAGTTAGCTACAATTAATCCGCGGGTTAAAACCCGCGGCTACACGCTTGTCGCTGCTTCGCAGCTCTAAAGTTTCACGATGTTTCCCTAAGCACGGAATTACCTTACAGTGTGCTAGTAAAAAAGCTTGCAGTAAAAGCTGTTTTTTATTATTTAGAGTATAAATACAATCAGGGATGAAAATGAATAGTGTGAGCACACCAACTGTTATCCTGACGATTGATACACATAAATTCCATGAAGTTTATGCGCTTGCCGATTATGGCGCAATTGTAAATGAGCCTCATTTATTTTTAGCAGCTTACTTTAAGGTTTTTCCAACATTGAGTCCGGACCCCTCCTTTCAAGTTTCTCATTTTATGAATAAAACGGTAGCACAAGGCAGTGAACTTTTAAAAAAAGTTGCTGAAACAATTGAAAAATTGCGACCTTTTTTTGCAAAGGGTTTTGAAGAGGAAAAGGATTTTAATATCTGTTATATTCAAGATTTCAATGACAATGGGTATTTCAAAGAACCAGCAGACAAACTTGATTGTTCAAAAAATCAAATCGATCGAATTTCTTGTAATTGCTTTAAAGAATACATAGAACCTGCTCTTTCAAGATTTGCAACCAATTGCGGTGCCACTTATAATGAAGGTGTTAAACATTTGCAGGTTAAAAGCTTAAAAGGTCCGCTACAAATCAAAAAAGTTAAAGTAATGGAATTAACCTGGAATATTGGTTCACACACGCCTTATAAGATTTTTCCAAAAAAACTCATAGATTCAACAACTCTAACCAATAAGATGATGGAGTTTTATGAAGATTATAAAGATGAAAGAAATTGCAATTATCAGATAATTGCTCAAAATCATGTAGCTATTAAAATTCATTGCTACATGATTACGCGAAATGCAAAAGAAGCTTTTAAAAATTTACTCCTTTTAAAACGCATCGATTTTGATAATAAATCAATCGATCTAAGAGATTTTAGTGAATCTACAATTCTTGCCTTTTTAGATTTTGTGTACCTTGATTCTGCCATATTTCAACGAAAAATGATGGTTGAGGAATATACGGTTGCAGAAATTTTGGACATCCTGCCTTTCGCAACTCAATACCAATTGCCTACACTTTTAGACTGCTGCACGAATCTCTTAAGTCGCATTGCATCAAAAGCTGATGCAATGGAAATATATGCTGCTGCAGAAACCTACAACAATGAACATTTAAAATTACTTCACAATAAGCTTATAGCTTTATAAATCCATTCCCGTTTTTTTTAAATCGGGAATGTGAAGACAGCAGGTGACTTCAATATATATTAGTGCTGTTTCAAAGTGAAAAATTGAATACTCTGCTATTTAATGTATACACGTTCTACTTCAATCTAAAATTTTTTTGAAGTTCTTAATTGATTATACCAATAATATTTTTTTACAATGAGTCAGTGAGAAGGACATGAGATCAGTGAGAGGCCAGGAAATTCCAAGACCCCTTACTGACCTCATGTTGTTCTCACTGACACATTCTAAAAAATCAGAAAGTTTTTACTTTGAAGTGGAAGCAGTATCTATTTATTGGTGACAATTGAAAAGGGAACGAGGATGAAAAAAAAATGGCACCCCTTTGATTAGGGGTGCCATTTAGAGCTTAAGAGTGCTTTGTTTTAAGCATTTTTTCAGCTTCTACTTCTCTATTATGAAGATAGAGAAGAGCAGGAGCTGCAATAAAGAGCGTTGATAACGTTCCAACTACAACACCTAAAGTCATGACCAATGCAAAAGCAAAGATCGATTGACCACCAAGGAAAACAAGAGCGAGCAATACAAGTAATGTCGTTCCTGATGTCATTAATGTACGACTCAAGGTTACATTCAATGCATGATTAATAATCTGATTGAATGGAAGCTTACGCAGCGTGATCATATCTTCACGAATTCGGTCAAATACAATGATCGTATCGTTTAATGAATAACCGATAATTGTCATTATAGCACCGATAACTTGAAGATCAATCTGAACCGGTAGACCCATCCAGTGAAACAGAGCCAATATACCCATAGTGATGATAATGTCATAAACAAGACCAATCACAGATGCCATTGCAAATTTAAATTCGAAGCGGAATGTGATATAAGCAAAGATCATAATAAGCGCAAGGCTTAAGCCCATCAAAGCATTATTTCGCATTGTGTCCGAAAATTGACCGCTGATGACGCTCCAATTGGAATCAAGGTGAGTTAATTGTGTTGGAATTAGCTCAAGGTTTGCCTCTTGCAATGTATTGACAAGCCACGTTAAACGAGGATTGCTCAAATAGCTGTAAGCATAATTTCCTTCGGGTTCCATTTCTGCCATGTTATAAAAAGGATGTCCTTTTTCTTCCATGCTTGTTCCAAGCTGAATGCGCAGTTGGTTTGGTTTGCTCAACTCTCTTACCTGGAAGTCATTTGATGTAGCACCTTTTGAAAGGAGTGCATCAATTGCTTGCAGACGATAGTTAGTATCATTTGCTTTTTCTTGCAGTTCCACATTTAAGGAGTAACCACCGGTAAAGTCCATGCCAAGCATTGATTTACCTTGTCCAAAGAATAAAGCTGAACCTGCAATAACCATAACAAGTGAAATGGCAAGAGCCTTTTTCGTGTGCTTTAAGAAGTCAAAGTTTGTTTTTCCAATAAATTGAGAAAAAGTCAGCGATTTGTTTTTAGGATTTTGTACCCAGCCTGCAAAGAAGTAACGCGTCATGAATAGCGCTGTAAACATCGAAGAGACAATCCCGATGATCAATGTGACGGCAAAACCTTTGATCGGTCCTGAATCAAATTGAATTAGAATCAAGGCAGCTATGATCGTTGTAATGTTGGAATCGACAATGGCACTAAATGCTTTGCGATAACCTGTCTGGATGGCCGAAGCTATTCTTCCCGAAAGGGCAAATTCTTCACGAATTCGCTCAAACACAAGAACGTTAGCATCAACTGCCATACCGATTGTTAAAACAATCCCTGCAATACCGGGTAATGTTAGCGCGGCATCAAGATTTTGTAGAATTCCCCACATGATCAATATGTTAAATAGAACAGCGCATGAGGCAACTATACCTGCAAATCTGTAGTAACCAACCATTGCAATCACAACAAGTAGAAGGGCGATGCCGGAGGCAACGATTCCTTTTGTGCGCTCTTCTTTTCCAAGTTCAGGGCTTACGTTTTCTTCAGAAAGAATTTTTGGCGTAAAGCTTAATGATCCGGCTTTTAGATCCGCTGCAAGCTGCGTAATTTCACGCTGTGAGAATCTTCCACTGATCGATCCACCTTCTCTTAAAGCTGCATTAAGGGTCGGTTGTGTAATGATTGTGCCGTTTAGAACAACAGCCATTCTCCATCCGTGACCCGCTGAATAATGCTCTCTTTGTGTGCCGGTAATTTTATCTTGAGAAAACTGAGAAGTCCATGCATAAAAGGCTTCTCTTGGGCTTGATGATTCTCTCTCTTGTGTTCCTTCATAGGCGTTTTTCACGCTAAATGATAGGGTATTACCTTGAGATGGATCATAACCTGTTTGTACACCTGTCAAGCTTGCTCCTTCCAAAGCAAAATTGTGGAAAAGAACGAGCAATGGATGTGTTTGATTATTCCAATCTGAATAATCATCCCCGCGGATCATGCCAATTGACGATAATGTATCGTTAAAGGCTGATGTTGCATTTTTATCATTAGGATTGGCAAGTCTTAAACCTTGGTCAAAAAGAATTTGCGCATTTTCACTAAGTGGGCGCATTTCATTAGCATCACCACCTAAATGGTTCCAGGCAATAATATTGATATTATCAACATCTTTTCGATTTGTTACGACAGCTTCATTCCAAACATCTTGTAAGAACGCATTGACTGTTTTACTTAAATCAGGGTTTAAAGCACCAAATTTTTCATTAACAATATGAAAATACATGGCAGATGACTTAATCAAATCGGAAGCCGACATCCCTTGAGATCCTGGAAAGTCTAATATAATATGACTATTTTCAATGTGGATGGATCTTTCGGCAACGCCCATGTTGTTAATACGCTTGTAGAGCTCATTAACAGTTCGATTTAAGTCTTCAGGGTTTGTTACAGCTTTGCCGTTATGATCTTTAAGACCAATACGAACTGTTTTTCCACCCGATAGATCAAGACCCCATTTTAAGATCTTGCGATCATCGCCACGGAAGTATTTGTTAAAGCTTAATACAAAGTTTTGAAAATAAGGATTTTTCGTCGGCGCAGGAACTTCATAGCGTTTTGTTAGATCAAGATTTACTTGAGCTGCCTGATACTCTTCCTTCCATTTGAGAAGATCTTCTTGAACGCGATCATCAATCTTATTTAGGGTAATGAGGCGCTGTTCCACATTTGAAAAATCCAATACTGCAAAACGTTTGCTACCTTTTACAACAAAATCTTCTCTTGTTGCTTTTAAGAAGTAATTGTAATAACCGCTTAATTCAAAGATATAATCATTACTAAATTCTTTGGACAAGCCATATGAAGCACCGGAATAGCCAATAAAACCATTCAGTTGCAAGATCTGGTTAAGTTTGTCAAGATTGCTTTGTAATTCTTGAGATTCAGCAGCATTTGGTGTTTGCGCATGCTTTTTGATGATAGTATCCAAGCCTTTTGCAATTACATAGATGGACCCTTTTTTGAATCCGGGATTTGTTTCCTCTTCCATAGAAGGTGCGTAAACAACAAGTCCTAGCTTCTGATCTTGTTTTTCAAGATTTTTGAAAGTCTTAAAATCATTAATAGGATAACTTTCATTATTCAAGTCGATATGTGTCGGACTCCAGCTGGTCTTTAACTGGCTGACAATTTGCTCACTTTGAAGCTTTGCCAAATGTCCTGTATCCAATGTCAAGAAGCTGTTTGCATCGCCTAGTTTATTTAAGTTAACAGCAAAAGTATCAGAAAAAGGGATGATTTCTTCATCGGCAAATCTTGAGGCTTTTGCAATATCACTGATCACAAGATGATTCAATTTTTCTTTATTGTTGTTCTCTAATCCGCTCGTTGATTCATGCAAGCGTATTTTTTGAACATCATCAAAAAACTTTAATTCAATGCGATCGTTATTCCAGTCAATAACAAGAGCTTCAACGTAGGGGTTACGACCATTAAAGTTTAAAATTTGAACTTTATCTTGTAAGGTTAAATAACCTGCCGCAAGCTCTTTTTGAATAGCTTCTAAAGTCAGAGGATTTAGGTTGTTTTTAAATTCAGAACTATTTTTTTGTAATGTTGCCGTAGCTGCATCCAAAGTTTTTAATTCATTCTGAATAAGCGATAAACGACGAAGTTTTAGAGGCTCTAAAAATGCTTGCTTTTCTTTTGCTTTTTCTTGTTCAGCTAAAAGAGCTTGTTTTTCTTTTTCCAAATTAAGCTTTAAAGCATCTTTTTGGGTAATGAATTTTTGGATCCAGTCAGATTTTGCGGCTGTTTCACTCTGCGTAAAGTTCTTAAGAGCGCGGCTTAAAAGTTCTTTTTGGTTGCCAAGAGTTTTTTCTATTTCTACAAGTTCTTTTGCAACATTTAGAATTTGCTCTTCGCTATTTTCTAAATTTGTAGCTCTTGCTATTTGTTCAAGCTGGATCGCTTGTTTGCTTTCAGATGTAAACCCAAGTGCAATTTGTGCTGCTCTATCGAAAGTGATTTCTTTGTAAAGATCAGATGTTTCACCTTTTTCATTTTGGATTGAAGCAAACTGAAAAATGTTTTTTTGATCTTCAGGTTTTATATGAACGCCAATTTGTCTTAAAACGTAGACTTTTGACGGATCAGAATTGGCATTTTCAGAATAAAGTTCTAATTGTGCAGGAGCAAATGGAATAAGTGCTCCGGCTTTTGGTAAGAATCTTTTGAAAAGCTCAGCTTCTTTTTGGTTTTTAAAAGCCACTTCAATTAAGCGGGGATCATTGGCTTTTATTTCTACTGTAGATGGATTTACATGTAGAAGTTTAGCAAAGGACCAAATCCATTCTTTAGAATCTTCTTCCAAAGTATTGACGCGGTCTACAATTTGAGAGGCAATCGTTTGAGCTTTATTGGCATCGATTGGTTCGTTCAGTGGTTTACTGTAAAAAAAGATCGTGGGTAATATGTTGTATATTGTCAGTGCAATGACTGCCACAATCAAATAAAACTGCCAACGTTTTTGCTTTTCCATGGGCAATACTTCCCTTTTAGTTAAGTTCTAGCGAATGAAACAAAGATATAGAAAAAGGCTATCATAGCAAATTATTCAAAAATTTTAAAGAAGAAAGAAATCTGTGGTAGAAAAAAACTAGGCAACAATTTTTTTTTGAAAAAATAATATCATTTAAATTATGTGTGGTTCACATTTCAGATTGGGGACGGTTTTCTCTTGAAGTGAATTAACTTTTAATCTAATACTCTTGATTTAAGTATTTCTAACTTCGATTAAAAGTTACGCACTTCAAGAGAGAACTGTCCCCTGTCCCTTTCAAAGGCTCCTAGCATGACGTGATGCCAAGTAAATAATTTTATAAAGCAATTAGATTTGACATGTCCTCTAAAAATAAAAATTAAATGAAATATTTTAAAAAATAAGTTACATCTCTCTGATGAAAGGGATCGGGGACAGTTCTCTCACAAGTTCATAACTTTTAATCGAAGCTTTGTGTTGTAAAGTCTAGACATTTGATTAAAAGTTATTGCACTTCAAGAGAAAACCGTCCCCCAAAATCAGAAATATCGATTTATTGAAAATAGCCGTTATAGCGATCCTGCAATCCCTAAAAAAAATCGAAGATGTTATATTTACTAACTTTCTTGCATTGCAAGTTTTCAAAAAAAAATATTAGTCTAACATCATCTTGAAATAGGTATTAGGCATTCCTGAAAAACAAGCAGCATTTTTTAAGCTAGACATAAGTATTGGTTGAGCTATGATTTTATCATCTAAAATAATAGCCAATCTCCATCCATGATGAAAGGAGCCTAATGGAAAATTATATTGGGTATTTTGAATTGAAAAATATGAAGTCCATTGATGAAATGCGTTTTGGTTAGCTTCCTTAACATTAAAAGATACGTTGTTCTCAAATAAATTTATAAAGTTTACTTTAATGTCTCTCATCCCGATTCCATCCAAAGCAAAATTTTGGAAGACTATCGTTAATGGATGTGTGTTATTGTCTGCAAATTTATCACTAAATATCGCAATGGATGACACTTTATAGTCAAACACTGTTGTTGCATTTTGAGGAAGGTCAAGTTTTAAGCCATGATCAAGAAGATTTTTTGCACTTTGCTTAAGGCTCAATGCGTTAAGTTGTTTCAAAGCGATTAAATTGATACCCACAACATCTTTTCGATTAGTTGAAACTGCTTCATCCCATACTTCTTGAAGAAAATTATTTACATCTTCTCTTAGACTTAAATTAAGTGGACCAAACTTTTCATTAACATTATGAAAGCGCATCGTTTTGAAGAAAGTTGGGTTTAAATTCCTTGATTCTACTATTTCCTCTTGATAGAACAGAGGGTTGGAAGCTAATTATGAATTAAATTTTTCTGAGAATGTTGTCATTGAAGCCACACCGAGAGCTAGATAGATGATCCATTCATTAGATAATTTCATATTATTCCTTTCTTATTTTTTATACCAAATATTTAATATTAAAATGTTATAACAGCATATATAGAAAATATTTTCAAAGTATAAATGCTTTTATTTAAATGAGTAAAACTTTCAATGGTAATAAGCTACAAAGTTTACATTGTATTATTTGAAATCGATCCGGTATTTTTTGGCAAAAAAAAGCCCGGGAATCTTTGAAAGACCCCGGGCTTTATAAGAGACAACTAACTGCTTATGAAGCAGCAGGTGCTTCTTGGTTTTGTGCATTTTCAGCTTTTGCTTCAGCAGGAGCTGCTTTAACTTCTGCTTTCTTCTCTGTAAGAGCTTTAAAGCGTTTGCTTAAGCCGAATACTGAGAGGATCCACAAGAATACAACACCAACTGCAATTGGAGCAATAATTGGTACTAGCTGATAAAGTGCGCTTCCTGAAAACATTGTGAGCAAGCCCATCTGAATGTAAGAACCCGCAGATTTACCACCACGACCGCCGATTACGTCAACAGCAGCTTTACCTTTAACCTTTAATTCCGGATCTAAAGGAATGTAGGCCATTTCTTTTGTCGGATCAAAAAGAGAGTACTTAACAGCTTTACCGAATGCGTTAACAAAAAGGCCAAGACCTACTGCATAAACAATTAGTTCTTTGTTAATAACACCTTCCTTAATCGCTGTAAGAATTGTCATTCCTTCAGGAAGTAAAGTATTGTTGTAATAAATTACACCAAAGAATCCTAGGATCCCTGTGATTAAAACAGCAGGTGTAATAAGAGCACATGTACGCCAGCTAAGAGCACGTAGAAGATTGCTTCCAACTAACATTAAGATAATAGCAATAAAGCCGGTTACAGTCGATAGTCCGCCCATAACTTTGTTGTATTCAAGTTCTGTTGGGTAGGCAATCTTAATTTGACCTTTCCAAACTGCTTCAAATAGGTTAATTGACATACCGTAAGCTAATACAAGCATTGCAATCAAACCAAGATATGGAGATTGAAGGATCAGTTTAAAACTGTCTGTCATTGAAAGTTTAGCTTTCTTCTTCTTAGATTCGCCCATAGCTTCCGGGTTGTAATAACGAAGATCTGTTAAAACATAACGGTTCATGTAGTAAAATGTTGAGAAAAGAACAACACCGGCAGCAATAACAAATGCCATCAACCACTGTAACATAAGGCCAGTAGCTGCTGAACGTTCTAGACCCATTCCATCAATTGTATGGGCAACATACATGATTCCAGGACCTGAAAGTAGTAGACCAAAGTTACCTAAAAATCCGAACATTCCGTAGAATCTACGTGCTTCGACAACAGGTGTGATTGCATTAGCAAATTGCCAGAAAAGTAGAGAAAGAATAGCGCTTCCCCAAAGTTCAGATAAAATGTAAAACAGTGTATATGTCCAGTTACCAACAAGCGGAACGATCCAAGTAAATGTTGGATAAAGTGCTTGGTAGTGGTGAATTGTTTCTAAGCTCATATGAAGAGAGCCAACAAATGGATAGATACAGTAAGGATATAATCCAAAGAACACTAAGAAAGGTAACGCAGTTGCGTAAAATAGACCTTCGCGATTAAACAAGTTAGCAGCTTTAGTGTATAAAATCATAAACAACACTGCTGATGCTGTTACGCCAATTCCCTTAGCAAAAGATAAACTTTCTGCGCCGGCACCCGGAGCATTAACCAAGATCGCATCTTTAGTGTCGCGCAATACTGTATAAATAAACAGAATGCAAAACATCATGATACCCATTGGCAAGAATTTCTTAATTTCGTAAGAGTGTATTGGCCACACTAGCTTTCGCCAACCAGTAAACTCTTGATGATCAATTTTTTGTGACATAAAAATTTCCTTATATTTTGTTCTAGACTAAAAAAAATCTTTTTATATGATCTGATAAGTCATAGTCGGCGACTTTATCGCCTTTTAATGCTTTAATTATCGCACAAATAAGAATAATTGTCAATTAAAAATTGAAAAACCAAGTACTCACGCTAACGGCTCCACGTGAAAGACACCCTAATAATTTTAACCAAGGAGTTGCTAAATTTAAAAATAATCTTACTGTTTTTTTGAGGGTAAAGAATTAAAAGAAGGATTTTTTGCAAAAAAAAGAAGCTTTAGGGCAAAAGTTAATTTCGCCCATAAAAGCTTCTAAAGATAAGGACTTAATATGAATTAAGCAACAACAGGTGTAGATGCCAATGCATTAGCGCTATTGACGATTTCTACATATGACTGCCATAGATCATGATCCGTTTGTCCGCGTCTGATTGAAGAAAGAAGCTCTTTCTTAACTGAACGTAGATCTTTTTTCGGTGTAAGCTTACGGATCATTTCGCGATCGCCTGCATTTCTTGCAATGAAAAGCATTCTATCAATGTCTTGCTTCGTGAACAAAATTTGATCACGGCGCTTACGTGAACCGCGAGCAGCTCTTGGCTTAGGAGAAACATTAGTCGGCTTATCAACATTAACGATATATTTGTTGATCATAGCTTGTAATTTCTCAGGCTCTTCAGTTCTCATTTTTCTCATTGTAAAATGGTGAATGTAGCCAACTCCTGTAGGGGAAGGAATATAACGGCAGATGTCGTTTTCTTTCTTTCCGCTAACTTTTTTTGTTGCATTAGCAATTAGACTGTCTAATTGTTTTAGGTCAATTTTTGTTTTTTCTTGTGTTGAGCTCATTGGTCTAACCTACCTATATTTTTGGTTTACTTCTATTTTAATAAGATTCAAAAAGATAATGCGTGATTTAACAATACCTTTTTTTAATCGAATCTTAGTTTACTAATGTCAATTATATGGATATTTCTTTTTTTTGCAACATAAAAATAATTAAGTATCTATTTTTTTTAAAAATTATGTTTGCCTATCTACTAAGTTTCATTATCAAAAACTATTAAAACAGAGTTTTCATTCTTGAACCAGACAATTATCGGATCCATATCAATCATTTAAAATTTCTCATAAAAAGACCCTTTCCATAGCTATCCTTTTAGAATTAAACAAATTGCCATAATTATCCAATTATACGCAACATATATTCGCCTTTTTTCAGATCAATTGAAAATCGTTAGAGTATACATTGATGAGAATATGGGAATAAGATAGAATTAGAGACAATTAATATAATGAGGAATTAAATGCCTTTGAACATGTACGAAAAAATTGAACCCGTTTCAAAAATCAATCATATAATAGGAATTGCAGCAGGTAAAGGCGGAGTTGGAAAGTCAACGATTACTGTTAATTTGGCATTAAGTTTAAAAAAAATGGGTTATTCAGTTGCCGTATTAGATACTGATATTTACGGGCCGTCAGTCAGAATGATGCTTCCTGAAGAGCGGATGCCTGTTCAAAAAGGTGAAACAATTATTCCCGCCCTTTGTAAGGGAATTCCCATGATTTCAATGGCTTATTTTAAACCCGACAATCAGGCATCTGTTGTAAGGGCTCCAATTGCGAACGGTATAATTAAACAATTTTTGAAAAATGTACAATGGGGGGAGCTTGATTATCTTCTGATCGATTTTCCTCCGGGAACAGGAGATATTCAACTGACCCTTTCTCAAGAAGCTAATTTAACGGGGGTTGTCATGGTCACCACGCCACAAAATGTAGCCATGATGGATGTTAGAAAAGCCATGAATATGTTTGAACAGGTGCGTATTCCCGTAGTTGGTATAGTTGAAAATATGAGTTATTTTCTTCAGGCAGAAACAGAGGAAAAAGTTTACATTTTTGGTAAAGGCGGGGGCGAACTCTTAAGTCGCGAATCAGGAGTGCCGTTTCTTGGCAGCGTTCCTCTTCATCCAAAAATTTGTGAGTGCGGTGATCTTGGTAAATCTATTTTTGAAGAGGAGCAGTTACCCCTTATTAAAAGCTTTAATGAAATTTCAAATCAGATGATTCTACATGTCAATGTTTTAAAAGATCAATCGAAAGAACCTTTACAAGGCTTTAATCTAAAATGGAAGGAAATGTCAAACAATGAATCATAAAGCTTTTATTGTTAAAAAAATTGATCAAATAGATAATCATGCATTTTCAATAGAATGGGCAGATGGTGTTATTACAAAATATCGTTTAAGCGATCTTCAAAGGGCATGTCCATGTGCAAATTGTACTGACGAAAAGTCGATTGCAGCTAAAAAAGATGATTTAAAAAATGATGTTTCCGCTGTCAACATTACAAGTGTTGGCAGATATGCGTTGCGCATTCAATTTACAAAAGGCTGCTCTCAAGGAATTTTTGGGTTTGATATGTTAAGAGGGACAGTTCTATGAAAAAATTGATATTTCTAATGCTGTTTTTTGTCGTTTCCTGCTCAACAGATAGTTCAAGAAGCCACCAAGAAAAGGAAAAAGAATGGAACAATAAAAATGGTAAAATCAAGGTGTTATCTTCTATTGCAATGATTAATGAGCTTGTTAAAGAAATTGGCGGCGAATATATCGACAGCAATACTTTAATTAAAGGAGATCTTGACCCTCATTCTTATCAGTTGGTTAAAGGGGATGATGAAAAACTTAAAAGAGCCGACCTGATTTTTTTTAATGGCCTTGGACTTGAGCATGGTCCTAGTTTACAAAAATATCTTTACAATAGTGAAAAGGCAATTGCCCTTGGTAATGAAATCGATTCTGCAAATCCTTCTTTAATTTTACAACAAAACGGTCAAATCGATCCTCATATTTGGATGGATATTGCCCTTTTTGCAAAATCAATTCCCTTTATTGTGAAAGCACTTAGTGAAAAGGATCCTGCAAATCAAAGTTACTATGAAAATCGGGCAATAGCATTACAAAAAGAGATGTTGCAAAATGACCAAGAAATTCGTGATTTACTCTTACAAATACCTGAAAATAAACGTTATCTTGTAACAAGTCACGATGCTTTTAATTATTTTACAAGAACATATCTTGCGACCGAGTCCGAAAAAATAAACAATGATTGGCAAAAACGATTTGCAGCCCCTGAAGGTTTAGCACCTGAGAGCCAAATTAGTGCATCGGATATTCAATTTATTATTGATTACTTAGCAAAATATCAAATTCATGTTGTGTTTCCTGAATCTAATGTGAGCCAAGATTCCATCCGTAAAATTGTTCTTGCAGGAAAGGAAAAAGGGCTTGAATTAACGATTGCAACAGATTATCTTTATGGCGATGCAATGGGATCAGAGGGGAGCGATGGGGACACTTATTTGAAAATGATTAGGCATAATGCTGCCGTCATCGCAAAGTATTTAAAAAAATAGGCGCAAAGGCGCAAAAGAATTAAACTAAGGGTCTTTGAATTCCGAAAGGATATATAACTAGAAGTTGCTAGTCGCGAATGCGACTGCAAGCGTGTAGTCTAGTGTGTAAACCCAATGGTATTAAGTTAAGGGTTTAGTAATAAAAAACTAATGCAGCTTTTTTGGATTGCAGAGACCAAGTCTCCGCAATCCAGATTAACAATTTTCTTAAGTTAATGACATTGGGTGTAAACCTTGAGGTTTAATAGTAAATAAAATGTAAGCCATATATATGGCGACAGAAGCAAAAATTACGTGGATTTTCTGTCGTCGCATACGTGAATAGCAGCTTCTAGTTATATACCGGTGCTAATAAAACTTGACTTGACAAAGCAATTGTTCATATGAAAAGTTTAGAACGGCAATTTACATTTTCAGGTTGGAGTAGAATGTATGAAAGAGAAAAGTGAGACAATGGTTAACAAGGTTTTTGAAGTGCATCAATTATCTGTAAATTACGACAAAACCCCGGTTCTTTTTGATATTTCCCTAAAAGTGCCGAAAGGTAAACTTGTTGGTGTAATAGGTCCCAATGGTGCAGGAAAAAGTACATTTATAAAAGCTGCATTAGGGCTTGTCAAACCAATCAGCGGACGCATTTTGTTTTTTGACGAACCTTTATCAAATGTGCAAAAACGTATCGCTTATGTACCTCAAAGAGAGTCTGTGGACTGGGATTTTCCAATAACAGTCAAAGACCTTGTCTTAATGGGACGCTATGGTCGTCTTGGCCTTTTTCGTTATCCAAAGCCTGCTGACTTAAAAGATTGCGCTCATTACTTAAATGTTGTCGGCATGACAGCTTATGCCAATAGACAGATCAGTCAACTTTCAGGCGGACAACAGCAGCGTGCCTTTATAGCGCGAGCACTTCTTCAAGAAGCAGATATTTATTTTATGGATGAGCCATTTTCAGGGATTGATATGGCAACTGAAAAAGTGATCATGGACCTTTTAAGAGAGTTGAAATCTAAAGGCAAAACAGTTTTTGTTGTTCATCACGATTTAAATACCGTCGAGAATTATTTTGATTATATGATTATGCTAAACATGCGTCTTATTGCTTGCGGACCTACAAACGAAGTTTATAATGCTGAAAACATTAATGAAACTTATGGAAAACAGCATAGTCTTTTTGATGAAGCTCAAAAACTTATTCATGAAAAATCACGAGGAATTAATTAATGGGGAATAACTGGATAAGTTTCACATCTCCTTTAATTTATTTTACTGATGCAGTTTTAAGGGCACCAACGATTGGTTGCATGCTGATGTGCTTAACGGCTGCATTAGTTGGCGTGATTGTTTTTTTAAAAAAGCAGTCTCTTCTTGGAGAATCACTTTCTCATGCAGCATATCCTGGTGTCGTTATCGGTGTTCTAATTGCAGGAGCTTTTGGTTTAAACGAAGAGAATCAGAGCCTGACTGCGTTTTTGATAATGGCTTCTGCTTTTTTAAGTGCTTTAGCTGGTCTTTACTGCATCTACTTTCTTGTTAACAAAATGAAAATCAGAACCGATTCTGCCCTTTGTTTTATTTTATCTTCCTTTTTTGGAGTTGGTCTTACATTAGCAAGTCAAGTGCAATTTTCTTATACAGGCCTTTATAGGCAAATACAGACCTATATTTACGGTCAGGCAGCAACCATGACCGATGTACACTCTTATATTTATGGATTGTTTTCACTTATTATTATTGTTGTCATCATTCTTTTTTATAAAGATATTCAGGTAATGACCTTTGATGCAGATTATGCAAAGTCCATTGGTACCAATGTCAGGTCGATCAATACCCTTATTTTTATTTTAATAACCTTGGCGGTTGTCATGGGGATTCGCTCTGTAGGTGTTATTTTGATGTCTGCAATGTTAATAGCCCCGGCTGTTGCTGCAAGGCAATACACCAATAAGCTTTATTTCATGTTTCCTCTTGCAGGTTTTTTTGGTCTTCTTGCAGGGTTTTTAGGAAATTATTTTTCAGTTGAAATAAATACAATTTTAGCCGGAAAATTCCCTGGAGAGCGTTTGATCTTGCCAACAGGACCCATGATTGTCATGGTAGCTTCCATTATTTGTTTATTGTCTCTTTGTTTTGCTCCTGAAAGAGGCTGGCTTCTTCGCTTGAGTCGCATGAGGCGCTTTCGAAGTCGCTGTATTTCTGAAAACCTACTAAAAACGATTTGGCGCTACTGCCACGCAGAGGATAATGATTTGACCATATCTTTTAATGAAATTGAAATGTATCAAAGTTTTTCACCTATTTATTTGCGTTATTTGCTTCTTAAGATGTCCTATCAAGGATTTCTTGAAAAATTGAATGGTGATCAATATAAACTAACTAAAATGGGAAAATTAAGGGCAGAAAAAATCATTCGTCTGCATCGTTTATGGGAAGTTTATCTTGCAGGGTATTTGGGCATTGGAGTTGAGCGCGTGCATCGAAATGCCGAAGAGATGGAACATATCTTAACGCCCGAACTTGAAAGGGAACTTACATTTTTACTCAAAGACCCAAAACAAGATCCGCACCATCAACCTATACCCCCACAAACCCTATGATATGATTTTTCACCATAGAGCTAACAGAGAGGCAATTAATATTTTTCAAAAGCTATTTACAATTCGTTTTTTGATTTTTTTACCAGTGAGGCAGTGAGGGATACATGAGGACAGTGAGGGTTCTTGAAATCCTAACCCCTCACTGTCCTCATGTATCCCTCACTGCCTCACTGGTAAAAAAATCAAAAACGCAACACATTAGAGTGTGTATACTAACAAGAGAGCTTAGCAAATGATTGACAATCCCTATTCGGGTAATACTTTTTTTGAGTTTTTTTATACCCTTTTAATTCGTTTATTTGAATTTATAAGTGGCAATTTGCCCTTTGTTAATTTAGCCACCGATGAAATACAAATGATTGTTTTAGCGGGCGTTTCGGCTTCATCTGCCATGGTTGGAACATTTCTTGTCTTAAGAAAAATGACCATGCTTGCAAACTCCTTGTCTCATACCATATTACTTGGGATAGTCATTGCCTTTTTACTGACTAAGAATAGTGTGCTTCCAAGTGCAAATGGCTACGTGGAACCGATCAATATTTTTGCCATGATGTTCGCTTCCTTAATAATGGGTATTGTCACCACATTTTTAACAGAATTTTTAACTAAGACCGTGAAGTTACAAGAAGATGCCAGCACAGGGCTTGTTTTTACAGGCCTTTTTGCTTTAGGCATTATTTTAGTCACTCTTTTAACAAGAAATGCCCATATCGGAACGGAAGTTGTGATGGGGAATGTGGATGCCTTGCATCTTGATGATTGCAAATTTATTTTTATTATTTTGGGAATCAATACATTTCTTTTTTTATTATTTTTTAAAGAATTTAAAATCACAACGTTTGATCCAGGACTTTCAAGAGCAATAGGTATTTCGACCATTTTCTTTAACTACCTTTTAATGGCCCAAGTATCTTTAACAACCATTGGCGCTTTTCGTGCGGTGGGTGTTTTAATGGTTTTAAGCTTTATTACAGGGCCGCCGCTAATTGCAAGGTTATTGACAAATCATTTAAAATTGATGATTGCCTATTCGATTATTATAGGGGTAAGTGCATCCATTATTGGCGTTGCCATATCACGTCATTTCTTGTCAGTTCATGGAATGGCTCTTTCAACTTCAGGACTCGTTGTCACAACAATTTTAATTCTTTTTGTAGGAATTGCCCTTTATTCAAATTTTTCAAAAAAAATACATTTAAGGACCTGAAAAGTGATCCGCTTATTACCCGAGTTTATTCTTAAATCTGATTATATTCGCTGGAATATACCTTACGAGGATTCGATTTCTGATCTTGAAACTGAAATCGCTCATATGGTGGCCATCAATTTTTTTTCTGAAATTTTGACAGATGATATTATTGTTCATGAAATTTTTTCGCGTTTACAATGCAAAGAACTGCTCAATTTTGGACTAGTGGATAAGAAAATCCAACGTCTGGCAAATGATCCGCTAGTCATGAAAGATAAAATTTATTTGGAAAAAGTTTTTAGTCCTCTTGATTGGCAACTTTTTTTTGGTTTTGGCATTGAGGATGATACCCTTGCAAGAAATCAATTGCCGAATAACATCGTTGAACTTTTTAAAGACTATCCACATCAATTTAATAATATCACTTGGATACCCGAAGGCATAAGCATTAATTCATTTGGTGATCTTTTAAAAAAATATTATCAAAACAACAAAAAGGGTTATGCCCACATTGATGAAAGTATTCAACGTGAATTTGGCAAAATTTGCACCACAAAGGGCCAATGGGTGTTGGTTAATACGCTGGGCATCATTAATAAGGAAATCCCTAAAAAGTTTAGTGGCATAAATTTTAGAAAAAATCCAGATGCTATTGAAGCTATCGTTTCTAAATTTGCAGATCGGATCCATTTTAAATTTGATGATTACACTGTTAATTATAGAAATTTCTTATATCTCGGTGCACATCGAGTATTAGTGGATATACATGGTTTGGGAATTAGGGTGCTAATAAATCCCAACACTCTTACTTTCCCGCCCATACTAGTCCGCGGCCGAGGTGTAGGCGGCATCAGACCCCAAAACCAACCCTTTTTGTATTGAAGTTTCATTTCATGTCTCCAATTAAAAAATTAATCCTAATTTTTTATTTACTTTAAAAATTTATTGTGATATTATGGAAACATTAAAAAAGGATTTTTATATGATTATTTATAATAATATTGCTAATTGGATCTTTCCGGAATCAAAAGATTCCAACGATCGACAAATTGAAGAAAACTTCTTCGCTTCGCTTCCTGTCAATGTTTTTGAAAAGATTTTAACCTATTTGTCCCTTGAAAATTTAAGATTATTTAAAATAACAAGCCTTAATACTCCACCTATTGTAAGGGCTGCAATCACTCAAATTTTTTTAGAGAATGTTCAAAATGATTTAACTGATCTTTATGACGTAAAAATTAGTTTGAGAAATTTAAGTACTTATGAAAAGTATCATCAAGCTCTTGAAAGGGCAAATCAATTTAAAAAGTGTACTTTTAAAGGGTTTCAAGCAAAAAGAAGTGCTATTTCTACTCTGTTTGAGAATCGCACCATACAATATACATTGGAAAAATTAAAATCCTTTAATCTTCAAGACGATAAATTTTTACTTCCGGAAATTTTTAAAAATAGAATCTATCACTATGACTCTAAGGTTGCTTGGAGAAGAACAGATGAGCAAAATGATAAAAACCTTATCTTGTTTTTAAAAGTCTTAAAAAAAAATCAATCCGATTTAAGAAAGTTTACTTTGGAAGTTTTCAACACACCTTTAAGTGAAAAAGTCTTAAATGTATTTGTAAGAGCAATTTTTGAGAATCATTCTCTTAAAACTCTAAATATTGGTATTGAAAATTGGAATACTGTTCATTTAAATTTGATCCTGGAAGCGGTTCAACAAAATAAGACTATCGAGAGATGTTCAATTTCTGAAGTTAATTATGATCGAAATCTTGAAAATGGTTGGTGGTGGCAACGTCGTCCCCAAGAAAAACATCTTGCTGAATTAAATCGTATCGTTCAAAATCATTTGAAAGACGTTTCTTACAAACAAGGAAACTGGCATTGGAAAAAATAATGTTACCATAATGAGGTGCATATGATTATTAGCTATCAACAAGGGCAAGGATGTAAACTCATACGCGGTAAGCTAAGCCTTTCTAAGGAATATAATTTCACTAAGTGGGTTTAAAATTTTCAGATTGGAGTAGAACGTATATGTTAAGAAGTCATGCAACTAATTTTTTACAAATGGATCCATGCTCCTTAAAATTTGTATCAAGCTTTCCATCAGAAGTTTTTTACGAAATTGGATCTCATTTAGACCTCAAAGATCTGCGCTCATTTCAACAGACCGATCGCAAAATTCAATTAAGTGTGGCACCCTTAATACCCTTTAAAATTCAAGAGCATTTGGAAATTTTAGAAATGGGTCTGTTAGCTGCAAGTACCATAAAAACTAAATTAAAAAATCCTGAGAATTTTAAAAAGTTTTATGTTTGTAAATCCAAAGTTGGTACCTTCAAAAATGGCTCTTTGGAGAGGTCTCAAGCATTACGCGATGTAATATGCTCTCTTTTTGATAAAATTTCCTTTAACTCACTATTTAATCTAATAGATGATCACCCTTTTTCTGAAGATAAATTATTAGCAATTAATATAATTAAAAATACAAGAACCGATGGACCAATCTTGTGGAAAGATAATCCGAAAGATAACAAAATTTTTATTTTAATTTTGGATTTGTTAAAAAAAAATGAACTTGATCTTAAAGAAATTAAATATCGGAAATTAAGCAATTTCTTGGATGAAACCATCCTAGAATCAATGGTCAATGCTATTAATGAAAATCAATCTATTGTTAGAATAGATCTTTCTGTTGAAAAATGGAATCTTATACATCTTGAGCAACTTTTAGAAGCAATAAAAAATAATCAACAAATAAAAGAAATCAGCATTACAGAATATAATTTTTCAAATATAGTTTTTGGAAAACAAACAGTTGCTCCTGAGGATATTGAGCAATTGAAAAAGATAAAAGAATTGATTATTCATCATTTCGGGGATGCTGCAATCGACAATACTCTTGCACAAGGCTACTGGAACTGGACCCGCTAACATACCAACAAAATATGCTGCCATGAAGCGATCCTGAATATTTTTTAAAAAAGATTAAAAGTTAATTAGCTTTTGTGTGCTATTCACCGGTTGGGGAGGAGTGGTTTTTTATGACGTTTTGGATGAGGGGATCAAGTTTTAATGCTTGATAGCGATGTTTGCCGATTTCAGTGATTTCTATAAGATTTACCGGGATCTTTTTGGAAAGCGCAATCAATTCTTCATTTTCCAAAGCTGCAACAGCCCTTGGAATATCTTTCAAGTTAGATTGAATACTATCCTTAACATATGCGGAATAACAGATGTTTGCGATCATTTGAAACGAGTATTCATGGTTCAATAAATTTTTTGCGATGTGATGGTGAACGCTTGTTGCAAGGTTTAAGGTATGGGATAAGCCTGTATTAACAAAAATTACACCCCCATTATTTTTCAATTTTGGTAAAGCTTTTTCAACAATGTTTTTTGTCATTGCTTCTATGCGAATTTTTTCATATTCAAAGAGTAGTTCAGGATTGATCATAACTTTTCTACTAAAATTGAGAAACGCATCATTTGCTAATTCAATACCTTGGTAAGGAATACTTAATTCTCTGTGCAGTTGGTTTAAAAGTGAAACTTCTTTATAATAATTATCTTTACAAAGTTGCATCATGGCTGAATGATGCAAACTTTTTTTAAGGTGGGGAAACTTTTCGCCAAGTATATCAGTGATTTTTTGTTCTTGTTCCTTACTAAAATAAGGAAAGGCACATTCACCTTGAATTCTCAAATTTTTTATTTCTTCAATTTTAAGCAAGTAATTGTTCAGTACCATCCATTGATTAATTGCTTCTGCTTGGGCCTCAAATGAGAGATCGAAAGGATGTTCAGGGCAATGCATTTGATCAATTTTTGCTTTATAAAATTCACTCATGCACTGTCTTGTATACCCCGGAACAGTAAGATCCTTATGGTTTTCACCCATGAAAATGACCGTAATTTTTAACTTTTCTGATGCCGAACGAAAATATCTAAAGTTTGGTAATTGAGCTTGACGACAACTTGAAATGTGCATATTTACTTAATTTTTAAAGGTTTGAGGGGTATGTTTTGCATCGATCTTAGGTAATTCGCCCAAATCCTTTAAACCAAAGTGTTTAAGAAAATCTTTTGTAATACCAAAAAGCATGGGGCGCCCCGGTGCCTCTAATTTTCCAAGAGGTTCAACAAGCTGTCTTTCGAGCAATGCTTGAATGACACCTGATGAATCGACGCCGCGGATGGAGTCGATTTGCGGTCTTGTGATTGGTTGACGGTAGGCGATAATTGCCAAAACTTCAGCTGCTGCCTGCGATAATTTTTCGATTCTTTTATTGCGATAAAGAAGATTTAAATAAGGGCTGAATTCTTCTGAGGTGCGCAATAAAAAACCTTCCGCAATTTCTTCTAATCGGTAAACCATTTGCAAGCAGATAAAATCATTTTGCAACTCGTCAATAATATCGCGAAGAATACGGGGTTTTAATTCATAGATGGTGTCGGTGATTTCGCGAATCTTTGTAAAGGTTAGAGGCTCGTTTGTTGAAAAAAGAAGCGCTTCGATGACTTTTTTAATTTTTGCCTTTTGTCTAAAGAAATGCTGTTTATCTTCTTTCTCCCTATTATCTTTATCAGAGTTTGTGCAAGGAATTATGTCGATCAAGAAACTACTTTGGGTGTAAGTTTTTAAAGCAGGTTGATCGGCTATAGGTTCGTTTTCTGCATCTACCGTTTCGACATCTTGCATAAAAAGATTGATTTCTTTAGCCATTGGTTAAATTCCCTCTTTTGACAATTATCTGGCCGGCATCTTTAATAACGGCAACTTCCCCAAGCTTCATCAGTTCTAAAAGGGCCAAGAAGGTGACAATTAACTCATCTTTGGAAAGGTTTGAACTGAAAAGATCTTCAAAAAGTAAATCATTTATTATAAGCGATTTGCGAATAAAAACAATTTTATCGCCCACAAGCCAAACTTCTTCATTAATAGTGCCTTTGTTGGCATTTACCCTGTTTGCGATTTCGTTAAACAATTTGCTTAAATCATCAAGCGTTAGATGTTCAATCCCTAGATTCTTTTGAATAGTGTAAGGGCCTTCAAGGCCCCTTCCATAAAAGCCACTTTGCTGATCTTCTCTGATACTCAATTCTTTAGCAGCTTCTTTAAATCGGCAATAATCGATGAGCTGATGGATGATATCAAATTTAGGATCTGAATCTTCTTCCAAGTTCAAGGGTTGTTCATGTTTTGGCAAAAGCATGCGACTTTTTAAGAATAAAAGAAGGGAGGCCATTCCGATAAATTCAGCTCCGGAATCAACGTCATTTCCTTCATCATTTTCGTTTTTTTTGTCATGTCTTGTTACATACTGTTGCATGATTTGATGTATGGGAACTTCATAGATATCAATCTCATTTTGGTAAATGAGATGAAGCAGAAAATCAAGAGGACCTTCAAAATTTTCTAAAGTAAAAACAGATGCGGGTTTCATTTAATGTATGCTAGAATATTGTTATTTTATATTTTAAATTGTATAATACAAGAAAAGGGGATTCTATGAAATTTAAATTTTTTTTGTCGACCATCTTTATTTTTTCTACAACTTTTTTAAAAGTTGCTGCTACTGAAACGCCCGATAAAAATGAACTAAATGAGATAGCATTAACGACTCCTGATATTCATAAAATCATGGAGCAAATACTTTCACATCATGCTGAAAACAAAAAAATGAGTACGGTTGTCGTTAAGAATTCCATTAAAAAATATATTGAACAATTTGATTCTTATGGATCCTATCTTTTGGAAAGTGAAATTAAGCCCTACTTTGATTTTTCTGAAGCTGAATTGGAAAAAATTGTCTCACAATATGCTCAAGATGATTATTCAACTTATGAAAAACTGAACGAGCTTTTTAAAACAGCAATAGAGCGCTCACGCTTGATTCGTAAAGAACTTGAAAATAGCTCATTAACAAAAGATGCTATAAAATTAGAACCTCACCAAATTCAAGCCCTTTTTTCAAATAAAGGATATGCAAAGAGCACAGCGGAATTAAAGATACGCATTAAAAACCAGTTATACCTTCTTCTTTTAGCAGAGAAAAAACGGTATGGTGAATCTTACGTTTCAAAAAATGAATCTTCTATCGTTGAAACATATGAGAAAAGACTAAAGGCATTTGAAAATCAATATTTAAAGGCGGCTGATAAGGAAAATTTATTTGTGATGCATATTTTAAAATCGATGGCGTCAAGTTTAGATGCCCATACTGAAGTTTATAGTCCTGATGAGGCTAACGATTTAAAAATGCACCTTGAAAATTCTTTCCAGGGTGTTGGTCTAAGATTGCAGGATTCACCTGAAGGCATTCTCGTAAAATCCATCCTTGCAGGAACACCTGCTTCTAAAAGCGGTCTAATAAAAACGGGTGATCAAATCATTGAAATTGATGGCAAGAATGTAACAGATGAAGAGGTTGACAAGGCTGCTAAAATGCTTCATGGTCAAGAGGGATCAACAGTTACACTGCTTATTAAAAGAAAAGTACCAGACGGTTTATCTGTTGTGGACAAACTCATCACTGTTAAATTAGCAAGAGAGAAAGTTACAGTTGATGAAACTCGCGTTATTTCAAGTTTTGAGCATGTTGGCAATGGGATTGTCGGTAAAATTGTTTTAAATTCGTTTTATCAGAATGATAAAGGAGTTTCTAGCGAAAAAGATGTGCGTGAGGCGCTTGATAAATTGGACAAAGCGGGCAATTTGCGTGGATTGATTTTGGATCTTCGCGAAAATACAGGGGGTTTTTTATCGCAGGCGGTTAAAGTCGCCGGGTTATTTATCTCAAACGGTGTGATTGTGATATCCAAGTATTCAAGTGGAGAAGAGCGTATATTCAGAGATCTAGACGGCAAAACCTTCTATAATGGTCCTTTAATTATTTTAACTTCCAAGTTAACAGCATCGGCCGCAGAAATTGTTGCCCAAAGCTTGCAGGACTACGGCGTAGCCATTGTTGTCGGCGATGAACACACTTATGGAAAAGGGACTGTGCAAACTCAAACAGTGACAAAAGATAAAGCCTCCTCCCTTTTCAAAGTAACAATTGGCAAGTATTATACCGTTTCAGGAAATACCCCACAGTTAAAAGGCGTGGTTGCTGATATTAAGGTTCCAGGAAAATATAGTTATCAGCAACTTGGTGAGGCGTATCTTAGTGGCATTACTTTAAAAAATGATCAGATTACAGCCCTTTTTAATGACACTTTTAAAGATGTTGAAGACCCGACAAAAAAATCCTGGTTTTTGCATTACTATGTACCTACAGAACAGCAAAAAAGTGATCTTTGGAAGGAGATGATTCCAACCTTGAAGAAAAATAGTGATTACCGAATTACTAACAACAAAAATTATCAAACCTTTATCAAAAAATTGAAGGGTGAGAAAGAAGAGGTTGAAGAAGAAGAGTTGTACAAAAAACGCATTAAAAATTTTGGCAACGAAGATCTTCAGATGATGGAAGCTGTTAATATTCTTAAAGATATGATCTATCTTGAGCCTAAAAGTTTAACTGCACACTAGGAATTTTGCACAAAATTATTGCAATAAATCTATATTTTCAGTATCGTACTGTCTTTACTAACTTTAAGCTGGCCAGATAGCTCAGTCGGTAGAGCAGAGGACTGAAAATCCTTGTGTCGCTGGTTCGATTCCAGTTCTGGCCACTTTTGCCGAGGAGATGTTTATCATCTACTCGGTTTTTTTTTATTAGGTGAGTTTTTAATTGATTTGAAAAAGAATTTTCCGATATACTCGGCTTTTCAAGTTAAAGATTTTAGGAAGTTAACAATGAATAAGAAAGATAACACAAATATGTATGCCATTATCAAAAGCGGTGGAAAGCAATATCGTGTTTCAAAAGATGATGTGATTGAAGTGGAGCTACTGAACGATGTAGAACTTGGATCAAAACTGAATTTTGAGACATTATTTGTTCATGACGGCGAAAAAGCTAACGTTGGACTACCCAATGTTTCAGGTTTTATTGTAGAGGGAGAACTTTTAGGGTTTGCAACAGGACCGAAAATTACAAGTATGAAATACAAAGCAAGCCACCATCAGTATAGAAAATTTGGACATAGACAACATTATTCTCAAGTAAGAATTCTTGGGATTGGTAAAGCTAACGGGGGACAGCATGGCTCATAAGAAAGGACAAGGTTCTACTCGTAATGGACGCGATTCGCATTCAAAACGTCTAGGATTAAAAGTTGGATCGGGTGAACTTGTTAAAGCAGGAAGCATCTTGGTCAGACAGCGTGGAACAAAATGGAAACAGGGTAAAAACGTTGGACGTGGCGTAGACGATACACTATTTGCTCTTGCAAATGGAATCATTTCATTCCGCAAAACGGATCGTACCTACGTTTCTGTTGAAACTGGTGTTTAGTAAAGCTCTTCTTCTTTCTCGTTCTTTTTTTTCGAAATAAAAATTATTAAAAGAACGAGAAATGAAAGAGTTAGTTTGAATTATTCTGACTTTTTCTTTATTTCAATTCCATTTAGAATATTTTTTTTATCATTTATTTAAGTTATTATTATGTTTGTTGATCGTGTTATTTTAGATTTTGCAGCCGGAAAAGGTGGCAATGGCGTTGTAGCTTGGCGTCGGGAAAAATTTATTCCCAAAGGCGGACCATGCGGAGGCAACGGCGGAAGAGGTGGCTCGATAATCATTCAGGCAGATACCCAAGTTTTTTCTTTAGAATGGTTCCGTAACCGAAGAATTTTAAAGGCTGAAAATGGAATGCCGGGTGCATCAAACAGCAGGCAAGGACGTGCCGGTAAAGATTTAATTTTAAAAGTTCCATGCGGTACAATCGTAAAAGATTCCGTCACAGGAGAAGTCCTTCACGATTTCACAAAAGATAAAGAAGAATGGATCATTTGCTCAGGTGGTAAAGGTGGTCGTGGTAACGAAACATTTAAAACACCGACGAACCAAGCACCAAATTTTTGTACTGAAGGTACAGAAGGCACGGCAGCTAGTGTTGAGTTAGAGCTTAAATTAATTGCCGATGTTGGTCTCGTTGGCTTTCCAAATGCCGGAAAATCAACTTTAATCAATGCTTTGGCACATGTCAGAGTTAAAATTGCTCCGTATCCATTTACGACTTTGAAGCCAAATATCGGCTTTATTGAAACCGAAGATTTTTCTCGTATTTTTATTGCTGACATCCCGGGAATTATTGAAGGTGCACATAAAAATAAAGGCCTTGGTTTTGAATTTTTACGTCACATTGAACGTACGAAGCTTCTTATTTTTGTACTTGACGCTTCGGGTATTGATGGAAGAAATCCAACGGATGATTACAAAATCCTCCTCAATGAAATCAAACAATATAATCCTGAAATGCTTGAAAGACCTTACTTGGTACTTCTAAACAAGATTGATACTGAAGAAGCTAAGGAAAATATTGAAATATTTCTTGATGAAATTAAATTACCTGAAAAATCCCTATTCCAGATTTCAGCAAAAGATGGAATCGGCCTAAAAGATTTACAAAAAGCCATCGTTAAGCTTTGTTCGGCAAAATGAATGTCGAGTTAATTCCCTTTTTTCAAGATTGGTCTATTACAGAACGTGATGACCAATCTATATTTCCCAATGAAATTTTAAGTTTAATATTTGACTTGATTCCGGTTGCTGATGCCATTTCAAAAGGCCTTGTCTCTTATCAATTTTATTGCATCACCAAGCAAAAGCAGCAAGACGTTAACATCCGTCTCAATAAAATCTGCAATGAAATTATTGCATACCTTCAAAATTCCACTTATAGGTTAACTAAACCGCATTTTTCAGATTATGATGAAAAATCTATGGAACGATTTTTTAAATTTGACTTTACTGAAGTTTATCAAGCAACAGTTCAGGATATATCATTTAAAAAAATCTTTAACCGCAGAGATATGTATCTAAATTCCAATACAATTTTTTTTACCGAAAGCGTAAATATAATTGTTACTGAACATAACATCATCTATTACTCCGGTAAATTGGCTATTTCTGTTCAATCCAATTGTAAAAAAGAGCTTCGCATACTTGGTACCCACATTCTTTCCATTATCAATCAAGACCGGTAATTATTAGCCAGTTTCCAGTTTTATAAACAAGAGAGATAACAGAGTTTTAATGTGAGGGGACAAGAGAGGAGGGGAGAAAATAATCATTTCAATCAGCACTTTATAAAAAATTAGATTTAGTTTTTTACCGCGGGAGCGGTAGTAGGTATTAGCCCCACGTAGAATGGAAGGCCTTTAGGCCTGAAATGGTGCGTGGGGTTTTGGCATCAGAGAATATTAGCCGCGGCAGCGGTGAAAGGAATTGATGCGATTAACATTCCTTACACCGCTACTGCGGCTATTTTTTTCTGTATTATTTACCCCACGCTCAATTTCAGGCCTAAAGGCCTTTTATTTTCACATGGGGCTAATACCTATTGACCGCTACCGCGGTAAATAACTAGAAGTTGCTGGTAGAGGTCCTTTTTAAAGGACCTCTACTTTGTTTGCTCTCTTGCGTTTCTTTCTTGGACTAGTAGGCGGCGCTGATGCGTTTACCGTTGAGGGCATTCCAGAAGCTTCCCATGATGGAACCATCAGGATTTTGTACTTCCAGTTGATAAACAGGTAAGTAAATTTCCTTCATGTTACGAATCGTAAAATCTGCACCGAAAGCTGATTTTGCAATTTTTTCAATTTGAGAATTGGAATATTTTTTTGAAACTCGCTGATCATAAGAATAGGTTTTTGAAACAATATTCTGTTTGAAGAGTGTCTGAGGGGAGACTAAAATTTTTGGATCTTCAAAATGAAGTTGCAACTGATTACCCTTTAGAACAACTAGATATTTTTTGCGCACGCTTTCAATCCAAGGATCAATAATGTCACTATCAAGCTTTAATTCTCTTTGAAGTTCATCATAAGTTAATGAACCTCTATTTTTAGCTAAAACATTAATGATTTTAAAGTCTGTCGAGGTGGCATTTGCATTAATGGCATCTTCAAAACCGTGGGTTTTTTCAAAAGAATCGGTATTTAAAACCATCTCTCCATCAATTAATCCCCAAAGAACAACCCCTTCTTTTGATTTCTTATCAGATTGAATGTATTTAACATCCATTAAAAGATAGGGGTAATACTTAAGATTAGATTCCTTATAGGAGCGCGACGAATCTGCCAGCAAATCGGAACGGTTGATTTCCATAAGTTGTTCAGGGGTAAATTTGGCTTCCAGCGTTAATATTTCTCCGTTTTCAACATAAGATGAGATCATCTCTTTAAGTTGATTGTTAGGATTTAAAAACCACCAAGCGCCGGCAGTTAATAAACCTAGTAACATAAATGATTTGATTAAACGCATGGAACCCCCTTAAACTATTCTTTCATGGAAAGTAAAAATTCTGCATTGCTACCGGTCTTCTTAAGACGACCTAAAAGAAGGTTCATTGCATCAATAGAAGCTAAATCCGCAATTGCTTGACGTAATAGATAAAGTTTTTGCAGCTCATCTTCATGGACAAGAAGCTCTTCTTTTCTAGTTCCGCTCTTCACAATATCAATTGCAGGGAATATGCGACGCTCAGCAAGTCTTCTCTCCAAGACAAGTTCCATATTGCCGGTACCTTTGAATTCTTCAAAGATAACCTCGTCCATACGAGAGCCTGTATCGATCAGTGCTGTTGCAATGATGGTTAAGGATCCACCTTGTTCGATATTTCTTGCGGCACCAAAAAAGCGTTTTGGTTTGTGCAGGGCATTAGCATCAATACCACCTGTCAGGATTTTGCCGGAATGTGGCTGGATCGTGTTATAAGCACGTGCCAATCTTGTAATTGAATCGAGCAGGATAATAACATCATGGCCATATTCAACTAATCTTCGCGCTTTTTCAATAGCCATTTCAGCAACTTGTACGTGACGTTCAGGTGGCTCATCAAATGTTGAAGAGATAACTTCGCCTTTAACAAATTTTTGCATGTCTGTTACTTCTTCAGGACGCTCGTCAATAAGAAGTACTATAAGAGTGCAATCCGGATTGTTGATCGCAATTGAATTTGCAATACTTTGAAGAAGAATTGTTTTTCCGGTTCTTGGAGGTGCAACAATCAGTCCGCGTTGTCCTTTTCCAATAGGTGCAGCCAAGTCTAAAACGCGCATGGAAATATTTTCTTTTGTTGTCTCCATGACAAGGCGCTCATTTGGATAATGAGGAGTTAAGTTTTCAAATAAAATACGCTCTTTTGCTTTTTCAGGACCTTTTCCATTGATGGCATCGACTTTCAATAAAGCAAAATATTTTTCTTTTTCTTTTGGAGGTCTGATTGTTCCGCAAACTGTATCGCCTTTTTTTAAGTCAAATCGGCGGATTTGGGCAGGCGAGACATAAATATCTTCTGCAGATGGCAAATAGTTATAATTAGGTGAACGAAGAAAACCAAAACCATCGGGAAGAGTTTCTAAAACGCCTTCGCCATAAAGTGTTTGATTTGGATTTTCTGAAATAGCGCGTACGATTTCAAAAACCATTTGTGATTTTGTCAAAGAACCCAAATGTTTTAGACCGTTTTGTCTTGCATAAAGATTCAGTTGATCGATATTCATCCGTTGAATACCGGCAATTTGAATAATTTCACCATTAGGATTTTGAGGAGCTTCAGATCTTTCGTTTTGACGATTTTCTTGGTCGGCCGAGAGAGTTTTTTGGCCTTCACTGGGGTGCGATTTGCTTTCTTTGTAGTTTTCTGGATCCATTTAAAAAATAGACTCCTTTTTAAGTGTTTAAATTTTATTTTGCTGAAGTTATTGTGTTATATAGCTTGTTCACTGTTTCTTTTAACTCTGTTAAAGAACCGTTATTGGTGATGACATAGGTTGCTTTTTTGGCTTTTTCTCTGTTCTTAAGTTGCCTTTCGGATCGTTTATCAAATTCATCCATCGATTGATGAAAACGCTCTTTACAGATTTCTTCATCTGCAATTACAGCAATTGTAAAATCGAATTCCACATTATTGTTTGTTTCAAATAGCAACGGAATTTCTGCAATGAACAAGGGTATCGTCCCTTCTTGTCTTTTCAGCTCATATTGGTTTTTGATTTCCAGTAAAACTTCCCAGTGCAGAATATCTTCTAAAGATTTTAAATATAAGGGTTGATGAAATACCTTTTTTGCAACTTTTGCTCGGTCTATATGATTATCGGTGAATATGTCGGTCCCAAGAAGTGCAGTAACTTTTTGAATGATTTCTTGGTTTTCGAACAAAAGCTCGTGTACGATCTCATCAGCACTAACCACATAGGCGCCCTGTTCTCGAAAAAATCGACAAACTGTAGATTTGCCGCAGGATAAACCGCCGGTGACAGCACCTTTTTTCAAGGTTTTATTGAAGTTTAACATTCTTTCCAATTTTTGCCAATAGCGATATCAACAATTAAGGGTACTTTTAATTTTACAACGTTTTCCATTGCTTCTTTTACAAGGGGCTCAACCGACATGATCTCAAAATCGGGAACTTCAAAAATCAATTCATCATGAATTTGCAAGATCATAAATCCAAGAAGTCCTTGTTTCTTAAAGAGTTGCTCAATTTTTAACATAGCCATCTTAATTAAATCGGCAGCAGTTCCTTGTAGTGGAGTATTTATAGCAAGTCGCTCCGCTGCATTTTTAAGCATAAAATTTGAACTATTGATTTCAGGGATCATTCGCTCACGCCCTGTAATAGTCACTGTTTTACCTGTTTTTCTGGCTTTTTCCTTTGAAGATTCCATGAAATCTTTGATGCGAGGATATTTTTGAAAATACATTTCAATAAAATTGGCAGCTTCCTTTACAGGAATTTGTAATTCTTGCGATAGACCATAGGCCTGTTGTCCATAAACAATTCCAAAATTCACAGCTTTTGCCTGATAACGCTGCTCTTTTGTAACTTCATTTAATGGAATGTTAAAAATTGTGGATGCAGTGCGCGCATGAATGTCTTCATTGTTTTTAAAAGCTGCAATCATAGTTTCATCTTCACTTAAATGGGCAAGTAGACGAAGCTCAATTTGAGAATAATCGGCAGCAATGTAGCTCCATCCTTGTTTTTGAGGGCAAAACGCCTCGCGTATTTGACGACCGATCTCAACTCGAACAGGAATGTTTTGCAAGTTAGGATCTTGACAAGAAAGCCTTCCTGTTGCAGCACCTAGCTGATTAAAGGAGCAATGAATGCGGTTTGTTTTTGGATTGATTGAAGATGGTAGCGATTCGATATAAGTGGAGCGTAATTTTTCGAGTGTGCGATATTCCAAAATTTTTCCGGCAATCGGATAATCTTTTTTTAAAGACTCTAAGACATCTACATTTGTGGATAATCCGGTCAACGTTTTTTTGGGAGGTTTAATTTGTAGTTTGGTAAAAAGAATTTCACTTAATTGTTTTGGTGAATTTAAATTAAATGTCTCTCCAGCCATCTCAAAAATGGATGCGTTAAGTAAGGCAATGGCCTCATTAACTTTAATTCCCTGTTTGTTTAAAACTTCAACATCAAGATAAATTCCTTTACGTTCCATATGGACAAGAGGTTGAATGAGCGGCAATTCCAATGTTTTAAAAAGGGTGGTTAATTTTCGTTCCTCAAGTTTTGATTCGAGCAACAGCTTTAAACGACATGTATAATCGGCATCTTCACAGCAATAAGTAGATACTTTTTCAATCTCCACTTCTTTCATACTGATCTCATTTTTTCCTTTGCCGATGAGATCTTGAATGGGAATTTTAATTTTTCGAAAGTACTCTAAGGAAAGATGGTCAAGAGAATGGTTTCGACTGTGTGAGTTAAGGATATATGAAGCAAGGAGCGTATCAAAGGCAATATTTGCAACTTTAATTCCGGAATTTAATAAAATATGAAGATCATATTTAACATTATGACCATAAAAAGAAAGGTTTGGGTTTTCAAATAAAATTTTAAGTTTATCAATAACTACTTGCATGCCAAGCTTGCCATTTGTCGGCACATACCAGGCCTCATAAGGAGACACTGAAAAACCAACGCCAACAAGTTCAGCATTCATGACCTTTAAGGATGTGGTCTCTGTATCAAAGCAGATTTCTTTTTGTGTTTCCAAATGTTTGCAGAGTTCATTTAACGAAGCTTCATCATCAACCAAATGATAATGATTAATTTCAACAACTTCTAATTCAGGAGACTCTTTACTTGTTTGCTGATCAAGATCCTTAATTAAAGTGGTAAAATTCATTTGGGAATAAAATGCTCTTAAAACTTCGTTATCGGCAGCTTTTCTTAATTGAAAAAAATCAAGCTCTTTTGGAAATGGAACATCGCAATTTAAAAGAACAAGCTTTTTGCACATTCTTGCTTCTTCAGCTTTTTCTATGAGTACTTCTCTTTTTTTTCCGGTAACGACGTCAGGATGTTCTAAAAGATATTCCAAAGACCCATATTGCTGTAACAAGGTGGAAGCTGTTTTTTTTCCAAAACCTGCCAAGCCGGGGATATTATCGGAAGAATCACCCGTTATACTTAACCAGTCGGCAATCTGGTTAGGGCTTACACCATAATTTTCAACTATTTTAGAAGCATCTAAAATAAGATTTTCCTTGTGCGTATTCAAAATGAAGATTTTATCATCAACAAGCTGGCACATATCTTTATCGCTTGTGCAAAGATAGGCTATCATGCCTTCTTTTTTTGCCCACAGGGCTATGCTTGCCATGGTATCATCAGCTTCAACTTCAGGAATCTTCAAGGTAGGAATTCCAATCAGTTCACAAAATTTTTCAGCCCATGCGATTTGATATAAAAGGTCGGCTGGCATGGCCGATCGATGAGCTTTGTATTTATCGTAAATTTCTTTCCTTGCTTTTCCATTATTGGGACCGTCAAAAACAGAGATAAAATATTTTGGTTCAAAATCTTTAAAAAGTTTTAAAACCGAGCGGATGTATCCAAAGAGAGCATTCGTGGACTCTCCTTTGGAATTGGTCATGTTTTGAATGGCAAAATAGGCCCGATAAATGTAGCCTGAGGCGTCAAGGATAAAGATTTTTTCCATAACTTCTTATAACCCCGGACGATATAAATATAAAAATTGATTCATAATTTCAGGACTTAAATCAGGACTAAAATCAAGACGATGTTTTACCTGTCCTTTAAGAATGGAAAAATCAGTTCCAAAAAGATCCGAAAGTAAAGTTTTTTTCTCAAGTTGAACGACTTGGTATTGATCATCTTTGACATGAATTTCTTTGGCAAGAAGGTTTAGAGTTTCATTTAAACTGATTCCCGACCCATCAATAAAGCCAAATTCCTCAGCTTCTTTGGCTGAAAAAATTTGCGCGCCGTAATCTTTGACTAATTTTGTTTTATCAATTGCTTTACGGTTTGAAGACATGACGTTAACAAAGTGATCATAATAGCTGTTAATGATGCTCTGATAAGATTTACCTTCATTCGGGCCCCAGTTTCTAAATGAGTTTAGCTCATCTTTTCCAATACCTGCCGATAAAGTCAAAGCTTCAACGCCTATTTTGTCCATTGTCTTAGTGAAATTGAAAATGGGCGGGGAAATGACACCGATACTACCTATAAGGCTGACATCGCTCGCATAAACTTTGTCTGCTGCTGCAGAAATGTACATCCCGCCTGAAGCGCATAGACCATCAACATATGCATATACAGGGATTTTATACTGTTCTTTGTAGCTTTTGATGGCACGATAAATGCCATCAGCATCAATGACTGTACCACCTGGCGATTGAATATTTAAAAGAAGAGCAGAAGGTGGGTTGCTTTCAAAATGACCTTCTCTTGATTCTGTAAGCTGTGTTCTGAATGTATTCATATTCAGCTTGTCAGTTCCGATAACACCTGAAATATTGAGTTTTAAAATGATTGGGGCTTCACTTCCAATTTTAAAACGTCGACCCATGGCATTTGCAACAATTTCGGGTGTGTAAACACTGTCCGGTTCTTTAAGTAGAGAAGTTTTATCGGGCAGAGCGCCTGCCAGCAGAATCATTAAAATCAATCCTCCGCCAAGACCAATAATGGCACAAAAAGCTTTGAAAAAAGAGCGCATTGCTGAAGTGAAAATGGATTCTTGCATATTTTAAATTCCTTTAAGGGCCGATTTGCTGATTTTCTTAAGAAAAAAAGCAGAGGCAATTTTAATAGATGATGAGACATTCATCATAGAGCAATCCCAGTTTTTTTAGCAAGCCCTCATAACTTGGCCTGGTAGTACTAAATAAAATTTCGAAGTAAAGGTTTTTTTTAACCCGAAGGAAGCGAAGGTCCGCAAAAGTTTAGCTACAACTTCTGAACATGTCAGTTTTAGTAGCTTTAGAGTAAATTGAAGTTTAAGCTAATACTAACCAAAACCTCTCAATATCGCAGCTAAACTTCGCGGACCTTCGCTTCCTTCGCTTTAAAAAAATGCTCTTCTTGTTTTTGTTTTCAACAAGAAAAGGGTCGAAAAAGATTCGGAGCTTAATGTAGAATGGCAAAAACAAAAGAGGTGATGATGGGCAATATAGAAATGATTTTAATAATGTTTGTAGCCTTGATTCTGATGATGACTTGTGGAATCGGATTTCTTATTTTTAAATTAAAAACTGAAAAGGAATCGGAGTTTTTAAGAATCAAGCAAATAGTTGAAAAAATTTCAAAAGAAAAAGAAATGCTTTTGGCTGAATTGAAGTTTGTAGCAGAAAGGCGCACGATCGCAGAGGAAAAGAATACTAGAATACCGATTCTTGAAGGCATTAATTTTGAAAAAAACAGACAAAATCTTGAGATGCAAGAATTCAATGCTGATCTTAAAAGTACAATTAATGGCCTTGAAATTACTTTAAGTCAGGAAAGAAAAGTATTCCAAGAGAAAGTAGATATTTTAAACCATGCACAAATAAAACTTACCGATACTTTTAAGGCCTTGTCGGCCGATGCCCTTAAAAATAACACGCAATCTTTTCTTGATCTTGCAACGGCCAAGCTTGAAAAATTTCAAGAGGGGGCAAAACATGATTTAAATGTTCGCCAAAAGGCAATCGATGAGCTTGTTAAACCTATTAAGGAGACGCTGGACAAATTTGGAAATAAAAATGTGGAAATGGAAAAAGATATGGCAAAAATGTACACCACATTGTGTGAACAGGTCAGATCCCTTGCCACTTCCCAAGTTCAGCTTCAAGGTGAAACTGCGAATCTTGTTAAGGCCCTTAGAATGCCGAATGTGCGCGGTAGGTGGGGTGAAATTCAACTTAAACGCGTTGTTGAAATGGCCGGCATGCTTGAACATTGCGATTTTGTTCAGCAAGAATCTGTAACGGTTGATGATCGACGCTTAAGACCTGATCTTATTGTTAAACTTCCGAATAATAAACAAATTGTAGTCGATTCAAAGGCACCGCTTCTTGCTTACTTAGAGTCCTTAGAGCAACCCGATGAAATTTTTAGAGTGATCAAGCTAAAAGAGCATGCCAAACATGTAAGAACACACATTAATCAGCTTTCTGCCAAATCTTATTGGGATCAATTTGAAGAAATGCCTGAATTTGTGGTTCTCTTTTTACCGGGTGAAACTTTTTTTAGTGCAGCGCTTGAGCAAGATCCTGAACTTATAGAATATGGAGTTGCACAAAAAGTGATTCTTGCAACCCCTACAACTTTGATCGCTTTATTGCGTTCGGTAGCTTACGGATGGAGACAAGAACTCATAGCCGCAAATGCCAAGGAAATTAGCAATCTTGGAAAAGATCTTTATGATCGCTTAAAAATTATGGCCGAGCATTTTGATGACATTAGAAATCATCTTGATAAAACTGTACATGCTTACAATAGGTCTGTTGGCTCATTTGAAGGAAGAGTTCTTGTAACTGCACGAAAATTTAAAGAGCTTGGTGCTGCAACTGATAGCGATATTACAGCCCTTAACGTGATTGACCGCACGACAAGAAAGATTGAAGTTTAAGGGACAGCAGGGACAGCAGGGACAGCAGGGACAGCAGGGACAGCAGGGACAGCAGGGACAGCAGGGACAGCAGGGACAGCAGGGACAGCAGGGACAATTTAATATTGCTTTATGATTTTATCACCTAATTATTTTATCACAAAGTTTATTTTTCCTTGACAATAGTTTGAGAAGAAAAAAAAATGTCCCTGTTGTCCCTGTTGTCCCTGTTGTCCCTGTTGTCCCTGTTGTCCCTGTTGTCCCTTATCTTGCGCTATTGACTCGAAAGTTGATGGCTTCCATTAAGTGCTCTTGCTTGACGTGCTCCGCACTGTCAAGATCGGCAATGGTCCTTGCCACACGAAGAAGGCGCGAGCAGCCCCTTGCAGACATACCCATCACATCGACCGCTTGTCTTAAAACATCTTGTGAAGCTGAATCCAAAGTAACATACTCCTTAATATCCGATGAGGACATCTGTGCATTGGTCATCACTTTATTGAAGCGTTTATGTTGCTTTGCACGTGCATTTTTAACACGATTTCTAACAGTGATGGAGCTTTCTGTAGTTTCGGTTTGAATCATATCGGCATAGCGTAAGGCAGGAACTTCTATATGCATATCCATTCTGTCTCTTAAGGGCCCTGATATTTTTCCTTGGTAGCGATCTATCTGGGTGGGGGTATCAATGCAGCGTTTATCGGGGTGGCCAAGATAGCCACAAGGGCAAGGATTCATAGCCGCGATGCACATAAAACTTGTTGGAAAAGTAAAAGTGCCTTTTGCGCGACTAATGGTCACTTTTCTATCTTCCAAGGGCTGTCTTAAAACTTCAAGAACTGTTTTTGAAAATTCCGGCAGTTCGTCCAGAAATAAAATTCCATGATGGGCAAGAGAAACTTCGCCGGGCTTTGGAAAGGAGCCTCCGCCAATTAAGCCTGCATAACTAATAGTGTGATGTGGGGATCTAAATGGTCTTTCGGTAACAAGGCTTTTTCCAAGGGGCAAAATGCCTGCAATGGAATGAATTTTTGTGGTTTCCAATGCTTCTTCGACTGTAAGTTCAGGAACGATACCAATGAGTGCTTTTGCAAGCATCGTTTTACCTGATCCCGGAGGGCCTGACAAAATGACATTGTGGCCACCAGCAGCCGCAATTTCCAAAGCCCTCTTTACATGCATCTGTCCTTTTACATCAGAAAAATCAACGGATGGAGTTGCATTTTTAAAAAGATCGGATGAAAGTTGCTGAGCTATTGGTTTTATGGATTGAGGGTCTTTAAAAAATTGAATCGCTTCATTTAAGGTGTGAATGGGAATCACATCAATACCGGGTACGGCTGCTGCTTCTTTGGCATTAGCTGCAGGAAGCAAAATACCTTTTTTCCCAAGAGAGCGACTTAGCATGGCAATTGCAAGGGCTCCTGGAATCGGGCGTGTTTCACCACTTAAAGAAAGTTCGCCGACGATTAAGTAATCCCGAGAAATTTTATTGTCAGCAATGTTACCAAGGGACTGCAAAAGACCAACAGCAATAGGTAAATCGTAAAGAGCTCCTTCTTTTTTTAAGTCTCCAGGAGCTAGATTTACAATACAAGCAATACAACCAGTTAAATAACCTGAATTTCTAATGGCTGTTAAGACGCGATCCTTGGATTCTTTCACAACTGCATCTGGTAGCCCGACAATCATAAGTGATGGTTTATCGGATTTTAAAATATCAACTTCCACCTCGACAAGTGTTGCGTCAAGTCCAAGAAAAGCAATCGATGAAATGTGTGATAGTGGCATTAAATCTACTTATCTATCCCAATAACAAAATAGGCAGGAAAAGCAAAGCTATTGTTTGGTCTTTGGATTGCATCTAAAGCAATTTCTTGTCCTAGGAAATCTTGAAGGTTAACAACAGTGCTATATAGATAAGCAATAGGCAATTGATTTTTTTCATTGATCAATACGTAATCGCCCGGCTTATTTTTGACTGTGCGATCGTAAGCTTCAACAAGGCCACGAATAGTGACAGCTTCTTTTTTTTGCGATGAATAAAATTCTTCTTTTGACTGGTTGTTGTTTTCAATGCTCCAGTTTTGGAAGATGCTATCTTCATTTAGAAGCCAGCAATTCATTTTGTCTGTGATTGGATTTCTTAATGGCGTAACAGGTGTTTCAAAAGTTTGCGTTGATTGAGTTTCAAATTTGGCAATTACAGCAGGTTTTTCTTCTAGGAAAGCGATTTTTTTGTGAAGATATTTGTCTTGAATTGTTGTGAGCATTGCTTTTGCACGCTCAATTTGTTCAGGCAAGTTATTTTTATCGGCGATGATTTTGTTTAGATTTTGAAAAATACCATCCATTTTAATCTGTTGGTAAGGTTTTTGTAATTCTACTTGGGCCACCTGATAAGTCGATTCTAGTAGAAGGTTAGCGTTCTCTCTGCGCTTTGTTATTGTCTCAACTAAAGAAGGCTCTCCGATTTTTTCAACAAAATCCTTGGCTACAAAAAATGGTGTTGATTTTGGAATGCTGATTTCTAGCCATTTACTATGTAATGGGCTTATGTTACCGGTGATTGTTTCCCCGGCATTAAGCTGCATAATAACAGGAGCATCAACATTTGGCTCTAAACGCACATTCACATGGTTCCCTTCAACAACATTGTCAAGGATAAATGTGCGATAAACGTAAGCTTTGATGTCTGTCGGAGCTTGAATGCCATAAAAATCTTCATCCTCAGACACAATAACAAGAAGATTGTCTTTTTCAAGTTCGCGAAGAACAACACTGTCCAAGCTTGGTTTAAGGCGCATGCGTACTTTATTGCGTGTGATTTTTCCTGCAAAAGGGGAGAAGGGGGCTACATATTCATTTTTTGTTGTCTCATGGTTTTCCGACCCGTTTAGAGCAACTGTTGTCATTTGGATTGTAGCAATACAGCTTAAAATGATGGAAGTTTGTCTTTTCAGCATAGTAAAACTCCTGATTAACAGAATTAGTGGATAGTCTTAATTTTTCCCGAATTCTATGATTTCCCGAAATTTTACACAAGAGGAATTCTTAAGCCCGCACGTTTTTTTAAACACCGAGGTCAAGAGAGTAGCAACAGAGCAAGGCGCAATATAAAAAAGAACTAATGTAAAGGTCATTGAAGGGGCATAGAGTTATATACTGGTGCTACTTCAAAATGAAAAGATGAACCGTTTTTTTTTCTTTTTTTAACGCAAAGGCGCAAAGAGTAAAAAAAATTCTTTGAAATCCGAAAGGTTATTTTTATCTTTGCGACTTTGCGCCTTTCTAGTTTAAAAAGGTCATCCTTAACGGTTGATATTATCTTGTACCCATAAACATTCTTAAAAAAAACCTCATCTTTTTCTAGGGTGTTCTCTCTTGTTAAAAAAATGCAAGGATTCAAAGAAGCTTCTAAGTTTTAAGAACAGCGATGATGTGTTCACAATTTTGATGCCCGCAATTGCATCCCACAGGTGTTCCTAGAAATACAGTATATTGCTCCAAAGCATCTAACTTATTAGTTACATTGAAAAGATTGTCACCTGTATTTGAAACGTCCCATTGATTAAATTGCAAATCAAGGTCTGTGACTTCTTCATCAATGGGCACAAGAATGAGTTCATTAAAATCACTCTTTTTTTCTGCAAAATGATTGATTGTTTTAGTGATTTGACAGTGAAAGCAATTGCAATTGGGTATTTCTTTTGGAAGCAGAACAGACTCCTCAGGTGTCATCATTTTTGCAATCGATTCGATTTTATCAAGAAGGACATTAGGTAAATCCGGGGCATTCATCTCTTGCGGGTTGTGCTGCATGATGGTGTTGAATCCATCGAGAGTGGCAAATCCAAATCCGATAGGTAATTCTCTTGCTTCATTTTCACCAAAAAGGGAAGAAAGGTGTTTGGTTTCCATTTCAAGACGGTTTTTTTTTATATTTAATTCTTGAAAGTTGTTTTTCTCAATTTGTTCGACATGAGTTTTAAAAATTAGATCAATGATCTCTTTTTCAAGACAGGGAATATTGATGCTATCGCCATCGGTTAAAGTAATAGAGAGTTGTGAAGCTTTCATCCTGATGGAAGCTATATTGGCCCAAGTTGTTGATATATATGGTGGTATGCTTAAGACTTTTTCATTGATCTTCATAATATCTCCTCTTCATCAAATAAGTTATTTAAAATAAATCTTCCGTATTATACTTTCCAGTTTAACAAGGATTTTTTTTTAAATCAACTTTTTTAGCACTCAAATGTTGAGAGTGCTGAAATTAAATCAATTTAGATGACATATTGTACTAGGTTCAAAACTGAAAATAAAAGAGGGTGCTAATGACTAAAAAATCATTTGTAATAGATACAAACGTTTTATTGCATGATCCAGAAGCGTTACTAAGATTTCCAAAAAGTCATATTGTTATTCCGGTTATTGTTCTTGAAGAATTGGACAAAATGAAAAGACTTCCCGGTGAACTTGGTAAAAATTCAAGGGCTGTTTTCCGTTTCTTGGATTCCTTAAATTGCATTGGCAAAGGGGATTTGCATCATGGAGTTAAACTTGAAAATGAATCTACAATAAGAATTCTACTAGAATACAAAAATGATCTTCAGATTAATATGGGAATGTTAATTAACGATAATCGGATTATTATGTCTGCTCTTTTATTAAAAGATAAAGGTGAAAAAGTTGTTTTTGTTTCAAAAGATTTAGCGGCAAGAATTAAGGCCGAAGCCATTGGTTTGGAAGTTGAAGACTATGAAAATCTTAAATTTTCATATGATGCCATTTATAAAGGAATTCGAAAAGTTGAAGCTGAAAAAAAAGATATCGATCTTTTTTATAAAGATGGGGCAATTGCATTGCCAATTTTCAAAGATGCCAGACCAAACGAATATTTTATTATGACATCTGCCGAACATTCTTCTGCCGTTGGAAAGTATGATGCTGTAAAGCAAGAGCTGGTCCCTCTTTTAAAAACGACGGGCACTTGGGGAATAAAGCCAAAAAATGTGGAACAACGCTGTGCAATGGATCTTTTACTAAGAGATGACATCAAACTTGTAACCCTCGTGGGAAAAGCTGGAACCGGAAAAACACTTTTAGCTTTAGCCTGCGGTCTAAGAAAAGTGTTTGATGAAGGTGTCTATTCACGCATTTTGATCAGCCGTCCGATTGTTCCTCTTGGTAGAGATATCGGTTATTTACCAGGAACTAAGGAAGAAAAGTTGCTTAGTTGGATGCAACCTATTTATGACAATTTGGAATATCTTTGCGATTCAAACGGATCTGAATCAAATGAGACTTTAAAATGGGTGATGGAAAGTAAAAAAATCGAAATGGAAGCCGTAACTTACATTAGGGGTCGATCGCTTCCAAGAATGTATATGATTATTGATGAGGCGCAAAATCTGACACCCCATGAAGTTAAAACAATAATTTCAAGGGCTGGAGAAGGAACAAAAGTTGTGTTAACAGGAGATCCGACACAAATTGATAATCCTTATTTAAATGAAGATTCGAACGGTCTGACTTATACGATCGGGAAATTTACCGATAGAAAAATTTATGGGCAGATGTTCATGGAAAAAACCGAAAGATCGGAACTTGCCGCCATCGCCGCAGAGATCATGTAAAAGGACAAAAAGGATTAGAAAAAGGGACTTTTTGTCCTTTTAGTCTCCAATTTTAAGTCTTAAAGTGCATTATTGTCGTGGATCCGCTCATGCAAGTTTTTCAAGAGAGGCTTTAGTTTTTCCTTTTCATCACTGTCTAAACGATCAATAAAAAGCACACCATTGAGGTGATCATTTTCATGCATGATAACTCTTGCAGCCCAGCCTGAGAATTGATTTTTTACTTTCGCGCCATCAAGGCCCATGTATTCAACAGTGATTTCCTTTGGACGTTCAACATTAGCAGCGATCGTTGGGATAGACAAGCAGCCTTCCTGTGCTTTCCATGTATCCTTACTTGGGGCTGAAAGAGTCGGATTAATAAATACCTGCACATCACCAATGCCTAATCTTTCCAGATTTTCTTCAATAGGTGTACGAATCACAAAAAGTCTTATGGAATGATGTACTTGGACGGCTGCCAAACCTATGCCATTGCAAGCATCCATCGTCTCGATCATCTCCTCGACCAATGTTTTAATATCTTCTGTGATTTCATGGATGGGTGCAGCTTTTTTTCTTAAAATCTGCTCATCATAATAGGCAAGCGGTAAAACTCTTAGCTCACCTGTTGTGATCATATTTGGAGCATAACCGTTTTTAAGTTGACCCCCACGATAAAACCAGCGATCCTTGACTTTTTCAAAATAGCTTTTTTCTGTGAAACTGGCATCTTGGCCGTCTTGTAAAATATGGCATGTAAATACCACAGTTCCCAAAGTGTTTTTTTCTTTAGAATCCAGAATTTCTAGCTTTTGAAAAGTTGAATTTGTAGAAAATTGCGAAATTTTACGCTTCCAAGAAAATTTATTATCCGAATATTGTGGACTTGCCGGGTGTGTCGTTTTTACGATGTATTCGGGAAGGTTTAATGCATAAGCCGTATATCTTGAACGCATTAATTGAACGGCAGTTTTTGGTATTGCACCTTCATGAAAGGGGTGGCAACATTTTTCATATTTCAAAAGGCTTCCACAAAGGCATGAAATTTCAAGATTGTTCATTTTTTTCTCATGTTATTTTTAATTTATATTATAATATATAAAAGTTTGAAATAAATCAAAATAATAGGTAAAATGTATGCGTTTTAATTTTTCAATATTTATATATCAGAATTGATTATCGGTTTTTCTGATATTTAGTTGTTGGACCTTTTCCGTATCTTGTTAATTTCCCACTTTCAATGAGTTTATTTAGTGCTCTACCTGCAGAAGTTCTAGGTATATTCAGCTGATGAATTATGTCCGCCTTCGATATTTCATCAGACATTTTAAATAGATTCAAAATTAATTCCTCCAAACCTTCTTTTTTAGTGTCAGAATGAATTCTTGGTAAAATACATTTCACATAATTAGTTCCTTCTATTACTTCCGGAGGGAGTAATCCTTCTTTTCTAAAACTTTTAAAAAGCGTAATAAAACCGGAACCCATTTTTTCTATGTATTGAGCTTCCCATAAAACTTTTGCAATACTTGTATTACGAACATATGTGATTCCTGATTCTAGTTCCGAACTATCGATTGGCCCCGGAAGTTCTCCCGGACTAAAAAATTCAATACGATCTGCATAAATCGCTATCTTGATAGGTGCATTAATATGATAATTTCGATGTAAAATAGCATTCATCAGTACTTCACGGATGGCAATTGGTGGAATTTCCCAATGCTCTTCCCTCTTATTTTTTTCAATTTTAAAGGATTTGTTTATTCTTTCCATGATAAATTCAAAGGACTCATCAAATTGTTCGAAAAGTGTTCCCTTGCAAGTTCTTGAAGCAATTGCTTCTCGATCTTTAAAGCTTGAAAAATGTGAGCAAAGCACATAGCTTTCAGAAAGAAATTGTTGTGGAGATTTACCGAATAATAGTATTCCTGCAACTGTGGCGTAATCTGTAGCGTGTTCTTTTTTAATGATTTTATAGGATCGTAAAACTGCTTCGGACAATGGGGAAGTAATACCATTACGTCGATGATTTAAAAAATATTGAATTTTTGAGTTATCTAAATCTTCAATTGTAGTGTGATATAATGGAAGTTGATCATAAGAGATGCCTCTTGATTGCCACTTAAGTTCCTCTATAATATCTGCATTAGCTTTTATTGTTGATCTACCAAGCCTTATAAAAGTTCCTTCAGAAAGGTTTAATGATTTTTGATAATATGGTTTATTTGTACCCGATGAAATTTCAATAATTAAAAGAATTTTCCCATCAATTCTTTGCTGATAGATAAGTGGTAGAATAGGAGGCGTGCAGGCTTCATAGATGGCATGATCGAGCCATTCCATCGTTTGATGTGCATCTTCTTCGGAAATTCCTTCAATGGTTCCATCATTTTTGACCCCAATTACAAGCTTTCCTCCTTTTGCATTGCAAAAACCGATGACTGTTTTGATGATCTTTATACTAGCCGGAATGATTGACTTAAATTCCAATCTTGAGGACTCATGACCCGAATATTTCATATAATCTCCTATTGACCCAAGGTTATCATTTTGGTTCAATTGGATCAATATTTATCTGTTTTATCGACCCAATCGATCCAGATTGACAGGTTGGGTCGATTCGATTTACCCTGAGGTAAAAGCCTTTGCTTTAACAAATCCCAAAATTAAAATGAGTTTATTTGTTGCGTTTTAAAATAATTTTTATGTATGTATTGCTACGAACATAAATTATGGAGTGTCTATGAATATAACTATTAATAATGATCATCTACAAAGAATAGGCTTTACAACTGTACCAAGAAGTACAAATATTTTTGGTAAAACCTTAGAATTAGTTGTAGAATGGAACACTCATACAGTTGAAAAAATCGATGCAAAAAACAAATGCCTTTGCCATTTTATTCCTCCTCACATGCAAGATTATATTAAGAATCATGCGCAGGATACTCTTCCGCAGTATTATTCTGCAATTTACAATGCGCAGTATAATAAAGCTAAAGATTTCAGAAATCATAGAAATGAAAAAACCATTCTATTTAAAAAAGAAGCTCAAATTTTTTCTCAAACTAAAAGCAAACCAAACGGCGAAACTCTTCAAAAAATTTATGATGCTAGGAATAGAACCAGCCTTCCCGGAAAAATTGCAAAAGATGTGAATCATACAAAATCAAGTCAATCTTTTGATGTCACAGTCAACCGTGCCTTTGATACAACAAAGAAAACATATGATTTTTATTCGAATGTTTTTAAAAGAAATTCAATCGATGGCAAAGGCATGCAATTGATCTCAACTGTTCACTATGATAGAAACTACTGCAATGCTTTTTGGAATGGCGAACAAATGGTTTATGGAGATGGAGATCAGACGATTTTTGCTGATTTCACTTTAGATATTGACGTTTCTGCACATGAGATGACTCATGGAGTCACAGAGCATACACTTGGTCTTGTGTATGAAAATCAATCGGGTGCCTTAAATGAACATATTTCTGATTCTTTTGGATCCATGGTTGAACAATATTCACAAAATCAATCAAGTAAAGAAGCTGATTGGTTAATAGGTGAGAGGGTACTTATTGGTCCGGGAGCTTTAAGATCCATGATGGCACCAGGGACTGCTTATAATACTCCACAACTTGGAAAAGACCCACAGCCCTCAAGAATGGCAGATTATGCTAAAATGCCAAATGATGATGAGAATGACTATGGCGGGGTGCATATCAATTCCGGAATTCCAAACCATGCCTTTTACCTTGCTTGTATGGAACTTGGAGGCAATTCATGGGACAAAGTAGGTAAAATTTGGTATAAAACATTAAGTGATAAAAAATTAACACCCAATGCAACTTTTGTAGATTTTGCCAATTCAACAATCAGGTCAGCAAAAAAATTGTCAAAGGGAAACAAGGAATGGACAGGTAAGGAAGCGGAAGTTATCAAAAAAGCTTGGGTAACGGTGGAAGTTCTTTAACTTCCTATGCTGAATCACAATTAGTTGCATTAGCATGAAGGATTATATATAATTCATTGTAAGTGATTGCTTTCGTCGCATCCCAAGACTAGCAACAAAGATGTAGAGGGTTATGCCGGAATTGCCTGAAGTTGAAACAATTGTTCGTGAATTAAACGAAGCCAATCTAATTGGGCTAAAAATTGAACGTGCAGTAGTTTTTTGGGATCGAACCATCGCAAAACTTGAGTGTACTTTATTTTCAGAACGCATTATAAACCAAAAAATTCTTGATATTACAAGACGAGGTAAGTTTTTAGTATTTAAATTATCTAAGGATACCCTTCTTGTACATTTGCGCATGACGGGTAAGTTTTTTGTTGAAAACATTTCTGCACCGGTTCATTCTCATGAGCGTGTACGCTTGATTCTAAGTAATAAGAAGATTTTGCGTTTTGAAGATCAACGCAAATTTGGAAAATGGTATCTATTAGACGATCCTGAAGAAATACTCAATAAAATTGGTATCGAGCCTTTATCTAACGAATTTACCTTAGGTGCTTTTAAAAAACTTACTGAAAAAAGCAATCGGCAAATAAAACCTTTTTTATTGGATCAGCACAAAATAGCAGGTCTTGGAAATATTTATGTCGACGAAGCGCTATGGGAGGCTAAAATACATCCTTTGAGCTTAAGCAATACACTCAAGACCCAGGAAATAAAATTATTGCATAAAGCAATCATCATGGTATTGAAAAAAGGCATCGAAAATACGGGTACAACTTTGGGCTCAAATCGTGCCAATTATTATAGTGTTACTGGTCGTCGTGGTAGTAATCAAGACACTTTAAAAGTTTTTAGGCAAGAAGGCACGCCATGTTTTAGATGTAAAACAATAATCAAAAAAATTGTGGTGGCTCAAAGAGGCACTCATTTTTGCCCCCAATGTCAGCAGCAAAAGGCAATTGAGAAAATTTTATGATGATCACACTTGTAAAGGCAACTTCAACTGATGCTACTGCACTTCATGCACTTCAGATTAAATCCTTTTTACCTCTACTTTTAAAATACAACGATGTGGAGACAAATCCTTCCCTTGAACCCTTGGAAAAAACATTAAATCGAATTAATGATTCAAGAAAAGGATTCTATAAAATTTTAAAAGATGGTTTTTTGGTAGGGGGAATCGCTATAAAAAAAACAGCTCCAAATACCTTATTTATTGGTCCCTTTTTTATTGATCCAGATTTTCAAAATCAAAAAATTGCTCAAAAAGCATTAATTTTATTGGAAGAAATCTTTAAAGAATTTGATTTTTTTGAACTTGGGCTTATTAGAGAAGAGAAAAGGAATCTTTATCTTTATCAAAAATTAAACTACGTTCTTACCGGAGAAACTAAAAAAATAAATCACTTAGACATCATTTATTTCAGGAAAAAACTTCATCCTTAATTTTTTCGATCGTCTATCTCGCTTAAAACCTCTAAGTGGCAATTTGATTTTTTTACTACGAATTCACCCAAAGTTATACCAACCTATAACCAGTTATATCAACTTTTCGCTATAACTGGTTATAAGTTCAGTCAGGTTTAGCGTTGTCGTTTTCCTCCCTAAAATTTTTCTTAAAAAATCCGAATTTCTGAAACTTAAACAAAGTTATAGCTAGTTATAGCACTTTTTTGTTATAACTGGTTATAACCCATTATAAGTTGCTATAACTTTCTGCTAGGAAAAGGAAAAAGAGATGAATCCAATTACCAATCCATATTCACCGGGTGCTGGCGCACCTCCTGCAGAACTTGTAGGTCGAGATCCAATTCTTCGACAAGCTGATATTCTGCTTGGAAGAATTCTGGCGCGAAGACCTGAAAAAAGTATACTACTGACCGGACTCCGAGGTGTTGGAAAAACAGTTCTATTGAATGAAATAGAAAGACGGGCTGAGAAATTAGACTATCACACTGTTTCTGTTGAAGCACATAGTGATAAATCACTTGGTGTTCTTCTTGCTCCTTATCTTTGTAAACTTTTATATTCTCTAGATAGGAAAGCTGGTTTTAGTCATAAAGCAAAAAGGGCTTTAGCTGTTCTTCGTAGTTTTGTGGGAGCCTTCAAAATTACATTTAAAGATATTTCCATAGGAATAGATATTGATCCTGAAAAAGGATCTGCCGATAGTGGCGATATTGAAATAGATTTACCCCAATTGTTTGTTGCTATTGGTGAGGCGGCGGAAGATCGACAATCTGCTATTGCTATTTTCATTGATGAAATTCAATATCTTACCAAAAAAGAGTTAGGCGCTCTGATTATGGCAATGCATAAAGTCCAGCAACGACAATTGCCTATGCTTCTTATGGGAGCAGGACTTCCTGTTTTATTAGGATTGGCTGGCGATTCCAAGTCATATGCCGAAAGACTATTTAATTTTCCAAAGGTAGGAGCGTTATCAGATAGAGATGCTATGCGGGCAATTCAAGAACCTGCAAGATCGGGTGGAGTTGAATTTAATCAGAATGCATTAGATGAAATTGTCCGTTTAACTCAAGGCTATCCTTACTTTCTTCAGGAATGGGGCTATATGATATGGAATACAGTTGCATCAACTCCTATTACAATTAACAATGTTAAAGAATGTACTTCTAAAGTGATTGAACGTCTTGATGAAAACTTCTTTAAAGTGCGCTTTGATCGTCTTACACCAAATGAAAAAGTATTTTTGCGCACAATGGCAAAGTTTGGCGACGAACCCTCTAAGTTGAATTTAATTGCTACCGAACTAAATTTTAGCTTATCGAAACTTAGTCCGGTAAGGTCTCTTTTGATTAAAAAAGGAATGATTTATAGCCCAACTTATGGAAATATTGCCTTTACAGTACCTCTATTTAATGAATTTATTATGCGAGTCATGCCTGATTAAATTCTTGTTTTTAAAGAGTTTTTCCTGATAAAATTCATTTTTTAACTATGAAACGGTAATGGATATGAAAGAATCAGAAAAAAATGCTAAATTAGAAATTGCGTTCCCTAAAAGTGATCAGGATCAAAAATTGCGATTAGTTTCAATTAATGGTTCCATATTTGCCATTGTTCATGCTTTGTTAGAATCGCTTGGACCAATTAATCTTAACTGTGAAGATTGGAGCTTAATTCTTTTAGCACCTATAAAATCTAAGACAAACATCACGATTTCAGCAATCAATATCATTTGTCTCAACGAAATTGTTTCAGAAGAAGGTGATGTTAACATTTTAGCTTCAGGCCAATTAGTAAAATTTTCACCAAAACAGTCTGAAAAATCGATAGAGACTGGTGAAAGAGGGGAGTTTTACTTCGAAGATGATGCAGGAGCACTTCTTTATTATTATCGTTTGTATAGTGATATTCTTAATCAGATTCATGAAGGAAATACTGAATCTTTTTACAAAGCTCAACAGCATTTTATATCTTCTCTTTGTACCCTAGTAGATAAAATTGAGGGAAAACCTGAAACTTTAAATCTTCATAAAGTTTTGAGCGTTTGGGGAATTTCCTTTTCGGAAGAGTAAAATTTCTTGTTGCAGAAGTATCGAATTTATAGGCTCTGAAGTTGGTGTAATACACTTATGGTTTTAATTCTTTATAACACTATTATTTTCCACAAATCCTAAGGTCCTAAGGACCTTAGCTAAAACGAACAATAATTTTCGAAATGCACCATGGATGGTGGATTATTTTTCAAAGTCATTTCCTCTTTCGTGGCTTGTCGCTTACCACAAGGTCGTTAAAAATAAGAACTTTTTTAATTCTTTTACAATCTTTCATGAAAAATGATATAACTCTTTAAAAAAAAGGAGATAAGTATGAATGCAATGGAACCTTCCCGAATTCGGGTAAAAAGTGACTTTTTACTGAATATAGAGCGACGAATAGTAGAAGACAAAGTTGATGAAAAAATGAAAGCATGGCAATTAAGCCAACTCATTCTTGATGCTGAAAATGAAAAATTGGAAATGAACAAATCTATGCTATTTTTTCAGGAAAATGCATTTCACAAAATTCTTTTATTAATTTTTTGCCTACTGAAATTATTTTAGAAATATTAAAAATAAAAACAGAACTTTGCCTGAAAGATACATTTTCTAAAAAAAACTTACAAATTGATATTTTTAAAATAGAAAGTGAAAAAGAATTCCATAAGTCTATGAATGCAAAAATAAAAATGATCTAGGATTTTGAAAAAAATTCTAAGATTGTTAGGTAATTTGTCGCAATGACAATTCTTGAGAAAAATACGAGTCTTTTGCGTTTTATAAAACTACATTTTGAGGCCTAAATTAGCAGAATTTGTATGGAAGATTTTTACAGTAAAGTGTTTGGATGGGGGTTCTTTGATAAAAATGTGGACGATATGACGTATACAGCTATAAAAAAAGATGAAAAGAATGCCTGAGCATTTTTAAGTTTTCGGAAGGAGTGACTCCCATAGGTGATTGCAGTAGATTCAAAAAAAAATTTGAATAACTAATCGAAAAGAGTCATAGTTCCAATAGCAATAAGGAGACCAAGCTAAGACCGAGTACACTGTAAGGTAAGTCCGTACCCGTTAAACTTCGGATGAGCTCCCGCGGTTCGACGATCTAAATCGGGTTAATATTCTAATATGGACTAGGATTTAGATCGCTCGAACCTAAGGGGCTTTGGCGATGTTTTTAAGGGCACGGAATTACCTTACAGTTTACTAGTGTTGTCGGTTCGTTTATCTTAATCTTGCGAATTTTGGGAGAAAGTTGATGGCTTTAATTTTTAAAAAACAATATTACTGGGGTTATCTTGTCATTTTCCTTAGCCTGCTTGCAACCATGGCAATTTACTTCGGATCGATGTGGTACTATGATGATTGGTATGATTATAAATTGAAATATTTGGCCAAGATAGGAAGCATGTCTGCAACGATTCTCATGTGCTGGGCTTTTTTACTTGCAACGAGATTTAGTTGAATTGAGAACCTATTTGGAGGTTTGGACAAGGCTTACAAAGCCCATCGATGGGTCGGTGAATCAGCTTTTTTTCTAATTTTTCTCCATCCGATCTTTTTAGCCTTGGATCCTAAGTATAATTTTTTCAGCTTCTTTTGGATAGATTATCTACCCGAAGAAGAGTTGCATTCTTATATTGCTCGATTGAGCGGGATTGCAGCGCTTTTCATTTTTATATTATTGGTAGCTTTTTCGTTGTGGATTCCTATGCGCTATCACCGCTGGAAGCAGACGCACAATTTTTTCGGATTATTGCTAGTATTGGTAATATTCCATGGGATTGTAGCACAAGGTGAGATCATGTCCTATCCTTTTCTGTTGGTTTGGTTTGGGTTGTGGGTGACTATGGGACTTCTTGGTTTTTTATATATTCGTCTGCTATATCGCTGGTTCGGTCCGCTTCATGAATATATTGTGCAAAATGTTGTGCAATTTGGAGATATCATAGAGATTTATCTGCAGTCTCGCCGTCCCTATCGCAAACTGATGCATCGTCCGGGGCAGTTTATTTATATTTATTTTGATTTGAATGTTTTAGGTTTATTACTTGCTTGTCAGACGGCTGTTAAGCATTTCAATCTAGCCGGAGGAAGCATTGTCAATATAAGTTCTCTTGCAAGCAAGTCATGGGCGCCTTATACAACAGTTTATAGTGCTACGAAAGCAGCAGTTGATTCGATTACAAAATCTTTAGGATGTGAACTTGGCCCAAGAAATATTCGGGTCAACGCCATTAATCCAGGAATCATACAAACCGAAGGAACGCAATCCGCAGGAATTATTGACAGCGAACTTCGTCAAAAGGTTGAAGCAAGAACTCCTCGATAAACCATAAGGTTTATCTTCGTCGTGATGACAAAAATCTGGACCCTATATGGGTCTTTTACGTTATATAAAAGTAACATTTGGAGGTTCCCACCTCCAAATGTTACTTTTATAGACGCAAAAGACCCGTATTCTACTTATCTTTTAGATCATCTCTCCTCGACAAACCATAAGGTTTATCTTCGTCGTGATGACAAAAATCTAAGCAAAATACGGGTCTTTTACGCTATATAAAACTAACATTTGGAGGTGGAGAGAATCGAACTCTCGTCCTAAGCAAACTACATACTAGCCACTACATGCTTAGTGTTCTATTTTGTTTAATTAATTCCTATGCAGAACACGGTCACTGAAATTAACGGTCTTCATTTAATCTTGATTTGATTCCCTAGAAGCTCGGGTACCAAACCATACCTAGTCGATTATGGCAGACTCCGAAAAGCCTAGGTCCACTTACGGACTGCCACGCAACCGGGACCGTTAGGTCCCAAAGTCACTTATGCTGCGTTAGCCATTGCTCTAGGAGCAAAGTTAACAGCAACAATTTTGCTATTTGTGTTAGCATTTGTTTTTTTATCGGATGATTAAAGAGGCCAACCGAAATCCTCTGCATGCAACTAATGGTTCGTTCCCCAGTCGAAACC
>Ga0335397_10000310_pt1 | contig 59973 bp, 58 predicted proteins | sample MAT04_FD_205740 | JGI IMG/M metagenome (GOLD analysis project Ga0335397, IMG submission 205740) | Freshwater microbial communities from Lake Fryxell liftoff mats and glacier meltwater in Antarctica - MAT-04 (spades assembly) (version 2) ...
CGATCGTTCTTCTCGACCGCCAAGAAGCAGGGCTGGGCCATCCTCGACGCCCTAGCCTGCGATCCGGTATCGCTGGCCAAATCCCTCCGCTTGTCCTGAACCAAATCGAGAACCTGGGCAGTTACCAAATTATTACATAGAGGCGGGATCGCATCAGCCGAGCTCCTTCGACCAGTTGAGGGCATGAATGAAGACCCCGAGCGGATTGCGCCGCAGCTTCTCGGTATCGCGCGGGGTCTCTATGACGATGGTGACGATGGCGGTCCAGCGCTCGGTCACAGCGAGAGTGCCGTTCTCGTAGCGGCGCTCGACCCAGGCGATCCGGAACGAATCTGAGGAGGCGCGGATCACGCTGGCGACATCGACCGCGACCTGCACCTTGCCGAGCTTTGCGAAGGGATCGTTGGTGCGGGCGTAGTCATTGAGCGCGGTCGCGCCGCGGTCGGTGACGAAATCGTAAGCGGTCAGCCAGTTCTGCCGCACGATGATCGGATCGACCGCAATCGAGCGGACCTGTTCGATGAAACGCGCCAGATGCCAGGCGATCTGCGCATCGGTCGGCTTGTAGTCGGCGACTGCCGGCGCCACCGCCTGCGCCTGACCGAGTGTATCCACCTGGACCACCCACGGCACGATGGTGCCGCGCGAGGCCTGCCAGAGCAGACCGCCGGCGAAACTTGCGGCTAGGGCCAGATTGCCAAAGGCGATCAGCCGCCAGTTGCGGGCCTGCACGCGGGCCGAGCCGATGCGCTCGTCCCAGACTTGCGCGGCTTTTTGGTAGGGCGTCTCCGGCGCCGGCGTCTTGCCATAGCGAACACTCGGCCTGCTGAAGGGGGTCATGAACGATCATCCTGATTGAGAGGAACGGAATTCGAGCCGCCGCCATGGTCGCCGGAGCGAACCGCGTGAACGGCCGCGGAGGCGCCGTGCTTCATGGTCTGGTTGCGGGCCTGGCGCCGAGCCCAAGCCGGTGCGCCGCTGGATGGCGTTGAGGTCGATGCCGGCGACAGCCCCGCGGCCGACGCCGCACCGTGTGCGCCGGCACCGATCGCACTTCCCGCGATGCTCGCGCCGCCGCGCGCCGCCATCGCGCCGGCGACACCGAGACCACCGGCGGCCACGGCCGTCCCGACCGCCGCGCCGGCGCCAAGCTGTGGTGCGCCCGAGACAAGACCCGCCGCGATCGAGGGGCCGAATATGCCGAGCCCGAACAGCGACAGCGCGCCGAGCATGATAGCCAGCGCATCCTCGATGGTCGGCTGATTGCCGCCAAAACCTTGGGTGAACTCGCTGAAGAGAGAGGTGCCGATGCCGACGATGACGGCCAGCACCAGAATCTTCACGCCCGACGCCACCACGTTGCCGAGGACTTTTTCGGCCAGGAACGAGGTCTTGTTGAACAGCGCGAACGGGATCAGCACGAAGCCCGCAAGCGTTGTCAGCTTGAACTCGATCAGCGTGATGAAAAGCTGGACCGCCAGGACGAAGAAGGAAACGACGACGACGGCCCACGCCACCAGCAGCACGAAGATCTGCACGAAGTTCTGAAAGAACGAGACGTAGCCCATCAGGCCTGACGCCGCCTCCAAGATCGGTTTGCCGGCATCGATGCCGACTTGCGCGAGCTTGCCCGGCCTCAGAAAGTCGGCAGACGACAGCCCCGATCCGGCTGCCTTCAATCCGAGCCCGGAGAAGCTCTCGAACACCACCCGGCACAGGCTGTTGAAGTTGCCGATGATGAAGGCGAAAAAGCCGATGTAGAGCGTCTTTTTGATCAGGCGGGCGATCACGTCTTCATCGGCGGCCATTGCCCAGAACAGGCCGGCAAGCGTGATGTCAATTCCAATGAGCGTTGTGCTGAGGAACTGGACCTCGCCGCCCACGAGACCGAAGCCGGAATCGATGTAGCGGGTGAACACGTCGAGGAAATGATCGATGACGCCGGCGTTGTTCATGGCTCATTTCCCCATCAGTGGCGGCAGGATGCGCTTGCGCGCCTCGGCGAAGGCGCTTTGACAGTCGGCGTCGTCGATATTCTTGGTGCCGAGCGCCGAGCAGCGTTCGAGACGGGCGTCGAGTGGATCGCTCGCTGGAGGCGGTGTTTCGTCGCGGGCCTGCCGCAACGGAATTGTGCAAGCGGATGCGGAGAACGCGATCAACAAAAACGGTGCTATTCGGACAAAAGTCATCGGCGCGCCTCAATGAAACATCTGGACGGATTGCTGCTGGTAGCCCCGGCCATTGGTCAGGAAGCGGCGAGTCTGTTCGCGGGCCTGGTCCTCGCCGGCGCTCTGTCGGGCCTGTTCGATCGATTGCGCGCGACCTTGCGCGGCAACCAGCGCGGTCAGATCGGCGAGTTGCCGCGCCTGCACCGCCAGCAACTGGTTGCCGGCCTGGGTCACCTGCAGCATCCCGACCGCGGACTGGCTGGCGCTGACCAGAGTGCCGGTCTGGCTTTGCGTCGCCGGAAGATTGTTGACCGCCGCAGCGCCGACGCTCATGGAATGCTGGAACGCCGAAACCGAGTTCTGCCAGCGGTTGCGCGCGCCATCGATCAATTGCTGGTCGCTCCGCGAGACGCTGAAGTTCTGGTATTGCTGGAAGGTCTGCTCGATCGCCTGCACGTCATAGGCGATGCGGTCGACTTGCCTGAGCAGGTTCGAGGTTTGCGTGAAGGTGCGATCGATGTCGTTCAATAGCGACGTCGGCAGGCTGGTGAGATGCCGCGCCTGGTTCAGCAGCATCTGGGCCTGGTTTTGTAGCGCTGTGAGCTGGTTATCAATCTGCCTCAGCGTATTGGCGGCGGTCATCAGGTTCTGGCTGTAGTTCGACGGATCGAACACTACGATCTGCGCCGGTGATGGGCGAACCAGAGCGAGTGAGAGAACGACGGCTGCGACCGAAGCGAGCAGGTGGCTACAACTCATGGGATGTCTCCGGAACGAGTGTGGGGAGAAGGTCTGCAGCCCAGGCGGCGCCCTTTCGGCGTAGCCAGGCGTCTGCGAAGCCGCGTTGACCGTGATCCGTCATGAGTTCGGCAATGACGGCCTGATCGGATTTCAAGGAGGCCGCTGTGAAGGCCAGCGCGGCGTCGCCGAGACCCAGTTCGAAAAGACGGTTGCCGCGGCGCGATTGACAGTAGTAATCACGCTTCGGAGTCGCCCGGCTGACGATCTCGATCTGCCGGTCGTTGAGCCCGAAGCGGCGATAGACCGTCATGATCTGCGGCTCGATCGCGCGTTCGTTCGGCAGGAACAGCCGCGTCGGACAGCTCTCGACGATGGCAGCAGCGATCGCGCTGCCCTCGATGTCAGCCAGCGATTGCGTGGCGAACACAACGGATGCGTTCTTCTTGCGTAGCGTCTTCAGCCATTCGCGTAATTGCTGCGCGAAGCTGACGTCGTCGACCGCCAGCCAGCCTTCGTCGATGATCAGTAATGTCGGCGAGCCATCGAGCCGCCCCTCGATGCGATGGAACAGATAAGAGAGGGTGGCGGATGCCGCCGCGCTGCCGATCAGGCCCTCGGTCTCGAACGCCTGCACTGGCGCATCACCAAGGCGTTCGGCCTCGGCATCGAGTAGCCGTCCGAACGGACCGCCAAGACAATAGGGACGCAGGGCTTGTTTCAGCGCGGTCGACTGCAACAGAACCGAAAGTCCCGTCAGCGTCCGTTCGCCAACCGGAGCGGAGGCCAACGAGGTCAGCGCTGTCCACAGATGATCCTTGGCTTCGGGCGTGACGGTGATTCCCTCGCGGGTCAGGATGGCTGCGACCCATTCGGCCGCCCAGCCGCGCTCGGCGGCATCGTCGATCGCGGCGAGGGGTTGCAACGTAACCGAGGTCGGACTGTCGTCTGACAGTGAGCCGCCGAGGTCGTGCCAGTCGCCCCCCATGGCGATCGCCGCGGCGCGGATCGAACCGCCGAAGTCGAAGGCGAAAATCTGCGCATCGGCATAGCGCCGGAACTGCAGCGCCATCAGCGCGAGCAGCACCGACTTGCCGGCGCCGGTCGGGCCGACGATCAGGGTGTGGCCGACATCGCCGACGTGGAGAGAGAATCGGAAAGGGGTCGAGCCTTCGGTCTTGGCAAAGAATAACGGGGGTGCGCCGAGATGTTCGTCCCGTTCCGGCCCCGCCCACACAGCGGAGAGCGGAATCATGTGGGCGAGATTGAGGGTGGAGACCGGCGGCTGCCGGACATTGGCGTAGAGATGCCCGGGCAATGAGCCGAGCCAGGCTTCGATCGCGTTGACGGTTTCGGTCATGCAGGTGAAGTCACGACCCTGGATCACCTTTTCGACGAGGCGCAGTTTCTCATCGGCAGCGCCCGGGTCTGAATCAAAGACGCTGATCGTCGCCGTGACATAGGCTTGGCCGATCATATCGCTGCCGAGTTCCTGCAACGCAGCGTCGGCGTCGGCGGCCTTGTTGGCCGCATCCGTATCCAAGAGCGTCGAGGCCTCGTTGGTCATCACCTCCTTCAGGATGGCCGCGACACTCTTCCGCTTGGCGAACCACTGCCGGCGGATCCGCGTGAGAAGCTTGGTCGCATCGGCTTTGTCGAGCATGATGGCTCGCGTCGACCAGCGGTACGGGAACGCGAGCTGATTGAGCTCATCGAGCACGCCCGGAAAGGTCACCGTCGGAAACCCGATCACGCTGAGGGTGCGCAGGTGCTGCGCGCCCAACCGAGGCTCAAGCCCGCCGGCCAGTGGCTCATCGACCAGCAAGGCATCAAGATGCATCGGCACTTCGGGCAGGCGCACGCGATGGCGCTTGGTCGAGATGCAGGAATGCAGATAGGTCAATGTCTCCTGGTCATCGAGCCAGGCCGCATCCGGGACAAAACCTTCGATCAGCTGCAGCACGCGGCCGGTGCGATCGATGAAGCCACGCAGCACCTCATGGCCATCGATGCCGCCACGGGCGCGGCCCTCATAGAGCCAGGCCTCGGCGCGCGCGGCGTCCTCCGCTGGAGGCAACCAGCACAGCGTCAGGAAATACGCACTCTCAAAATGTGCCTGCTCTTCCTCGAACTGCGCCCGGCGCTCCATATCGACCAGCGCGGACACGGTGTCGGGGAATCGGCTTTCCGGGTAGCGATTTGCAGCATTGCGTTGCGCCTCGACGAAGATCGCCCAGCCCGAGCCCAAGCGACGTAGCGCGTTGTTGAGCCGCGCCGTGATCCCAACCAGTTCGGAGGGGGTGGCGCTGTCGAGATCAGGGCCACGGAAGCGCGCTGTGCGTTGAAGGCTGCCGTCCTTGTTCAGGACGACGCCGGGCGAGACCAGCGCCGCCCAGGGCAGGAAGTCGGCGAGCAGAGCAGGGCGTTTGCGATATTCGGCGAGGTTCATCATCGCGTCACCTCACGAGCCAAAATGCGCGGGGTAGCGCAGATGGCGGCGCACCACATCGACGAACTGCGCATCGCGCTTGGCGGCCCAGACCGCGGCGGCATGTCCGATGGCCCAGAGTAAAAGTCCGAGAAACCAGAGCCGCAGACCGAGTCCGATCGCGGCAGCGAGGGTGCCGTTGGCGATCGCCACGGTGCGCGGCGCGCCGCCAAGCAGGATCGGGTCGCTGAGCGCCCGGTGCACGGGTGCGTAGAAGCCTGCGACGGGTTCGACGATATCGGCCATCAGATCACCGCACCGCCGCCGAACGAAAAGAACGACAGGAAAAAGCTCGATGCCGCGAAGGCGATCGACAGACCGAACACGATCTGGATCAGCCGCCGGAATCCGCCCGAGGTGTCGCCGAAGGCCAGTGTGAGACCTGTGGTGACGATAATGATCACGGCTATGATCTTGGAGACTGGTCCCTCGACCGATTGCAGGATCTGGTTGAGCGGTTGCTCCCACGGCATGTTGGAACCGGCGGCGTGCGCCGGGATCGTCGTTGTCGCGAACTGCACAATCGTTGAGGCGAGTGCGAAATAGCGAGTAGATTGGACACGCATGCGGATCATGGCCGGTCGCCTTGGAAACTGTTGTCGGGATTGCTGGAGATCAGGACGTAGTCGCCGCTCGGCGACAGATCGCGGACGACGGCGAGTTCAGCCACACGGCGCGCCGCGCCGCGGCCGGAGAGCACCACGATGAGATTGATGGTCTCGGCGATCAGTGCGCGCGGCACCGTGATGACCGCTTCCTGGATCAGCTGTTCGAGCCGGCGCAATGCACCAAGCGCCGAGCCGGCATGGATGGTACCGATGCCGCCGGGATGACCGGTGCCCCATGCCTTCAGAAGTTCAAGCGCCTCGGCGCCGCGCACCTCGCCGACCGGAATGCGATCGGGCCGCAGCCGCAGCGACGAGCGAACGAGATCAGACAGTGAGGCGACACCGTCCTTGGTGCGGAGCGCCACGAGGTTTGGCGCCGCGCATTGCAACTCGCGCGTATCCTCGATCAGCACCACGCGGTCAGAGGTCTTGGCGACCTCAGCGAGCAACGCATTGACCAGCGTTGTCTTGCCGGTCGATGTACCGCCGGCCACCAGCACGTTGCGCCGGTTTTGCACGGCAAGGCGCAGGATGTCGGCTTCCTTGGCCTGCATGATGCCGGCGGCAACGTAATCTTCGAGCATGAAAACGGCGACCGCGGGCTTGCGGATCGCAAAGGTTGGTGCCGCGACCACCGGCGGAATCAATCCTTCAAATCGTTCGCCCGTCTCGGGCAGTTCGGCCGAGACCCGCGGCGAGCCAGGGTGCACTTCAGCGCCGACATGGTGCGCGACCAGGCGGACGATGCGCTCGCCGTCCGCGGCGGACAGCCGCTCGCCGGTATCCTCGAGCCCGCCCTTGAGCCGGTCGATCCATAACCGGCCGTCGGGATTGAGCATCACCTCGACGACGGAGGGCTCTTCCAGCCAGGCCGTGATCGCCGGCCCGAGCGCCGTGCGCAGCATACGCGAGCCACGCGATGTGGCCTCTCGATTTGATTGTACTGCCACCCCATTCCCCACTGTTTTGATCGCCAGACGCGATCTATGGGGATGAGTAGAAAAGGCATGATCGGGGCAGACGCAACAACCCTCATGAGGAGGGCGAAGGATGGCGAAGACAAACTTGCGATCGGCGGAGTCGAGGGCGAGGGGACGGCTGAAATCCCCCGATACAAGATCGCTCGCCCTCTGTACGGCCTGAAAATCCAAGTGCTGTCGCCTGGCAGGCGAGCAACGCCGTCTCCATTGAGCTTATGGCGACAGCGGGTGGACGGCCAATGGAGTTTCCGCCTCTGTCCCGCCGCGTGCCTCACCTGCCTTTGGCCGAGATGCGATCGGATTGGATGCCAACATGTCCAGCGGCTGCCGAAACGCGGATGCGCGAAGTGTTGAAGACGCTGGTGGCCCCGTCAATCCGGATGAAGCATGGCTATCACCACCATCACTTCCGTTTGGGAGCCCCAAGATAGTGGAGCCGCAAACCGCCGCGTATCTCTTTGTTCCCGTCCTCGTTTCGTGGTGCGAGCAGGAGGAAGACCCGTGTGAATGCTGATCGAGATCGAAATTTGCCCCCATCGGCGCGGCTTTGACCCCTCTAAAGTCTTGTTTCCATTCAAATAGGACGTTTTGACCCCGACGCCGATCGAGGACCATGGCCGCACGATGGACGTTTTGAGGATCGATTCCAAGACCATGTGCGCAAACCTTCACGGCGCAATCTGGACACCCTTCCAGAAGGCCACCCTGCCTGCGATTTTTGAAGCTGCCTCTTTGGGCGTCGGATAATACCAAGCTGCGTCCGAGTTTTCCTTGCCGTCAACGACGAGAGTGTAATAGCTCGCGGTACCCTTCCAATGGCAAACGGAATGCGTTGCGCTATCCTGAAAGAATTCCTTGTGCAGGGAATCCGCTGGAAAGTAGTGATTGCCCTCGACGATCTCAGTTTGTGCCGCCTCGGCGATAACGACATTGTTCCAAATTGCCTTTACCACGTTTGTCCCCTTTCTGGAGCCTAAGTGTGGCCCTGACGCGAAGCTGAAGACTGCTTCTGGCTTACGCCGTCCTAGTTTTTGCATTCACCAACCGCCAACGCAGCAGAGAACGGCCTGCCACGCCGCACAGAAACGTCAGCAGCAGCACCGACCCCATCTGCCACACAAGGATCATCAAACTTGAGTCCTGCGGATGAAACAGACGAAGGCCGAAGTTACCGAGCCCCGCGGCGGCGAGGCCGCCGAAGGCGGTTGTGATTTTCGGCGTGAGAGGGGCGCCGCGCCGAAGCATTACCGCCATCGCGATGGCAGGCACCGTACCGACAAGAACGATGGCGGGCAGGCAAAACCAGTCAGATGCAAAGTTGCGAAATCCATCGGCTGCCAGGATCTGCAGACAGCCTTCGCTCAGGCTGGCCAGCCAGACGGCAAGCGGTGCAAACGGAAGCCACGCGATCCTGCGATCATATCCGGGAACGACGGTCGCGAAGGCGGCGACTGCGGCCATGAGCCCGGTAACAAGCGCGGCGATCTGCTCGATCATGAAGTGAGCATCCGAGAATTTCGCGGCCAAGTTCGAACGCGGCGACATGACGAGAACGACCAGCGCGACATAGGGTATGCCCAAGGCAAGCCATGCGGCCGCACGAAGAGACGGGCTAGGAAGCCGCTTGACGGGGGGCAGGTTGTCGATCAACCGACCCATGACTTTCTCTGTTTCAGTGTTCATTGGTCTTTCACCAGAGCTTTACGAAGCGCTGCGATGCCACGATGGACGGCTACCTTCAGCGACCCGACGCTCATTCCACTTGCCGCGGACGCTTCCTTCAACGACATCTCGCGCACCTTAAGCATCTCCACGGCTTCCCGCTGACGGGGCGGAAGGTCTCGCATCGCCATGCGAAGCCCCTCGGAGTCAGACCGCCGTTCCTGCTCGCTATTCGCTCGTTCGTCCGCAAAGGTTACGGGCACTTCGTCTACGAGGACCTCATTTGCTGCGCGGCGCGCCCATTTCCTTCCGCTGTCTGCCAGCCGGTTTCGGGTGATCGCGAGCAGCCACGGCATAAACGGCCGTTGAGGGTCGTAGGTGGCGCGAACCGAATGCATGGAAATCAGCACGTCCTGTAGAATATCCTCGATTTCGTCCGGCCTCATAAACCGCCTTTGACTCTGGATGATCCTCCGCAGGCGCGGGGTGATGTCGCTAAGAAGACAGCCGTAGGCGCGGGCGTCGCCGATCTGCGCGGCCTGCATGAGCCGTTCGAGGGTTAAATCATTCACCTGGTCGGGCATGCGTCGGTCGCGATTCCTGTCAAGGAGATGATTCCTGAACAGTTTATCGCAAGAAGCAAGGTCTCCGTTTCTGGCAACGATTGAACCCGCCCGGGCAGGTTGCGGACAGGGCTTTGAGGTCAATTTTGGTCCATTCAGTATCTATTTCAGCAGCGCATTCACGCTGACCTTTTTCACCGTCTTTTTATGTTCGCTCGGCACGGCTAAAACGTTACATTCGGGCGACAAAACCTGACGGTGAAATGGCCGAATCTGCAGCCGTTGACGTAACCTTTCCATGCCTCGGTCCGAAGCTATTTCGATGACGGCTTCGCATCCGCGTATGCTTTTCCACTTTTGAGAAGCGATACTGTCCCAAAGCCTCTTGAGGGAGCGGTTGATAACGATATGCGGTGGACCCGGCCCCGATCCTTTGAATACAACCTTGTGGTCGTTGGAGCGGGTTCTGCCGGGCTGGTGTCCGCGTATATCGCCGCAGCGGCGAAAGCCCGTGTCGCGATTGTGGAATCGGAGCATTTGGGAGGGGATTGCCTCAATACAGGGTGCGTTCCGTCAAAAGCTCTGATTCATTCCGCAAAGGTTTTGAAGGATGCCGCGGAAGCCCAAAGCCTTGGGTTACGGGGGCAACTTACCGCGGATTTTCCAGAAATATTGGCCCGGGTACAGAGAGTCATTGCCCGCGTTGCGCCGCATGATTCGGCCGAGCGTTATAGGGAGTTAGGCGTCGACGTCGTCATGGGTCTAGCGCGGATCGTCGATCCCTGGACCGTCGAAGTCGCCGATCGCAGACTCGTCTCACGGAACATCGTCATTGCGACCGGCGCGGAGCCGATGATGCCTGCGATTCCCGGACTCGACCAGGTTGGTCCTCTAACCTCGGAAACGGTGTGGTCGCTGACCGAGCAGCCCGGCACGTTTTTGATCGTGGGCGGTGGTGCCATTGGCTGCGAACTCGCCCAGAGCTTCGCCCGCCTCGGGAGCCGCACGATAGTGCTGGAGACCGCTCCGCGCCTTGTGATGCGCGAAGATACCGAGGTCAGCAATGCTGTCCGTCATGCGCTCGTCGCTGACGGCGTGGAGATTAACACCGGCATTGCGATCGAGCGCTTCGAAAAAGAAGAAAGCCGATGCCTGGTCCGTCTTGCGGATGGCAGTTCGATTTCCTTCGACAAGGTCTTGATGGCAACGGGCCGGCGCCCTCGGACCAGCGGCTTTGGCCTGGAAGAGCTCGGCCTGCTGGATGGCGAAAAGCTGGTGGTGGACCCGCAACTCCGGACCCGCTTACCCAATATTTTCGCGGCCGGCGACGTGCTGGGCGAGCTTCAATTCACACATGCTGCAAGCCAGTACGCCTGGTTTGCCGCCGTGAATGCGTTATTCGGCGGATTAAAGCGGTGGAACGCCAATCTCAGCGTGTTTCCAAGCGTGATCTATACCGATCCGGAAGTGGCGCGGGTTGGCCTGTCCGAGCAGGAGGCCCAAAAGCAAAATATCCCTCACGAAGTGACCCGGTTTGACCTCGCCGAGCTCGATCGCGCCATCACCGACGGGGCGAATGCGGGCTTCATCAAGGTCCTGACCGTCCCCGGCAAAGACCGCATTCTCGGGGTCGTCATCGTGGCCGCGCGGGCGGGTGACATGCTCGCCGAGTTCACGCTGGCCATGAAACACAGCCTTGGCCTGCGGGCCATCCTGCAAACGATCCATCCCTATCCAGGCTGGACCGAAGCGAACAAGGCCGTAGCGGGAGAGTGGCAGAGGCTCCATACGCCGGCTTGGGCGCTGGCCTTGTCGAAACGCTGGCTTAAATGGCTGCGCACCTAACGGCGATCGGGTATAAGCATGTTGGATCGCTATCTCCTGGAACTTCAGAGCAGAGCGCTGCGACCGTTGGTATCGCGGTTGGTCGCAGCGGGCGTTAAGGCGGATGCCGTTACCGTTGTCGGATTTTGCTTAGGCGTCGTCTCCTGCACCCTGATTACCTGGGAACACTACGTCGCGGCCCTGGTGTTTTTTTTGCTCAATCGCCTGCTTGATGGCCTCGACGGCGCCGTGGCGCGACTAACGCGATCCACAGACATGGGCGCATTCCTCGATATTTCCTTCGATTTTCTGATCTATGGGCTGTTTCCCTTGGCATTCGCCGTCGCCCGGCCGGGCACGAATGCCGTAGCGGCGAGTTTTCTTCTGGCGTCGTTCATGGGAACGGGAAGCAGCTTCCTGGCATTCGCGGTCATCGCAGCCAAGCGCGGGATCATTGCCTCTGATTTTCCTCGCAAAGGAATTTACTACCTGGGCGGTTTGACGGAAGGGGCCGAAACCATCTTCGCATTCGGATTGATGTGTGTGTGGCCGAACTGGTTTCCCGTGATCGCAACGATCTTTTCAATTCTCGCTCTGCTCACGACTGTAACGCGCTGGGCATGGGGCTGGCGGGCCTTTTCGGAGCAGTTTTCATGACGCCTTACCTACTAGCCATATCGCTTGCTCTCACAATCGTAACGCCGCGAGAGGTGGCTGCATCCGGTCCACAGATCATCGTTGGTGCCTTCTCGCAAGGGAACATGGTCGGCTGGGAACACAAGGCATTCAAGGGCGAAACGCTCTATTCACTCATCTATGATCCAGAGAAGAAATCGATCGTCGTCCAGGCGGTGTCGCAAGCGGCTGCGTCGGGACGTTTTCGCAAGGTGAGGATAGACCTAACGAAGACGCCGTTCCTGAACTGGTCCTGGAAGATCTCCGATGCATTGTCCGGCATCGACGAAACCGTAAAGGCGGGCGATGACTTTTCGGCCCGCGTCTATGTCGTCGTCGAGCGCGGAATAATCGGGTTGAGCTCGCTCTCGGTGAACTACGTGTGGGCAAGCCAACATCCCGCCGGAAGCGCGTGGCCAAGCCCATTCACGGGCAATGTCAGGCTTCTCGCCGTGGATTCCGGCTCAAAGGGACTTAACGCATGGGTCACGCATAAGCGCGACGTCCGGGCCGATCTGCGAGAGCAGTTCGGCGAGGATATCGTATCCGTCGACGCCGTCGCCTTGATGACGGATACGGATAACTCCGGTGGGCACGCGCAGGCGTCCTACGGCGACATCTGGTTTTCGTCCGAATAAGGGATGCCGCCGTGACTGGGACACCGATGATAACTCGCGACACGCGCAAGCATGTTGTACTTATAGGCGCGGGGCATGCCCATGTAGAAGTTATGCGCCGATTTCGTTTGCGGCCAGACCCATTTGTGCATCTCACTCTGGTGACGCCTGGCCCGGACACCTCCTATTCGGGAATGGTTCCCGGTTATGTCGCCGGCCACTATTCGAGGGCCGAGATACACATTCGGGTAGACCGTCTCGCCAATTTCGAAGCCTGTACCTCCGTCTTTCAGCACGCCGTCGAATTGGAGGCGGACGGGCGGCGCGTGGGCTTGGCGGACGGAAGTTCGATTCGTGGCGACGTCATCTCGATCGATGTGGGCGCGACAGCGACGCACGCCGTAGCAAACGGACACAATGCGCTAATCGTTCCTGCGAAGCCGATGGAAGATTTCGAGCGCGGTTGGTCGCAGGTTGAGCCCCTGTTGCAAACTGACGAAGACATTAGTTTCGGCATTGTCGGCGGAGGCGGCGCCGGGGTCGAACTGGCGCTTGCCATCCGTCATCGCCTCAACCGTCTGCACGACGGCACGCGCCGCGCTGCTCGCATCGTGCTCCTTGAACGCGGCGAGGAAATCCTCCAGGGATTTTCCCCCAACGCCCGAAATCGCCTGATAAGGATCCTGTCTGGCCATGGCATTGAGGTCCGAACCCGCATCGACCGTTGCGACGGCGATGCGCTCTTTCGGGATTTTTCAGTCCTGATTGTGGCCGCGGGGGTACGCCCGGTGAACTGGCTGTCCGGATCGGGGTTGGCGACGGATGCCGCAGGCTATATTGCTGTGAACCGGTACCTACAGTCGATCTCACATCCCGGGGTATTTGCGGCGGGAGACGCTGCGGGCATGGTCGAGTCGCCACGGCCAAAATCCGGGGTCATGGCCGTCAGGCAGGGCCCGGTCTTGGCGGAGAACCTTCGGCGGATGGTGCACGGATTGGCTTTGAAGCCGTTTTCGCCGCAGCGAGAATGGCTGAACCTGATCTCCACCGGCGAGAAGTACGCGGTTGCATCCCGCGGCCGTTGGTCGGCAGAAGGGCACTTGGTCTGGCGCTGGAAAGACTTCATCGACCGAAAGTTTATGAGGCGCTTTGAATTCTGAAAGCGCGGCCACCGATGACATCGGCCGCGGGATCACGCAACAGTCCGGCAGATTTGGCGCGGCAATAGTCGGCAGGCGTGTCGATATCCCAAAGCGGTTCCGTTTCAAAAATGCTCATATTCTTCTCACGCGATCGATCGCGCGTCATCCGCATCACGCCACCTGTTCCCCATGGGATGTCCTCGAAAAGACGCCACGCGGCTTTTCGCAGTCCGATCAACGCGTAACCTCCGTCTTCGGCTGGAACGAACGCGGCATCCGCCCCGCCAGCGAGTGCGGCGGCACATCGGGTGAGATGGTCGACGGAAAGGATCGGGCAATCCGTTCCCATCAGCAGTGCCGGAGAGCGGCGGGTAAGTTGCTCAAAGGCTGTGAACATGCGCTCGCCCAAGTCATTGCCGACCTGAATGTGCGTATTGAAGCCATGGTCCAGCCGCGCCGATCGGAAAATAGGATGTTCGCAGTCCGGAGCACACCAGAGCGATAGAGGTCGCAGCGGCGAGGCAAGCGCAGTCTGAACTGTGTGCCGAAAAAGGAATGATTGAAGAGTCGCGGCGCCTTCGGGCCCAAGGCTTGGAATAAGCCGGGTCTTTGCATATCCCGCGACGGGCGCCTTAGCGAATATCGCAAGCTGGACGCCATCAACCTGGTTTTCGAACATGCCTGTATCTTTCAGCCAGACGCGACGGGTCGGCGTTCAGGAAATAGGCAGCGCGCAATCGCCACATCAAAAAGATCGTCCTGAACGCTCCATTCTTCTCCCAGCGGCGTCCCGAAGTCGTCACGCGTGCGCGAAGGCACACTGGGGACGAAAGACGCTTCAATGATTCGGAAAGCGCGATGTCTTCCATCAATGCGATCTCGGGGAAACCGCCAACCCGTTCGAAGGCCTGTCGCTGCACGAATATCGCCTGGTCGCCGGTCGCTATCCCGGACCATCTCGACCGCCTATTCATCATAAAGGCGACGATGCGAAGGATGGAGAGCGGTGAGTCGAACCGAACATCGAAGCGCCCCCATACCGCCTCGCCTCGTTTCAACGCGTCGGTTATTTGTTCGACGGCGCGTTCAGGCAGCAGGGTGTCCGAATGCAGGAACAGAAAATGCTCGCCCATTGCTTGCCGGGCTCCCGCGTTCATCTGGCTGGCGCGGCCCCGCGACGCGCTGAGGGTCAGATCGGAAAGTGGGCGCGCCAGATCGCGCGTCGCATCGGTGCTTCCGCCGTCCACTACGATCACCTCGACGCCGCGCTGGCGCAGCGGCTGCAGTGCCGAAAGACTCATCCTGACAGCTTCCTCTTCGTTCAAAACCGGAATGATGATGGATAACATAGGCAACACTTTCCGGATTGGGTTCAGTCATCATTCTCTGGCGCGACACCGATCCGCGCAAGCATGGTCTTCGCCCGCCGCGCGATCAGAATGATCGCTCCAACGGTCGCCATAAGTCCAACAGCGAACAACAAAATTTGGGACGTCCCGAGTTCGGCGCTGTTGGCCGCGGCGCGGCCCAATATGCCTATGTAAAGATAAAGCGTCGTTCCCGGAATGATGCCGATCAGGGTCGCAATCACGAATTGCGCCATCGGAATGTCCGAAGCGCCGAAGAAATAGTTTTGCATCGTGAATGGTACGACCGGGCTCAGCCGCAAGAAACCGACAATCTTCCACCCCTCGGTCGCGATAACCCGGTTGAGCGCGTTGAGAATTGGTCTTTCATTGGCCCATGCCAATACCCTCTCGCGGAGCGCTCCCCGCGAGATCGAGAAGGCGAGCGTTGCGCCGACGGTCGCCGAGACGACGACGAGCGGGAGGCCCCAGAATCCGAATGCGACCCCTGCGGCGATGGTGAGAAGCCAGGTCGGCAGGACAAGGATGACCGCGACGACGTATCCCGCTGCGAACAAGAACACGCCTGTCCATCCCAGACGCTGAATCGTGTCCGTAAAGACCTGCATCCAATCGCGCAGCGGCAGGACGTAGCCGGCGGCCGCGAGGAGCAGCAGCAAGGCCACAAGGCCGACCACCCGCAGCAGCATGGAACGGTCTCGCGCCCTCATCGCGGTCCCTTGGCTGGTTGAGCCTTATTGGACCTATTTGGCGATGGCCGGCAACAAACCATCATGCGCGAGCCGATCATGCGTTGGAACAGGATGCGCCGCCCAGCACGCAGAATTGGGCGCAGTACGGATGGTTCAGCGGCACGGAGCGGCTGGCTTCCAGCAGCGAGTGTCCGAGTTCAAATCTCTCGTCGTAGGGAAGGAGCGTGCATGCCACCACGCTGGGCCTGGCAGCGCCCTTGCGCTTCACGACCATCCGCGACGAGGCGCACATCACGTCGCGGGGCGATTTGTGCAGGATGCCCCAGCAGGCGGTGGTGATTTCGGGAACGTCCATGCCGGCTTCCATCTCCGGAAACAGGACCAGCGAATGCGCCTCGCCGAGGTCAAGCGGAATGCTACGTTCCGCAAGAAGGCGCGCGTATCCGTCATGCTCCGCTGAGGCGTTTTCTCCCCACATTGTCCGGCCGGCGAGCGTCGCGTGAAAGCCGTTCTCGCAAAGCCATTTCAGGCCTGCCAGCGCACGGGCGAACGTGCCGGGACCGCGCTCTTCCTCGTGACGCTCCGCCGTGTAGTGATCGAGCGACACCCGCAATGCAAGGCGGGAATGGTGCTGGTATTTGAGCCGCAGCAGCGCCTCCTTGTGCCGTTGCATCGGGCGCATGCCGTTGGTCAGGACAAGGACCTTGAACCCGCGCGCGAGGCAGTCCTCCATGATAGCGATGATATCCGGGTTCAGGAACGGCTCGCCGCCCGTGAATCCAATTTCTTCAGTTGCGAGCCCTTGTTCGGCGATCTCGTCGAGATAGGCTGCAACCTCTGGCGCCGTGATATAGGCAAGCCTGTCATTGTTCGGACTGGACTCGATGTAGCAGTTGCGGCACGTGATGTTGCAAAGCGTCCCGGTATTGATCCAAAGGGTTCGAAGCTCTTCGAGCTCAACGCGGGCGCGGCGCTCGCCCGCCGCGGTCAGCTCGGGATCCCTAAACTTCTCGTCTGAAATACGGGGGCGCGCTGCGCGGTCCACCCCTGGCCATTGGTCGGATATCCAGTTGCCGGGCTTCCGGCTGGTCTTGGCGCTCGCCGGCCGACAAGGCCGGAACTCGATGGAGCCTGCCTCGATCGCAACGCCGCGTTCGCGGATCTCATTGAACGGCAACACGTCGCAGCTCGGCCACAAGCCGGTTTCCAACGCGTCAGCGTAGCCGTCCGGCAGGCCGGCGCAGCGCATTTTTTCGGCGGCCGATCGATGGTCATATTCAAGAGCAAGGTGCTCGATCGAAAGCACACCCTCGTTCTCCTCGATGATGCTGTACCAGACGCGAGGCGACCCATCATTGGCCGGCATTCCGATCGCACCGGAATTGTGCCAGAGCCTGCCGCCAATGACCTGCGTGAATGGAATGCCGCTGTGTCCGGCAATGACCCCGTCAACGCCGAGGCAATCGAGTTCGCTGGACTTGGCGGCCGCCGGCGTTGACGGGAAAATGAAACGGTTGATGGAGGTTGCGCCGCCGTGAACGACGGCGAGGCGTGCGCCGCCAACCTCTACGTCGATCCTGCGTGGTAAAGCCGCCATCCACGCCCTCAGATCTTCCCCGGTCTCCCGGTCGGCGTGACGAAACCAGGCCGCCGACAAACGCGAGCAGCAACTGTCGTCCGGAAAGCCGCATCCGCAGTCTGCGGAACCGGCCGCGAGGCTTTCCTCGCAATTACCCATGACGACATGACAACCCGAACCCTGGATAAGCGCCGAGGTCTCTGCCGCGTCGGCACCGTAAGCCACGACGTCGCCGGTGCAGATCATGCGTTCGGGCGAAATAGATCGACGCTCCGCTTCGGCGAAGAGAGCCTGGGTCGCTTCGAGGTTACTGTATGGACCGCCGAATATCAGGAGCCGGCCGGCTTGCCGCAAGACAGGATAATTTTGGCTCATCTGCTTCCGAGATGCTGGTGTTGGAGGACGTCGGGTTCGCGCTAGGCCATTAATTAGCCTTCGCGGCATTGGCTGCAAAGGTTACGCGGTTTCCCGAAAATAAATACCGGGCTATCGCATTGTGTCCGAGCGCCTCCGATTGTTAGACCTTTGCAACCAAATGCGCGGTCAACGCAATCAATGAAAATGAGGCGAGAACTATATGGAATCGATGGCTCCCTGGATCGTCCTCGCAGCGTATTGCCTCGTCACCTGGCTGGTAACGCCGCGAAAGGTGAGGCAGGAACAGTTTTTTGACGGTCGCACCAGCGCTGGGTCGCCGCCCGGTGTCTGGCTGGTGGCGATGAGCGCGGCCATCACCTGGATATTTGCAAAATCGATCGCCAACGCGTCCGATCTTTCCTTCGCATTCGGACTGACCGGAGGCATCGGTTACACCATTTACTATTTCAGCTTCGTTGTGGCCGGGGTTGCGATTTATTTTCTGCGGACGCGCGGGGGGTATCGCTCTTTGCCGCATATGCTGGTTGAGAAATATGGGCCGGTATGCGCAAAAACTGTTCCTGATAACGATAGGCTTCCGGCTTCTGAACGAAGTCTGGTCCAACACCAAGGTGATGTCGCTCTATTTCGGACCGGAAGGGTCAGGCTCCTACTGCATAGCGGCTATCCTCATCACGCTATTCACGCTGTCCTACGCGTGGACCGGCGGAATGCGGGCCAGCCTGCTCACTGATCGGCTCCAGACTTTCATGGTTTTTGCGCTTCTCGGTGTCGTTCTGGCAATACTTCTGCCGGGCCTCGAAGCCAAGGGCATTGCCACAGTTGACGTCACTACGCAGAACGCCGGTCTGACATTTTGCGGCCTCGCGGCCGTGCAGATCCTGTCATATCCCTTCCATGATCCGGTGCTGACGGACCGCGGATTTCTCTCGCCGCCCCGCGACATGCTGAAAAGCTTCATTCTTGCGGGCATCTTGAGCGGCAGCTTTATTTTCCTGTTCAGCATCATCGGTCTCTATGGAAAAGCCTTTGGCCTGCCGGCAAACCCAAGCGTCAGCGTTCTAGCGTCGTTTGGCCTAGTCATGATGCTCCTGTTCAACGGAATCATGCTGCTTTCGGGCGGATCAACGATCGATTCAACATTCACCAGCGTATCGAAACTCACAGCCCTGGACTGGAAGCCGAACACGCGCGCGGCCGTAAGGTGACGACCGGGCGGATCGCGATCTTGATCGTTGCAATCGTTGGGAATTTGCCGCTGCTGGCGGTCTACGCCGGCGACAAGGTCGGGCCCGCGATTATCGCCGCCACGACGATCAGCGGCACGATGGTGATGGGGCTGGCGCCCATTTTTCTGCTCTCATGGCTACCGTCAGCGCGAGCGTTGAGTTTTCATCTGGCCTTCTGGCCCGGTTGATCATCGGAATATCGCGCGCGGTCGAGACCTTCGTGCACATCAATATTTTTCCTGCATCTCTCGCATTGGGACAGGGCAAGTACGCCCTAGACCTGGGGCTGAACGTGTACGGGCCTCTGATCTGCACGTGCGGGTTCCTTGTCGGTGCGGTCCTCCAACGGGAGCACGCCTTCGGAACACCGTCCTACGGGCCGGCCCTCCCGAAGTAGCGTTGGAAGGGCATTGGCGCGCCGCCGTCGGTTCCAAGGTAGTGGTTAGGCGCAACCACAAAAAGTTCGATCTAGCAGCGTAACCTTTTCAGCCCCCGCGCGAATGATTGTCCGCCAGTCCCGGGATCGGGACGCAAAAGGAGAGGAAGACACATGAACCGCCGTATGCTTGCCATCTCGACTTTGACCACTGCCGTTGGCCTTGCGTTTGCGATGCAGGCTCCCGTCGTTCACGCCCAGGGCATGGCCAATCCGCCCCAGGTCGTGAAGGACAACATGGAACGCATGGGCAAGAACAAGCTCGAAAAGTGCTACGGCATCAGCGCGGCTGCCAAGAACGACTGCGCGGAAGGCGCTCATTCCTGTGCCGGCCAGGCGACCCAGGCACGCGATCCCAAGTCGTTCGTGCTTCTGCCGGCAGGCGACTGCGGCAAGATCCAGGGCGGCAAGACCACCGCGAGCTAAGGATAACGAAGCTGATGCGCACCCCGAACATCAGCGAAGCCAGCTTGATCCCGGCGAAAGCCGGGATCGGGTTGCGTTTTCAGCATCACCAGGTCGTGCTCGACACCCTTCCGGACGTGGCCTGGATGGAGGTTCATACCGAAAACTATATGGGCGGCGGGACGCCGCTGCGCTACCTCGACGCCATCAGGCGTGACACTCCGATATCGCTACATGGCGTCGGGCTCTCGCTTGGCAGCGCCGAAGGAATTGATCCGGCGCACCTTGAGCGCATCCGAAAGGTCGCCGAGCGAATTGAACCGGGCCTGATGTCCGAACATATCGCCTGGAATGTCGTCAGTGGAACCTATTTGGCCGATCTGCTTCCGCTGCCGATGACGGAGGAAGCACTTGAGGTGGTCTGCCGCCACGTCGATCAGACGCAGACCTATCTGGGGCGGCGCATCCTGGTCGAAAATCCGTCGACCTACATCGCCTTCGGTAATTCGATCATTCCGGAATGGGAGTTCATGACTGCGGTTGCTGCCCGCACCGGCTGCGGCATCCTGTGTGACGTCAACAACATCTGCGTCAGCGCCCACAACCACGGCTGGGATGCCTTGGCCTATATCGCCGCGTTGCCGATCGAAGCCGTCGGCGAAATTCATTTAGCCGGACACAGCATCAAGGCCCTCGCTGACGGCAGCACCCTGCGTATCGACGATCACGGCTCCCACGTCAGTAACGAGGTCTGGTCGCTCTACCAGGAAGCAATTGCGCGCTTCGGTGCTGTCCCCACCTTGATCGAGTGGGACAACGACGTGCCGCCGCTGGACGTCCTGCTTCAGGAGGCCGACCACGCCGCAGGCTTTATCGCCAGCGCCAAAGGAGCCCGTCATGCCAACGCTGCTTGAATTGCAGAATGCGATGCAGGCAAGCCTCCTTCACCGGGATAACGGGGCGGTTTCTACGATGCTCGCCGGGCACATAACTGCCGATCTGCTGGACATCTATCGCAATACGTTCGTTCATACCCTGACCAAGGCGCTCCGGCTCTCCTTCCCCGTAACAGAACGACTCGTGGGCGAGGAGTTCTTCGAAGGTGCCGCTCAATTCTTCATTGCCGATCATCCGCCGCGGGAAGCGTGGCTCGACCGGTTTGGCGGCGAGTTTCCCGACTTTCTTCGGACTTTTCCTCAGGCGGAATTGATTGCGTATCTGGGAGACGTCGCCGAGTTGGAATGGGCGGTGAGCGGCGCGCTGTACGCTGCCGATATAGCACCGCTTGATGTTACTGCGCTCGGAGCGGTTAAGTCCGAGGATCAGGGCCGAATATGGTTCGTTGCCCACCCATCGGTCAGCCTTCTTCGGCTTGCATATCCGGTCGATGCGATCTGGCGCGCGATTCTGGCGCGCGACGACGGGGCCCTTGGAAAGGTCGATATCGAGTCCGGGCCGGTCAATCTGCTCGTCGAGCGCCGTGATACCGGCATCGAGGTCGAGCGACTCGACGAACAGTCATGGCTTTTCTTGTCGAAGCTTTGCGCGGGGCAACCTATCGAAGCGGCTCTCGATATGGCTGGTGATTTCGACTGCTCGGTCGCGCTCGCGGAGCATCTGGCGCTCGGACGCTTTTGCCGCTTCGATCTGGCTCCGGGAACTTTCGGGTCTACCGATTTAAGGATGATGACATGACCGGCGACGTGACCGCAAATCGTGCACCTGCGCTCGCCCCTGGAATGCTCGGACGCATCCGGGCGGTGCTTGATGGTGTTTCTTATACCTGGCTCGCCCTACCGCTGCGGTTCGCGGTCGCGACCGTGTTCTGGAACTCAGCGATGGCAAAGCTCGCCAACTGGGATACGACGTTGTCGCTATTCTCCGACGAGTATCAGTTGCCTCTGCTGCCTCCTGAAATCGCCGCCTATGCGGCCACCACGGTCGAACTGACGACACCGGTTCTCCTGGTGCTTGGCCTGCTGACAAGGCCGGCTGCCTTCGTCCTGCTGGGGATGACCGCCGTCATTGAAATCTTCGTCTACCCGCAGTCCTGGCCGACGCATATCCAGTGGGCGGCGATGCTGCTCGTTCTGCTTTGCCGCGGTGCGGGTGTGCTGTCGATTGATCATCTGCTCTGGCGCCGGTTCGACAGGTAGGCCGGGCGCTGGCCGCGCGGGATTCCCGACCGCACACAAGTCGGCGGGCAAGTAACATTGCGGCTTCAATAACGTAACTTCCGGAATCTGACCCAAAAGGAGTATTTCCATGTTGTCCCGCCGCTCGATCCTGAAAGCTTCCCTGATTGCTACCGCCATTGTGGTTTCGCCGGCCTTGGCCGAAACCGTTCCGTCCTTCGACGCCAAGGCCTTCGCGGACGCGCAGAAGGCTGGCAAACCGATCCTCGTTGCTATCCATGCGTCCTGGTGTCCGACCTGCAAGGCGCAGGCACCCATTCTCAGCGAGTTGCGGGCAGATCCGAAATTCAAGGAGCTCGTATATTTCGTGATCGATTTCGACAGCCAGAAGGATCTGGTCAACCGTTTCGGTGCCCGTATGCAGTCGACCTTGATTGCTTTCAAGGGAGCCAAGGAGGAAGGCCGGTCGGTGGGTGACACCAAACGCGCGTCGATTTACGCACTGGTCGGCAAATCGATCTGACGGGAGGCGCTCCATGACTATCGGCAGCCCCTTGCTGGCGTTGATCGCGGGCATTCTCTCGATCCTGTCGCCGTGCGTGCTGCCGATTTTACCCGTCGTGCTGGGCGCTGCGGCTTCCGAGCACCGGTACGGCCCGCTTTCGCTCGCGGCGGGGCTTTCGCTCTCGTTCGTGGTCCTGGGATTGTTTCTGGCAACCGTCGGTCACACGATAGGACTTGACGCGGACCGGCTGCGCTTCGTTGCCGCGGTGCTGATCATGGCCGTCGGCGCGGTACTGCTAATGCCGCCGCTTCAGGCACGATTGGCTTTGGCAAGCGGCCCGGTCGGGAATTGGGCCGACAGTCAATTCGGCCGCTTTAAGAGGAACACAGTTTCTGGCCAATTCTGGATCGGAGCACTGCTGGGGACTGTCTGGAGCCCGTGCGTCGGTCCAACGCTGGGAGCCGCCTCCCTGTTGGCGGCCCAAGGGCGCGACCTTCCGCAAGTGGCGCTGACGATGTTGGCATTCGGCGTGGGCGCGGCGCTCCCGCTGCTGGCGCTCGGATGGGTCTCTCGCGAGACCATGATGCAGTGGCGGAGCCGTCTACTTTCCACGGGAAGCGGAATGAAGTTCGCCCTCGGTTTACTATTTGTAACAATCGGAGTGTTCATCGTCACAGGATTGGACAAGCTGATTGAAAGCAAGCTTGTTGAGGTGTCGCCGGCATGGCTGGTTGACGTCACTACGCGGTTTTAGGCCAGCTTACCGCTCCCGCCAGCTGACCGGAAAAGAGGAAGAATATGATCCATAACTCCCTGGCGGCAGGTTCGGACATGCCGAAAATAACCGTGCCGAAAGTCGGCGGCGGCAAAATTCAGTTCGGCAACTCGCCCGGCTGGCAATTGCTAGTAGTCTATCGTGGAAAGCATTGTCCGATTTGCCGGACGTATCTCAAAACGCTCAACGGGTTGCTCGGCCAGTTCGCCGAAATCGGGGTCGAGGTCTCGGCGATCTCCGCCGACACTGCCGAAAAGGCCGAAATCGAGGCAAGTGAAGAAGGGTGGCTTTTTCCGATTGGGCATAGCCTGACGATGGAGCATATGCGGGCGCTAGGACTCTATGTCTCGGAGCCACGCTCGGCCGAAGAAACCGATCGCCCGTTTCCGGAGCCGGGCCTGCTGGTCGTCAATTCCGACGGCAAAGTCCAGATTATCGACATCTCGAATGCGCCGTTCGCGCGCCCCGATCTGAACAGCATCCTGAAAGGCGTGAAATTCATTCAGGAAAAGCAGTATCCCATCCGGGGGACTCTCGCGTGACCGAAGCTCAACGGAAGGGAATAGGCCTCAAAGGCCTGAAGGCCTGTCTCTTCGACGCCAACGGCAAGTTGTTCCGACTGTGTTTCGGCGCGGGGTCTCGTGCTCGATCAGCGCTGGGGTCGCGGTGCCCTGTTCAAACCTAATCAAGACATTTGACCATGCCGCGCTGATGAAGGCTAGAAGCACCGCCAGACCGGTTAAACCGGCGGTCCCAAAGAAGAAAGCGCGGCCGGCACGATAGCCGAGGATACGGTGGCGTCTGCAGCGCCAGCGCTAGCACTTCGATAGCCCCCAAGAAGGCGACTGCTTCCGCCCAACCGACCAAGGTCAGTCTCCATGGCGTTGCGAGCGTCAATCCTACGGTGATGGGGTTCGCGTTGAGGCCGATATACTCTGCGGACGACCAGTTCTATTACACGTGCAGTCCGCATTGGCCGATTGGGCGCGGTTTCGCTTACGAAGGATCCTCGCTTCGTCGCCCGAGTCAATTAGACAAGATCCATGGCCCTCGGATACGGTCAAAAAGCTTGCTGGCGTCACGGACCCAAAAGTGCAAGGCACTTTTGAGGGGTAAATCGAACCTTAAGTTGCGACGAATCCCGACAATCGATTGAAATCACAGCAAATGCGACCGCCCTCCGTATGATGGCCGACGATCTTGAGCTGCTCCGCGCATTCGTGCTCTCCGACCGGGCAAGCCTCTTGTGGTTCACGGTCTTGCCGCGTCACCGAATGACTATCCTGAATCTGGGGAGCCTTGCGAAGATTGCCGACCCGCACACATGACCCAGCATTTCATTTGTTGGTTGCTTTTGGTGGTAGGAAACCTGCCGCTCGCGTTGTGTGACTAAACTGGCCCGTGGTCGCTGCAACTATGGAGTGGCGCTGCCAAACGGCTCAGCCGTTCCCGGCATAGGCTTCGTACAGGCGCATCTCCGTCTCGCTGTCCATGGTCTCGTTGACCAATGGCAGTAGCGCCATTTCCTCCTTCTGAACGTGGACCACCATGCGCTGAACGAATTCGGCGCCGACCCGGCGAAACTCCTCCCAACGCGCCGGGTCGAATCCGCCGCTCTCGGCGGCGCGAGCCAGTGCAGCCAGTTTCTCCCCAAGCGGACGCATCACGGTGTGTTCCTCGGTCAGATGATCGCCGATCAAATGGTCGCCGACCGATTCGAGCAGGGTGAACAACTGGGTTTCCTCGAAATCGAAATGTCGCATCGTGTCGGTATCGATGGCAAGCACGAGATCGCGCAGCAGTCGGCCGGCCTCCGGATCCCCGGGGCTGATGGCCAGCCGACGGATAATTGCGCGCTCCAGGCGCTCCATCAGGGCGATAGTCGCGCGATGCTCGTCGTGCAGCGTCTGGCTGATGCGGTTGGTAAACATGGAAACCTCCTTCAGGTGCCGGGTCTGCTCAGGCTCGGGTTTGAGCCGATGCGAGAGTTTTCAGGATGCTGGCGATGAACGTGGCGAAGGCGAGCGCACCGGCCAGGCCGACCAGCGCGGCCAGTGCCGCCGTCACCGCGCTGTCCAGGACGATCGCAGTGACCAGTCCGGTGATCGCGACGACGTGACACACAGCGTGAACTGTCAGCGGCGCGCTGGCGCCAAGTTCGGATAACAGCGGCGGCCCGCCTGTCGAGCGGGTCACGTGCATTGAGGTCAGGAACGGCACGATCCGCTGCAGGATTCCGAGTAGGAAGGTCAGCAGCCAGCCGCCGAGCGACACCAGTCCGAACAACGTCGGTCCGTCCGGCCCGGCCCAGCCCTGCAAGGCCGCGAGGCCGACCAGCGGTGTCAGCGCCAGCAACACCCAGGAGATCCGCACCAGCAGGAACGAGAGGCCAAGCCGCTTGCGCATGCCGGTCGCAAGGGCGACCCGCATCAGCCGCAGATGCAGGGAGGCGGCGACAACGCCGAGCACGCAGGCCGCAGTTAGCAGCATTGTCTCGCCAAGCAGCGCGCCGGTAACACCCAGCATGACCGTCGCCGCCGCGACGGCGAAGCCGCCCTGGGCCATGCGCGCCTTCGGCGCGTTCGACAACGCGAACATCGGAATCAGCACGTGGCTAAAGCCAAGCGCCAGCATGCCCATGAAGCCGAAACTGCCGAGAATCATGTGGGCCAGCGCGACGCCGGCATGATCGGCGAGAAAACCGATCTCGGCGTCGAGCGACAAGGCAAGGCCGAGTGCGACGAGAAGGACCAGCGACACAAACGCTCCCCAGCCGTAAGCGCGGACCACGGGCATGCTACCGGCCCGGCGCAGATTGTCGACAAACAGGCCGGCGAAGAGCAGAAGGCCCACGGTGGATGCCACCGCTCCGGCGATCATCAGGCCGACATGGGTCGCGTACATGCCGACGATCAGCGCGATCGCACCCGGAACCAGTAGCCAGAAAACGGCCTTGATCGGCCACACCGCTACGAGCGGACGCGCCGTCGCGACTGGCAGCAATTGCACCGCAGCGCCGATCGCCGTCATCGTCAGCACCCCGAGCGTCAGCAGATGCACAGCCGCGAGCGATGGTCCGACGCCGCCGCGAAATCGCGTGAAGTCGCCCGCGGCGAACAGCACCGCCACCCAAAGCACGACGTGGAGCACAGCGGCGGCTACGAAGAACCGGAACGGCACCGAAGCCGGCAGCAGCCGGCTTTTGGCCGAGCCGAGGAACATGCCGACCACGGTCATAATGGAGAACGCACGATCTTAAGCACCACGTCGCCATCTCGCGGGGAACTCTCGCCGGACGCGGCGATCAATCGACAGCACCAGCCTCGCTCTTCCAGTTCGGGATAGAGCAGCAGCGGCTCCTGGCTGAGATGCGCTAACAGGACCTCGCCGGCCTCGCCGCCGTCTATCAACCTCAGCAAGGTCACCAGCGGTTCGGGACAGGGAAGCCCGCGGACGTCGATATGAAGTCCATCCTGTGCCCGCCATAGGCGGGCGCCATCGTGCGCCCCGGTGCCGTTGGTCATGCAGGCCATGCTCCTTCGCAGCTGCGCTATCCTAGCGGGCGCCGAGCGATCGCGAAAACGGTCGACTTGGCGACGAACTAGCCGAGCTCGGCGGCGCTTATCTCCATGCACCCTAGCCCGGGGCGCGGATCCGATGGTTGTTTTACCGCAAACAAGAGAGGGGTAGTCATCCCGACGCATCGTTTATGCCCCCCGCATTAGCCGACGTACCTCGCTGTCTCAAATTCGAAGCGTGGCGGGCGAACCAAGAATCGGCCTTCCTACCGAGTATCATGGTAGCGTAGGCACTGAGGTCGCGGGCATTCTTGCAGATGGGCCGGTGTCGACCCAGCGACTACAGGTCGCACGGAACTGATCTGGGAAGCAGACGGCCTGCTTGAGGTAATTCGGCGCGGGTGTCAGAGCTGCTCTTCCATATCCGACGCGACGATAAAGCGTCCGGTACCCTCCGAAACTCAGAAATACCGTTCCATAAGCCGTTTTATCTGCGGAGTTTTCTTTTGAACGGCCCGCGTCAGACGAGCTTTTCGCAGTGCGACGGAATGTGCGAGGGCAATCTGCTGACAGCGTTTACATCGAGAAATTCGATATCAAAGCCGGATCAAATTCGTTTGCCTTAGCCTTACAGTGGAACCTATTCTTATTTTGCCCTTTCGGCACGACACGGGACTAGGGCTGCAAACCACAGTTCGCTCCGGAATAGGCGGATTTTTTGCAATGCTTAAGCCGGACAACAACAAAACCAATCAAAACTAAGTGTGGGAGGTAGTTGTGGGGTTCCAAGCGAACGAAGTCCGTGCCACTGCCGATCCTTGCGAGGAAACGACGCATGACGTTGGCGAAGCGATCCTCATCGTCGATGATCAGCCGACCATGCGCGGCTTTCTTGAGGACTCGTTAAGCTTGGAATTTGCCCGTGTGTGCAGCGCCAGCGATGCTGACGAGGCCCGTGCCTTGGCTCAGCATTCACGTTTTGATGTTCTGATCGCAAATATTCATCTCCCTGGTCCAACGAGCGGTCTTGCATTGGCGCGCGAATTGCGAAACCTCGGCTACGTGGACATGAACGTCATCTTTTACACCGGTGATTCGGACCTCAACTCCGCCATCGTTGCGCTGCAAGACGATGCCGCCGATTTGCTCAGAAAGCCTTTCCACATCGAGCATCTTCTCGCCATCGTAAAACGCGCGCGCGACCGGCGCAGGGCAGAGCGCGAAAACTTCCTTCTGCAGCGGGAAACCGATCAGCGCCCCGCGGTGGAGCGCATGGTTGGGGAGAGCGAACCAATCAAGGAGGTCTGGCGAATCATCAACCGGATCGCGCCGATGTCGTCCACGGTGTTGATCAAGGGCGAAACCGGCACCGGCAAGGAGCTTGCTGCTCGGGCGCTCCACGACCTGAGCGGCCGCCGCGGAAGTTACGTCCCAGTCAATTGTGCAGCCATCTCGGCCGATCTGATCGAGGGCGAGCTGTTCGGACATCTCAAGGGAGCATTCACCGGGGCCCATCAGGTTCGGCAGGGGCTGTTCAGCCACGCCGACGGCGGCACCTTGTTTCTTGACGAGATCGGCGAGATGCCGTTGGGCATGCAGGCCAAGTTGTTGAGGGTGCTGGAGCAGAGGAGCTACCGGCCGGTGGGCGGCAACCACGAGATCCCGACCAATGCCCGCGTGATCACGGCGACAAACCGCGATCTGGCGGCCGAGGTGCTCGCAGGCCGCTTCCGCAAGGATCTTTATTATCGCATCAACGTGATCGGTCTGCACCTGCCGCCACTGCGCGAACGCAAGAGCGATATCGCGCGTCTGGCGAGGCTGTATTTGCATATCCTTTCGATCGAGGTGGGTGTTCCCACGCCGGAGCTGGATCCCTGTGATATAGACCATCTGCTGCGCTATGATTGGCCTGGTAACATTCGCGAGCTCCGCAATGTGATCGAGCGTTCGCTGCTGCTCGGAAAGCCGCTCTCCCACCTTCTCGCAGTCAACGACACGCCTGCTAAGCCGAGTGAACCGGCGTCGCAAAGCCCGCAATCACTGGAGGACTTGGAATTGTCGCATATTCTAAAGGCTCTCCGTGACGCCAACGGCAACAAGACTTCCGCTGCGCGGACCTTGGGCGTTTCCCGCAAGACCGTTGAGCGGAAATTGAAACGAATGGGATAGTCTGACTATCCTGAACGGTGACGCTGGTAGGTTTAGTGCCGGTGAATCGTCAATTTGGGTTTGTATAAGAGCTCGTTGGGAAACAATCAGCGTGCGAAGCGAGGTCGACTCGTCGCTCTCTTTTGAGCTGTATCAGAAACGCAAGAGCCGGACGGGACATCCGCGTAGCAGCCGCTTTTTGAATGTCTCGCCAAATAGCAGAATTCGTAAACTCTTCGGAGGTGGAATGTCCTTGCGAGTCGCAATCAACGGGTTTGGGCGAATTGGTCGCAATGTCTTGCGCGCTATCTTTGAAGCTAAGCGCGACGACATCGAAGTGGTTGCCATCAATGATTTAGGTCCGGTCGAGACCAATGCCCATCTGCTTCGCTTCGATTCCGTGCATGGCCGGTTTCCCGGCACTGTGACGGTTGATGGCGATTCCATCGATCTCGGCAAGGGAAAGATCAAGGTTTGTGCCGTAAAGGACCCGGCCACGCTGCCGTGGAAAGATCTGGGTATCGATATCGCGCTGGAATGCACCGGCATCTTTACTTCCCGAGAGAAGGCGGCCTCGCATTTGGCCGCAGGCGCCAAGCGAGTGCTGGTTTCGGCGCCCGCCGACGGCGCCGACGCCACCATCGTCTACGGCGTCAACCACGACAGACTGACCAGAGACCACTTGGTCGTCTCCAATGGCTCCTGCACCACCAACTGTCTGGCGCCGGTGGTGAAGGTGTTGAACGACACCGTCGGGATCGAGACCGGCTTCATGACCACGATCCACGCCTATACCGGAGATCAGCCGACGCTCGACACCGTGCACAAGGATCTCTACCGCGCCCGCGCCGCCGCGATGTCCATGACCCCAACCTCGACCGGTGCCGCCAAGGCGATCGGCCTGGTGCTGCCCGAGCTGAAAGGCAAGCTCGACGGCGTCGCGATCCGGGTGCCCGTCGCGAACGTGTCAGTGGTCGATCTGAAAATCATCGCGAAACGCGCGACCACCAGGGACGAGATCAACGACGCGATCTGCCGCGCCGCGCAACAAGAACTGAAGGGCATCCTCGGCTTCACCAACGCGCCGAACGTCTCGATCGACTTCAACCACGACCCGCATTCCTCCACCTTCGCGATGGACCAGACCAAGGTCCAGAACGGCACGCTGGTGCGGGTTATGTCCTGGTACGACAATGAATGGGGCTTCTCGAACCGGATGGCTGATACAGCGGTGACGATGGGCAAGCTGATCTGAAACGTTCATGATCCTGACCGACGGTACGTCTCTCGCAATCATTAAAAGTGCACGACGGTCATCTTTCGAATCCCGAGCACGACTCGAACTTCCGGATTGCGGCTGGAGAGTCGTGCCTGAACTCAGCTGTCCTATCGATGGTGTTTCACAAAGGATGTAACCTATGACTTTCACGCTTCCCGAATTGCCTTATGACTACGACGCCCTCGCGCCCCACATGTCGAAAGAAACACTGGAATACCACCACGACAAGCATCACCAAGCCTATGTCACCAACGGCAACAACTTGTTGAAGGGCACCGAATTCGAGGGCAAGTCGCTCGAGGATATCGTCAAGGGCTCGTTCGGCAAGAATGCGCCGTTGTTCAACAATGCGGGTCAGCACTACAACCATCTGCACTTCTGGAACTGGATGAAGCCGAACGGCGGCGGCGTCAAGCTGCCGGATCGGCTGGCGAAGAAGATCGACGAGGATCTCGGTGGGCTCGAAAAGTTCAAGACCGATTTCGTGGCCGCCGGCGTGGGCCAATTCGGCTCCGGCTGGGCCTGGCTGTCGGTCAAGAACGGCAAGCTCGAGATCTCGAAGACCCCGAACGGCGAGAACCCGCTGGTGCACGGCGCTACGCCGATCCTCGGCGTCGACGTGTGGGAGCATTCCTATTACATCGATTTTCGGAACCGACGCCCGGACTATCTGAAGGCCTTCGTCGATCATCTGGTGAACTGGGACTACGTCGACCAGTTATTGTCGAAGGTTCGACCGTCTTGAACCTGATCCCACCCACGAGAGATGAACTACCGATCGATCATGCGCAGGTGGGCAGAGGATTGGGGCTACAGGCTGAACTGTCCCTCGAAGCGATAGAGATCAAGTCTCTGACCGCGTGTCACAATAGCAGCACTTCCCGGAATTCGAGCGAAGCCATCTGTACCAAGGAGGGATGAAAGCCGCGCCGATCCACGCGGACGCGTTTTTTCGAGAACAAATTGGCCGTTCCCATCGCGTCCCGAAACGACGACCGGCACGAACTCGTCTCGACCAGGTTTACGTGTTTCGTCGAACCCCGCGACGGCTGGAACCGGACGAGGCGGCTCTGGCGATAATCCTGCCCTTCGCATCACAATCGGCCGTGCAAACCACAGGAACGTCACAAGTGCGGAGACCGGATTGCCTGGAAGGCCGACCAGACTCGCGTCACCCAGATTCCCGACAGAGGCCGGTTTGCCCGGTTTGATCGATGCCATGAGCGGCGAGAGCACGCCTCCAGCAGCCGTGACGGCTGATCGGACATGATCCTCCTCGCCGACGGACATACCGCCCGTTGAGATAATGACGTCGAACTTGCAAGAGGCCTTCTTGAAGGTGTCGGCAATCGTCGCTGGTTGATCTGGAACCTGACCGAGGTCGGTGAGATCCACCGCAGAATCGTCGAGCAGCGACAACAGCATTGCCCGATTGCAGTCATGGACTTCACCGAGCGCGAGATGCTCGTGCGGTTCGCGCAACTCGTTGCCGGTCGAAATCACCGCGACGCGCACCCGTCGGGAAACCCGTACGGCCGGAACGCCGGCAGCAGCCAGAAGTGCAATATGGCGAGCGTCGATCCTTGTACCGGGTGACAGCACGACCGCACCGGCCGCCACGTCTTCTCCCATGACACGAATGTTGTCACCTGCCCGAGGTCGTCTTGACACGGTCACCAAACCGCCGCGCTGCGTGCAGTGCTCCTGCATAACGACAGCATCGAAGTCCCCCGGCGTAGGTGCTCCGGTGAAGATCCGGAACGCCGCAGGATTACTCGGCAAGGGTCTTCCGAAACTGAGACCGGCAGCCTGCCGGCCTTCGACCGGAAACGTCGCAATGCCGTTCGCGAAATCGCGCGTTCGCACGGCATAGCCGTCCATTGCCGACTGGTTAAAGGGGGGCACGGCATGGCGTGCGAACACATTTGATGTGGCGATCCGGCCTCGCGCTGAGTGCAACGCGATAAGTTCCTGACCACGGATAGGGGCCACGGTATCTAGCGCGCGCTTTCGTGCGTTCTCTACGGAAATATATCCCGCATGATCGTCGCAACATGACACCAAAGCATCAGGGGCCGTCGCGTCCTGCTCCGGTTCGGCGAAATTCAAAATCAGCCTCCGGTCATGTTCATATGGCGCGCGATCGCTGGCGCGGTCCCGAGATCGAAATCATGCCCGTGGGGCTTTAACGCCATCGCGGCGACGATAGAATTTTTGACCCGCTCGTCGTCGGTCGGGTTTCCCCGCAATACGCGACGTAAATCAGCGGAGTGCTCCTGTCCCAGGCAAAGCAGCATATGGCCTTCGGCCGTGACCCGCACGCGATTGCAGTCGCCACAGAAATTATGGCTGTGGGGCGATATGAACCCGACGCGGGTATCCGTTCCTCCGACATGAAAGTATTTCGATGGTCCGCCAGTGCTTTCGATGGTGGAAACCAGCTCGAAGTGACCGGCGAGATCGCGCCGGATCTGATCGCTCGAGTAGTAGGCCTCGGCACGGTCGTGGTCGCCGACCGTGCCGAGGGGCATCTCCTCGATGAAGCTGATGTCGATTCCACAGTCGATGGCGAAGCGCACCAGATCGACGACCTCATCATGGTTGCGGTTCTTGAGGATCACGCTGTTGAGCTTGACCCGACGAAAACCGGCAGCCAGGGCCGCCGCGAGACCGGCCATTGTCTTCTCAAGCCGCCCGACCCGGGTAATCTCCTGGAAGCGCTTCCCCCTCATTGTGTCCAGACTGATGTTGACCCGCGTGACACCCGCGTCCTTCAGGGCGCGCGCGTACCGGGACAGGTGTGTGCCGTTGGTCGTGAGAGTGAGGTCGCGAACGCCCGTCAGGGCACCTAGTTGTTCGAACAGCCAGATGACGTTGGGACGAATCAACGGCTCGCCACCGGTCACCCGCAGCTTGGTGACGCCAAGGTCGCTGAAGCACCTGCCGAGCCGAGCCATCTCCTCCAGCGTGAGAAGTTGTTGTCGCGGCAGAAAAGTCATTTTGTCTGACATGCAATAGATGCAGCGCAGATCGCAACGATCTGTGACCGATAAACGCACATAGGTCACATGTCGCCCGAAGCGGTCGATGAGTTTGGCGGGCGCTGACTCGGTCATTGTCATCTTGCCAACTGAAAACATTCTTCTCAAAGGAACCGTTGCAGATCAAGTATTCACGATGCGATTATCGCAGGTTTACGCATGCATGACCTGTGCCAGCGATCGTATCGCTCTGGACAGGCATGTTTGCGTTTGGGCGCCATAGAATCCACTGTGCAATGAGACAAACTGTCTCCTTCCATCTGAATAGCCGGGCTGAATTGTCCCAGCCAAGTGCCGCTTTGGAAGTCGTGGCACGATAGGGGGAAGGCGAAGGCAAATGCGCGGTTTCAGAATTGGCGGTGATCTGAGAGCAAAAAAAATGACCGCCCAGCGCTAGGCTCAGGCGGTCAGTTTGGGGGAGGGACGCTCCCTTGGAGGTCACCTCGGCGAGCACATTCGTCGAGGTCACAAACGGTGCGATGGAATTCAACAATTTCGAGTGGTCACTGCCAAACCCAAAAGGCGTAGCAAAATTCAACCGACAGCAAACTGCTCCTCGGTTAGTTGCTCGTTCACCTCATCTGAGGCCTCGCCGTTAAACGCGCGGCGGAACGCCTCGACAAAAGGACGAAAATCTTTGACCGTTCCGTAAATGGCAACGACTCCTGCTCGCTTGCCGTCGTAAACGAGGTTCACCCCCTCGGTGCGTCCGGCCGGGTTTGGCCGGGCCTTTCCGGCGTAGGATATCCAGTGTCTCGCCTGCAGGGATGCGTAGACCAAGTCCTGGGATGGGTGCATGAGCCAACAGACCACGAAATTCCAGCTTCCAATGCTAAGTTTTTTCTTGACTGTTTCGGTCAGTGGGTCTTTCGGATCGATCTGCCACTGGAATACGGCAAGTGATCCGTCATAGGTCGGGTCGAGGTTTCCTTGCGGTCCTTCGGAAGGCAGCGCGCCGAATTCGTCGAGCCCGTCAGCGGCTTGGGCCGGGCTACCGTCCTTCGGAGGTTCGGGGTTCATCAAGTTTTTCGCGCGATGTCCGGGACCCTCGATGAGATCTGGATTCGGATCGATGCCATACTCGCTAAGGTCGACCTGCAACGGATTGGTGGAGGGGCCACCGAGCAACATCGATGCGTCGTCGTAAGGCGGCTCCGTCTCAAGTTCGATCTCCTCGAACCCGGCATTGCGAAGAACGTCACGAATGCTCTGCTCCATCGCAAGAATTTTGGTGACGTTCTGTGTATCTGGATTGAACTCGACGAACACGTTCGGTCCCTGTACGGCCACCCCCTTCAGGAATCCGAGTGCGACGATGTCGCGAGATCGACCTGGGCAGGGGACCTGCCGCAACAACTCTTTCACTTCCTCTGGTTTCATGTGGGTCATCGCGTTTCCATTCTTGCCGTGGAGCAACTGCCGACGTGCCTGGCGCGTGTAGTGAGAATCCGCGGCGGATGGAGATCCGAGCAAGATCCTGTTCATTAGATCGCCAGGGATCGGCCGCGAACTTCTATCGATGAGTGATATAAAGCAATTCTTGTGCCTAGCGATATTGTTAGTATTTGGTCCGCACTCGTTGCATTCGTTCGTCAAGCGAGAATTCTTGTGTTTCGTGGCAATTGACGTGTCATCATGAAGCACCGCGTTGCCGCGTTCGATTAAATCGCAGATTGCGCGTACTTTCCGTCGGCGTTGCAGATCGCTGCAGTGCAGGCGATCGCTCGACTCTGACGCGGGGACGATCTAATCCCGCATTGCTGCGAAGCAGCAATGCGCATGATCGCGCCGACAAAACGTACGGTAGGACAGAGTGGGCCATCGCAGTGCGGTTGATGGGTCATATCGTCTCACACTAACTCAGAAATCAGCGTGAGCTTGACTCTCCGAGTCCCATTCTCTCCGATTTAATGGCTCGTCCGCGGCCGGTCGAGTGTCTGGCATGTCTTGTGCATCATTGGCGCTGGTTCCAATCCGATGCCGATGAGAATTTCTGGTTGACGCCCTGCGGGGGTGGACCGGCGTCGCAATGCTGCTCAAATGAGGTGAAGTATGTCGTACCTTATACCGTCAGAATTCGGAAAGAAGATGGTGGATTCCGGTGAAGCCAAAATCAAGATGGCCACCCGTGATTCATTCATCAGAGCTTATCTGGGTGGCGCCATTCTGGCGCTCGCCGCTGTCTTCGCTGTCACCATCACGGTTCAGTCAGGCTCGGCGCTCGCCGGCGGCATTTTGTTTCCGGTTGGATTCTGCATGCTCTATCTTATGGGCTTCGATTTGATCACCGGCATCTTCGTTCTGACACCGCTGGCCTGGCTCGATGGACGCCCCAACGTCACCATCTGGCGCGTATTGAAAAACTGGGTCCTGGTGTTTTTCGGTAATTTTGCCGGAGCGTTGACCACCGCGGTGCTGATGGCGATCGTCTTTACTTACGGCTTTTCGACCGATGCCGGACCGGTGGGTCACAAGTTAGGCGAGATCGGCGAAGCTAGAACGCTGGGATACGCCAAATATGGTGCGGCAGGCTGGTTGACCATTTTCATACGTGGATGCTTGTGCAACTGGATGGTATCGTTGGGCGTCGTCGGGGCGATGTTGTCCACCAGCGTCAGCGGCAAGGTCATCGCGATGTGGATGCCGATCATGCTGTTCTTCTACATGGGTTTCGAGCACTCGGTCGTGAACATGTTCCTGTTCCCGACCGGGCTGATGCTTGGGGGAAATTTTTCAATCATGGACTACCTGATCTGGAACGAAATTCCGACTGCGCTCGGCAACATGGTTGGCGGCATTACACTGACGGGTCTGACGGTCTATACGACTCACGTGAAGACAGCTCCCGAGCACGTGTTCTAAGCCCGGCCCGTTTATCTTCGGAAAAGCCTGTACCGCTGCCGAAGCGGTGCAGGCGTCCGTCGTTGCTGTGTGCATCGAAGACGATCGACAGGTTCCGATCGCGATATCGCTGGGCTACAAAATCATCCAGGGACAATCCGCCTCCGCACATGTTGATTCTGTCCAACATTCGTTGGTACTGACGAGCGCTTTGATCCCAGCGCCCTGGTCATCGGTTGAGTAATTCTGACCCTGTTGCCGTCCATCGACGGGACAAGTTGTCGCTCTTGCTGGGCCAGACACCTAGGCAGCCGCCGAGTTATTATCCACGAAAGGCAAAATCCACGCTCAAGCATGGCTGCTAAACTCACGGACGACGATGCTAGCTGAAACCGCTGTGCTGCGATCAGCGACCCGGACTCGCAATATACCAAAGGAGTGAGTTATCGTTGCGGCACAATGTGTTTCGAGATGACCCGGCAAGTGTACGCGATTAGCTGAAATCGCGATCCGTTCTCATGGGCCACCGAGATCACTCCAATACAGCACGAGAGCGACCGTCTGTTCACTGAAACGAGGCGTCATGAACCGTTAGACGCAATTGTCTCATCCGTCGTCGTCGAGCTGGCATGTCGCTTGCTAAGAACCTGTTGTGAATTCGCAGAGCCGGACGAAAGGCGAGGCCGATGAGCAACATGGATTCGAGCAGAGTACGAGAGCTACTGCGCGGGGTGCCTTATCCCGGTTTCTCGCGCGACATCGTCGGCGCCGGCTTTGTCGGGGAAATCGTCGCCATCGGACCGATGGTAGAAGTCGAGTTCAAGCCGACGACGCGCGATCACGGCAAGATTGACGAGATGGAGCACAGGATCCGCGACGTTCTGCTCGATGCCAGCTTCGTCGACGTGCAGATCCGCCGGGTCGAACCGCCGGCAGCCGAAGCGTCGCTTCGCAGCATCAAGGACAGCATCAAGGACAGCAGCAGGGATCACGGCATGGACCAGCACCGCCACGACCACGACCACGACCATCACCACGATCATCACCATCACCACGGACACGCCGATGGCGGCTGCGGTTGCGGAAATTCCTCCAGTCGGCAAATGACCCCGCTGCAAGCGGAGTTTCTCGAGGACGGCGAGGTGCCGGAGGACGATCTTCTGGCCCAGGTTCTCGGTCGCGCCGATATTGCGACTAAGGCGGGGTATGCGCCCGGCGGCCCGAATCCGCTGTCCGGACCGCGCGAGTCCTTCGACTTCGACTGTGGAATCAAGGTGCTGCAGTGGGACATCAATCCCCACGACGCGTCGCAGACGACCCGCCAGCATGAGGTCAGGGTGGGCGACTGGGACTACCGCGTCTGGTGGCAGGCCCATCCCCGCGGCGATCTGCTCTACGTGTCGATGCAGGCGATGCGCGAGGACTGGATCGTCCACGAGGATGCGTCGCCGCACCCGGTCGGGCGTTCGGAAGCCGTGAATCTGGTCTTCGACGAGCGGCGCAACGCGGTCGTTGCGATCTACGGGACGGTTCGGGATTTCCGCCCGTTCGTCAAGGCGTTCGCCCTCGCCCGCGAACGCGAGGCCGGCATCGCCAGCCAGTCCATCGCCAGCCAGTCCAATGCGTCGGAGGAAATCAAGAAATGAACAAGATCGTCAAAGGCGCGGGGTCGCGCTGGTTCAGGGAAATGAACGAGCCGCGGAAGTGGGAAGACTTCTACCGTCGTCGCTGGCAGTACGACAAATCCGTGCGCACGAGCCACAGCGTCAACTGCTCGGGGTCGTGCTCGTGGGAGGTGTTCGTCAAGAACGGCATGATCACCTGGGAGCTGCAGAAGACCGACTGGCCGCAGATCAACGACGAGACGCCGAGCTACGAGCCGCGCGGCTGTCAGCGCGGCATCTCGTCGTCGTGGTATCCCTACAGCCCCGTGCGACCGAAGTTTCCCTACGTCCGCGGCGTCCTGCTGGACTTCTGGAGGAAGGAGCGCGGGGCCGGAAAGGACCCAGTCGCCGCCTGGGCGTCGATCGTCGAGGATCCGGTTCGCTCGGAGGCCTACCGCACCGCCCGGGGCAAGGCCGGCTGGCGCCGGACGACGTGGGATGAAGCCAGCGAGATCATCGCGGCCGCCAAGGTCTACACGATCAAGGAGTACGGGCCGGACCACCTCGCCTCGTTCTCGCCGATCCCGGCGATGAGCATGGTGAGCTTCCTGTCGGGCCACCGCCTGTCCAACCTGCTGGGCGGGACCATGCTCAGCTTCTACGAGTGGTATCACGATCTGCCGCACGTGATGCCGATGATCTGGGGCGACCAGACCGACGTGCATGAATCGGCCGACTGGTATCAGAGCACGTACTGGATCGTGATGGGGTCCAACCTGCCGATGACCCGTACGGCCGACGCCCACTTCGCCTCCGAGCACAAGTACAACGGCGGCAAGCTGGTCAATCTGTCGCCCGACTATTCCGACGTGACCAAGTTCGCGGACCTCTGGGTTCCGGTGCGTCCCGGAACCGACGCCGCATTCCTGATGGCCTGCATCCACGTGATCCTCCAGGAATTCCACGTGAATCGCCGGTCGGAATACTTCCACGACTACGTCGCGCAGTTCACCAACCTGCCGTACCTAGTGATCCTCGAGGAGGAGGGCGACCACTACGGCAGCGGCCGTTTCCTGCGCGCCAGCGACCTCACCGACTACGCGGACGAGGAACTCGGCGAATGGAAGTTCCCGATCTTCGACAAGCAAGGCGGCCTGCGGCTGCCGGGCGGGGCCGTCGGCTTCCGCTGGGAGGAGAAGACGACCGGACGGTGGAACCTCAAGAAAGAGGACGCGATCACCGGGGAAGCCTACGAGCCGATGCTCACCCTCGTCGACGGCGAGTATGAGGACGTGCCGGTGGAGTTCTCCGATTTCACCCACACCTTCAATGTCGAACTCGGGACGACGACAATTAGAGGCGAGAAGGCGAAGGCGACCATCCGCGGCGTCCCGAGCCGGCTGATGACGAAGGCGGACGGCACGAAGGTCCGCGTCGCCACCGCCTACGACCTGATGCTGTCGCACTACGGCGTCAATCGCGGCCTGTCGGGCGACGGCTACCCGTCGAGCTATGACGACCCCAATCGGCCCTACACGCCCGCGTGGCAGGAGCAGGAGACCGGCGTCGACCGCAACCTGGTGATCCGGGTTGCGCGCGAATGGGCCGACACGGCGGAAAAGACCAAGGGCAAGTGCCTGTTCATCACCGGCTCGGGCATCCTGCACTGGTACCACGGCGGCTCGCTGACCTATCGCACGGAAGCGGTGATGGGCATTCTCACCGGGTGCATGGGCACGAACGGCGGCGGTTTCGCGCACTACGTGGGCACGGAGAAGATCCGGAACTTCGCCGCCATCCAGACGATCGGCGGCGCCACGGACTGGGGAAATGTCGGCCGCCAGGCGAACTCGACGTCGTATTTCTACTTCCACACCGATCAGTGGCGCTACGACGGAATGAGCCTCGATCCGCTCTGGGCGCCGCGCGCGACGGATATGCCTAGCAGGGCGAACCACTCCGCCGATATGAACGCGGTCGCGGTTCGCAACGGCTGGCTGCCGTTCTACCCGCAGTTCGACGAGCGAAATCCGCTCGACGTGGTGAAGGACGCGCGCGACTCCGGCGCCAAGTCGATCGAAGAGGTACGCGCCTGGACCGCCCAGCAGTTCAAGGAACGCAAGCTGAAGTTCGCGCTGCCGAACGTCGACGCCAAGAAGAACCATCCGAAGGTGTTGTGGATCTACCGCGGCAACCTGATCGGCACGAGCATGCGCGGGCACGAGCTCAATCTGAAGCACATGGTCGGCACCCACCACAACGTCCAGGGCGGCGAGGAGCGCGCCAAGGACATGGTGAAGGAGATCGATTGGACCCAGGACGCGCCGCTCGGGAAACTGGACCTGATCTACAACGTCAACCTTCGCATGGACTCGTCGGCGAACTACTCGGACATCGTGCTGCCAACGTCGCATTGGTACGAAAAGCATGACGTGACGTGCACCGACCTGCACTCGTTCCTGCACCCGTTCACGCCGGCGCACGATCCAGCCTGGGAGTGCAAGCACGACTGGGAAGCGTTCCGCATCATCGCGGAGAAGATCAGCGAACTCGCCAAGGTGCACCTGCCCGATCCGATCGAGGATCTGGTGATGACCGCGCTGAGCACCGACACCCCCGACGAGCTTGCCCAGCCCTTCGGCGAACTCAAGGACTGGTGGACCGGCGAAAGCGAGCCGGTGGCCGGCAAGACGTTTCCCAACGTCAACGTCGTGGTGCGCGACTACACCAAGATACACGACAAATACACCACGCTGGGCCCGGCGGTCACCAAGCCGAACGGCTACGGCGCCAAGGGGATCAAGGGCGATCTCGCGGAAGTCTACGAGCAGCTTAAGGAAAGCTATCTGGTCGGAGAGAAGGACGGTCGGCCCTCGCTTGAGACGGCCCAGAAGGTTTGCGAGGTGATCTTGCGGATCTCGCCTGAAAGCGACGGCGAGCTTTCCTACCAGATCTTCAAGAAACTGGAGGAACGCACCGGCGTCCCGCTCGCCCACCTGGTCGAGCAAGACCGCGAGATCGCCTACCACTTCCCCGATCTCATCGCTCAGCCCCGGCGTAGCCTGACCTCGCCGCACTGGTCGGCGATCGAGAGCAAGGGGCGCACCTACTGTCCCTGGACGCTCAACATCGAGGCGTTGAAGCCGTTTCACACGCTCACCGGGCGGCAGGAGGTCTACTACGACCACAAGATGTTCCGCGACCTCGGCGAGGACCTCCCGACCTACAAGCCGCCGGTGGACATGGTGTGCATCGGGGACGTCTCGCCCGAGGACCTCAAGATGCCGGGGGCGAAGCTGTTCCGCTTCATCACCCCGCATCAGAAGTGGGGCATCCACAGCATGTTCGGCGACTCGTGGCAGATGCTCAACATGTTCCGTGGCGGGCCGACCGTCTGGATCAACGACGACGACGCCAAGGAGATGGACGTAAAGGACAACGACTGGGTCGAGATTTTCAACCAGAACGGCATCCAGGTGGCGCGCGCCGTCGTCAGCCACACCGTGCCGCGGGACATGTCGATCGTCTATCACCAGACCGAGCGCCACGTGAACGTGCCGTTCTCGTCGCTGGCGCGCGAGCGCGGATCGAGCGACCTGCGCGGCGGCAACAACAACGCTACCACCCGCATCATGATGAACCCGGCGACGATGGTCGGCGGCTACGCCAACTGGACGTACTGGCTCAACTATCAAGGCACCAGTCCGTCCGAGCGCGACTGCGCTGTTCTTATTCGGAAGAAGCCATTGGAGAAGGACGGCCGGAAAGTCGTCTACCAAGAGACTGATCTAGTCAAGCTCGGGGAGGTCTGATCATGCGGATCAAGAAACAAATGGCGATGGTCTTCAATTTGGACAAATGTCTGGGCTGTCAGACCTGCACCATCGCCTGCAAGAACGTCTGGACCAACCGCGAAGGCGCGGAATACATGTTCTGGAACAATGTCGAGACCAAGCCCGGCGTGGGCTATCCACGGGAATGGGAGAACCAGGACAAGTATCGCGGCGGCTGGAAGGAGAACCCCGGTGCCGATCAGCCCAAGCTGAACCAGGCATCGCGGTTCTGGGAGATGATCAGTCTGTTCTACAATCCCGTGCTTCCGCAGATGGACGATTACTACGGCAAGGGGCCGTTCACCTTCACCTATGAGGATTTGCATTCCGAGAAGCCGACCAAGTTCTCGCAGCCGGTCGCCCGGCCGAAATCGATGATCACCGGGGAGGAGGACATCGAACTCACCTACGGCGTGAACTGGGAGGATAACGCCGCCGGGACACACAACGAAGGCACGGGGACGCTCGACTACAATTTCAGCGACATGACCGCGGCGGCCAAGCACGCGCTGCTGAAGTTTCAAGACTCGTTCATGATGTACTTGCCGCGCATCTGCAACCACTGCCTCAATCCTGCGTGCGTCGGCTCGTGCCCGTCGGGCGCCAACTACAAGCGTGAGGAGGACGGCGTCGTCCTGATCGATCAGGACCGCTGCCGCGGCTGGCGTTACTGCGTCTCCGGCTGCCCTTACAAGAAGACCTACTACAACTGGCGTACCGGCAAGTCGGAGAAGTGCATCCTCTGCTTCCCGCGCATCGAGACCGGCCAGCCGCCGATGTGCTTCCAGGCCTGCGTGGGTCGCATCCGCTACCTCGGACCGATCCTCTACGACCTCGATCGGGTGGCCGAGGCGGCCAACGCCCCCGAGGCCGAGCTGGTTGAGCGTCATCGCCAGATCATCCTCGATCCTTTCGATCCCACCATCATCGCGGAGGCGCGGCGTCAGGGCATCTCCGACAACTGGATGGAAGCCTGCCGCCGTTCGCCGGTGTTCTTCATGGTCAAGAAGTGGGAGATCGCGCTGCCCCTCCACCCGGAGTACCGCACCCTTCCGAGCCTGTTCTACATCCCGCCGGAAAGCCCGGTCAAAACCTCGCACGTCGACCGCGGCCGCAACACAATGGACATGGTCGACGGCGGGACGGTGCTGCCCGACCTCAGCGAATTCCGCATTCCGATCGAGTATCTGGCGCGGCTTTTGGCCGCCGGAAACACGACGCAGGTGGAAACCGCGCTGCGCAAGCAGCTTGCGGTGCGCGAGTTCCGCCGGCTGGAGCGCGTCGAAGGCAGGGTCGACGAATCCGTCCTGACCCGAGCCGGGCTCACCATCGCGGAGGCGCGGCACATGCACCGGCTGCTGGCGCTGGCGCACTTCCACGAACGCTTCGTGATCGCCACCGCCCGCACCGAAGACACCGACAACGCCCCTTACCTGGAGCGCGGGTTCACCGGCTTCGATCTGATGGACCCGGGCGCCGCGCCGAACCGTCGCACCGAGTTTCACGGCAACAAGATGGGTGTGGGGAGCTGATCATGGACCAACAGCATCAAAGTCCGTCGCAGACCGCGCCGGCCGCCTGGAATCTCGCCGCGGCCTATCGGGCGATCGCAGAGCTTCTGCTCAACCCGGAATTTCGTGACGGGGAGCGAGTAGCGCTCGACCTTGCACGGCTGCAAGGCTCTGCGCTCGGAGAGCACATCGAGCAATTCCTTGAATCGCCGGGAGCACATGACATCGGCGAGTACACCCAGACACTGGAGCTCGCGCCACCGGTTCCGTTGTATTTTGGCGCGTACATGTATGAGGAGCCGAGTTCCTGCCGCGGCGCAGGAGCGTCGGGACGAAACACCTTCATGATCGAGATCGCCGCGATCTACGAGCACTTCGGGTTTTCCCTCGGCGACAGCGAACTGCCGGACTTCGTCCCGGTCGTGGTCGAGTTCCTCGCCGTGAGTCTTGGTTTTCCCGAGCGTGACGGCATCGGCCTGCGACGGCGGCTGGTCGAAAAATACGTCCAGCCCGGCCTGCCGGCGCTGCGAAAGGCACTGAAGAAATATGAGAGCGTCTACGATCTCTTGATCGAGGCTCTCGAGATGGCGTTGAACGAAGATCTGGAGCGGATGGCGGACGATCCGATCTGGCTTGCTCCGGACGTGAAAAGCACGATTCCGCAGCGGGTTGCAACGTCGCCGTCGCTTGATGTCTCGAGCCACGGGGGGCAGCACCCATGAACGCAATGTCGTCACTGAACTACCTGATATGGGGCGTATTCCCCTATGTTGCGCTGACGCTGTTCTTTGTCATTCCATTTCTCCGAATGGTCTATCGGCCGTTCGGACTAACGACACGTCCAAGCGGCATCTTTCTCGGGCGAGACTTTCTCGGCCTTGCCGCCCATCTGCTGCATTGGGGAATCTTCCTGGTGTTCTTCGGCCATCTCGCCGGTCTCGTGGGGGGCATTCTTGGCTGGGGCGGCTGGGTCGCGGTCTTCTTCTGGCTGGGGACGATCGGCGGAATCGCGGCGATCGCCGGATCGGTCCTCGCGCTGGTGCGGCGCGCGGTCGTGCCCGAGATGCGGGCGATGAGCCAGCCCGACGACTATATCGTGCATCTGTTTCTGATCGCGATTCTCGGGGTGGCAATCTACCAGGCGGTTGTGCAGCGGATCTGGGGTGTCTCGTTTACCGCGGGTCCCTGGTTCGCCAGTCTGTGGCGATTCCAGCCGCAGCCGGAACTGATGGATTCGGCGAGCCTGCTGACCAAGATCCATATCTTCCTGGCATTCGCGTTTGGCGCCTACTTCCCGTTTACCAAACTGGTCCATGCTTGGACCCTCCCGGTCAACTACCTCGTGCGGCCCTATCAGGTCATGCGCACCACCGCACGCAAATTCCAGAACCGCTGGGAATTCGGGTTGGTGTCCGATAAGTCTTACATGACCTATCTTTCGGTCAGCGTGATCGCGCTGCTGCTCGGCATCGCCTTCTTGCTGCCGGGGCCGGCCATCAAGGGGTTCGTTCAGAACGCTCTAGCGGGCTCGTCAGCGTCGTCTTCGGAGGAGGCCGCTGCGCAAAATCCCCGCATGGTGCTCGAAGGCTATCCGCTCTATGTCAACCAATGCGCACGCTGCCACGGCCTGACGGGAGAGGGGGACGGTCCGGGTGCAAAATCATGGACCTTCAGTACGGTCCCACGCAATCTCACGGCAGGGCATTACAGATTTGTTTCAACGGCGAACGGCGTCGCGACCAATGACGATTTGAGACGCGTGATCACCAACGGGCTGAACGGCTCCGGGATGCCGGCGTTCAATTCCCTGAGCGAACGTCAGGTAGAGTCGCTTGTCTCTGTCGTCGGGTTCTTGTGGAAAGATCGTCCGGACAAAGCCGAGCCTATCCCTGTGCCGCCGCGACCGATCTCGTCCGCCTCCATGGTTGCCGAAGGCAAGCAACTATTTGCTGAAAATTGCAGCGCCTGCCACGGCGCCGGAGGTCAGGGAGACGGTGTGCAGGCCAACGATATCAAGGACTCGTTCGGCTATCAGATACGACCACGCAATCTGGTTTCCGAACCGATCAGAGGCGGCGCGGGACCGACGCAGCTGTATGTGCGTATCGCGGCGGGTATTCCAGACGGAAAGGAGCAATGGCTGATGCCTCATTTCCGCGAGCTCGGCCCGCAAAAGATCTGGGCGCTGGTGTCCTACCTCGAAGCGGAAATCCTACCACAGCGCAAGATTTCCGATCCGGCCCGTACAGCGGCGAAGTGACGACGAAGCGATGGAATGTGGTGATGGTCTATCGGCCGTCGCCATCGTTCGAAAGAGGCCGTCAGCCGGCTTGTCGGCTGACGTTCAGCTTTGGACGTCTCGGGCAGGAAGTGCGCTTGTGTCATGAAAAGCACCCAGCAACCGAACCTAAGAGTGGTGATCTCGAGCCAGCGCCCGGCGTCAAAGGTGTTTCCGGATGCGGATCTCGGGCTGCGCTCACGCATCGGCTCGATGCTGCGGAGAATCGCAGGCAGCGGCATCGAGAAGCTGTCACCGTCGTATTTTGCGCTCGTGATGGCGACGGGAATCGTGTCGATCGCCAGCAATTTTCTAGGTATGAGCAGGGTCGCCCATTTTCTGTTTGTTATAAACGCCGGCGCATTCGTGGTGTTGTGGGTCCTGACGGGATTGCGCGTGCTGTTCTACTCCAAGCGCATGTTGGACGATTTGAAGCAACACGCGGTCAGTCCCGGCTATTTCACCATGGTCGCGGGAACGTGCGTTTTCGGCATTCAATGCATCCAGCTCGTCGATGACCACGCCTTCGCCACGTGGCTGTGGATCGTCGCGATTGGTCTATGGGCACTGATTACATATGCGGTGTTCACGGCGATCATAATATCGCCCCGCAAGCCCCCGCTGGGACGAGGGTTAAACGGCATGTGGCTGATTTCAGCAGTGGCGACGCAGTCGATCTCGGTGCTCGGAACGCAGATCGCAGTTCAGGTTCCGGCGCATCAGGACACGATCCTGTTCGTGTCTCTGGTCTTCTTCCTGATGGGATGCATGCTGTATCTTAACATCATCGCGATCATTTTCTTCCGGCTGACGTTTGTCGCGCTGGCACCAGCGGAGATGACGCCGCCCTACTGGATCAATATGGGAGCGACGGCGATCGCGACGCAGGCCGGCGCATCGCTGATGCTGCAGAGCGGCAAGTCGCAGCTCCTGATCGAACTGCTGCCGTTTCTCAAAGGCTTCACGCTGTTCTTTTGGGCGGCGGGAACCTGGTGGATTCCACTGCTCATCATCCTGGCAGCGTGGACTTATCTGATCCAGCGCGTGCCGGTGACCTACAGCCCGCAATTCTGGGGCGTCGTATTTCCGCTCGGAATGTACACGGCAAGCACCTATCAGCTCGCGAAAGCCACGGGGTTCGACGTTCTCCACGCGATTCCCGAGGTATCGATCTATCTGGCCCTGGTCGCATGGACCCTGACATTTGTCGGCTTCTTGCGTCAGCTCGGCAAAGGTCTGCTGGCGAACGAGGGAGCATAGACGCCATGGAGCACGTCCGGGGTTATTGTCCGCTGTGTATATCCCGCTGTGGATCGATCTCGACCGTGGAGGCGGGCCGCCTGACCCGGGTTGCTCCTGATCCGGACCACCCGACCGGAGGCAGTTTCTGCATCAAAGGCAGAGCGGCACCTGAACTGGTGCACAGCGACAGACGATTGCTCTATCCTCTGATGCGTTCCCGACCGAAGGGTGACCCGGATCCCGGATGGCAGCGGGTCTCGTGGGATGAAGCCCTCGCGTTCGCCGCCGACAAAATGCGAAATATCGCAACCGCAGATGGGCCGGAAGCGGTCGCCTTCGGTGTGACGACACCGAGCGGGACAGCGGTTGCCGACGCGTTCGGCTGGATTCATCGCCTCGCCCACGCCTTCGGCAGCCCAAACGTCGTCTTCGCAACCGAGAACTGCAACTGGCACAAGGATCACGCGACATTCCTGACCTTTGGCAGCTCGATCGGAGTTCCTGACTTCGAGAACACCGGCTGCATGCTGTTCTGGGGGTTCAATCCCTCGACCTCCTGGCCGGCCTACGCCAAGGCGGCAATGGAGGCGCGCCAGCGCGGCGCCCGGCTGATCGTTGTCGATCCGCGTCGGGCCGGTTTGGCGGCGGGCGCCGATCAGTGGCTGGCGGTCAGGCCCGGCACCGACGGCGCGCTGGCGCTGGCTATTGCCGGAGTGATGATCCGCAACGGATGGTTCGATCACGAGTTCATCGCCAACTGGACCAATGGCCCGTTCCTTGTCCGCAACGACAACGGCCGGTTTTTCGCCACGGCGGCCGATGCGGGTTCGAGCCAAGCCTTCGTGGTGTGGGATGGCGATCGAAAGCGGCCGGTGGAGTTCGATCGCGACCGCAGTGCTTTCCGCGATGCGTGCCTGCGCCGCCCGGCGCTCTACGGCGAGTTCGAGTTGGTGGATCGGGACGGCACAGCGGTGACCTGTCGGCCAGCGTTTCAACATTATGCCGAAATCTGTAACGAATACACTCCGGAAAGAGCTGCCGCTCTGACCGGCGTGTCAGTCAAGCAGATCAACGAGACGGCGCGCCTGCTCTTTGAAGCGCGGCCTGTCAGTTACTACCACTGGGCCGGTGTCTGCCAGCAAGGCAACGCCACCCAGACCGGCCGGGCCATCAGCCTGCTCTATGCACTGACCGGATCCTTCGATGCTTCCGGCGGCAACGCCCGATTTGCGACGCCGCCGCTCAACGACATCTTCGGCTACGATCTGTTGTTGCCGGGCCAGCTTGGAAAGGCGCTTGGTCAAAAGGAGCGCCCGCTGGGGCCGCCGAGCAAGGGTTGGATCACCAGCCGCGACCTGGCTCGGGCGGTGCTGCACGCCGATCCCTATCCGGTGCGCGGACTGGTCAGCTTCGGTGGCAACCCGTTCCTCACCAAGCCGAATACGCCGATGCTGGAGCCGGCGATGCGAGCGCTGGATCTCTACGTTCACGCCGATATGTTCCTCAATCCCAGCGCGCACTACGCCGATCTGGTGCTCCCGGTGGCGTCACCCTGGGAGCGGGAAGGGCTGGCCGCCGGGTTTCAGCTTGGAGAACGCGGTTGCGCGCATCTTCAATTGCGTAAGGCGGTGTTGTCACCTCTCGGCGAGAGCCGGTCCGACACGGCCATCGTCTTCGATCTTGCCGAACGACTGGGCCTCAACGCGTCATTTTTTGATGGCGACCGGGTCGCGGGATTACGCCATGTTCTCGCGCCGACAAATGTTTCCGTCGAGGAGTTGCGCCGCCATCCGGAAGGCGTGCCGCTGAATTTGACCACACGCTATTGCCGATATCGCGAAGATGGTTTCGCGACACCGACACGACGATTGGAAATGTATTCAGAAAAATTGCTTGAAGCGGGCCTTTCCTCGGTACCGGACTTTGCGCCGGGACCTATGCCGTTGAGCGAGGAATTTCCGCTGCGACTCACTTCAGCAAAATCGCCGCACTTCTGTCACAGTCAGCACCATGCGTTGCCTTCGTTGCGCCGAAGGATGCCGGAGCCGCTGGTGGAATTGCACCCTGAACTTGCCCGGCGGAACGGAATTGAAGAGACCGATTGGGTCATCATACAGTCTTCCGTCGGTGCGATGCGCGCGCGCGCCAAAATCACCGAAGCGATCGCAGTCGATGCGGTTTGCGCGCAATATGGATGGTGGGAGGATTGTCCCGACCTCGGCTTGACGGGCTATGGGATCGCGCAGGAAAACTACAATGCGCTGATCGACGACGAGAGCTTCGATCGGGTCAGCGGCTCCAACTCGCTCAATGGCTATCCGTGCTCGATCCGACCTGAGAAGAATAGTCGACCTACGATGCCATCAGGAGTTCAATCATGAACCCACTCAACTCGATCAAGGGCGTCTGGATAGCCGGCATCATCTTGTCGTTGGTCCTGGCCTTGGTCGTCAATGTGAGTGCCGGTCGCGGCGCGTTCGATTTTCACGAGCTTGCATTTCTGCGCTGGGTGCACGTCGTCGCCGGGATCATCTGGGTCGGATTGCTCTATTACTTCAATTTTGTGCAGATGCCGGCAGTTGCAGCCGCTGCCGCCGATGTTGGCGGTCCTGGTGCCTCGGCCATTGGCAAATACGTAGTCCCGAGGGCTCTGCTATGGTTCCGGTGGGCAGCCGTGGTGACCTGGGTTGCGGGGGCGCACCATCTGATCGCATCCGATCGATTTCTTACCGCCTTTAGCCTGGGATTGCTCGGCGGAGGTGATCATACCTACGGTCTGACCATGGGAATCGGGGCGTGGCTGGGGACAATCCTATTGTTCAATGTCTGGGTATTAATTTGGCCGAACCAGAAGAAGCTTCTCGGATTGGTGCAGAACGGCGGGGAAGCGGATCTTGCCGCGGCCAGGAAGACAATCGCGACTGTCGCGCGTCTGAACGCAGTGCTGTCGCTTCCGATGCTGATGTTCATGGTGGCCGCCACGCACGGCTCGATTTTCTGAACGGCCCCCCGGACCAGACCTCGGAGGCCGCCAGCACGTCACTGGTATTCCGCGGCAATAGTCCGCAATGTTTCAAGGGCGGATTCCAGTACCGGCGATTTGCACTCCAAAGCGTACACGACATAGGTCGGCACTCGAAACTGCGGACTATTCGGCGCCACGAACAGGCGACCCGTTTCGAGATACTGCCCGACGATACGCTGCGGGACGAAGCATGCGCCGCCGTTTGACAAAACCAATTGCAGGGCGAGCCAACCGATATTAGCAAGTTGTGCAGGACGTTCGAGGTCCGGATAGATCGCGATATGCTGCGCATGGAACGAGGGGCCCCAATCGACGAATACGTAACTGTCGTCCGGACCCGCGCATTTGGGATCGTTGCTGATCAAGACCACGATTTCATCGAACAGATGCTCGACATACAGACCCGAACCGTAGCGTGGCGTGTACATCAAGGCCAGGTCCATGGTCCCCTCGACGAGCCTTCGTATCAGGTCATCCTCAAATCCGATTTCGTTGCAGATCGAAACGTCCGGCGCGCATTTCCGCATCTGGCCTGCCCAACGAGGCAGGAAACCGTCCCAAAGTGCGATGCGGGAGCCCAATGTGATGCTTGCCCGAAAACGGCTCGGCAGTCCGACGTCATGCTTGGCCTGATCAACGGTCAGCATCAGGTTTTTCGCGTGGCGCAGAAATCGCCTGCCCGCCGGAGTCAGCGCCGCCCCCGCTCGATTGCGAACGAACAGGCTGGATCCCAGATAGTGCTCGAGCCCCTGGATACGTGCGCTGACGGTCGATTGCGTCACATGAATCCGGTTGGCAGCCTCCATGAAGCTGCCGTGCGCCTCGACGGCGAGAAACGTGCGAACCTGTTCAATGTCCACCGCAACTCCAATACGATGGTGAGTCTGCGTTTCATTCATTATAGCATGAAAGATCCATCGAAGAGAACGATGGATTGTCGCGGGGAGGCGTGCCGCGCTGAAAATGCGTGGTCAGCACAGTGGGTCTTCCAATCGATCGAGATGGAAGCTCGGCTTGATCTTCCATCCAGTACAGTTAAGTTGAATGATTACTTAGCGGAGCCATGTTGACGTATTTGCAGTGCAGCAATTGCAACTATTCCGGCTCGGCCGCTGGAAATGCAGTCACTTCACTGGCACCGAACGCGAACAAGAAATATCTTTTGCCAACGTAAGGCTCTGCAATAGAAGTCGGAGAGCTCTCCCCGCGATCAGCAGGGACTTGCGTCGAGCTTGAATGGATGAATCTGCCGGATCTTGATAGAGAGGTCACCGATGGGACAATTGGTTCGAACGACCGGATCTTGCCAACCCAATGCCGTGTCGGATGACAACGACCTCAATCAGAGCGCGGTCGCGGATCTCATGTGTCCTGAGACGCTGCGGGCGCCGATCATTGCGGCGCTGCGGCGGGTGCACGACCCGGAGATCCCAGTCAACGTCTACGATTTGGGCCTGATCTACCGGATCGACCTCTCCGACAACGGAGACGTGGTGATCGACATGACGTTGACGTCCCCCTCCTGCCCGGTGGCTGGGATGATGCCACTGATGGTCAAGAATGCGGTGGGCGAAGTGGATGGGGTCGGGCTGATTGAGGTCGCGATGGTTTGGGATCCGCCGTGGAGCCAGGAGCACTTGAGCGACGAAGTGCGCCTCCAGCTTGGCGTGCTCTATCCCTCCTCCTGAACCCTCCGCGGTCACGCTTCGGGCGTCGACCACTCCTCTCGTGCAATAGGACCAGACCGTGCAACTCTTCGATATATTGATCGACTTCCGCGACGTGGTGGAATGGTCGCTGAAGCGCGATCAGGCGCTCGCGGATGCAACGAAAGCAGGCTACGGCTGCGGAAGCAGAGGCTGCCCGTGAGTGCGGCGCCCAAGGATGCCAATGGCGTCTCGAACGATCTCGCACACATCGGCATTCTGGTGGTATCAGACCGCGCCCGCAGCGGTGAATATGAGGACGAGAGCGGCAAGGCGATCAGCGAGTTTCTCAATCGGGCGGTGCGATCAAGCTGGACATCGATTGTCAAGATCGTCCCGAACGGCGTCGACAGCGTTGCGACGGCACTTGTAGAAATGTCCGACGGCGAGGGTTGCGATCTCATTCTGACGACCGGCGGTACCGGCCCGCCGCCGCGCGATCTCACGCCGGAAGGCACGCGCCGCGTGATCGAGCGGGAATTGGCTGGCTTTGGCGAATTGATGCGTCGCGTCAGCTTGCAGCAAGTGCCGACCGCGATCCTGTCGCGGCAGACCGCGGAAACACGTGGTCACTGCCTGATCGTCAATCTGCCGGGACGTCCGTCCTCGATCGAGCTCTGTCTGGGGGCGGTGTTCCCAGCCATTCCTTACTGTCTCGACCTGATCGGCGCTCGCAAAATCGAGGTGAACCCTGATGTCTACGTTTCCTTCCGTCCCGGCACCTGAAATCGCGCCGAAGGATTTCCGCCCTGTTGCTGCTCTTGTCTACAAGGACGAGGCCTTTCCGGAATCGACGTTCTGCAGGATCGTCGCCTGGTGTCGGTCGCGCAACTTGTCCTTGGCAGGCGTTCTCCAGCACCCCATCCTTCCCAATGGCGATCACCGATGCGATGTCGTCCTCGAGGATTTGATGTCCGGACATCGCACTGCACTGTTTGAAAGTCGCGGTATCCATGCGCTTGGATGCCGGCTCGATGAATCTGCGTTGGCAGAAGTAACTGCGCGGGTTGAACGTAGCTTCGAGAATATGCCGCACCTCCTCGTGCTAAACAAGTTCGGGAAGGCAGAGAGTGAAGGTCGCGGCCTTCGAGACCTGATCGCGAGGGCGATCGACTTGAGAATCCCCACGATCATAGGCGTGCCCCGTCGCAACCTCGAGGCATGGACAAGTTTTGCAGGAGACCTTGCGGTCGAACTGGAGGACGGAACCGCACAGGTCGACCGCTGGATTGCGATGTTGGAGCGCAGCCCATCAGTGCAGCATTAGCGAGGTTCAATTCACTCGCGATCGTCGTGTCATCGTGTCTCTCCATATTTGATGAGTGCTGCCCACAATTGATTCGTGGCATATCCAGATTCCAGTTGAGGTGTCCAATCTCGGTGTCTATTCTTTAAGCAGCCCGTTATTTGCCGGGCTCGGCGGGTGGTTCTGGCCTTTGATCCCCATCGGTCGGGGCCACCCGCTAGGAGCATCCGCTTTCGTCGAAAAAATAGGAATCCGTTGCGTCACCGCCCACATCCCTGTCGGCGGGCATTGGAGCACGACCAGCAAGCCCCTGAGGATTGGGCTCGACAAGCGGGACGCTGCCTCACGCCGGATATGCTGTCAGCGAGCGGCAGCCTGCAACCTGGTCCGCTTGCCCTAACACCTGGGAGCCGCCGCGTGAGGATGTTCTGCGGACATGTTTTGCCGGTGTGGTACGGCCTGTCAGTTGACCAAGTCCGTCAGGCTAACGGCAGGATCATCGCCGATTGCCGCGGTAATGGGCTGTAGTCTCGGTCTGGAGTCAGCGCGAGCGGGCAGGTCGACGATGTCGCTTGCATCACGGCATGTGAAGCAACTATGGATCAGGCGATGTTGTCGTTGTCTGGGGATAGTTGGATGATCGACTGGCTGAGCGTCGCTCGCGCTGTTCATGTCTTGGCGATCGTTCACTGGATCGGCGGGCTGGTGTTCGTCACGCTGGTGATCCTGCCGAGCTTGCTTGAAATCGAGGCGTCGCGACGTCTCGCGCTATTCGACGCGCTGGAACGCCGTTTCGCCACGCAGGCGCGCGTGTCGACGCTACTCGCCGGCTTGTCGGGATTCTACTTGCTGTATTCTTACGGTCATTGGGAGCGGCTCGCCGACCTGCGCTTCTGGTGGCTGAACGCGATGATCGGTCTGTGGGCGATCTTCATCATCATGCTGTTCGTCGCCGAACCGCTGTTCCTGCACGCCTGGTTCAATGCGCGCGCCCGGCGCGATCCCGACGGCGCCTTTCGTGTGGCGTTGCGCGGACATCGGATCTTGAGTGTGCTCGCCGCCGTAACCGTTGTTGGCACGGTCGGCGGCGCGCACGGATTGTTCTGAGCGTGACCTAAGCGAATCGCGGGAACAGGATGTTGTTCTCGGTGTGGATATGCTCCATCAGATCGTCCGCCAGCTTGCGCCCTCCGGCGTAAAGCTTGCGCCAGTCGGCGCAGGCGTCTTCGGGCGGCGAAAAGTCGTTAGCCAGCGCTTCCAGCCTGCGAATCTGTTCGGCGTGGCCATGGTGGTCGGCCCGCATGACGGCAATCGACTGGTGCATCACCGAGTCGTCTCCAGCGCGAATCGCCGGAAACAGCGATTGTTCTTCCTGCTCCATGTGGGTGATGAGTTCCTGTCCGATGATCTCGAGCATGTCCGCGAGCCCGGCAGGGACTGACGGATGACGCGGATACTTGGCTTCAATCTGTCCGGCCAAACGTGCGCATTTCAGTGATCGTGAGCGGCGATTTCACTCGATGGTGAGCGCTCGTTTCATTTGATCGTGAGCAGCCATTTCATCCAATCATGAGCGGCTGCTTTGGCCGACCATGGGATTGGGTCAGGGGTTTGCGGCTTCGTCAAGAGTTCGGTTTTTGGCGTTCTGTTTCCGCATGCTTTCTCCGGTGAGTTGGAGGCGGTGGGCGTTGTGAACGAGGCGATCCAGGATGGCGTCGCCCAGGGTGGGGTCGCCGATGACGGCGTGCCATTGATCGACCGGGACCTGGCTGGTGACGATGGTGGAAGCGCAACCGTGGCGATCATCGAGGATCTCCAGAAGGTCGCGCCGCTCGGGCGGATTGAGCACCGCCAGGCCCCAATCGTCGAGCACCAGCAGTTGCACGCGGCTGATGGATTTGAGCAGGCGGCCATAGCGGCCGTCGCCGCGGGCCAGCGCGAGCGCTTCGAACAGTCGGGGCACGCGATGGTATTGGACCGATCGATTGTCGCGACAGGCCTTGTGGCCAAGGGCACAGGCAATCCAACTTTTGCCGAGCCCGGTTGCCCCGGTGATCAGCAGGTTCTCATGACGGTCGATCCAGTCGCCGGCGATCAATTTGGCGAACACGGCGCGATCGATGCCGCGCGGCGTACGCAGGTCGATATCTTCCACGCATGCGTTTTGCCGCAGGGCGGCGAATTTGAGACGGGTGGTGAGACGTTTGGTGTCGCGCTCGGCGGCTTCGCGATCGACCAGCAAGCCGACGCGCTCCTCGAACGACAGCGCGTTGAGATCCGGTGATCGTCGCTGCTCTTCCAGGGCCTTGGCCATTCCGGTCAAGCCGAGCGTGATCAGTCGTTCGTGGGTGGGATGTGTCAGCATTGCAATCTCCAGGGTTCAGTGGAAATAGCCCTGGCCGCGGATGTTGCCGTGGCGCAGGGGTTGGTCGTCGGTCGCCTCATCGAGGAAGGCGCGATCCAGGCCGTTTTTGAGGATCGAGCGGATCGAGGCGACGGAATGCGCTTTGATCAGGATGCCGCGCCGGCAGGCCGCATCGACGCGGGCATTGTCGTAGCTCCTGGTCAGCGACAGGATGCCGAGGCAGGTGCGGAAGCCTTGTTCGGGATGCGGCCGGGCCGCGATGACGGCCTGGAAAAACGCCGCGGTCGACGGGCCGATCTTCTCGCCGGCGGCGATCAGGCCTCCCGGCGTCCATTTGCCATAGCGGCGATGTGCGCTCGGCATGTGGTCGGCGATCGTGCTGTGGCCGCGCCGGTTCGGCGCGCGGGGGTGGCTGGCGATCCTCTGGCCCTTGTGGAAGATCTCGACCGTCTTGTCGGCGATGCGGACGTCGACGAGTTCGCGGATCAGCCGATACGGCGTGGAATACCAGTGGCCATCGACCTCGACATGATAGTCGGGGGCGACCCGGCAGCGCTTCCAGCGCGCAAAGACATAGGGCTGCTCCGGCAACTCCCCCAGCTTGGGACGGTCGACCTCGGCAAACAGTTCGGCGCGGCTAGAGCCGAATCCGCGCATCTGGCGGGCGTTGAGCTCGACAACCAGGCTATCAATCGCGGCGTTCAATTCTGCCAGGGAAAAGAACCGTTGATTGCGCAGCCGCGCCAAAATCCAGCGCTGTGCGATCTGGACGGCGACTTCGACCTTGGCCTTGGCAGAAACTGTCGAATGCAGGTCATGTGGGCACGACCCGTCAAAATGTGCGGATCACGCATCCCTTCCATCCGCTTTACGGCGACAAGATCGATTTGATCTGCCGGCGTCGCCACTGGCGTGAGGACCGCGTGGTCTATGAAGGTCAGAACGGGCGGCTTTGCACAATTTCCAGCGCTTGGACCGATATCGATCCGACGGATGAGTTTCGGCAGGTTGCTGCAGGCAGAGCGGCCTTTCGGACTGTCGATCTATTGGGGCTTTGTGACGTGCTGGACCGGCTCACCGAGAGCATAGGCGTCAGCGATGCGTCAATGTAAATATGCCGCACACGTAAATCTAATATTGCCATGCCACCGATGGTTGGCGACCAATTTGTGCCGACTATATCGCCTATATTGCGTCGTCACCTCCATTGACACGCAACATGTAGAGGCGTATTTATATTTACGCACAACCGAGGCCGAGTATGACCAGGGCGAAGAAGCGGGATCCGAAGAGCGAAGCGTTGGCGCAAGACGGCGTCCTCAATCCAAATCCGGAAGCGGTCCGCGACGCCTCGTTCTTGAGCAACCCATTCTTCGATGCGAAGGATCTGGTGCAGGTGCGCTACGAGATGGTGCGACGTCACCAAGTCGACGGCCTTGCTATCACCGAGGTCGCCGAGACCTTCGGCGTCACGCGGCCCACCTTTTACAAGGCGCAGAGCGCCCTGCAGACCGCCGGGCTTGCCGGCCTGTTGCCAAGCAGGCGGGGCCCCAAGGGCGGCCACAAGATCTCCGCCGAGGTTGTTGCGTTTGTCGACGCTCTCAAGGCTGCAAGCCCCGAACTGACGACGGCGCACTGCCTCGAAGCGATCGAGGCACGGTTCGACATCAAGGTGCACCGACGCAGCCTGGAGCGGGCGCTGGCGCGCAAAAAAAAAGCGTTCAACTCAGCCTGATGATCGTCCCGCCTGCACCTACAGACGCGGCAAGCAGCTACGAGAAGCTACGTGCCGCCGTATTGCGTGCCGAGTTCACGGCCTGCCCGGGTCTCGCCATTCTTCGTCGACGGGGATTGGCAGCTTGGATCCGGATACGCGGACAGGGGGGCGATGCCGTGGCCGCCTACCACGATCATCGGCTCGCGCCATCGGCCCCGAACGATCCGTCGCCCGCAACAAGCGACATCACACGCCTCATCGCCGGCATCCTCGTCGCCATCGCAATGGAGCCCCGCCATGCCCGAGCTTAAGGTCACCGCCGACCATCTGAAGCGCGACGCCTACCTGTATGTTCGCCAATCGACCCTTCGCCAGGTTGCCGAGCATGGAGAGAGTACCCAGCGTCAGTATGAGTTGCGGAATCGGGCAATTGTGGCCGGCTGGCCTGTCGAGCGCGTTCACATCATCGATCGCGATCTCGGCAAGTCCGGATCAAGCGCGACAGCACGTGACGGCTTCCAGGAGTTGGTGAGCGAGGTGGCACTCGGCAAGGCCGGTATTGTCATGGGGCTGGAGGTCTCGCGCCTTGCGCGCAATTCGGCCGACTGGCACCGGCTCATCGAGTTGTGTGCATTGACGGCGACGCTCATCCTTGACGAAGACGGCATCTACGATCCAGCCAGCTTCAACGATCGACTCTTGCTCGGCCTCAAAGGTACGATGAGCGAGGCCGAACTGCATATCCTCAAGGCACGCATGCGTGGCGGTCAGCTCAACAAGGCCCGCCGCGGCGAGCTCGAGATGTGCCCTCCGGTCGGGTTGGTTTACCGAAGCGATCGGACCATCGACCTCGATCCCGACCTCCAGGTGCAGAATGCAATCCGTCTTGTGTTCCATACCTTCGAGCAGACTGGAAGTGCCGTCCAGACAGTCCGCTTCTTTCGGGAACAAGGTTTGCTGTTTCCGCGCCGACTACGGACAGGGCCAAATAAGGGCGATCTCCTGTGGGCAGTGCCGCACCATGCGCGCATTCTGCAGGTGCTCCACAATCCGCGATACGCAGGCGCTTTTGCGTATGGCCGGACGCGCATACGGCACCGGCCCGATGGCGGCACCAGTGTCGTCAAGGTTGCCAGGGCCGATTGGCAGTTCGTCATGCCGGGCATGCACAAGGGATACATCGACTGGGAGCGCTTCGAGGCCAATCAGAGGCAACTCGCCGACAACGCTCGTGCATTCGGTGGCGAGCGGCGGTCGGGGCCGGCGCGCGAGGGACCGGCGCTCCTCCAAGGTCGCGTGGTCTGTGGCCTGTGTGGCGAACGCATGGGTGTGCGCTACAGCCAGGAAGATGGCCGTACCGTCCCAACCTATCTGTGCCAGGTGAACGCGGTACGCCGCGCCGGATCGACCTGCCAAACTGTTCCGGGGAAGACCGTCGATGCAGCGATCGCAGACCTGATGATCGAGCTGATGACACCGATGACGCTGGCTGTCAGCATCGAGGTTCAGCGCGAGCTCGAGGCGCGCGCCGCAGAGACCGATGCAGCCCGTCGCCAGCATGTCGAGCGGATGCGCTACGAAGCCGAGCTTGCGCGTCGACGCTACATGAAGGTTGACCCCGACAACCGACTCGTCGCCGATACACTCGAGGCGGAATGGAACGACAAGTTGCGCCGCCATGCCGAAGCCGCCGAAGATTACGAGCGCCGGAGCAAACAGCAGGCTACGGCACTCAGCGCAGAAGCCCAACAACGCATCCTTCACCTCGCAGAGCAGCTCCCTCGGATCTGGCAAGATCCGCAAGTTGACTCCCGCAAGCGCATCGTGCGTCTGCTCATCGACGACGTGACCCTGATCAAGTCGCAAACAATCACGGCCCATGTGCGCCTGTCGGGCGGCGCCACGCGTACATTGGTGTTTGACCGGCCTCTACCCATCGCCCAGATCCGCAAGTTCAAGCCTGAACTCGTCGCCGAGGTTGATCGTCTTCTTGACCATCATTGTGATCGCGAAGTTGCGGAGATTCTCAATATGCGTGGCCAGCGTACGTGGGAGGCAAAGGCGTTCAATCTGAAGAAGGTCGCCTTCATTCGCAGCGCCTACAAACTCGCGAGCCGATACGAGCGGCTGCGCCGACGTGGTATGCTTACGACCCGCGAGATCGCCGCCAAATTCCGTGTGTCCGAGACAGCAGTACACACGTGGGGTCGCCAGGGGCTCATCACAAAATGCTATACAGACAGCCTGAACCGTGGCCTTTGGGAGATCCCGCCCGGCATGACAATCCGCAAGGGCTGCGGTGGGCGCGGCGCCCGCCCGGCGCAGCTCACCGCCATTACCGCGCCATCAAAGGAATGAGGTGCAGTATGAAACACTCGCCTTGTCCTTCGGCCGCCTCGGCCTCGCCGCGAGAATTGCGGTGCCATAATGGCCGGCCATCTCGGCGTAGGTGCGGTTGAGACCGGGGTCGTAGCGGTCGGGATTGGTGACGGCGGCCTTGAGATTGTCGCAGACCACGAACTTCGGCACCCCGCCCAGGAACCCGAACAGATTGGCATGCAGCCCGATCCAGTGGGTCAGGCTCTCGCTCGGGCAAGCCTCGGCATAGGTGTAGTTCGAGGCCCCCATCGCCGCGACGAACAGCTTCATGGCGTGCGCTTCGCCGGTGATCGGATCGATGACGTCGATGGTGTCGCCGGCAAAATCGACGAACACCTTCTCCCCGCCGATGTGGGTCTGGCGCATCGACGGGCGCGCACGCTTCTTCCAGGCCTCGAAGGTGGTGCAAAACCAGGTGTAGCCAAAGCCGTCCGGATTGGCGGCGCGATACTCTTCCCACAATAGCAGGCGCGTCACGCTGCGGCGGCGCAGTTCCTTCTCGACGAAAGCCCAGTCCGGTGTCGGGCGCCGGTTACTTTGCGACGCTGACGCCGGTGCCGGAAACAGCAGCAGCTCCAGGCCGTCGTCGTCCATCCCCTCCGGAAGCGGCCAACTGAGACCCGCCAGCCGAGCTCGTCGCACGTAGCCATGGACAACGCCATTGCTCACACCCAACGTCCGAGCGATGACCCGCTCGGTCAGCCCCTGGTGCCTTAAACGTAAAACTTCTCTGATCCGGCGCATCGACAATCTCTCGGCAGGCATCGGGCTTCCTCATTGGTTGAATGAGAAACCCGTATCCCGGTTGAGTTGTCGGCCGAAGCGCCCAGCACCCCGCAAAACGGGTGCTCACGATCCCCTGAAATCGCTGCTCACGATCGCCTGAAATCCTCGCTCACGATCCCGCGAAATCCCTGCTCACGATCATCTGAAATCCGTGCTCACGATGCCGCGAAACGCGCACTAACGAACGAGTTCGGGCAGTTCACGACGGTGGACGGCATGAAAACGGGCTTCGATATGGTCGATCAGCGCCAGTGTTGAGATCGCGTCGGGAGTCGTCCATGGCTCGCCGTTCAGCACAATGAGACCCGTGACGAGATCGGCATGCACCTCGCCGGTCGCGGCATCGACGAGGTCGATCGTAAGCTTAGCGCCGAGGCCCTTCAGATTGTTTGTGCGGATTCTTGGGAGCCCCGTAAGAAGAGTCATCTTCTGCAAGGGTGCTCACAATGGACGACCATTCGGACGACATAAGACGACTGTCCCCA
>Ga0335397_10000311_pt1 | contig 59917 bp, 56 predicted proteins | sample MAT04_FD_205740 | JGI IMG/M metagenome (GOLD analysis project Ga0335397, IMG submission 205740) | Freshwater microbial communities from Lake Fryxell liftoff mats and glacier meltwater in Antarctica - MAT-04 (spades assembly) (version 2) ...
TGAATACCGCCGTGTGATTCCTCCTGGTGCGCTTCATATTTCCTGCTCCTGTTGTGCGCATTACGCGCTTTCATTTGAGCAGACTTTCCACTTAACCGGTTGTCTGAATTTTCGGTACCACTTCTAAGCGCCGTCGGCTGCCGCCGCCCAAACACCGCCCAAGAATTCCTGGATGGGCCCGCTCGCCGGTCTCGCCGCCGGCCTTGGCCTAACTGTACTGGCCTCTCATTTTGGCTTTGGCGAAGCGCTCGGGAACATGCTGATGATCGGCCTGCTGGTAATGGCGGTGGTGGTCGCCATCGGCTTCTTCATGCGCCGTCGCGCCGCCACCCAGCAACCCGGCACTGCGAATATGGGGGGCATGCAATACGCGACCGCCAGTGCCAACCCGGCACCGATGAACCGCAGCGCCCATGAAATGTCGCTACCCGCCTCGGCTGCCGGCGTGCCGGCGACGGCTTCTGCCGAGCCTGCCGCAGCGAGCGCTGGCCACATTCCGGCCGACTTTGATGTCGCCGGTTTCGAGCGCACAGCCAAAGTCAATTTCATTCGCCTGCAGGCGGCCAACTAGCGGGCAACCTCGATGACATTCGCGCCTTTACCGCGCCAGAAATGTTCGCTGAAAATCGGATGAACATAGCTTAGCGTGGCGCAATAACTCAGGTGACGGATGTCGTCAGTCTTGAAGCCAGCGTGATCGAGGCCGCCGAGGCAATCGACGAAATCTGGCACATGGTTAAGCCGCGCAATGGCAGCAGCGGCTGGTTGTTGGCGGGTATCCAGCAGACACAGTAGATATCCAAGGGCGGCGGAAACGCCGCTTTATCCCTCTCTCCGCCACCTTTCCGTCGCCATCCGCTCCGGCGATGGTCTGACGTTGGGCTAATTCTCGGCCCGCAACGCCAGTCTGGCAACGCCGGTCATTAGCGCGCCCACAAAAGATTTGATTCTCGCGCCTAAAGGTATCGGCGCCAGCAGCATCTTGATCGCCATGCGATAGGGATAGTGCCGCCACACGATTTGCCGCAGACCGCGAATAAAGGCGCGCCAGGCGGCGTCATCGAAGGGTTGTTCCGGATGGCGTACGGCGTAAGCGTGCTTGAAGGCGATGTAGGCGTCCTCGTCGCGCGCCTCCAACGCGCGCCCCAACATGGCACGGGCGATAGGCCACCAGCCCAAGCGTTCTTGGCGATTGCATTCTTCAAAGTAACGGCGGAAGGCGTTGTAGTGCCGCACCTCATCGGAGCGAATGTTGACCAGCAGCCTGCGCAGCACCGGCTCGCCGGCGTAGTCGTAAAGGCCGCGATACAGCGTGGAGGTACCGGTCTCCACCACGCAGCGCGCCGCCATTTCCAGCGCATGGCTAGGATCCAACAAATCCACGGTGCACACCGCGCCGTACTCGACGGCAAAGCCAGCGTAAGCAAGCTCCCAGTCAAACTCCGGCCAGACAGCCTGCACATAGGCTTTAAACGCATAACCGTGCTGGACCTCCTCACGCTTCCAGCTATGCTCCAGCCAATGGACCGCTTCCGCGTTGCCCTCGAAATGCGCGACCAAATTGTCGGCATAGAGATCGGCGAGAATTTCCACGAACGACGCCGACACCAGCAGATAGAAAAGCTGCTCGTCGTCGCGCACCAGCTCGCTTTGTACCAGTGAGAAATCGATGTCTTCGACACGCCAGCCTTGCTGGCCGGCACGCGCAGGAAAGTCTCCGCTAGGCAAATTTTCGCAAGTATTCGTCATAGGCATTCATGATAACCAAATCAGAAAAAGTGGCAACCTACCCGCGTGAGGAAGGGCCAGTGATGCCAGGCCCCTCGACATTCGGATAGCGCAGAAAATCGACAAACGCCGACATCCTTTGCTCGGGCGCAGGCGTGACCAAGCTGACGACGAGCATAACAATAAAGTTCTCCGCCAGCCCAAAGATGCCGGCGGAGATAGGGTTGATGTCGAACCAGGCGGCTTTCATGGAGCTACCGAAGAGGGGATGCGTCAGCACGCAATAATAGATCGTAGTAGCCAGGCCCAGCGACATGCCGGCTATGGCGCCCCAGCGGTTGGCGCGCTTCCAGAATATCCCCAGCACCAACGGCGCAAAGAAGGTCGAGGTGGCGAGCGAAAACGCCAAGCCGACCATGAACAGGAAATTGTCAGGCCGCATCGACGCAGTATAGGCGGCAACGACCGCCACCACCAACAGCAGACCTTTGGAGACCACCAGGCGATGCTGGGCCGAGGCTTTCGGATCGATCATTTTTAATAGATATCGTGCGACAGCGCATTGGCGATGGTGAGCAGCAGACCATCCGCGGTGGATAACGCCGCCGAAAGTCCACCCGCCGCGACCAGCCCCGACACCACATAAGGCAAGCCGGCGATTTCCGGCGTAGCGAGCACCATGACATCGGTGTTGAGGGAGAGCTCAGCCAGTTGCCGGATGCCATCGCCGTTGATGTCTTCCACACGCACCAGGCCCCGCTTGCCCCAGGAAGCGATCCAGCCCGGCAACGCCGACATGGCGCTGTAAAACGCGATGGGAGCCGCCATGAAGCAATAGTCTATCCATCGCGTCGACATGCCCTGTCGCTCGGCGTAGGCAAGCACGGCGACGAAGACGATAAAGCCAAGGGCATAGCCGCTGTAGTAACGAATGAGGCGGCGATTGAAAGCCTCCGGTGATTCCATCACGGAAGCAGCGTCCCACTATGGCGCTCGTCCATACCAAATTCTCCGTCAAGCTTTTCCATCAAGTTCGCGTAAAGCCAGACGATGAAAACGCAGCAAATAATGGCGCCCTGGGCGCAAAGATAGAAGCCCATCGGCCAACCGAAAAACGCGATTTTATTGAAATTTCGCACCCAGTAGATGGGCACAAAAGTGACGACGGCGCCGAGCGCCAGCAAGCTCGCCGTCACAACGAGGGTGCGACGCCAGTTAGCCTTCTGCTTGTCAGTCAATGGCATGGCTGCCTCGGCACAGGGCATGACAAGCCGATAGTATAGGGAAAATCGGCTGCCGCGGCGCTCAAGCCTCGAGCATGGCCTTCAGGCGCGCCACCAACACGCCAGTGGCTTTTGCACCCAGTGCTTTTGTCATGGTTCTCTGATACTCGTCTAGCAGTCCGTGCAGATCTTCCAGGTTGGCCGTCTTTTCAATTTGCAAGGTGAAGAAGAGCGATCGCAACCCCAGCGCGCTGACGATGGACTCATTCATAAAATTGCGCGCTTCGCGATACCGATCAATCGCGCTTAGCGGCGCGGCGGACACCGACGTCGCCTCTGCTGGGGTAGCCTGCGGCGGCGTTGGCAGGGCGGTGGCCGGCGCCGACTGAGGCGCAGCAACCGGCGTGACGACCGGCACAACGAATCCCTGCGCCAACAAATCCGCCAGCGCCCCTTCGGGCACGCCAAGTTTTACCGACTGCTCGGCCAATTGTGCAGCCGATTGCCGCCCATCAACCAGTAGCAGCAGCATGCGCGACTTGGCGGGCAACTTGTACTTGCGACTCTGGATTTCTTCCTGCCCTTTGGGGGTCTTGTCCAATATGTCATCCGAATTCATGCAGCTCCCCTTTTACAACCGACAGTCAATTTTAAGCCTCAATTGCAGTTTACGCGCCTGCTTGAAGGCCTCTTTCAAAATATGACGGTCTAGTTTATTCCTGGGGTATCTCGTCGCCAGCGCCAATCGAGGTAAATCTGCGTTTCGACAGGCTCCTAGCGTCACGGCAGCCGCTTTTGGGGTGAGCTTGTAAGACTGATGTAAGCATCACGGCTTTACATAGCGTTGCGTCGTTCCATCACAAATATCAAGAGGCGAAGGTTCAAGCGCCCGGATCTTGGATGTAAAACCGGCACCATCCTTGAGGAGGAGTCCATGCAGCTATCAGAAAAACACCATCAGTACTGGCACAAGAATCTGACGGTGACAGCAATCCTGCTGGCCATCTGGTTCATTGTCACTTTCGTGATCGGCTATTTCGCCAGGGAACTCAGCGGCATCACCATACTCGGCTTCCCCCTGCCGTTCTACATGGGCGCCCAAGGCTCATTGATCATTTACGTAGCCATCATTTGGTATTACGCCCACTACATGAACAAGCTGGACATCGAGTACGGCGTGCACGAGGGGGAGGAAAAATAATGGCTCAAGCACAATCGGCATTCAATTCACAACTGAAGAAGTATTACACCTTCTATACCGGCGGATTCATCGCCTTCTTGATTTTCCTCGCCATCGGCGAACAGATGGGAATGACGCCGAAATGGATCGGCTATGTCTTCCTCTTCGCCACCATCGGCCTGTATGCCGGCATCGGCTTCATGAGCCGCACGGCCGACGTCGCCGAGTTTTACGTGGCCGGACGGCGCGTGCCCGCCTTCTTCAACGGCATGGCGACCGGCGCCGACTGGATGTCGGCCGCTTCCTTCATCGGCATGGCCGGTACGCTCTACCTCACCGGCTACAGCGGTCTCGCCTTCGTTCTCGGCTGGACCGGCGGCTACTGTTTGGTGGCCCTGTTCCTGGCGCCCTACCTGCGCAAGTTCGGCCAATTCACTATTCCGGACTTCCTCGGCGCCCGCTTCGGCGGCCACATCCCGCGCCTAATAGGCGTGCTCGCCGCCATCATCTGCTCATTCACCTACGTGATCGCGCAAATCTACGGCGTCGGCATCATCACCGCTCGCTTCACCGGGCTCGAGTTCGGTATCGGCGTATTCGTCGGTCTCGGCGGTATCCTGGTCTGCTCCTTCCTCGGCGGTATGCGCGCGGTAACCTGGACCCAGGTAGCGCAATACGTCATCTTGATTATCGCCTACATGATCCCGCCGGTATGGTTGTCCATGAAGCAAACCGGCATACCGATTCCGCAGGCGGTCTACGGCTACCAGTTGCAAAAAGTGACGGCATTGGAAAAGGAATTCAACGACCCCACCACAGACAAAGGCAAGAAGGAAGCGGAGGTCCGCAAGATACTCAAGGATCGCTCTGCGGTCGCAGACGCCAAACTGAAAGACTTGCCCAAAGCCTACGCCGACGGCAAGAGCACGCTGGAGCAGAACCTCGCCGGCCTGAAGGCCTCCAATGGGTCGCCCGAGCAAACCCAGCAGGCGGAAGAGGCGCTGGCCAAATATCCGAAAGATGTTGATGCGGCCAAGGCCGCGTGGACCAAGGAAAAGGCGGTCGGCGCACGCGGCGACCCGGTCTTGGCGCACGCCACTGCCTTCGCCGGCAAGGATGAAAAAGCCAGCTCCATTGCGCGCAATAACTTCCTGGCCCTGATTCTTTGCCTGATGGTGGGCACGGCGGCGCTGCCGCACATCCTCATGCGTTACTACACCACGCCATCGGTGAAAGCAGCACGCCAGTCGGTATTCTGGTCGCTGTTCTTCATCTTCCTGCTGTACTTCACCGCGCCGGCCCTGGCGGTGCTGGTCAAGTTCGAGGTTTATAACAACCTGGTTGGTACGTCGTTCGCGGCGCTGCCGGCCTGGGTATCGAACTGGGCCAAGGTCGATCCGACACTGATGAGCATCACCGACCTCAATAAGGACGGACTCATCCAGTTGGCAGAGATCGTCATCGGCGGCGACTTGATCGTGTTGGCAACACCCGAAATCGCCGGATTGCCCTACGTGATCTCGGGCCTGGTGGCGGCTGGCGGCCTGGCGGCGGCGCTATCCACCGCAGACGGCCTGCTGCTCACCATCTCCAATGCGATTTCGCACGATCTCTATTACAAGATGATCGACCCGCACGCCACGACGACCAAGCGCATCACCATCTCCAAGGTGCTGCTCTTGTTGGTGGCGGTCACCGCCGCGTATGTTACCTCGCTGAAACCGGGCGACATCCTGTTCTTGGTGGGCGCTGCCTTCTCGCTGGCAGCTTCGGGTTTCTTCCCGGCTCTTGTCTGTGGCGTGTTCTGGCGTCGCGCCAACAAGTGGGGCGCCATTACCGGCATGCTGGGGGGGCTGGGCGTTTGCATGTACTACATGTACACCACCTACCCGTTCTTTGGCGGGGTTCCCGCGAACCAGTGGTTTAACATCGCGCCGATCTCGGCCGGTATTTTCGGCATCCCGGCCGGCTTCATTGGCCTCATCCTCGGCAGCCTGCTTACTCCGGCGCCTGCCAAGGATATCCAGGAACTGGTAGACCACGTTCGTTACCCGAACCTGGAAGGCGATATCGTCACCCAAGGAAGCTGAGCGCCCCTAGCAACGGCGCCTTCAGTACTACGAGCCCGCGCAAGCGGGCTCGTTTTTTAGATCATCAAATCCTTCACCAGATGAACCAGATCGCTGCGCTCCGTTTCCTGTATGAGCCGGCGACACATAATCGGGTCGATGCGGTGCAGGTGCATGATTATTTCTTTGACCTTGTCCGGATTGTGCAGGTGATGTTGCGCCATGCCATAGGCGTACCAGGCGTGGCCGTTCATGGGTTGGAGGTTGGAGGCCTTCTCCAGCGCCCGCGCCGCCTCCTCATGCCTGCCGAGAGCGGCATACGCCATCCCCATGCCGTACCAGGCACGGTCGATATTAGGCTTCAGCCGCAGCGCCTCCTCAAAGGCGGCAATGGCTTGTTCATACTTACGCTGTCGCTCGTAAACGTAACCCAGATTGAAACGCATTTCGGCGTTGGAGGGAGACAGGCGCAAGGCTTCCTGGAAGTAGCGCCCGGCCTCATCGTACTGTTCCTGCGCGGCACACAGGTGGGCGATGCAAGCGGCAGCCTTGGCGAATTTCGGCTCGTGATCCAAGGCGCACTTGTACTCGTCGATAGCCCGGCCCGGCCGCTTGAACAACTCGAAGAAATAGCCGCGGTAGTAATGGCGCCATTGCTCGTAACTCATGCGGCTCCTTGATGGGAAATACAACAGGCATGCATTGTGGTGTTTTGCCGGGAATGGTTCAAGCCGGTGTTTCTTCAATCGTCGCGCAGGGGACGAATACCATCGGATACAATTTCAACCTTAATCCGGCAGTTGAACGGGTTGGCGTCACCGAAAAGGTGAGCGTCGAATTGCGATGGTTGTCTTTACGGTACATGCGCTTAAATCAACTCAGTAGCGGTCAACTGCCGGATTAAGGTTAAATTCTCAGCGGCAAGTGACGATCCGCTGCATGCAAAAGGAAAACCATGGCATCAACGGAACTACTGCTGCTCAGCATCCTCCGCGTTTTTGTCGAGGTTGCTGGCTATACGCTGATCGGCCAGGGCATCCTGGGCTTGTTCGCCGGAAAATCCCGCGACACCAATTTCGTCTACCGTCTGATGCAAATCATCACCGGCCCGCCGGTCAAGCTGGTGAGACTGATCACGCCTCGCCTCATCATCGACAAGCACATCCCCTTCGTCACTTTTTTCATTCTGTTCTGGCTATGGATCGGCCTGGCCGTGGCCAAGCGTTATGTTTGCGTGAGTCAAGGACTCAATTGCGCCGTCTGAATCTTTGCCTGTATCACCACCTGCGTCGTCTCTCGATTGGCAACTTGGTTCTTCTGCAAGCTTCGCCCGACCGCTAAATCCGATAGTCGAGCTTGAGCCGCGTTTGCAACTTGCGCGCCTGCTTGAACGCCTCTTTCAGAATATGGCGGTCCAACTCATTCAGCGTGTCCGGATCGATGCGATTGGCGCCCGCCTGTTCGCCTTCGATACGATGCTGATGGCGCAGGCGCAGCAACTGAATGTAGTAGAAGCCGTCGATGATGGCGGCGATTTCGTTGCTGTGGAAATTCATGGTTTCCGCCGCCCCCCGCAGGCGCTGGGCGGTACTCGTTTGCCAAACGCCGTTGGCCAAAGAAATGATGCGCGCGGCGTCGACAAACGGCCTTGATCCATACATCTTGAGATCAATGGTGCGGGGGAAGTCCTTGTTGCCATCGAAAACAAAGTCGCGAATCAGCCCCAGCGGCGGCTGGCACTGGAGCGCATTCTGCGTCATCAGACGCAGAAACAACGATGCCGGTTTGCTGACCTCCATCAGCCAGCCACGCAACGCGTCGGAGATATCCTCATCGCCGTAGAGCGGCCGAAAATCGAAGAAAATCGACGCGTTGAGCAGTGCTTTGGGTTCCGGTGCAACGATCCATTGGGTAAACCTGGCGCGCCATTCGTCTAACGAGAGGCACCATTCCGCATTGCCCGCCATGATATTGCCCTTGCACAGGGGAAAGCCGCAGGCGTCCAGCTTGCGATTCACGGCCTGGGCGAAAGGCAGGAAACGCTCGCGCACCGACTCCGCTGAGCTTCCCTGCGGGGTCAGAAAGATGATTCCGTTGTCCTGATCGGTGCATAGCGTCTGCTCATAGCGCCCCTCGGAACCGAGGGCGATCCAGCACCACCGCACTTGCGGCAGATCGAATTCGTCATGCGTCAGTTCGATGATGCGGAAGGTCAATAAATCGTTCAGCGTGGAGATGAAATGAGTAAGCTGCTCCGCCGCGACGCCCTGATTCAGCAGCGTCATGACGAGACGCTGTATGTCGCGCGCACAGGCCTGCAGAGTCGGCAGATCCTTTGCTTCGCGTATGTCGTCGCTGACGTCCTTGAAGCCGGCGCGCTGCAAGGCGAATAGATCGTTCTGCGAAACGATGCCGACCAGCCGTCCCGCTTCGTCCACCACCAGTAAATGCCGCAGCCCGCGGCGGGCCATGATGAGTGCCGCCTGATAGGCAGTGGTCTGCGGTTTTACCGTAATGACGCCGGCCGTCATGACAGCGGCAATCGGCTGTTCGAGATCGCACCCATGCAGCGTCACCCGATGCAGCAGATCCCGCAAGGTAAAAATCCCCAGCGGCATCGTGCCCCCGGCGTCGGCGATGATGATCGACCCAATGCGCGCACGATCCATGGTCTCCACCGCCTGGCGCACCGAGGTATCCAGCGCCACCGTCACGGGCTGACGCCGGATGATGCTGGCCAGCGGCGTGTACATCGCCTGGAAATCGTTGCGGAGGGACGTTGGCGTTTTGTTTTCCATACTCAGTTTTCCATACCCCCGGCTCAATAGACAACCCTGGCGTAATAGGTGCGCGCCGAGGCTTCGCGCGCCTCCCGCAGGGTGTGGATATTCTGCTCGGCAAGCAATGGAATCATTTTCAGGAACACCTCGCCAGTGACAATCGCATCGCCCAGTGCGGTATGGCGGCCGATGATGTGTACCCCGAGACGCTCGGCAATCGCCTCCAGCCGGTGCGATTCCTGATTGGGATGGATCACGGCGGAGAGCAGCAAGGTATCCAGCACCGGCTGGTGAAAAGTCACGCCGGTCGATGCCTCTTTCAACTGTAGAAAGCGCATGTCGAAAGCGGCGTTGTGCGCCACCAACACCGTGTCCTCGCAGAATTCGCGGAACAGCGGCAATACCCGGTCTATCGTCGGGTGGCCTCGCAGCATTTCTTCGGTGATGCCATGAATCCTGATCGAATCGGGGTTCAGCGGCCTCCGCGGATCGATCAGTTGATCGATGGTCTCGCTCTGGAGCAGGCGGCCATTGACGATGCGCGTCGCCCCGATCTGGATGATCTCATCGCCGTTCGAGGGCTCCAGGCCGGTGGTCTCCGTATCGAAAACGGTGTACGCAAGCTGGGACAACGGGCGATCATCGAGGGCGCGTGTTTCCTCGGTCTGGCGAAACAGGTCGAAGTCGTAATACTCGGGCCGGCTATCGCCGTGCGCCAGAGGTACTGAGGCCACCGCTTCCTGCGCCGCCGCCGTGGGGAGCAGTATGCGGAAGAAGGAACGGTGCGTAGCCTTGTCGCGCTGGAACCAAAGCTCGCCGCCGTGCCGCTCGATCACCTCGCGCAAGGTGAGCGGGCTGGTTTCGCCGCCCATAGTCATCGGTTCGAGTTCCCAGGTCACCAAGGTCTCGGTGCCGATCACGGCGCCTGACCAGATCAGATCCAGGTGCGCCAGGCGTCCGGCCTGCATCAGTCGGAAGCGCACTTCACGCACGGCGAACTCGTCCTTGAGGCGCGCGGCGAGGTAGGTCAGGCCTTGCAGCAAGGAGAAGCTGTCGACGCGTATCCACAGATCATCGGCGATCTCCTCCGTCTTGGTCGGCAGCTCGAGTTTTTGTTCGATGCGCCGCTGCGCCGCTTGCACGAGATCGACGCCCTGCATGTCTTCCAGCGGCCAGCGCCCCTTCTGCGCATCGCCGAATGCGGCCGTCGTGTCGTCGAGGCGCTGGCCCATCACGCCTACCTCGTCACGAATGATGCCGACGAATCGGTCGCGCTGGCCGGAGTCCATGTCCGGGTAGTCGAGCAAGTTCTCCACGGCGGCGCGGATATTGCCCAGCGAGGCGCGGCTGCCCTCGGTGAGCGATTGCAGCATCATGTCGCGCCGGCTCTCCGTCTCGAAGCTGCGCGTAATGTTGTCCAGCATGAGGACATAGCCGCTGATAACACGCTCGCTCCCGCCGGCCGGCTCCATACTTTCCCGCGCGCCGACGCCGAAAACCGGCGTCATCTGGACGCGGATCAGTTGCCCGGCGCGCGTGGTTGTGACGAAATTCGCGCCGGGCTGAGCGCTGCCGCGCCCGAGTCGATACTGGATTTTCTCCAGCGCGTGGGTGATGAGACTGCGCTCCAGAATGGTAAAAATGGAACGACCGAGGCCGATCAGCGTCCCGCTTGCGCTAGACGCGGCTTCGCCCAACACCTGAAACTGTAGGCGTGCGCGATGGTTGTAAAGCAGGATGCGGCCATCGAGATTGCAGACCACTACGCTTTGCGTCAGCTCCGACATCAGCGCCGCAAGCCGGTTCCTTTCCGCCTCGACCGAAGCCTTGGCCTCGCGAATTTTCTCCTCGACGTCGTGCTGCAAGAATTCGCGCTGATCGGCCAGCGCATTGACCACTTGCGCCAGCGTCCTGATTTCCGGCGCGCCGACTTCCTGCAAGCGCAATGCCGGATTCGTATTGACCATCACCAGCGCCTGCTCGCGCAAGCTCAGCGGCGCCAATACATAGGCGCGATACAAGGCGTGCACCACCAGGCCGAGGACCACCCATGAAGCCAGAATGATGAAGATGGCCAGCCCGTAGCGATCTTCCAGTATCGCCAAAACGGCCTGGCGCTCGCCCGATTGCATGTCGGCCCACAGCACCGCGCCCAAGGCGCTGAAGAGCGCTACCAGCAACACATACAGCGCGCCGAGGACGAGGGCCAGTTTCACCTTGTGGCTCATCAGGACTGACCGAGGTGCTAGGCCAAAGCGAGCAGTCGCCGGACTTGCAAAACGAGATCCTTGGTCGAGAACGGTTTGGTGATGTAGGCGTCCGCGCCTAACGCCAACCCCTTGGCGACTTCGGTTTCGCGCCCCTTGGCGGTAAGCATCACCACCTTGACCGCCTGCCATTCTGGCTTGGCTCGAATTTGCTGACACACTTCGAAACCATCCTTCTTAGGCAGCATGATGTCGAGCAACACCAGATCCGGCGTCTGTGTCGTCATGCTCTGCAAGGCCGCCTCGCCGTCGGTCGCCACCGCCACATCGAAGCCTTCGCGCTTCATCAGAAATTCGAGCGACACAACAATATTCTGCTCATCATCCGCAATCAGTATCCGTTTGGCCATGTTCCGTTCACTCCGATTATCCTCAACCCGCCCCGTAGCGAACTCACCGAAAAGGTGAGTCTCAAATTGCGATTGTGGTCTTTACGGTTCATGCGCTTAAATCACTCACCAGCGGTCAACTGCCGGATTAAGGATTCTTGCGCTGCCCGGCTGTATTCAAAGGCAGTGTAAATGAGAAGGTCGCCCCTCTGCCCGCCTCACTCTCCACCCAGAGTCGCCCACCGAAGCGCTCGATGATCTGCCGGCTGATGGGCAAGCCCAGCCCCGTGCCTTGCGGTTTGTCGGTCAGCGTATTACCGCCCTGGCGGAATCTATCGAAAACGATCTTCTGATCGGCGGCGCTGATTCCTCTGCCATTGTCTTGCACATCCACGCGCAGCGCGCCCGCTTCCTGACGCAGGGATATCCGCACGCGCCCGTCACGCTCATCGCAAAATTTCACCGCATTCGACAACAAGTTGAGCATGACCTGGATCAAGCGGTCGCGATCAGCGAGGACGGATGGCGCGTTAGCGGACATATCCAATTGCAAAGCCACCTGCCTATCCTTGAAAAGCTGGTCCGTTGCATCAATCGATTCCCGGATGACGCCACCCAGGTTGACCTCGGTGGTATGCCACTCGGCATTGCCGGACTCGATCTTGGCCATGTCGAGCACCTGGTTGATCAGCCGAGTCAGACGCTCTACTTCCTTGACGATGATGGCGAGGAATTTCTGGCGATCGGCAAGATCCGTGGTGGGATTGTCCAACAGGATTTCCGAGAAAGCGCGTATCGAGGTAAGCGGCGTGCGCAGCTCGTGGGTCACCGTCGAAATGAAATCGTCCTTCATGCGATCGAGCTCTTTGAGACGCTCGTTGGCCGCCCGCAGTTCGGTGGTGGCGGCTTCCAGTTCGCGCGACTTGTGCTCCAGTTCACGCGAATAGGCGCGCACCTGGGAGGCCTCATCGAGGATGTTCATCACCTCGTCCAAGCCAAGCGGCTCCTCCTGCACCACCGATGCGACCATGACCCTGGCCGACGCCCCGCCAATCGCGCCGGCCAAGAGGGTTTCGGCGTAATGCACGAGGTCTGCATCCGCCTGTAGTTCGTTGATCGCCGCCAGCCCCCGCCCGCGGGCGTAAGCCAGAAATGCCTCCTGCGCTCGCGCCGGCCCCAGAAAACGGCCGATCAGCGGCAGCAGATCCTGCACCTGCGCACTGCCGCGCCAAAGGTGTGTGCCCTTGACCCCGTGGCTTTGGCGAAAGACATCGACGAACAGCGTCGCCTGACTGGCTTCCACCACGCCGGGCCGGTGTCGCAGCGACACGCCGACATAGCAGCCGATGTTGGCGAACATGCTCCAGAACAGACTGTGCGAGATGTCGTCCAAGCCGGACAGGCCGAAAAGCTGTTGCGGTCTGAGCAGCGCGACGCCGAACAGCCCTTCATTGAGGAAATCCGTCGCCAGCCAGCCGGATTTTGCGAAGGAAGGCAGCAACAGCGTATAGCCCCACACGATGAAGCCGGCCAGCAGCCCCGCAATCGCTCCATTGCGCGTGCCGCCCTTCCAGTAGATGCCACCAAAAATTGCCGGCGCGAACTGCGCCACCGCGGCAAAGGAAATCAGCCCGATGCCCACCAACGCGTAGGCTTCGCCTGCGGCGCGGAAATAGATGTAGCCCAGCATCAAGATGGCGACGATGGCCCAGCGTCGGATGCCCAGGAGCAGACCGGAAAGATCCCGCTCCTCATTCAGGCGCAGCCTCTTCCAGCGCAGCAGGACGGGCATCACCAGGTCGTTGCAGATCATGGTGGAGAGCGCGATTGTCTCGACGATGACCATGCCGGTGGCGGCCGACAGACCGCCAATGAAAACGAACAGGGCAAGAGCCTCGTGCCGCTCGGCCATGGGCAACGTCAGCACGAAAGTGTCTGCATCGACATTACCGGCGGGAAAATGCAGCAGCCCGCCCAGGGCGATAGGCAGCACAAAAATGTTGATGAGCAGGAGGTAGAGGGGGAACAGCCAGACCGCCTTGCTCAGGTGACGTTCGTTCACATTCTCCACCACGGCGATCTGGAACTGCCGCGGCAGCAGCATGATCGACAGCATGGAAAGCAAGGTCAGCGACCACCAGCTGCCATAGCTGCTGCCGGTGTCGGCCACGGTCATGAGGGCTTTCAGTTTAGGCACCGCTGCGGCCCGATCGAAGATGTCGCCGAACCCGTTGTAGATGCCGAAGGTGACGAAGAGGCCCACGGCCAGAAAAGCCAGCAGCTTGACCAGCGATTCGAAAGCGATGGCCGCCACCATGCCTTCGTGCCGCTCGGTCGCATCCAGATGCCGCGTGCCAAAAAGCAGTGTGAACGCCGCCAGGATCAAGGCGATGTAGAGCGCGCTGTCCTGCCACAGCGCCTGTGCGCCGGCCTTCGCGGGCATGACGATATCCGGATAGTGGAGCAGGATGGTGAAGCTGTTCGACACCGCCTTCAGTTGCAGCGAAATGTAGGGCACGATGCCGACCACCGCGATCACGGTGACCAGCCCGCCCAGCAACTGGCTTTTGCCGTAGCGGGAGGCGACAAAATCAGCGATGGAAGTGATGCGGTTGGCCTTGCTGATGCGGATGATCTTCAGCATGACGAACCACCACAAACCCGCCATCAGCGTCGGGCCGAGGTAGATTGGCAGAAAGCCGATGCCGGTCGACGCGGCGCGGCCGACGCTGCCGTAAAAAGTCCATGTCGTGCAATAGACGGCCAGCGACAGCGCATAGATGGTCGGACTGGCGATGATCGAGCGGCCCGCATCGGCGCGCTTGTCGCCGAAATAGGCGATGGCGAAGAGTAAGCCCAGGTAAGCGAAGGAGACGCTAACGATCACCCAGCCCTGGAGCATTACGCTATTCCTCCCGCCGCTCGATGACGTAGGCCATCAATCCGATCAACAGGGCCCAGGCGGCGAATATATAGAAATAGAGCAGCGGTATGTCGAAGACTTCGCCGGGCTTGTTGAAGAGAAACAGAACCGGATAATTGAAAAGTACGCAACCCAGCAGAAAAATCGCCGCCAGGCGCTGGCTGGTGATGCCTGAACGATTCATTCTCACCCCCTTCGATTCTCACCACCTATGCTCGATGGATTATAGCGCCGGCGTACACGCAAGCGCACACGAAAAAGGGCGCCGCCGCGCCCTTTTTCCTCCAGCATTCATCAATCAGAGTCCCTGTTTGAGTTGATCCAGGATAGCCGGATTCTCCAGTGTGGATACGTCCTGCGTAATTTCCTCGCCCTTGGCGATAGAACGCAGCAAGCGACGCATGATCTTGCCAGAACGAGTCTTGGGCAGGTTCTCGCCGAAGCGGATGTCTTTGGGCTTGGCGATGGGGCCAATTTCCTTGCCCACCCAATTGCGCAGATCGTTGGCGATTTTTTTCGCTTCCTCGCCGGAGGGTCGCGCCTGCTTCAGCACCACAAACGCACACACTGCTTCGCCGGTCAGGTCGTCGGGACGCCCCACCACGGCGGCTTCCGCCACCATCGGATTAGAAACCAGGGCCGATTCGATTTCCATGGTGCCCATGCGGTGCCCCGATACGTTGAGCACGTCGTCGATACGTCCCATGATGGTGAAGTAGCCCGTCTTGGCGTCTCGCACCGCGCCGTCACCGGCAAGATAAATCTTGCCGCCGAAATCCGCTGGGTAATAGGATTTCTTGAAGCGCTCCGGATCACCCCAGATGGTGCGTATCATCGCCGGCCAGGGCTTTTTCACGACGAGGAAACCGCCTTTGCCCCATTCGACCTCATGGCCTGTTTCATCGACAATGGCCGCGGCGATACCCGGCAAGGGCAACGTGCAGGAACCCGGCACCAGCGGCGTTACCCCCGGCAGCGGGGTAATCATGTGTCCGCCCGTCTCGGTCTGCCAGAAGGTATCGACGACCGGACAACGTGCACCGCCGACCGTGTTGTAGTACCACATCCACGCTTCCGGATTGATCGGCTCGCCGACCGTGCCCAGCAAGCGCAAGCTGGAGAGATTGTATTGCTTAGGTAGATCTGCGCCGGCCTTGATAAGCGAGCGGATGGCCGTCGGCGCGGTGTAAAAAATATTGACCTTGTGATCCTGGATCATCTTCCAGAAGCGCCCCGCGTCCGGATAGGTAGGCACGCCTTCGAAGACGACTTCGGTAGCGCCGCAGGCGAGCGGACCGTAAGTGATGTAGGTGTGACCGGTCACCCAGCCCACGTCGGCCGTGCACCAGAAAATGTCTGTGGGCTTGATGTCAAAGGTCCACTTCATGGTCAGCGCCGCATGCAGCAAATAGCCGCCGGTGGAGTGCTGCACGCCCTTGGGTTTGCCGGTGGAGCCGGAGGTGTAGAGGATGAAAAGCGGATGCTCGGCGCCGACCCATTCCGGCTCGCAGGTGTCGGCCTGGCCCTTGATGGCATCTTCCCAGGTGATGTCACGCTGCGCGTCGAAAGCCACCTTGCCACCGGTGCGCTTGTACACCACGACTTTGCGTATGGATTCGCAACCACCCAGCGTGATGCCTTCATCGACGGCGGGCTTGAGCGGGATGGTCTTGCCACCGCGCACCTGCTCATCGGCGGTGATCACCAGTGTCGCGCCGGCATCCTGGATACGCTCCTGCAAGCTCTTGGCGGAGAAGCCACCGAACACCACGGAATGAATGATGCCCAGCCTTGCGCAGGCCTGCATGGCCACCACCGCTTCGACCGACATAGGCATGTAAATAATGGCGCGCTCGCCCTTCTTGAAACCCAGCGCCTTGAGGCCATTGGCGAAGCGGCAAACCTGGTGATAGAGATCCTTGTAGCTGACTTTGCTGACCTTGCCGTCGTCCGCCTCGAAAATGATGGCGATTTTGTTGGGTTGCGTTTCGAGGTGGCGATCCAAGCAATTGTAGGAGGCGTTGAGTTCGCCATCCTCGAACCACTTGTAGAAGGGCGCGCTGGTCTCGTCCAGCGTCTTGGTAAAGGGCTTGTGCCAGAGCAGATGCTCCCGCGCCAGCTTGCTCCAGAAGCCTGCGTAATCGCGTTCAGCTTCGTCACACAGCTTTTTGTAAGCGTCCATCCCGGAGATGTTGGCCTGTTTGACGAAGGCTTCCGACGGCGGAAAAATGCGGTTCTCGATCAATACGGATTCGATGGCGGACGACATGGGGCATCTCCTAAATTCAGGCGCACTGCGGAAAGCTTCCCCAGTGCCGGCGACTGCGTTGCATTTAAGCGGTCTAATCTTACTCTCCACTTACAGGCTTGGGCGACGCTGTTGCAGTGCTAAAATTCGCTCCTTGCCTTGCTACACAAATTGCCACCCACATTGAGCGTGATCATCCCATGAGCCCAGCCATTAGAATCCTCGAAAAATTCATCTTCTGGAGCCGCTGGCTGCAAGCGCCCCTCTATGTCGGCCTGATCGCCGCCCAAGGCGTTTATGTCTATCAATTCATGCTGGAGCTGTCGCACCTGATCGGCAGGGTGGGCTCGCTAAGCGAAAACGACGTCATGCTCATGGTGCTGGGGCTGATCGATGTTGTCATGATCGCCAACCTGCTCATCATGGTCATCATCGGCGGCTACGAAACCTTCGTCTCGCGCCTGGATCTGCAAAACCATCCCGACCAGCCGGAATGGCTGTCGCACGTCAATGCCGGCGTGCTGAAGATCAAGTTGTCCACGGCCATCATCAGCATCTCCTCCATCCACCTGCTCAAATCCTTTATCAACGCCGCCAACATGCCGGAAGCCGCGATCCGCTGGCAGGTGATTATCCACATCACCTTCCTGTTCTCCGCGCTGGCCATCGCTTGGACTGACAAGATCATGACCAGCTCGCTGGTTATGGCGAAGAAACCGCATTGAGCCGAAAGCCGATCGTCATGACCACCATCCGCCAGGAAGATTTCATCCAGAGCATTGCCGACGCGCTGCAATACATTTCCTACTACCACCCCGTCGATTACATCAAGAGTCTGGCGCGCGCCTACGAGCTGGAGCAATCGCCCGCCGCCAAGGACGCCATCGCACAGATACTCATCAACTCCCGCCTGTGCGCCGAAGGCCACCGACCGATCTGCCAGGACACGGGCATCGTCACCGTCTTCCTCAAGATCGGCATGAACGTACGCTGGGAATCGACACTATCGGTGGACGACATGGTGAACGAAGGCGTGCGCCGCGCTTATCTCGATACGGACAACAAGCTGCGCGCCTCGGTGCTTTCCGACCCGGCCGGTAAACGCAAGAACACCGGCGACAACACGCCTGCGGTGATCAATTATTCAATCGTGCCGGGCGACACGGTGGATGTGCACGTCGCCGCCAAGGGCGGCGGCTCCGAAGCGAAGTCGAAGTTTGTCATGTTGAATCCATCAGACTCCATCGTCGACTGGGTGCTGAAAACCGTGCCGACCATGGGCGCCGGTTGGTGCCCGCCCGGCATGCTGGGCATAGGCATAGGCGGCACCGCCGAGAAAGCCATGGTGATGGCCAAGGAATCCTTGATGGAACCCATCGACATGCCGGAACTCATCGCGCGCGGGCCCATCACTCGCGCCGAGGAATTGCGCATCGAGTTGTATGAAAAGGTCAATGCGCTGGGCATAGGTGCGCAAGGCCTGGGCGGCCTCACCACGGTACTCGACGTGAAAATTCTCGATTACCCGACGCACGCCGCCAATCTACCGGTGGCCATGATTCCCAACTGCGCCGCCACGCGCCACGCCCACTTCGTGCTGGACGGCAGCGGCCCGGCGCATCTGGAAGCGCCCTCGCTGGATGACTGGCCCAAGCTCACCTACGACTCGTCCAAAGGCCGCCGCGTCAATCTCGATACGGTCACCAAAGCGGAAGTCGCCACCTGGAAGCCCGGTGATGTGATTCTGCTGAACGGCAAGCTGCTCACCGGCCGCGACGCCGCCCACAAACGCATGACGGACATGCTCAACAAGGGCGAAAAATTGCCCGTCGATTTCACCAACCGCTTCATCTACTACGTTGGCCCGGTCGATCCGGTGCGCGATGAAGTCGTCGGTCCCGCCGGGCCCACCACGGCCACGCGCATGGACAAATTTACGCGCCAGATGCTGGAGCAAACCGGCCTGATCGGCATGGTCGGCAAGGCCGAGCGCGGCCCACTCGCTATCGAAGCCATCAAGGACAACCAGGCCGTGTATCTCATGGCCGTGGGTGGCGCCGCCTATCTGGTGTCGAAAGCCATTCGCGCCGCCAAGGTGGTCGCCTTCGCCGATCTGGGCATGGAAGCGATTTACGAGTTCGACGTGCAGGACATGCCAGTCACCGTCGCTGTGGACGCCAAGGGCAGTTCGGTACATCAGACCGGCCCACGCGAATGGCAGGCGATCATCGGCAAGATACCGGTGGCCTCAGCGTAGTATGCTTGCGTCCTGATGAGATCAACGCCTCGGAGACGCATGCCGACCGCCCGCAAGACAAGTAATGCCATTGGCACCGTGTTTAGGGTTCTCACCCTGCTCTGCGCCGGTTTTATTTTTCCGGCTGCTGCGCAAACGCCGCTCGATGCCGGCCGCATCCAACGCGATTTCGAGCGCAATCGCGTACCCGCCCTGCCACCCAGCCCGGCGGCGCCACCCGTGGTCGAAGAGCCCGTGCGCCCGGCGCTTGCCGCGCCCGACACAGCGCGCTTCCTGGTTAAAGGCTTTCGTATCAGCGGGACCCGCGCCTATACCGAAACCGAACTGCTGCCGCTGTTGCAGGAATGGACCGGCAAAGAACTCACGCTGGCCAATTTGCAACGCGCCGCCGACAAGCTCACGCGCTATTACCGCGACCACGGCTACTTCGTCGCCCGCGCCTACTTGCCTGCGCAAGACATCAAAGATGGCATAGTCGAAATCGTTGTCCTGGAAGGCCGCATCGATCGCATCAGCAGCCGCGCCACGGGCGAAGTACGCTTGCGCGACAGCGTGATCGAAGGCACGTTGCGCGAGGCCTTTCGACATGACGGTCTGATCTGGGAACCGGAGTTGGAACGCTCGCTACTGCTGCTCAGCGACATGCCCGGCATCGAGGCGCGCGCCACACTTGCGCCCGGCGGCGAGGTCGGTACCTCCAATCTCACCGCCGAGATCAGCGAAGGCCCCTTGCTGAGCGGCATTGCCGACATCGACAACTACGGCAACAAATTCACCGGCACACTGCGTTACAGCGGCGCTCTTAGCCTTAATGATTTGACAGGCTACGGCGATGCACTGAGCCTCGCCGCCACCGGCGCCGAGCACAGCGGCTACGGCCGCCTCGGCTACCGCATGCCAATTGGATACTCGGGCTTCACCGTGGGTGCGGCCTACGCTGCAAGCCGCTACAAGCTCTGCTGCGAATTTGCCGCGCTGGATGCGCACGGCAACGCGCAAGTGAAAACGCTCAGCGTCTCCTACCCTTTCGTGCGCAGTCGCGACTTCACGCTACGCGGCAGTCTGTCCTATGAGAATCGCCATTACTTCAACGCTACGGCGGTATCAACCACCAGCGACAAGACCAGCCGTGCCGTTTCTCTCTCGGTCTTCGGCGATGCGCGCGACGATAGTGGTGGCGGCGGCCTTAGTAGCTTCAGCCTTACCGTCGATGGTGGCCACTTCGGTCTCGGCGACTGGCCAGCCGACCAGGCCGCCGATGCCGCGACGACGCAAACCCAAGGTCGTTACCAGAAGCTTGGCTACACTTTGGCGCGATTACAGCGCCTGGGCGAATCCTGGGCGGCCTATGGCGCACTCTCCGGTCAATTTGCCTCGAAAAATCTCGATTCCGCCGATAAATTCGTGTTGGGCGGGCCGGCCGGTGTGCGCGCCTATCCGCAAGGTGAAGCGGCCGGCGACGCCGGTCTGTTGCTGAATCTCGAACTGCGTTACGAATGGAGCGCCGCGCTAAGGCTTGCTGGCTTTGTCGATTATGGCGAAATCACGCTGCATAAAAACGAATGGACCAACTGGAACGGTGGCTATACAGGCTTACGCAATCGCTACAGCCTGGCCGGCTACGGCTTAAGCGTGCGCTGGGATCAGCCGGGAGACTTTTTCTTGCAGGCCAGCCTGGCCAGCCGCATAGGCCGCAATCCGGGGCGCGACAGCAGCGGTAATGACGTTGACGCTGCCACCCAAAATCCGCGCCTGTGGATGCAGGCAGTGAAGTATTTTTGACGCCGAGGCCACATAGCGTGACCTTTCTCACGGGAATTGGTCTGTAACCAATTGATCCACGTGACGTTTTTAACATACATGGCCGAATAATTTCGGCAAAATGCAGGTGCTGGAAATAGCGAACCTCCAAGAAATCCGAGGAAACCGCGAGACTGACTCGCGGCACCGCTTCCCCTACATGGTGCAAGCAAATGTCCAAGCAATCCCCATCCACCCCCGCCGAGTTTTGCATCCGCCTTTCAGGCGGTAGAACGCTGCGCTTGAGCTTGCGGCCGCGCAAAGTATTGAGCCGACTGACAGCCATGCTCATGCTCCTGGTGGGCGCGCTGCCCGCCCACGCGCTCGATGCCAATGCCCTGCCCACCGGCGGCAGCGTCACTGCGGGCAGCGGTGCCATTCGTCAAAGCGGCAGTCGCATGGAGGTGGATCAATCGAGCAGCAAACTCGCGGCCGGCTTCGACAGCTTCAACATCGGCGCCAACGCGCAAGTCAGCGTCAACCAGCCCTCCAGCAGCGCCCAGGCCCTGTTCCGCGTCGCCGGCGGCGCCTCAGAAATCCAGGGAAAACTCACCGCCAATGGACAGGTCTTCCTCATCAATCCGAATGGCGTGCTCTTCAGTAAAACCGCGCAAGTGAATGTAGGCGGCCTGGTCGCCACCACGCTGAATCTCTCCGATGCCGACTTCCTCTCAGGCAAAACCACCTTCGCCAAGAATGGCGCCGCGGGCAGCGTCATTAACCAAGGCAGCCTCACCGCCGCGCAAGGCGGCTATGTCGCGCTACTCGCGCCTGAAGTACGCAACGAAGGCATCATCATCGCGAAGCTCGGCACGGTGGCGCTGGGCGCCGGCGACAAGATCACGTTGGATTTCTCAGGCGACCGTTTGATCAATCTGGTTATCGACGAAGCGGCGCTCAATGCGCTCGCCGAGAACAAACAACTCATCCAAGCCGACGGTGGCATGGTGCTGCTCGCCGCACGCTCGGCCAGCGACCTCGCCGCCACCGTGGTGAACAACCAAGGCGTCATCGAAGCGCGCTCGGTCTCGAACGTGAATGGCGTCATCCGGCTTGAAGGCGGCAACAGCGGGATCGTGGCCAATAGCGGTCGCTTGGATGCCTCGGGTCGCAATGCTGGGGAAGCTGGCGGCACCGTGCAAGTGACTGGTGACAAGGTCGCCCTGCTAGACGGCGCGCAAGTCACGGCTTCCGGCTATGCTGGCGGCGGCACCGTGCTCATCGGCGGCGATTACCAGGGCAAGAACGCCGCAGTGCAGAACGCCAGCGCCACCTACGTTGCGCCATCGGCAGTCGTCACTGCCGATGCAACTCAGACTGGCAACGGCGGCAAGGTTGTGGTCTGGGCCAATGACACGACACGCTATTACGGTCACATCAGCGCCCGCGGCGGCGCCCAACAAGGCGACGGCGGCTTCGTCGAAGTCTCGGGCAAGCAGTATCTGGATTTCAGCGGGCGCGTAGATGTTGCCTCGCCCACCGGCCTGGGCGGCCGCGTACTGCTCGATCCGCAAGATATCATCCTAAACACCACCACACAGCTTCCGCCACCGAACAACGCCAATGGCACGCCCGATGTCGCCTTCGCCACGCCGCCGGCCGCCGGGACTTATACGATCCAGATCGCCGATATCACCGGCTACTCCGAGCTATATCTTCAGGCGACAAACAATATCAGCGTCAATAGCGCGCTCACCATGGGCGCCGGCAATAGCGTCCGTCTCGAAGCCAACAACAACATCAGCATCAACGGAGCGCTCACGGTGACTGGCGCCGGCAACATCAACCTGAAAGCCGATGCGGACGCGAGCGGCGCCGGCACCCTGGCGCTCAATAGCGCCCTCGGCGCACAACAGGGAGGCATCACGCTTTCCGGCGCCAGTGTTACAAGCGCGGCGGCCGGCACCATCACGAGCACTGGCGCCGGTAACCAGAATGGCGGCACGGTGGCCATCAACGCCACAGGCGCAGTCAATCTCGCCGGCGCCATCACCGCCAACGGCGGCACAGCATCCGCAGGCAACGCCGGACGCAACGCCGGCAACGTCAATATCACCGGCACGGCGATCACCACCGCCGCCATCACCGCCAACGGCAGCGCAGGCAGCGGCGCGAACAGGGCCGGCGGCGCAGGCGGTGTCATCAGCGTGGCGGCAGGCGGCACGCTATTAACCGGCGCTCTGAGCGCCCGCGGCGGCAACGCCGGTAGCGGCAACGCGGCCGGCGGCAACAGCGGATCGATCGGCGCCTCCACCAGCAGCGGCAATCTGACGACAGGCGCCCTGACCGCCCGCTCGGGCAATGCCATCGGCACAGGTACGGGCGGCATCGCCGGCGCCATCACCCTCGCCAACACCGACGCGGCGGCAACCGTCGGTACCGGCGCCATCGATACGCGCGGCGGCAACAAGGGTCACGGCGGCGCGGTCTTCATCATTGCCAGCGGCAATGCCAACGTCGCTGGCACCCTACAAACCAGCGGCGGTACTGCGTTGGGCACACAAACCGGCCTGAATGCCGGTAACGTCACCATCACCGGCATCAATCGCAGCGTCACCGGCGCCATCACAGCCAGTGGCAGCGCCGGCATCGGCACCAATCAGACGGGCGGTAGCGCTGGTGCGGTTGCCATTACTGGCTCGGGAACGCTGAACACCGCTGGCATCACAGCACAAACCGGCGCCGCGACGGGCACTGGCACAGGCGCTACCCCTGGTTCGATCACGCTAAGCGGGACTAGCCTCACCGCCGGTGCGCTCACGACATCCGGCACTGCCAATGGCGCGGGTGGCAACATCACCGCCACTGCCAGCGGATTGCTCAACGTCACCGGCGCAATCATCGCCAGCGGCGGCACCGGCAACGCCGGCACCATGGGTCGCAACGCCGGCTCGATCTCGCTCACCTCCAGCGGTGCGGGTGTGACAACCGGCGCCATCACCGCCAGCGGCGGCAATGGCGGCACAGGCGCCGGCTTCACGGGCGGCAATGCTGCGAACATCACCATCAACAGCAACGGCACGATCAGCACCGGGGCAATTGCAGCCAACGGCGGCAACGCCGGTGGCACGACCGCCGCCGGTGGCAATGCCGGCGCCATCAGCGTCACCAACAACTCCACGACGACCGGCACAGTGATCACGACCACGCTGACGGCTCGCGCCGGGGCCGCCACTGGCGCCACACTGAGCGGCAGTACTGGCAGTGTCGCCATCGACAACAAGGCGGCGACGCTGTTGCAAACCGGCGCCATCAACACCAGCGGTCAAGCCGGCGGCGCGGGTGGCAATTTGGCCCTCACCTCGACGGGCGGGGTGACGGTGAGCAGTACCATCACCACCAGCGGCGGCGCGCTGACGGCGGCCACCGCAGCGGCTGGACGCAATGCGGGCAACGTCACCATCCAGGGTGTGAACCGCACCTTGAGCGGCGCGATCACCGCCAGCGGCGGTGCGGCGGTGGTCGCTGGCAATGCCGGCGGCAACGGCGGCATGGTGTTGATCACCGGTACCGACGGCAGCTCGGCGACAGCCGGTACCTTGGGTACCTTGGGCATCACCGCTTCCAACGGCGGCGCGAATGGCACGGTAGCCAGCGGCGGCGCGGGCAGCATCAAGCTGGATGCGACGACGGCCACTGTCACCGGCGCGCTCACCACGACGGGCGGCGCCAACGGCGACGGCGGCAATATCACCGCCACCGCCACCACCGGCGCACTCAACATCACCGGCATCATCACCAGCTCGGGCGGCACGGCCCTCGCAGGTACAGCGGGCAAGAACGCAGGCGCGGTGACGTTAGGCGGCAACACGGTCACCACCGCCGCCATCAACGCCAACGGCAGCGCTGGCAGCGGCGCGAACAGGGCCGGCGGCGCGGGCGGCGCGATCGGGCTCACCTCGACCGGCACGGTCTTGACCGGCGCGCTGGGCGCGAGTGGCGGCAATGCCGGCACGGGCAGCGCCGCCGGCGGCAACAGCGGTTCGATCAACGTTGCCACCACTAGCGGCAGCCTGACCACCGGCACACTCACCGCGCGTAGCGGCAATGCCATCGGCACTGGCGCCGGTGGCACGGCGGGCGCCGTCTCGATCACCAATGCCGCCGGGGCTATCACCACCGCCGCTATCAACACCAGCGGCGGCACCAGCGGTCACGGCGGTGCAGTGGCGCTGACTTCGCCCGGCAATGTCTCCGTCAATGGCACGGTCACGACCTCGGGCGCGGCGCTGGGTGCGGGCTCGACGGCGGCAGGCCGTAACGCGGGCAATATCACCTTGAGTGGCGCGAACCGTTCGGTCACCGGTTTGGTTACGGCCAGCGGGGCGGCAGCGCTGGGCGCTAACCAAGCGGGCGGCAACGCCGGCGTGGTTTCGATCACTGGCACGGGCACGCTGAACACCGTCGGCATCACCGCGCAAACCGGTGCGGCCACCGGCACGGGTGCGGGTGGTACCGTCGGCGCGATCACCCTGAATGGCAGCAGCGTCACCGCCGGGGCGCTCACTACCAGCGGCGGCGGCAATGGCGCGGGTGGCAATGTCGCGGCGACGGCCAGTACAGGTTTACTCAACATCACAGGGGCCATCACCACGTCGGGCGGCACCGCCGTTGCGGGCAACGCCGGCAAGAACGCCGGCTCGGTGACGCTGAATGGCAATTCCGTCGTCGCCACCACCATCGCCGCCATCGGCAGCGCGGGTAACGGCGCCAGCATGGCCGGCGGCAGCGGCGCGGCGGTCACGCTGACCGGCAGCGGCGGCAACATCTCGGTGGGCGCCATCTCAGCGACGGGTGCCAGCGCGGGCGCTTCCGGCAACGCGAATGGCGGCAATGCGGGTGCGATTACGTTGGATGCGGGCGGCGTGACACCCAACATCACGCTCAGCGGCAACCTGACCGCCACCGGCGGCAACCGTATCGGGGCTGGCACGGCGGGCAGCGGTGCGCAGATATGGCTCAAGGATGCGACGACGCAGACCGCCAACGTCACCATCAACACCACTGGCGGCACAGTCGGCGGCGCGGGCGGCAACATCCGCTTCGACGGCGCGATGAATCAAGACGCCACGGCGCGCACACTGACACTGACCGCCGGCACCGGCGCTGTCACGTTGGCCGGTGGCACGCCCACCAACGCGGTGACCACACTCGGCGCCACAGGCGCCAGCATCGCGCTAGGGAATGTGCAAACCAAGGGCACGCAGAGCTACACGGGCGCAATCAGCCTTAATGGCGATCTGGTCACACTGGGTACGGCAGGCACCGACACCGTCACCTTCAACAGTCCTGTCACGCTAACGGGCAATTCGTCGGTGACGACTGCCGGTGGCGCGGGCGACAACATCGCTATCGCACAAACCATCAACGGCGCTTACAACCTGACCCTGAACGCCGGCGCCAACGGCAACGTCACGACCACAGCGGCCATCGGGCAAACCACAGCGCTCAACGCCTTCAGCGCGACCGGCGCCGCCGTCAGCCTCGCGGCGGTACGCTCCTCCAGCATCTTTGGCCGCAGCACCGTCGGCAACCTCACGCTCACCGGCGCACAAACCGCCACCGGTGGCGGCGATGCCGTTGTCCTCGTCGCCAAGCAGAATTTCATCAATAACGTCGGCGCCGCCGCCATCAATCCCGGCAGCGGACGCTGGTTGGTTTATTCCACCAATCCGTCGAGCGATACACGCAACGGCCTGGTCGCCAACTTCAAGCAATACAACGCGACTTACGGCAGCACCATACTGGGAACCGGCAACGGCTTTCTCTATACGATCGCGCCCAGCATAACCGTCGGTCTGACCGGCACGGTGAGCAAGACCTATGACGGCACCAACACTGCGACGCTGACCGCCGGTAATTTCACGACGAGCGCCGGCATAGACGGCGACACGGTAGCAGTCAATGCGCCTGCTGCGGGCAGCTTCGATACCAAGAATGCCGGCACGGGCAAGAACGTCAGCATCTCGGGCATCGCCTTGAATGCCAGCAACGGCGCCACGACGGTGTATGGCTATCAGGTTGCCAGCGGCGGTTCGGCAAACGCCAACATCGGCACAATCAACAAAGCCAACCTGACAATCGCCGCGCAGACCAATACCAAGATCTACGACGGCACCACGACCGCCGCCGCCACGCCGACTGTTTCCGGTCTACAGGTCGGCGATAGCGTCACCGGCCTCGCCGTGACCTACGACAACAAGAACGCCGGCACCGGCAAGACCTTGTCCGTTTCGGCTTACACACTGACTGACGGAAATAGCGGCAACAACTACAACGTCAGCACCGTTGCTGACAACACCGGCGTCATCAACAAAGCCGCGCTCACCGTCTCCGCCACCGGCGTGAACAAGACCTATGACGGCACCACCGCAACTACGGTAACGCTTACCGATAACCGCGTCGCCGGCGATGTACTCACCGACAGCTATAGCGCAGCCAACTTCTCCGACAAGAACGCCGCCAGTGGCAAGACAGTCAGCGTCTCCGGTATCGGCATCGCCGGCCTGGACGCCATTAACTACACGCCCAACACCAACGCCACTACAGTAGCGAACATTGCCAAGGCTGCCCTGACCATCTCGGCGGATAACAAAACCAAGCCGCTGGGCGCCGCCAACCCGCCGCTCACCGCGAGCTATAGCGGACTGGTGCCAGGCGATACGCCGGCAGACGTCAGCTCGCTGGCCTTGAATACGCCCGCGACCACCGCCTCGCCGCTCGGTCTGTATCCGATCACTCCAAGCGGCGCAACGGCCACGAACTACACCATCGCCTACCTAGATGGCACGCTGGCGGTAGCCGCAGCGGTCATTGCCGCCAGCCCCTCCGCCGCTGGTGCCATCACCTCAGCCGCAACGAGCGCCAGCACACGTCCCGCCACACCGACGGCCGCTGGCTTAGGCGGTGTTGCTGCCTTCATCAATGCTCTGCCCGCCACGGCCGCCGGCCCTTCGGATGACGAAAATGGATCGCAAACTGAAGCCATTACGCAGGACATCACTTCGGTAAACTGCGGTATCCGCATGCCCTACCCCACCAAGAAGGACTGTCTCACTCCCCTCTAGCGAATCATCGCTTAAGCGCTACAGGATCGCGCCAAAACAACGTTAATACAGGATGGGGTGACTTGCCCCGTTTCCCAGGAGCGAGGGTTTGGCACACAACGCCGCCAGACGCGGATCACATCGGCAACGCGCGCTAGGGGCCGCCTTGGTGGTGCTGTCGATCGCCCTTTGCGTTTGCTCCTCTTGGGGTGGCGAGCTGGGCTTTTCGAGCCAGCTCACATCCGCATTGATCGAGCGACTCGCCAACCGCTATGGGCCGAACGTGAAAACGCGGCTGGCCACCTGGCAGGACTTGATGCGCACGCTGCGACTACCCGAGGAGAAACGCAATAGCCCACCCACCGGGAAGGCGGAGCGAGACATCCTGCAAGGCGTGAATGGCTTCTTCAACCAGACACCCTTCATCGACGACCTCAAGCATTGGGGAGTCGGCGACTACTGGGCGACGACCGCAGAAATGCTCGCTAGCAACGGCGGTGACTGCGAGGACTATGCCATCGCAAAATATTTCGCCCTGAAGGAAATCGGTATTCCGGTAGCGCGACTGCGCATCACCTATGTCAAAGCCATGCGATTGACGCAACCGCATATGGTGTTGGCCTATTACGCCAGCCCGGACGCCGATCCCTTGATACTCGATAACCTCGACTCCGAAATTCGTCCCGCCTCACAACGGCCTGACCTGATTCCGGTTTATAGCTTCAATGATGACGACGTCTGGCTGGCCCGCAACAACGCGCGCGCCGGCAGCCCCTCGCAAATCCGTCTCTGGCGCGGCCTGCTGGACAGGCTTGAGCAAGAGAGGCGCATGTAATACTAGCGGAGAAAAATCATGACCCTTTTCCGGCAACTACTGCTCACCGTGTCGATGGTGTTTGTGCTTGTGCTGGCAGGCGTGCAAATCATCTATGTGATGAATGCGCGCAGTTACTTGCAGCAGCAACTCGACTCTCACTCACAGGATGCCGCCACGGCCCTGGGGCTTTCGCTCGCCACCGTCATGCCGGGTGGTGATCGCGCCCTGATCGAAACCGTGATCGGCCCGGTCTTCGACCGCGGCTATTACCAATCCATCACAGTACTGTCGACGCAAGGCGACGTACTCGTGAGCAAAACACTCGGCGCACAGCCACTGGACGTGCCGGCCTGGTTCACCCGACTCGTGGTGCTGCAAGCACCCAGCAACGAGTCGCTCATTAGCGCCGGTTGGCGCCAGGTCGGCCGCGTGATTGTCACCAGCCACCCGAACTTTGCCTATCAGCAGTTGTGGCGCACCACGCTGGAGACGCTGGGACTGCTCGTGGCACTGTACCTCGCGGCGTTGTGGGTGGTGCATATGTTCCTCAAAGCGATACTCAGGCCGCTGGCGCAGATCCGCGCCACCGCCGAGGCCATCAGCGAGCGCAATTTCAGCACCATAGTCAGCCAGTCCAAGGCGCCTGAATTGCGCGCCGTGATCGTTGCTATCAACAGCATGTCGGGCAAAATCCGCCACATCATCGAAAGCGAAGTCCGGCGCGCCGAACAATTTCGCAGCGCTGCGTTTCAGGATACGGTCAGCGGGCTGGATAACCGGCGCGGCTTCGAACAGCAAATCGACGAATGCTTGCATCCGCAAAGTGAAACTTACGCCGGCCTGTTGCTCTTGCTGGAGATCAACGACTTCAAGGCTTACAACCAGGCGCACGGCTTTATGCGCGGTGACCAACTGATTGCCCATGCCGGCCGCAGTCTGTCCGAAGTGTGGCCGGGCCGCCATGCCGTCAAAGCGCGCATCGGTGGCGCCACCTTCGCGCTGGCGCTGGTCAATGTCGGTCTCGATGAAGCGCAGCGCCTCGTCGCCGAAGCCTGTGCCCATCTCGAACTTGCCCTCGCCGAGCAGAGCTACCCTGATGTCCGCTTCAATTGCGGCGCCAGTCATTTCGACGACCAGAGGCCGGATAGCCACGCCTTGCTCGCCAGTGCCGACTTGGCGCTACAACAAGCGCGCACGCAACGCCCCAATGCCTACGCCGTGCTGCGCATGGAAGGTGACGCAAGGCAAAGCAAAGGGTCGCAATACTGGAAACACGAAATCAGTAGTGCGCTGGACAACAATCGCATCGCCCTGTTCGCCCAGCCGGTGCTGCCCCTTGATGGTGGCGCGCCATTGCATGAAGAAATAGTCGGGCGGCTCATTGACGAGCAAGGCGACATCATCGCAGCGGAAGCGTTTCTGCCCATGGCGGTGCGCCACAATCTGGTCGAGCGGCTAGACCAAAATGTCATCGGCCAACTGTTGCGACACCTAGATGCCGAGCCGACGAGCGTGCGTTGCTATGCGCTCAATGTTTCAGCACGCTCCATCCAGGACAGCAGCTTCACCCAATGGGTCGCTGAGATACTGCGGGACCACCGCACTTTAGCGCCACGCTTGATATTTGAAATCAGCGAAATTGGGGTCGTGCAAGACATTGAGGCGGCGCAGCGCTTCGCGCGTCTGCTGCGAACCGCTGGCGCACAATTCGCCGTCGACAACTTCGGCCTGCATCGCGACGCCTTCCGTTATCTGCAAAGCCTGATGCCAAACTACATCAAGCCGAGTCGAGGCTACTTCGAAAACCTCAACGCCAACCCGCAGGACAAATTCTTTATCGCCTCAGTGGTGAAAATCGCGCAGCCGCTGGATATCCGCGTCATTGCGCAGGCCATCGAAGACGCGGCCATCGTCCCCGTACTGAAAACCCTGGGCCTCGCCGGCTATCAAGGCTATGCGACCGGCAGACCGACGCGCATCGTTTGAACAGCGGCTGACCAAATCAGGATTTGAAAACCCGCCGTATTTCTTCCAGCGGCAAGCCGAGCTGATATTCGCTCTCCAGCAATTCAAACAGCGGCAGCATGCGTGCGCCCAGCTTCTTGAGTTGCGGACGCAAAGCTTCGACATCCTTGGCACGCGCCAGGGCCAATGCTTGCTCCAGGGTATAGGCCGCTTCCGCCGCCGCATTCGCGGCGCTCTCGCCCACCACGCAATTGCCGCCTTCTGCGCGCGCTTGCGTCATGCGCTCCAGCGCCACATCCAGCAGCTCTAGACTGGTATCCGTGCTGTCCGCCACGCTGTTGGCAATGCCGATACTCACCGAAAAGCGCAGCGTTTCGCCGCGATAATTGACAGTGGCGTTGCCAATTGCATCGCGCAGCCGCGAGGCGAAAGCCGTCGATGCCTTGAATGTGGCACTGGGCGACACAATGGCGAATTCGGCGGCGCCATGACGAGCGAGATAGTCTTCGCGACGCACTGCCTTATGCATAATTTTGGCAAACTGGCCGAGTAGTTGTTCGCCCACGGCGACGCCATGCCGGGCAACAAGATCGTCGAATTTGTCGAAGCCAATCAACAATGCGCTGACTTCACCCTGATGCCGCCGCGCATGCGAAAGCATCTGGTCGCATTGCTGCTCCAAGTTGCTGCGCGTGATGAGGCCGGAAGCCGGATCGACCGAGGCCGTTTGGGCGATGACCTCGCGGCTCTCCACCAACTGCCGGCTGGTATGGGCGAGCTTCACCTGCGCATCGAGCCGGCTCAGCAATTCGGCGGTGCCAATACCTTTGGTGATGAAATCCGTCGCTCCGCATTCCTTGGCGCGATTGCGTGCCGCTTCGTCCTCCTCGCCGGAGATCATGATGACCGGCGTCTCGCGGATGCGCGCCACAGCAGATGCACGCATGCGCCGCATCAGACCGTAACCATCCAGCTTGGGCATGGAGAGATCTGTAATCACCACCTGAATGCTATTGTCCTGCAACACGCTGTCCCAGCCGGCTTCGCCATCGCCCGCTTCGCATACGTCGTAGGTGCCCTTGATGAGCTTGATGATAGTGGCACGCACCATGCGGGAGTCGTCGACTACCAGCACACGAGGTGGGGGCGCTACGGAAGACACGGGAGGTGCGGTATCGCTCATTTATGCCTCATTGTTTTGACTCGTTTTTCACTCAGTATGAATGAGCAAGCCTTTTGGCTGATCCTTTTTGTGCGACTCACGCCACTGCCACCACCACCCGACCATGCGCGCCGCCCGCAATATACTCCTCGAATAACGGCGGCATGGCATCGAGCTTAACCGTGCGTGTCATGGCGGCCAAATGGGCCGGTCGCATATCGCTGGCCAAACGCGCCCAGACACTGCGCCGCAGCGGCATGGGTGTGGCACCGGAATCGATGCCCAAGAGGCTCACCCCGCGCAAAATAAACGGCGCCACCGTGGTATTAAGCTGCATACCGGCCGCAAGGCCGATGCTGGCAATGGCGCCATTGGGCTGCATCGTGCTGGCCAGCCAGGCCAATACATCGCCGCCCAGATTGTCCACGGCGCCAGCCCACAGCGGCTTATCCAGCGGCTTGATTTTGGCGAAATCAAGACTGGCGCGCAGCAGCACCTCACGCGCGCCCAGGCCTTTCAGATATTCGCTTTGTTCAGCTTTGCCAGTCAACGCCACGACCTCGTAACCCAAGCGATTGAGGATGTCGATGGCGATGCTGCCCACGCCGCCTGTCGCACCGCTCACCAGCACCTTGCCACAGTCAGGGCGCAGCCCGTTTTGTTCCATGCGCACGATGCCCAGCGCGGCCGTGTAGCCGGCCGTGCCCAGGGCCATCGCCTCGAACAAACTCAAACCCTTGGGCAGCGGCACTACCCAGTCGGCCGGCACGCGACCGAATTCGGCATAGCCGCCATGGTGCGCCACCCCAATGTCGTAACTGGTCGCAATGACTTCATCGCCTTCCTTGAAGCGCGGGTCAGCGCTCCTCACCACCGTGCCGGCCATGTCGATACCGCCGACGCAGGGGAAGCGGCGAATAATGCGTCCTGCGCCGGTGGCGGCCAGGGCGTCCTTGTAGTTGATGCTCGAATAGGCAATGCGCAACGTCACCTCGCCGGCATCGAGTTCGTCTTCGCGCATCTGCACAAAGCGCGCGCGCGACTTTCCATCTTGCTGTTCAATGAGATAAGCCTGGAAGGTGTGCACGACCGTCTCCTTGGTGGCGAATTATACTCATGCGCTAGCAAATCCTGATTTATCTCAAACGACTGGCGCGTGATATTCAAGTTACTGCGCATATATAGCGGTTTACAAGGCCGCCAAACTGGACTATATTCAAGTCCATGAATTTTCTACGCTTTACCCTGATCAAACCGTGCGCGCTCGGGCTTGCGTTGGCGCTGGGCATCTTTACCGGCGCGCAAACCAGTTTTGCCGCAGATATCGAACTCACCGAAAACGCCGCGCCGCAACCCGATGCCAGCAACAAATCTCTCATCCGGCGCTATTCAGACAACGCGCAAGAGCTGGTGATGCGAGCATTGTCCCTCATCGGGGCGAACTACCACCGTGGCGGCGAATCCCCCGAGAGCGGCTTTGATTGCAGCGGCTTGGTGCGTCATGTCTTCCGCGAAGCGCTGGGACTGAAGCTTCCGCGCACCTCCCGCGACATCAGCCGACTGGGTACGGATGTCTCAAACGCAGATCTTAAACCGGGCGATCTGGTTTTCTTCAACACCCTGCGCCGCGGTTTCTCGCATGTCGGCATTTATCTAGGCGATAACCGTTTTGTCCACGCCCCAGCCAGCGGCGGCGAAGTCCGCGTGGAGGACATGCGTGTGAACTATTGGGCCCGGCGCTTCAACGGCGCCCGACGCATCGCCGGTGTCGAAACGCCGGACATGCGCAATTAACGCGCCCTGACCGCCTCCGCCGCAAGCCCCCTCAGCCGCTGCTGCCCCGCCGGGCATTCGTATTCAAACACCATTCAGGTTAATAATGCGAATCGTTTGCATTTACAATATTTCCTGGTAGGATAGCCCCATCATCAGACCAGACGGGAGTGCAGCATGTTGATTCGCCATGTATTGTTTTTATTGGCCCTAACCGCCGGCAGCTTGCCGGCCATTGCCCAGGAAAAAATCCTGAACCTCTATTCGGCGCGCCACTATCAGACCGACGAAGCGCTGTATGCCGATTTCACCAAACAGACTGGTATCAAAATCAACCGTATCGAAGGCAAAGAGGACGAGCTGCTTGAGCGCATCAAGAACGAAGGCGCCAACAGCCCGGCCGACATCTTTATCACCGTGGACGCCGCCCGGCTGGCCCAAGCCGACGCCCTTGGCCTGTTCGCGCCTGTTAAATCGAAAGCACTTGAAGAGCGCATCCCGGAGAATCTGCGCACGATGGATTGGTTCGCCTTCTCAACGCGAGGCCGGGTGATCATTTACAACAAGGCGGCAATCAACCCTGACGAGGTACGGAACTACGAGGATCTCGCCAACCCGAAGCTCAAAGGCAAAATCTGCGTGCGCTCGGGGTCCCATCCCTACAACCTCTCGTTGGGTTCTGCCTTGATCCATCACCTGGGTGAAGCCAAGACCGAAGAATGGGCCAAGGGCCTGGTGTCCAATTTCGCCCGCGCTCCCAAGGGAGGTGACACTGACCAGATCAAAGCTGTCGCCGCTGGTGAATGTCAAGTTGCGATATCAAATACCTACTACATCGTGCGCCTGATGCGCTCGGACAAAGCCGACGACAAGAAGGCCATGGAGAACATTGGCATCGTGTGGCCGAACCAGGCGAGCTTTGGCACACACATCAACATCTCCGGCGGCGGCGTGCTGAAAAGTGCCCCGCATAAGGATGAGGCGGTCAAGTTTCTGGAGTATCTGACCAGCGACAAGGCGCAAGCCTATTTTGCCAATGGCAACAACGAATGGCCGGTGGTGAAAAGCGCTATCACCAAGAATCCTGAATTGGAGTCGCTGGGCGAGTTCACCGCCGACAAAATCAACGTTGGCACCTTGTCCAAAAACACCGCAAAGGCGCAAAAGATCTTCGACCGCGCCGGCTGGCGATAAAGATTCGCCCGGCAAAGGAGGTGGCTCTGCCACCTCCTAGCTGCGCTGGCGACTCGACGCGATCTGCCGGGATATTAAGATCATCGGCACAATACCCACGCCGACTATGGCCAAGGCGGCGGTCGACGCCTCCGCCAGTCGCTCATCGGACGCCAGCGTATAAGCCTGCGTCGCCAGCGTGTCAAAATTGAACGGGCGCATGACCAGGGTTGCCGGTAGTTCCTTCATCACATCCACAAACACCAGCAAGCCCGCCGTGAGCAGGCTGCCGCGCAACAACGGCAGATGCACCCGCCGCAGGGTTGCGCCTTGTCCGTAGCCGAGCGAACGCGCCGCGTCATCCATGCTAGAGGTAATCTTGGCGAGACTGGCTTCCGCCGTCTGTAGCGCCACGGCGAGAAAGCGCACCAGATAGGCGTAGATCAACGCAGTGATGCCACCGGTCAGAAGCAGCCCTGGGTTCGTGCCGAAACTGGCGCTGATCCACCCGGCCAGCCAGTTATCCAAGCGCGTCACCGGAATCAGTACGCCGACTGCGATCACGGCCCCCGGCACGGCATAACCCAGGCCCACGATACGGCTCATTAGCCGCGGCCCGCTCTGACGACTCATACGCGCGGCGTAAGCCAACAGCACGGCCAAGGCGACAGCCAGCATCGCGGTCAGCGCCGCCAACGTGAAGCTGTTGCCGGCAAGCTGAAGAAAGCGAGTGCCGAATTGGGCATCGCCTTCGGTCAGCGCCATATTCAGCAGTATCGCCGCAGGCACAAGAAAACCCATCGTCAACGGAACCGCGCAGGCGCATGCCGCGAGCACGCCGCTGAAACCGGATAACTGACGCCCCTGCTGCGCACTGTTGCGCCCCGTCGTGTTGCTAAAACGCGCACGACCACGGCTCAATCGCTCCAGCATCAGCACCAGCACCACAAAGCCAAGCAGCGCAACGGAGAGCTGCGCGGCGGCAACTCGATCACCCAGCGAGAACCAGGCTCGGTAGATGCCGGTCGTGAAGGTCTGCACGGCAAAATAGGAGACGGTGCCATAGTCGGCCAGCGTCTCCATCAACGCCAGTGCGACGCCCGCCGCCACGGCCGGCCGCGCCAGCGGCAGTGAAATGCGGAAGAAGCTGGCCCACGAGCCCAAGCCGAGCGAGCGCCCGACTTCCAGCATGCCGCTGGCGCGCTCCAAGAAGGCGGTGCGCGCCAACAAATAGACGTAGGGGTAGAGCACAAAAATAAACATGGCGATGGCGCCACCGAGCGAGCGTATGTCGGGGAACCAATAGTCGTTGTGTTGCCAGCCGAAGACCTCGCGCAACCAGGTCTGCACCGGACCGACGAATTGCAGCAGATCGGTATAGGTGTAGGCCATGACATAGGCTGGCACCGCCATGGGCAACACCAGCGCCCACTCGAAGAATCGCCGGCCGGGGAAATCGTGCATGGTCACCAGCCAGGCCGTTGCCACGCCAATCGTTATGACACCGCAGCCAACCCCCGCACAAAGCCAAAGTGTATTGGCAACGTACTCGGGCAACACGGTCGAGGCGAGATGCGCCCAGGTGTCGCCGGTACCGCCGGTGAAGACGTTGGCCCACAGAGTGAGGATAGGCAGCGCGGCTAGCGCGGCAATGATGAAGGCGATCAGGGCAAGCACGCCGGGTCTGCGCAGGCGAGCGTAGAGCGGAATCGGAAAATCGGAAGAGCGAGATGAGATAGCTTGCACGCCAGGTCGTTCAGTTGGCTAAATGAGAATTATAATTGACTACGCAAAAGCTGCCCTCAATGTCCCATCAACGGGATGCGACAGACGGCAGCAATGGCAGCATCGAACGGAAACCATGTCCCTGCTTGAATTAAGCAACGTATCGCACAGTTACGAACAGTCATCCGCCCTGTGGTCGGCGCGACGCGCTGGCGCGGCACATCGCCAACTGGTGGTAAACGACTTGTCGTTCAGGCTCGAAGAAGGCGCTATCGGCTGTCTGCTCGGCCCATCCGGTTGCGGCAAAACCACGGTGCTTCGCGCCATTGCTGGATTCGAACACATCACCTCTGGCGAGATACGCTTGAATGGCGTTGTCGTCAGCAGCGCCACGACGCACCTGCCGGCCGAGCAACGCAAAATCGGTATGGTTTTCCAGGACTACGCGCTCTTCCCGCATCTCAGTGTCGGGGACAATATCGCTTTCGGCTTGCGCGGCGTCACGGAAAGCGCGCGCCGCGAGCGGATCGCCGAACTGCTCAATACGGTGGGGTTGATAAACCAGGGGAACAAGTATCCGCACGAGCTTTCCGGCGGACAGCAGCAACGCGTAGCGCTGGCCAGGGCGCTGGCGCCAAAACCGCATCTCCTGCTACTCGACGAGCCCTTCTCCAACCTAGACGTGAATCTGCGCGAGCGCCTATCGCTGGAAGTGCGCGATATCATCAAACAGGCTGGCATCACCGCCATCCTGGTCACCCATGACCAGCACGAATCTTTCGCCGTCGCGGACGAAATCGGCGTAATGGACAAGGGCAGTATCCAGCAATGGGATACGCCCTATAACCTCTACCACTGTCCGAACAGCCGTTTTGTTGCAGATTTCGTCGGTCAGGGCGTGTTCCTGCCGGGCGAGGTACTCAACGCGCACGAAGTGGCCATCGAACTCGGCACACTCAAGGGCAATATTCCCGCCGACTGCACCGTAGGCTGTGGCGCCTGCGACCGCGACTGCCGTGTCGCCGTCCTGCTGCGCCCCGACGACATCGTTCATGACGACGCTAGCGTCATGCAAGCAGAAGTTGTCGCCAAAGCCTTCCGGGGTGAGGAATTTTTGTACACCTTAAAGCTACCAAGTGGCGTTCGCGTGCTCTCCATGGTGCCTAGCCACCACAATCACGCCATCGGCGAAAAAATCGGCATCCGGCTCGACGTAGATCACGTCGTGGTATTCCAGACAACGAAAGCTGAGAGCGGTTTTACGGCGTGATAACGAGCCGGGCGCTGACCGCGCCCGGCTGTCAATGCGACCTGAAGCCGGCAACCGCTTACCTCCATCATCGGCGCTATTCCGGTTGTCGGAAATATTTACGAAGTTGGGACTCAATACCATACAAAACTCTGTATCAGCAAATATTATCAACCAATATCAATTACTTAAAATACTTCGCCCTATTTGGCATGTTGATGCTTTTGTCGTCCGTTGCAAGAATATTTCTAAGATTTCTAATGTTGATTGTCTTCGGACGTTCGTCAATGTTCCCCAAAATCCTCTAGGAGGAAGCATGAAAACCAAAACCAAAAGCAAAATCATCAGCGCTGCTGTCGCAGCGGCTCTGATCATTGGTACAAGCAGCGCAATAGCCGGCCCGGTGATACTCGGTGGCGATGACTTGACCGACCACGGTTCCCGCACAGTCGGTGGCGTGAATCAAGAAGGCTGGCTGTACATCGAAAAAGCCGTCAGCAATCTGCTCACTTTCGAAACACGTGCCGGCACACACGGGATAGACATCGCCGCCCTGGGATCGACATCCAATCCTACCTTCACCGGGGGCAACGCCGGCGGAGCGATAGGTTCAGTGGGGAACGTTCTCGGCAAATCCGTCGGTTTTTTTGACGGTGCTGCGAACATCAACCAGTTTTTCCTTGATCTGGCCGCCGGCCTGATCAACCCGGCGATCATCTGGCTCGCCGGCACAGGCGCTGCCAATGACCTGGACTCCGCCGAAGGCCTTGCGCTCTCTGGCAATGCTGCAGGTATCAACGCCTTTGTCGCATCGGGCGGCGGCCTCATGGCGCACGGCTCCGGAAGCGTCGCCTACGGCTGGCTAACCGCCTTGCTGCCCGGCGTGACCGCCGTGAACGGCTGTAGTTCGACCGGCGCAACCCTTACGGCTGCCGGAAATGCCGCATTTCCCGGCCTTTCCAACTCTGATATCGATGCCAATGCCGGCCCTTGCCATAACCATTTTGAAGGCAGTTTTGGCGGTCTGACCACATTGGCCTTCGACGGCGTTGGGCAGAGCTACATCATTGGTGGCGGCTCCGGCACAGTGATCCAATGCGGCCTTCCCGGCCAGCCACCCTGCCCGCAGGTGGTGCCTGAGCCAGGTACCCTGCCGCTGCTGGCGTTCTCCGTGCTTGGCCTAGCGGCGATCATGCGGCGCCGCTTCATCTGAAGTTTTACTCGAACGAAAAAACCCTTCCTCGGAAGGGTTTTTTTACGCCAATCGGGTGAGCGCAGAATTGCGATGGTTGTCGTTGTGGGCCATACGCTTAGATCTACTCACGAGAGATCAACTGCCGGATTAAGGATAATCACTGCCGAAAACATCTAAACGATCTCTCTTGTATCGCCGCACTCCTGCCGTAAATCATTTGCATACGGCTCACAGGAGAGTGTCATGGCGGCTACGGCTCAAGGCAAGGTCATGAAGGTCACCGCGCCGAATTTCCACGGCGAGGCTTTATGGCGCAAAAAAGGTTCGCGCTGGATGTGTATCAGCGCAGGGCCGGTGTTGAAATGGATGATAGGCAAGCCCTATGACGAGGTTTTCCGTTATCTGGAACGCAAAGGCTGGCGCGTCATCTGGGGGCAACAAACTCCACGCGGCTAACGTGCCGCACCTGTCCAGACAAATAGGGCGTGGCCTTCGGCCACCGCCACGTCGGCCAAGGCGCTTAGTTCCGCCACGAAGGACTGCACGATATCCAGCGGCCAGCCTTCAGTTTCGAACTCGGCCGCCAGGGCGAGTTCTTCGCCTATCTGCTCCACTTTTTCCTCGTCCAGGTCCACCAGGCTCTCTGTCAGCTCTTCCGACAGGCGCGTCACCCACGGGCCGTCATCCGACACGACGTAATGCGGCTCGCATTCAACCAGCGCCTCGTCGAAAGTCTGACCGGTCAGCATGGACTGCAAGATGGCGAGCTTTTCCATATCGAGGCCATCCATGACGAAGCCGCGCCAAGTGTCCACCGGACGCGAAGACTCGGCGATGTCCCAGCCTTCCTCGGCATCCGCCACCACAATGTTTACCGTTACGGGCATACAGTTCTCCTTGATTGATCCTAATAGGGGCAGCGCTCAATCGTCCACTTTGCCCCGTGCCGCCTTGAGCTGACCGCGTCGTGACTTTTCATCGAGCCGCTTGCGTTGCGCACTGCGCGTCGGCTTGGTGGCCTTGCGCGGCTTTTCCACCACGGCGCTGGCCAATATCAGCTCGCACAAACGCGACAATGCCGCCTCGCGGTTTTTATCCTGGCTGCGATACTGCTGCGCTTTGATGACCACCACGCCGTCCTTGTTGATGCGCTGATCCTTGCGCTCCAGCAGGCGCGCCTTGTAGAAATCCGGCAGCGACGAGGCGGCGATATCGAAGCGTAAATGGATGGCCGAGGCCACTTTGTTCACGTTCTGGCCACCGGCACCCTGGGCGCGTATGGCTGTCATCTCAATTTCATCGAGCGGCACGCTCACTTCTGGCGCAATGACCAGTACCTTCTCGGCTGCCGGTTCGATAGGCGCATGCAGCGCCGCAAAGTCGCGCTTTTCGCGCGGCGTGAGACACTTCATCACATATTCCGCCTTGGCGGCGGCCGAGCGATCCGGGTATTCCACGGCAGCCAGTAGGCGGCGCGGCGGGTAGGAACGCGTATAACGCGCCCCCTTACCGCTGGCATGGGCGGCATAACGCGCGGCAACATCCACTGTGATGCCGGTGTAGATGCTGCCGCCTTCGCATTCGATCAGATAAAGATACCAAGCCATCGCACTCACCGCGCCGTCTTCCGCTTGGCGGTCATTATAATGACCCTCGCGCCTAACCTTGGCCCTCCGCGCAGTAATCGCCCTCCCATGATTCCCTGGCTCGAACGCCGCACCGCCTTTCCCCCCGTCGAGCAAGCATTGCGGCGGCCCAACGGCTTGCTCTGCGCGGGTGGCGATCTCGCACCTGGGCGTTTGCTCGAGGCCTATCGTCATGGCATCTTCCCGTGGTTTTCTGATGGTGAGCCGATACTCTGGTGGAGCCCCGATCCGCGCATGGTGTTATTCCCGCCAGAACTAAAGATTTCGCGTTCGCTGGCCAAGACCTTGCGACGCGGCGACTACGAAGTCCGCCTGGATACGTGCTTCGCGGAAGTCATGCAGGCCTGCGCCCAACCGCGCAACGACGAGGGCGGCACCTGGATCACGCCAGCAATTCACGAGGCCTACTGCCGCCTGCATGAGCTCGGCTATGCGCATTCCGTCGAGACTTGGGCAGACGGCAAGCTCTGCGGCGGCCTGTACGGCATGGCCCTGGGCCGCGCCTTCTACGGCGAGTCGATGTTCTCGCGTGCCACCGACGCCTCAAAAATCGCGCTGGCGCATTTGGTCCGCCTGCTTGAGCGCAAGGGATACGCCGTGATAGATTGCCAAATGACTACCCCGCACCTCGCCTCGCTGGGCGCTCGTGAAATCAGCCGAGCGCAATTCGTCGAAGGCTTGGCAGTCTGGACGACAGACGGCGAAGCGCCCGGCCGCTGGCCGGCCGACGCGGCGACGGATTTGTTTCGCAACGGCAGCAACAATGAGCTATCAGCATGAGCCTGCTTAAAGACCTGCCCTTTCCGCTGTTGCAGTTCTACGCCACCGCGCCCTATACCTGCTCGTATTTGCCTGGCCGTACCGCGCGTTCGCAGGTAGCCACACCCAGCCATTTGATCGACGCCGCCGTGTACAGCGAACTGGTGCACTCAGGATTTCGCCGCAGCGGCATTTTCACTTACCGGCCTTATTGCGACGCTTGCCGCGCCTGCGTGCCGGTGCGCCTGCCCGTTGAGCGCTTGCAGCCCAACCGCACCCAGCGCCGCGTGCTGGCCCGCCACGAGAATCTTGTCGCACGTGAACTGCCGCTGGCCTTCCAAGCCGAACACTATTTGCTCTATCAACGCTATCAGGCGGCGCGTCATTCCGGTGGCGGCATGGACCAGGACAGCAGCGAGCAGTACGCCCATTTCCTCCTGCAAAGCCATGTTGACAGCCGCTTGATCGAATTCCGCGAGAACAACGTCCTGCGCATGGTGTGCATCGTTGATGTGCTGAGCGACGGGCTCTCTTCCGTCTACACCTTCTACGAGCCGGATCTGCCGGGCACCAGCTTCGGCACCTATGGCGTGCTATGGCAAGCGCAACAATGTCAGTCCCTGGACCTGCCCTATCTCTACCTTGGGTATTGGATAAACGAGAGCCGCAAAATGGCCTACAAGGCTCACTTCCGTGCCATTGAAGGCCGCATCAACGGCATGTGGCGCGAACTCACCAACGAAGACCTGCGGCCGGTACGCTAAGCCTTAGGCACTTGCCGTGCTCGCGTTCTTGAGCAGCCGTTCAATAGCCGACTGCACGCGACCGTTGGGCTGGGTTTGCAGCCAGGCGAGAATATCGACGACATTCGGGCGCAAGGTGTCCACGTTCACCTCGGCGCTCAAGTCGGTGCTCAGTTTTGTGCTCAGTTTGGCACCCTCCAACATCTGTATGACTTCGGCGGAAACGATGTGGATATAGCTGCCGGGCGACGCCAGCAACTGCGCCACCAAGGCCAACGCCAACAAATCCGTGCGATGCCCTTCCTCGAACCACGGCTTTCCCAAAGCTTCCAGCGCCACTAGGGCGGGAAGCTCGGTCTTCATGGCGTTTTTGATGCCGAGGGGCAGTAGTCGCCTTTGTTTCATCATCCCATTAACGGAGGATGTGCCGCTAACTTGACCACTATTTGAAATTATTTTTGCCCGGGCGACGCGCTCCAACGCAAGACCACATTACAAACCCAGGTACGCCTCACGAATGCGCGGGTCGTCGCGCAAGACCGCCGCCTCACCCTGTAAGGCGACGCGACCGTTTTCCAACACCGCGCCACGATCGGCCAGCGCCAGGCTTTGGCGCACATCCTGCTCGGCCATGAGGATAGTGAGGCCGTCACCATGCAGCTTCGCCACGATCTCGAATATGCGCTTGGTCATCACCGGCGCCAGACCCAGCGAGGCTTCGTCCATCAGCAACAGGCGCGGCCCGGCCATCAGCGCGCGGCCCAGCGCCAGCATCTGCTGCTCGCCGCCCGACAGCGTGTGCGCCAGTTGGCCATAGCGTTCCGCCAAACGCGGGAACAGCGCCACGACTTCTTCCATGCGCCGAGCTGCATGCTTGCGTGCCTGCGGCACCAACGCGCCGAGACGCAAATTCTCGCGCACCGTCATGGTCGGGAACACCATGCGCCCCTCCGGCACCAGCACCAGTCCGGCTTCGACGCGCTGGCGTGCCGTCCAGGTGGTGATCTCCTCACCCGCATAGCGTATGGAGCCTAAGCGTGCCGGCAACAGCCCGGCGATGGTTTTCAGCAGCGTGGTCTTGCCCGCGCCATTGGCGCCCAGCACGCAGGCCCACTCGCCCGGCTCCACGCTGAGGCTGACCTCATGCACCGCCAGCGCGCTGCCATAACCGGCAGCGACTGCATTGAGGCTTAACAAGGCGTCGCTCATGCTTCGGCCCCGGTTTCTTCTTCCGCACTGACTTCGCCGCCCTCACCGAAGTAGGCGGCCTGAACGCCCCTATCCGCGCCCACTTCCAAGGGGCTGCCCTGCGCGATCAAGCGGCCATGATGCAGCACCACGATGCGATCCGACAGTTCCATCAACGCCCGCATGACATGCTCGATCACCAGCACCGTCAGCCCGCGTGAGCGGTGCAGGGCACGCACGGCGTCCAGCATTTGCGCGACCTCCGTCGGGTTGAGGCCGGCCATGACTTCATCGAGCATCACCAACTTGGCGCCGGTGGCCACGGCGCGCGCCAGCTCCAGGCGTTTCTTGCCGGCCAGGGTAAGGGTGCCGGCGTGGTCGTGCGCTTGCGCAGCCATACCCAGGTCAGCCAGCAACGCCAATGCGCTCGCCTCGGCGGCCGCTAGCCCCAAATGTGCCGCACCAAAGCGCGCCGCCAGCGCGACATTTTCCAGCACGCTCATGCCGGCGAAAGGTTTGACGATCTGAAAGGTGCGACCGATGCCGCGACTGCACACCTGATCCGGCCGCAAGCCCAGCAGCGATGCGCCTTCAAACAGAATGTCGCCCGCGCTGGGCCGCTCATGCCCGGCGATACAGGCAAAGAGCGTGGTCTTGCCCGCGCCATTGGCGCCCATGATGCCGACAATCTCACCGGCATTCACCTCGAAGGAGACTTCGGCCAGCGCCTGCAGGCCGCCGAATTTCTTGCCCACGCCGCGCAGGGAAAGCAGGCTCATCGCAGCGTGCCTCCATCGAGACGCCGCCGCAGGCTACGCCGCAAGCGGCCCGCCACGCCGATCACCCCATCCGGCGCGATCAGCACAAAGGCAATCAGCACGCTGCCGAGGATAATCATGTAGAACAGCGGCGCCGTCGCCCACAACACTTCGGAGAGCACCGTCAGCAGCGTCACGCCGGCCACCGCACTCAAGACGCGCTCGCCACCGCCCAGCACCGCCATGGCGATCACCGTCACCGACATCATCGGATCGAAAGATTGTTCGGCGGAAAAATACGGCGTGCGCAAGGCCATCAACGCGCCCACCATGGCCGGGATGATGGCCGAGAGTACATAGGCATAGAGCTTGTAGCGCGCCACCGGCACGCCTATGGTCTCCGCCGCTTCTTCATTTTCGCGCAGCGCGCGCAAGCCTTGCCCCAGCCGCGCGCGACGCACGCCTTCGTAGAGCAACACCGCCGCGCCGGCCATGCCCAGCATGGCGTAGTAAAGCGTGGCAAGCTCCGGCCCGCCGAAGATGATACGACTGGAAACACCCAACGCCGACTCCAGCGCCAGCACGACGTACTTCACCAGTTCCGATAAACCGAAACTCAGAATCACGAAATAAGGCCCGCGCACGCGCAGCACCGGCGTGCCCACCACCGCCGCGAACACCGCGCCCAATACACCCGCGCCCAGCACGATCAGCGGCAACGGAATCTGCCCCCACAACACCGCCGTCAGATAAGAACCCAGCCCGTAAAACACCGCATGCCCCAGCGAGACATAACCCGACAGCCGTGACAACACGCACCACGACAAGGTCAACGCCACCCACATGAGAAAGTTGAGGCCGATGCCTACGCCATACTCGCCGACGGCATAAGGCAAAGCGGCACCCGCTGCAAGCGCAATCAGCCAGGGGGCGATGGCACGTATCAGGGAATCGTGGTGCTGCGGGATAGCGGCTTTATCGAGCGAAGAAGCGGTAGGCATCGTTACATCTAGTCCAGCGACCGAGCCGGATCGGGCAAGGGAAATTCCGACAAATAAAGCGCGGTAGCTTCATTCAAGTTGGCAACGGCTTCCTCGACCGTTTCGCCCTGGGTCGTCGTACCCGTTTCCGGATTCGATGCGACATAGCCGCCTTCCGGGGCGCATGTCAGAACAGCGGTCAGTTCCATGGTGAGATTCCGTTGGCAGACAATTCAATTGTCACCCGTTCTTGAGTTTGAAGTACATGCCACTCTTAGCGTGCCGCTTTGCGCGCCCACAACCCGCGCGGGAACAGCAACAGCGCCAGCACGAACACGCCGTACAAAAGCACCGAGCGCAGATTGGTCGAGGTCAGCGCCACGCCATAGGTTTCGATAGCCGCAAGCAAAAAGCCGCAGGCAATGCCGGCCTGGATGCGCCCCAGGCCGCCGAGGATGATGACTATGAAGGCGGCGATGGTGAAGGGGAAGCCGGCGAAGGGTGAGAAAGGTTGCAGCGTCGCCACCAGCGCGCCAGCCAGTGCGGCAGTCGCATAGCCGACGATGAAGCTCATGCGTTGCAGAAAATCGATGTCGGCGCCGACCACCTGCGCCGCGTCGCGATGCTCGATCAGCGCGCGCAGCGCCAAGCCTTGCGCGGAAAACTTCAAGGTGAGCGCAATGGCGAGGCATACACCCGCAGCGCAGGCCAAGGCCCACAGTCGGTTGCCCACCATGCTCACCTCACCCAGATGCACGATGACATCCATCGCTTCAATGGATTGCGTGGCCGGCGTAAATACCAGCGCCAAGCCGTTTTGCAGCACGATGGAAAGGCCGAAAAAGAGCAGCAGCGAGTTGGTTTCCACCGCCACCACCTGCCCGCCCAGACGTGCCAGCAAGCCGCGAAACACGCCGCGATACAAGGCATAGCCCCACAAACCGCCCAGCACGGCCGCCGCCGGCGCGGCGATGAAGGGCGAGACGCCCAGCACGCTCACGCCCACATAGCTCGCATAAGCGCCCAACGTCAGCGTGTCGCCATGCGCCACATTGAGCAAGCGCATGCTGCCGTAGACGAGATTAAGGCCGACGGCGACCAGCGCGTACATGGCGCCAGTCACCAGCGTGGCGAACAGGAGCTGCCCGGAGAGCAGCGTATCGAGGTATTCCATGTAACGACGTCGCTTACCTACTTTTTTAGCCTTTGACTGGCCATGCTCGACAAGGGGCCGAAGCCTGGATAGTTATGGGTTCGCACAAACCTTCGTTATTAAGGAGCGCGGCGTTTTTGCCGCGTCCCGCTCGAACGAGGAGCTGGGCGGCTGGGCTGCGGCTCTACCAAGCGGCCTGTGACGTACTTGTGCAGCACACTGGCCATGAGTGTTTGGTAAGGAATGGCTTCTTCTGCAGCCTTGGCCTGGATATCGTCAAGATCTCGGGAAGAGATGCGGATGTTGACTCGCTTATCTTTCGCCAGAGAGGCAGCGGCCATTGCGGCGAAGCGTGCGATTTCATTTTTGTTTTTGGGCGCAGGCTGCCATTCTCCCCTATCGAAAGAAGCCAGAATTTCTTCTTCAAGTTTTGTTTCTTTATCCATTTCAACGCTCCTCATCCACATAGATGCGAGTGGCTTTGCGGCTCGGGATGATCGTTTTCAGGAAGAGTTCCTGCTTAGACTCCACAAACGGCACCAAATAGGCGTAGCCACGAATACGAACCACGAACATGCGTTGGTCGGGATATTTAGCCTTGTTCGGGTGCGCACGCGGGAATCCAGCGTCTCAAAACAAAGCGCGGGATCCCCGCTTGCGCGAGGACGCAAAACCGAAGCGGCGTCATGCGCGACCAAATTCCGCGACGTTTACTTATTTACTTATCCCAGCCCGCCTTGGGCTGGAACTTCGCCGTGGCAATCGACGCCGGCCACACCAATTGCAAGCCATTCGCCTGCAACTGGATGAATGCCACCGGCGTCGTGATGTTCTGCACGCCTTCGAAGCGCACCGGGCCGTTGATGGTGTCGAAAGTGTCCTTGGCGATGACGTCGCGAATCTTCTGCTTGTCCAAGCCCGCCTTGGCGACGGCCTGCTCGGTGATCTGCGCCGACATCCACGACAGCGACGAATTCAGGTAATCCGGATCGTCCTTGAAGCGCTTGCGGTAGTCGTCGAGGAAAGCCTGCGAGCCTGTCCATTCCTTGCGCGGCGACCAGTGGCCCATGGTGATGAGGCCGATGCCGGCCTTACCCACCGCCTTGCTGTAGAAGGCGTCGCTCGGCCCCAGCGACATGAAGTGGAAGGGCGCGTTCACGCCCAGCTCACGCGCCTGGCGCGAGTACTGCACCGATTCCATCGGATAGCACAGCATCAGAATTGCGTCCGGCTTGGCCTGCTTGACCTTAAGCAGCATGGGCGTCATGTCCTTGATGTCGGGCGGATACTCCTGCGACACAGTGACGTTCATGCCGGCCTTCTTCAGCTCCGGCTCGACGAAGTTGCGCAGCTCCTTGGTGAAGGGCAGCACATTCGAAATGATGGCGACATTCTTCACGCCCTGCTGCTTCATCATGGCCACAAGCTGGGCCATCATCGCGTCCGGCATGGCGGAGGTTGCGAACCAGATGTAGCCCGGCTTCACCTGCTTCAACACCACCGAGGCGGCAGTGTTGCCGACTACCGGAAACTTGTGCTTCTCGAACACCGGCGCAACAGCCATGTGGAACTGCGTGCCGAAGGGCGCGAATAGCAGATCGACTTTGTCGTCGGTGATGAGTTTTTCATACACGCGCACGGATTGCTCGGGCTTGGATTGGTCGTCGTATTTGACGAACTCCACCTTGCGGCGCTTGCCGTCGACCAGCATGCCGCCGCGCGCGTTGGTCTGCTCTTTCCACAACTCGTAAGTGTTGAGCTGCGACACCGTGGCTTCGGCGAACGAGCCGGAAAGGGCCATAGAAAAACCGATGCGGATGGGCTTATCTGCTGCCTGAGCGGCAGCCTGCGGCGCGAAAACAGCCAGGGCAAGAGCCAACGACGAAGCAACGGCGGCGAGCAGACGACGGCGCAATGGGGCATGGACATTCATGGGTAGTCTCGATCCGGTTTGGGTGTAGAAATGCAAGCTTTTCATGCTACGAACGCAGGCCGCAACCTTAGCCATCAACGGGTGGCGCGTCAACCGAACGGCCGCCACCCCAATCAGGGCTTGGCGACCGCCTTGCAGGCAGTGTAGGAAGCCGTGCCATCGGTTAGCTTCGCTTCTCCACCTGTCAGGTCCAGCGTGGCGGGACCATTGCTGTAGCGGTTGCCGCCTTCGCCCGTGACTTTATCCAGGCGCGCTTCACGATCAGGGTAGATCAGCCAGACCGCCGTATCGTTGTCGATATTGCGCAGGTAAAAACGCTTGCCGCCATTGCACTGATATTCGGTGGCATTGGCCGGCGCTGTAGAGCGCGCTTTCGGGCCATCGCTGCTGAATGGCACCAGACTGCTCATGCTGAAGCCGCCGCAGCCGGCCAACAGCGCCGCCGCCACGAGCAACGCGGCGGACGTCTTTATCAATCGAATCTTCATTAACTCGCCCCCTGCAAAAATTTACAAAGGCGCATGTTGCCACAGATGGCCACCACCGTCGTTTTCTAACACCCTGCTAAAATCGCGGCATGCTTTATGAATTCGCTCGCCCCCTGCTCTTCGCGCTAGACGCGGAAACCGCTCACGAAATCACCCTAGCCGGCCTGCGCACTGCGCGGGCCTTGCACTTGCCGGTGGCCTGCTCTACACCCGCCGCCAAGCCGGTGCGGGTGATGGGGCTGGAATTTCCCAACCGCGTGGGACTCGCCGCCGGTCTGGACAAGAACGGCGATTGCATTGATGGCCTGGCGGCGCTGGGCTTCGGCTATCTCGAAGTCGGCACAGTCACGCCACGGCCGCAGCCCGGCAACCCGCGACCGCGCCTGTTCCGCATCCCCGAGCGTCAGGCCATCATCAATCGCATGGGCTTCAACAACCACGGCGTCGATGCGCTGGTGGAAAACGTGCGGCGCGCCAGCTACAAGGGCATACTCGGCATCAACATTGGCAAGAATTTCGATACGCCCATAGAGCGCGCGGCGGACGATTACCTGGCCTGTCTGCGCAACGTTTATCCGCTGGCAAGCTACGTCACGGTCAACATCTCTTCGCCGAATACGAAAAACCTGCGGCAATTGCAGGGGGAAAACGAATTGAATGCCCTGTTGGGCGCGCTCAAACACGAGCAGACGGCTCTAGCCGAGCAACACGGCCGCTACGTCCCGCTGGCGCTGAAGATCGCGCCGGACCTGGACGAAGCGCAGATGCTTTCCATCGCCGATGCCGTGCGTCGCCATCGCCTGGACGCGGTAATCGCCACCAACACCACCCTCTCGCGCGACGACGTCGCCGGGCTGCCGAACGCCAACGAGACCGGCGGCCTCTCCGGCGCGCCGGTGCAACAGAAGGCCACCGCCGTACTCACCGCCCTCGCCCACATTCTCGCTGGCGAAGTAGCGTTGATCGGCGTCGGTGGCATCATGGACGGCCGCTCGGCCCGCGCCAAGCTCGAAGCCGGCGCGCAACTCGTGCAGCTATACACCGGCCTTATTTATCGCGGTCCGGCGCTGGTGGCTGAGGCTATCGAAGCGACGAAGGGATTTGTTTAGAAGCGTGAACGCGGATTATTTGTAGGATGGGTGGAGCGCAGCGCAACCCATCGTATTTTTGGCGTCCGATGATGGGTTACGGCGCGATGCGCCTCCACCCATCCTACGAGAATACCTAAAGCGCAAAGGCATGAAGAGAGTTACCGCGATCAAGCCCCACTCCTATCCGCGTTCATCCGCGTCCCCCAAGGGGACTTCCTTCGGGGCGTAATCAGCGGCAAAAAATTTTCTCCCAAGACCAACCACCATGCACATCGGCGTCCCCAAGGAAATCAAGAATCACGAATACCGCGTCGGCCTGACACCGGCGGGTGCGCATGCGCTGACACGGCGCGGCCATGAGGTGTTGGTGGAGCGCGAGGCGGGTGTGCGGGTAGGCTTTGCCGATGCGGCTTATCTCGCTGTCGGCGCGCGCATCGTCGCCGATGCGGCGGCGGTGTATGGCGCGGCGGAGCTCGTCATCAAGGTGAAGGAGTTGCAGGCGGCGGAGTTTCCGCTGACCCGGCCGGTCCAGATTCTTTACTGCTACCAGCATCTCGCGCCCGATCAGGATTTGCTGCAACACATGCTGGATTGCGGCGTGAGCTGCGTCGCTTATGAAACAGTGACGGATGCGCAAGGCGGCCTACCGCTGCTCGCGCCCATGTCGCGCATCGCCGGCCGCCTCGCGCCGCAGATGGGCGCCTGGGCGCTGCAAATGGCCAATGGCGGTTCCGGCGTGTTGCTCGGCGGTGTGGCCGGCGTGGCGCCGGCGCACGTGGTGATCGCCGGCGCCGGCAATGTCGGCGCGCAAGCCACGCAAATCGCCGTAGGCATGGGCGCGCAGGTGACCTTGTTCAACAATGGCGTGGATAGGCTCGCTGCGCTGGACGAACTGTATCGCGGCCGCATCAGCACCTGCATTTACGACGCGCACAGCTTCGAGCGCGCCGTGGCGCAGGCCGATCTGGTCATCGGCGCGGTGCTGGTGCCGGGCAAGCTCGCACCCAAGCTGATCTCGCGCGCGCTGCTCGCGCGCATGCGGCCAGGATCGGTGCTGGTGGACGTCGCCATCGACCAGGGCGGCATCGCCGAAACTTCGCGCCCCACCTCACATAGCGCCCCGCTTTATGTCGAGGAAGGTGTGGTGCATTACTGCGTGTCGAACATGCCCGCCGCAGTGGCGCGCACCGCCACGCTGGCGCTGACCCAGGCCACGCTGCCCTATGCGATCGCGCTTGCCGATCTGGGTCTGGCCGCCGCCCTGCGCAGCGATGCTGGCCTCATGCAGGGCTTGCAGGTGCATGCCGGCCGCGTCACGCACGAAGGCCTGGCGCAGGACACGAATCGCAGTTACACGCCGCCGCAGCAAGCCTTGGAGAGCTTGGCCTGATGCCGCAAGACGCCCTCGCCAATTTAGTGAATGATATCGACGCCGTACTGCCGCAAACGCAGTGCCGCCGCTGCGGCTATGCCGATTGCCGCGACTACGCACTGGCCATTGCGGAGGATCGCGCTGATTTCAACCAGTGCCCGCCGGGCGGCGCGGCTGGCATAGTCATGCTCGCTGCGCTGCTAGATCGCGCGCCCAAGCCGCTCTCGGCGGCGCATGGCGTGGAAGCGCCGCCCTTGCTGGCTGTCATTGACGAAGCTATCTGCATAGGCTGCACCCTGTGCCTGCAAGCCTGCCCGATCGATGCCATTGTCGGCGCCGCCAAGCGCATGCATACCGTGCTGATCGCGCAATGCACCGGCTGCGAGCTGTGCGTCGCGCCCTGCCCGGTGGATTGCATCGCCATGATTGCCGCACCGCCCAACCTGGCGCGCATCACGCCGGACGCAGCGAGAGCGCGCTACCAGTTCCGCCAATTCCGCCTGGCGCGCGACAAGGAGGAAAAGTTCGCGCGCCTGGAGGCCAAGGCCGCCGCCAAGATCGCCCAGACACACGCGCAGCATCTGACGCCGCAAGAAGCCGCGCGAGAGAGTGCCAAGCACACGCTGGTGGCCGCCGCCATCGCGCGGGCACGCGAACGACAAATGAAGCCATGACAGCAAAGAAAATCCGCGCCATTTTCGAGCGCTGGGCCGCCGCCAATACCGCGCCGACTACCGAACTGGAATACCAGTCGCCCTATCAATTGCTGGCGGCGGTAATCCTCTCGGCACAGGCCACCGACAAGAGCGTGAACCTCGCCACCCGCGAGCTCTTCCCCAAGGCCGGCACGCCGCAGGCCATGTTGAAACTGGGCGAGGCGCGACTGGCGAAGGCCATCAACCGTATCGGCCTCTACAAGACCAAGGCGAAGAATGTCATCGCCATGTCACGTCTATTGCTGGAACATCACGACGGCGAAGTGCCGCACGATCGCGCAGCGCTGGAAGCCTTGCCCGGCGTGGGTCGCAAGACGGCCAATGTCATCCTCAACACGCTGTTCGGTGAGCCGGTCATTGCCGTTGACACGCATGTATTCCGCCTCGCCAACCGCATCGGCATCGCGCCGGGAAAAACCGTACGCGAGGTAGAGGACAAGCTGCACAAGGTCGTGCCCAAGGCTTTCCTGCACAATGCGCATCACTGGCTGATTTTGCATGGCCGCTATGTCTGTCGCGCCGCCAAGCCCGATTGTCCCGACTGCCTCATCAACGATTTGTGTGAGTGGCCGCAAAAAACCGCAGGATGAATTCATGAACGTCGCCACCGCACTTGCCACCGCCGCAAAGCCCGATCCCGAACTCGCCGCCGAAGTGGTACGCACGGCGCTCGATCGGGCTGAGCTCAACCTCGCACGCGGCGTGCTGTTGTTTCTCACTGCCGATTTCGCGCATAACACCCATGCCGCAGTGGTAGCCGCGCAGCGCGCCGCGAATTGCTTGCAGGTCACCGGCTGTACCGCGCCCGGCATACTCACTGAAGAAGACTGGGTGCTCGACCGCCCGGCCGCTTGCGCCATGGTCTTCGGCGAAGGCTACGACTTTGGCCTCACACACGGCACGGCAGCCGATCCGCAACCACCTATCCTGACGCTGGCCACACCGACCGCCGCCACGGCCGGCTGGCTAGAAGGCGGGCCATCACGCTACGGCATGCTATCCACCGACAACAGCGCGCACGGCGACGGCCGGCTCTGGAGCCATGGCAAGATATCCGCGGACGGCCGCTGTGAGAGCGCTCTGCCCGGCGCACGCACGGTCATCGGCGTATCACGCGGTGTGCATGCACTCGGACCCGCTCAAGCAGTCGATGCCGTCCATGGACTCGACTTGCAAAAACTCGGCAAGCATCGCGCCTTCGATGCGCTCATGCGCGCACTGCCCGCCGAATTACGCACGTCAGACACGCTGCCCTTCCATTTACTCGCCGCCGCCGTGGTCTCGGGCGATCCGCGCGGCGCACAGGAGGAAGGCCGCTACACCCTGGTGCCGCTCATTGCCGCCAATCACGACGAGCGTTCCATCGCACTGGCGGCACAGGTGGAGGTGGGCGATTTTATTTTCTGGACGCTGCGCGAGGCGGGTGCGGCCGAACGGGACATGCAAGCGGTGGCCGGCCGCCTGGCAGAGGAACTCAAAGATGAGCCGGAATTTGGTCTGCTGTTTTCCTGTCTGGGGCGCGGGCCATATTTTTTCGGCGGCGAAGACCGCGATCTTGCCGCAGTGAAGGCGCGCTTTCCCGGCCTGCCCTTGATCGGCGCTTATGGCAGCGGCCAGATCGCGCCGCTGTTCGACGGCAACCGCGTCGTGCACAACGCCGCCCTGCTGGCGCTATTCAGGAGCCGTAGCCATGTATAGCCCGACGCGCGATCAGGCCCGCCTATCCTTCATCGACGCTTGGCGAAAGCACCAGACGCATTCGGTGCTGACGCCCATGGAAGGCATCATCACCCGCATTCTGCTGCTGCATCCGGAATATCACGCCTTGCTGGACAACAGCGAGGAAGCGCTGGCGCGTGAATGGACGCCGGAATCCGGCGCGACCAATCCCTTTCTGCATCTCTCGCTGCACCTGGCCATCGAAGAGCAACTTTCCATCGATCAGCCCGCCGGCTTGCGCGCCGCCTTCGACGCGCTGTGCGCGAAACTCGGCGACCGCCATGCGGCCTTGCATGGCGTGCTCGAATGCCTGGCGGAAACGCTGTGGCAGGCGCAAAGCGCTGGTACGCCGATGGACGGCGAGGCCTACGTGGCCTGCGTGCGGCGGCGACGTTGAACACGGTCGCGGCCCTTGATAGGCTAACCCTGACTTATTGATGTTTCCGAAACTCCTAACAAACACCGTTCTGCCTGAGCTTATCGCAGGGCCCGATCATCCTGAGCCCGTCGACGGGCAGGCTCAGGGCGAACGTCTTGCGGTAGGCGTATGACTTATGTAGTCTCATCAATAATACCCACGAGTTGACGCCTCCTTTCGAGTTCCGCGCAAAGGCGCTATAAGGGGACGGCACACCGACCCGTGAATCATCTTGGACCATGCCATGGAAATCCTGCTCCTCATCACCCTTATTCTGCTCAACGGCGCTTTCGCCATGTCGGAAATCGCGCTGGTCACCGCGCGGCGCGGGCGGCTGACGCGGCTTGCCGAAGATGGCGATGGCGCCGCCGCTGTGGCTATCACGCTACACGACGAGCCAACGCGCTTTTTGTCCACCGTCCAGATCGGCATCACCTCCATCGGCATACTGAACGGTATCGTCGGCCAAGCGGTTCTGGCGGCGCCGCTCGCCATCTGGATGCAGACGATGGGGCTGGAGGAAGAATCCAGCAGCATCGCTTCCACCGCCCTGGTGGTCGTGGTCATTACCTACATATCCATCGTGATCGGCGAACTGGTGCCCAAGCGTATCGCCCAGTTCAATCCCGAAGGCATCGCCCGCCTGGTGGCCAGGCCGATGCAGTTCCTCGCCTTATTCACGCGTCCATTCGTGCGCTTGCTGTCGTTTTCCACCGATGCCATCCTGCGACTGATGGGCCAGCGCCAGCATGAAGGGCAAAGCGTCACAGAAGAGGAAATTCACGCCATGCTGGAAGAAGGTTCCGAGGCGGGCGTGATCGAACGTCAGGAACACGACATGGTGCGCAACGTCTTCCGGCTCGATGACCGGCAGATCGGTTCATTGATGATTCCCCGCGCCGACATTGTTTATCTCGATGTGGGCCGCGCACTGGAAGAGAATCTGAAATTTATCACCGATTCGGAGCACTCACGCTTCCCGGTATGTCGCGGCGGACTGCATGAGGTGCTGGGCATCATCAATGCCAAGCAGGTACTCCGACAGACGCTCCAAGGCGGTGTGACCGATCTCGCCGCGCACTTACAACCGGCGGTATTTGTACCCGAAACCTTGACCGGCATGGATCTGCTGGGACATTTCCGCGCCTCTGGCACCCAGATGGTTTTAGTGGTGGATGAGTACGGCGAGATACAGGGATTGGTGACCCTGCAAGACGTGCTGGAAGCAGTCACCGGCGAATTTAAGCCGCGACATCAGGAGGACGCTTGGGCGGTACAACGGGAAGACGGGTCGTGGCTGCTGGACGGTCTGATTCCCGTGCCGGAACTCAAGGACAAGCTGGAACTGAAAGCGGTTCCCGAGGAGGATAAGGGGCGCTATCACACACTGAGCGGACTCATAATGTGGGTGCTGGGACGCCTGCCCCAAACCGGCGATATTGCCACCTGGGAGAATTGGCGGCTGGAGGTCGTCGACCTGGATGGGAAACGCATTGATAAAGTGTTGGCGAGCCGGATTCCTAACCCCGATCCGCCTGAATCTCCTTAAGGTCTTTACCCATGGCGAGCGCCATATCCTCGACGTCATCCTCGAACCAGCCGAGGTGAGCGAGCGCCGCCTCCTTGCTTGCCTCCCATTCAGCCTCGTCGGGGTAATTGAGAAAGCTCGCGACGATGTGCTGGGAAATCAGGCGAATGGCCACCAGGGCGCAGACTTCGGGTGTCGAATGCTGGCGCGGCGTAGTGAAAATCGAAAACTCATGGTGATAGCGTATGGCCCACACCACGTTCTCGGGCAAATACCAGTTGCGCGCCAACAGCGCACCGATGGTGACATGATTGGTGCCATGGCGTAAATCCTCGACGGCGATGACGCCGCTAGACGCGGCATTGGCAAGCAGCACCGTCTGCTTGTAGTCCGGAAACTTCTGCATGAGAATCGCCATGCCGGCGTCGTGAAACAAGCCAAAGGTATAAGCTTCGTCCGTTGAAATGCTGCTTAGGCGCGCCGCCAGATAGGCAGAGACCACGGCGTTGTAATTAGAGCTGTCCCAAAAGTGCGCCATCTCCTGCGCCTCGGCGCTGTTCAGGCTTTGCTTCAAGACGACGCCGTAAATGATTTTCAGCAGGTTACGCAGCCCCAGCACCGCCACGGCCTGCTGCACCGAAGTCGCCTTGCGCCGCAACGCAAAAAAAGGCGAGTTGGCGGTTTTCAGCACCGAGGCGGCCAGCGCCACATCGCCCGTTACCATGCGACTGATGCGCGTGAAATCCACCTCGTCCTGGCGCGCCTCCTTGAGCAGCTCCAGCACAATCGCCGGGCAAGGCGGGATGGCGATTTGCTGCAAGATTTCGCTGGCGGCCTCGTCCGTGATATCCGGGCCGAAGACTGGTAAAACTTCATTCATAAGCGGCTGAGCTCCCATGAGCGCCTCGTTTAGGGACACATACTGTGTATAACGGTCATGGCCGATCATTCTTGAGCGGGCAGCCGGCTATAATTCACCTTCAACCACTTGGAAGATCGTCATGCGTTTTGAAGGTTCTCAGGATTACGTCGCCACCCCCGACCTGATGCTGGCGGTCAATGCCGCCATCACTTTGCAACGCCCCCTGCTCATCAAGGGCGAGCCCGGCACCGGCAAGACCATGCTGGCCGAAACCGTCGCTGCGGCCATGAATCTGCCGCTGCTGCAATGGCATATCAAATCTACCACCAAGGCCCAGCAGGGCTTGTATGAATACGATGCTGTTTCGCGCCTGCGCGATTCACAGTTGGGCGGCGAACATGGGGGCCGCGTCCAGAACATCGCCAACTACATCGTCAAAGGCGTGCTATGGCAGGCCTTCGAAGCCGACGAGCCAACGGTGATCCTCATCGACGAAATCGACAAGGCCGATATCGAATTCCCCAACGACTTGCTGCGCGAAATTGATCGCATGGAGTTCTATGTTTACGAGACACGCGAACTCATCCGTGCCAAGCATAGGCCCATCGTCTTTATCACCAGCAACAATGAAAAGGAATTGCCGGACGCCTTCCTGCGCCGTTGCTTCTTCCACTACATCAAGTTCCCCGACAAAGAGACGATGCAGCGCATCGTCGACGTGCATTTCCCCAAACTGAAAAAGACTTTGCTACGCGAAGCCATGGAAGTATTCTTCGACCTGCGCGAAATTCCCGGCTTGAAGAAAAAGCCATCCACTTCGGAATTGCTGGACTGGCTCAAGCTGCTCATGGCCGAAGACATTCCGCCCGAGGTGTTGCGCGGCAAGGACAACAAAGCCGCCATCCCGCCGCTGCACGGCGCACTGCTCAAGAATGAGCAGGACGTGCATTTGTTCGAACGGCTGATTTTCATGGCGCGGCAGAATCGGTAAGTGCAGCTTCCATGCTCATCGACTTTTTTCTACACCTGAAAACCGCCAAGCTGCCGGTGTCTACCAAGGAGTTCCTCACGCTCCTGGAGGCTTTGCAGAAGCACGTTGCCGGCCAGAGCATCGACGATTTCTACTATCTTTCGCGCACCTGTCTGGTGAAGGATGAGACCAACTTTGATCGCTTTGATCAGGCCTTCGGCGAGTACTTCAAAGGTGTCGAAGCCCTGCCCGGCCTGGATGTAGAGATTCCCGAAGACTGGCTGCGCCTGATGGCCAAAAAGCATCTCACGCCGGAAGAGAAAGCCAAGCTCGACGCGCTGGGCTGGGACAAGCTGATGGAAGAATTCAAGAAGCGCATGGCCGAACAAAAAGAGCGCCATGCTGGCGGCAGCAAGTGGATAGGCACCGGTGGCAGCAGCCCCTTCGGCGCCCACGGTTACCATCCCGAAGGCATACGTATCGGCCCGGAGTCGGCGGGTAACCGCACCGCCATCAAAGTCTGGGACCAGCGCGAGTTCCGCAATCTCGACGATACGGTGGAACTCGGCACGCGCAACATCAAGGTGGCACTGCGCCGCCTGCGCCGCTTCGCGCGCGAAGGTTCAGCGGAGGAGCTTGATCTGGAGGGCACGATTTCAGCGACGGCGAGAAATGCCGGCTACCTCGATCTGCTCATGCGGCCGGAGCGGCACAACAAGGTCAAGGTGTTGCTGTTCCTCGACATCGGCGGCTCAATGGATGACCACATCAAACTCTGCGAGGAGCTATTCTCGGCGGCGAAAACCGAATTCAAACACCTGGAATATTTCTACTTCCACAACTGCGTCTATGACTACGTCTGGCGCGACAATCACCGCCGCCATGCCGAGCGATTCCCGCTGTGGGACGTGATTAATAAATACGGCGACGACTACAAGCTCATCCTCATCGGCGACGCCACCATGAGCCCCTATGAAATCCTGCAACCGGGCGGCTCGGTGGAATATATGAACGAGGAAACCGGCGCTGTCTGGCTGCGCCGCCTGTTGGACGCCTATCCCCACGCGGCCTGGCTCAACCCCGAGCCCGAACACTTGTGGCCCTACCGCCACTCCATTAACCTAATTCAGAGCATCATGGGTGCCAACCACATGTTCCCACTCACGCTTGAAGGACTGGAGCGCGCCATGCGTCTCCTCAGCAAATAACCCACCGGAGTACACCATGAATCGCAAGCAACGCACCGAACTACTTTCCCGCCGCGCCGCGCTGACCAAACTGGCTGCTGGTGGCGCCCTGGGCCTGCTGGGCGCAGGCGGCCTGATGGGCTATATGCAAAAGGCGCTGGCCGCCGGCTCATTGCCAGCGACGCCGGGCATACACCATGTCAAAGGCCCAGTGATGGTCGACACCACGCGCGCCTCGATAGGCCTGGTCATACGTCCGGGGCAAACCGTCACCACCGGCCCTGGCGCCGAAGCGGTCTATATTCTCGGTTCCGACGCGTTCGTGCAACGAGCGAACAGCAAAGTCAGTTTCAACGACAACACCGGCGCGGAAGTCATGCGCGTCATCACCGGCACCATTCTCAGCGTTTTCGGCAAGGGCAAGCGTCAGCTCGTCACCAACACCGCCACCATAGGCATACGCGGCACCGCCTGCTATATCGAAGCTGAAGCGACGCGCACTTATTTCTGTCTCTGCTATGGCGAAGCGGAGATCACCCCTAGCGGTGACCCGAAGCAAAAGACAACCATCCGCACGGAACACCATGACCATCCGATATACATCAACGCCAGCGGCGACAAAATCATGGCGCCAGCGCAGGTCATCAACCACACCGATCAGGAATTGGTGATGCTGGAAAATCTGGTCGGTCGCTGGCCGGCGTTTTACGGCAAGGGCGGCAGCAAGTATTGATGGTTTTTGACGCGGATTAACGCGGATCATCACGAATTGATTCTTCGTCGTCCTCGCGCAAGGGGGCAGTTCGACTGATGAAGGCCGCTTGATTCCCGCATGTGCCATGCAAATTAAATGCGTGCCTGGCCCCTTTTTACTGGCGGGCAAATGCCTAACCCTGCGTTCAAGCGGGACGTCGCAACTGCGCGCCGCCCCTTAACTTTACGTTAGGCCGCACATGAACAACGCTGACCGACTTGTTAACGACTTTGCGACCAGGTCGTTCCGCGAGATAGCTGATGGTGACTACATTGCTGCGAGAATGTCTTTCCGCGCTTTATTGGTGCCCCAGTTCCTATGGCAGAGCCTACAGGCGATGGAAAAGTACTTGAAGTGCATCTTGGTACTGAATCCAATAGTATAGGGGCCAGCGTCATTTATTTTACGACCCCAGCTACCCTGCCCCGGCGGCACCGGCGATTTTTTTTCGCCAAAGAAGCAGGGCTCGCGATTGTGGCCGCGTTGGACAATCCGCGTTAATCCGCCAAATCCGCGCAATCCGCGTCAAATAGTAGTATAGGGGCCAGTAGTAGTATAGGGGCCAGCGTCATTTATTTTACGACCCCAGCTACCCTGCCCCGGCGGCACCGGCGATTTTTTTTCGCCAAAGAAGCAGGGCTCGCGATTGTGGCCGCGTTGGACAATCCGCGTTAATCCGCCAAATCCGCGCAATCCGCGTCAGGCTTTTAAGGTTCCCTACTCACTCTGCGCCGGCGGCGCCA